>ENA-OFCI01000670-OFCI01000670.1-metagenomes-genome-assembly--contig:-NODE-670-length-19205-cov-3.883185_pt1 | contig 19205 bp, 28 predicted proteins | sample MGYA00153391_OFCI01 | MGnify analysis MGYA00153391
AGATGCCGTTGCGCTCGGTGAAGATGAAGCGCTTCATCTTGGGGTTCCAGCGCTTGGTCTGATGTCCGAAGTGGGCGCCGCTCTCAAGGAGCTGGCGCATGCTGACGACCGCCATGGGTTGCCATCTCTGTGCTCGCGCGGTGGCCCGGAGGCGTCACCGCGCTGGTCGTCATCGGTGCGACCCTGTACCTGTGCAAGACGCAGACGGCGGCCACTAGCACGGCATTTCCTAGCCTGACGCTTACTGCCATCGGCACCCTGCAGACAAGCACGGGCGTCGTCTCGGTGGCCGTCAATAACGGCGTCGGCTACGGCGTGCCGGGCACTGCGGTAGGAACAGCGGTTCTCGTCGACGGCCCCAACGGGTATTACTACAACTATCTGACGAACGTGTTCACGCAGATTACCGACCCGGGGTTTCTCGGAGCTGATCGCGTGGTGTGCATCGATGGCTGGTTCGTCTTCAACCAACCTAATTCGCAGGCTTTCTACACCCCGACCGCGCCTTATGGCCTCGTTTTCGGCAGCTCCTACGCATTGAAGGACGGGGCGCCCGATAACCTCGTGACCATCTTCGAGAATAAAGAGATGCTGTGGTTGCTCGGCGAGCGCACTACAGAGGTTTGGTACAACGGCGGCGGCCAGTATTTCCCATTTCAGCGGCTGGTCGGCACGCTGATGCAGTCGGGTTGCAAGGCCAAGCATTCGGTGAGCCGGTTCAACTCGTCGGGGCAGGACGGCCTGATTTGGTTCGGTCGCTCGGAGCGCGGCGAGAACGTGATATGCCACTCGCGCGGCTTCAATATCGATGTGGTCAGCACGCCAGCCTTTTCTGCCGAGGTGGCGAAATACCCGACGACTGCGGACGCCATCGGCTACACGTACCAGGAAGATACGCACGAGTTCTATGTGCTGATCTTTCCGTCTGCCGATACCACATGGGTTTACGACGAACAATCGACGCTACTGCACAAACGCCTTTCCTACGATCCCTACAAGATCGGCACGTCGAATACCGCTGTGCCTCCCGGGTTTCACCGGCACCGCTCGAATTGCTTTATGAACTTCGCCGGGATGCGAATCGTCGGCGATTACCAGTGCGGCTCTCTTTACTGGCTGACTCGACAGTCCTACACCGATGCCGGCTGGCCCTTGCTCGCCAAGCGCCGATCCCCGCACATCTGGGACAAGGGGCAGCGCGGGAGAACCTTCATGGCGAGCCTGCAACTCGACTTCAATACGGGCTCCGGCGCTGTCAGCGGGCTGGGATCGAACCCACAGGCCGCCATCACGATTTCGCGCGACGGTGGCAGCACCTTCGGGCAGAGGCTCCTGGCTTCGATGGGAGCCATCGGACAGACCCGCGTGCGCACCATGTGGCGCCGGCTCGGGTTCGGCCGGGATAACGTGATCGACCTTGAAATCATCGATCCGGTTAATCGTGATCTGGTCGGCGCGACGTTGCGCGCCTTTAGCTCCGGTTACGCCGGGCAGGATATGCGGCCAATGTAGGGGGATTTAACAAATGACGATCACCATTACGCAACTTCAGTTCGTTGCGCCGACGCAATTGGGCGTTGCAGACCTCGCGCCGTTCTATACTGTGCCCACGTTGACGACGGCCAGAATAGGCCGCGCGGTGTTCACCAACACCTCGGCGAGTGCAGTCACCATTACCGCTGGCATCAGTACCGGCGGCGCACTCACAGTGTCGAACATCATGATTTCGAACTACCCTCTGGCGGTCGGTCAGGCGTATATAGCGATTGAATTCGCCGGAGCAGTTCTCCCCGCAGGGTCGCAACTCCGCGCGCTGTCGAATACTTTCCAGGCTGTGACCTTCACGGCCTCGGGAATCACTTCGCAATGAGCGAGATGGTCGACGCTCCGACGCGGGCCGACATCGAGCACCTGCAAACGGTCATGTTGCGCATGCCGCAAGCGGAGTTGCCGACAGCGCATCACTTCGCGGATGGGGTGTATGTGCGAGAGATGCACTGCGCAGCCGGTACGACCATCGTGGGCAAGGTACACAAACGCCCGCACTTTTTTATTCTCATGACCGGCGAAATGACGGTGACGGGCGATGGTTCCCCTGCCCGGCTGATCAAAGCGCCGGCCATTATCGTGAGCGGCCCCGGCGTCAAACGGGCGGGTTATGCACATACCGCGTGCGTCTGCATGAATATTCACCGCACCGACAGCACCGAGCTCGATGTCATCGAGACGGAACTGATCGAGTTGGACAGTTCCGCACTGTTCGACGCGCGAAACGAAACGAGGGCTTTGGTATGAGCTGGGTCGCCACCGCTATTGTCGGCGGCGCAGTCATTGGAGCCGTGGGCTCCAACATGGCGTCGCGCACGCAAGCGAACGGGCAGGAGCGAGCCGCCCAGACGCAAACGGATATGTTCAACCGGACGACGGCCAACGAACAGCCGTACATGAATGCCGGTTATGGGGCATCGGACACCCTGAGTCAGTTGATGGGCAGGAGTGGCACGCCCGGCACGAACGTAGGGAACACCGGGCTGGCTAATGGCTACCTGACGCAGCAATTCAACCCCACGCAGGCGGAGATGGAAGCCTATCCCGGCTACCAATTCGCGCGGGATCAGGGCGACCAAGCGGTGCGCAATGCAGGCACCCCGGGTGCGGGCGCCCTGTCGGGGTCGACGTTAAAAGGCCTGATGGATTTCAACGTCGGCACGGCAAACCAGTTTTACGGCCAGTATTTCAACCAGTTCCAACAGCAGCAAAACAACGTTTTCAACCGGCTTTCGACCATTGCCAGCTTGGGGCAGAACGCGGCGGCGGGAGTTGGAAACAACGGCGCGCAGCTCGGCACCGGCATTGCACAAGCACAGGCAGGGGCTGCGGCTTCACGCGCGGGCGGGATCGTGGGCGGAACCAACGCCATCACGGGCGCGGCCGGCACGGGCGCCGGCATGATGTATTTGAACGCCAACGGCAACAGCGGAGAGAGAGGCTACGGGGGCAGCGATTCCAATACCAACCCGAGCAGCTTCTACGCACAAAACGGCATGGATACGGGCGGCGGGTTCAACCCGGCCCTAGGCGGCCCCGGCGGCAAGGTCGGCGGCGCGGTCTATTCCGGCATGAAGAAATTCGACGGCACGAAGATGCCCGCGCATCTGGCCAATGGTGGCCCGGTCTACTCCCCGTTTCAGGACGGCGGCGAGGGCATGGGCAACATATTGAGCGGAGGTGATGCACCGCCCAACACGTCCCAGCCTTCAACGCAATCGGCCCCGCCGAGTCAATCCCAGCCTGGCGGCATGACCGGAGGAATGACTGGCGGCATGACGGGCGGCGCGTTCAATGCGATTCCCAACTCCGCGCCCGACAGGGTAGTGCAAGCCTCATGGCCCAACGGCGGGCAAAACGGCGGGCAGTCATACAGCGCCCAACCTTTCAGCGACCCACTCAGCCAGCTGATGCAGCCGAGCCAGCCCGCAGGCCAGCCCACGCGGGTCGACGGAGTGCCGCAGGGCGCCGCCAACGGCCCCCAGACGCCCGCCCCCCAGCAGCTGAACAACATGATGGGGCAAGGCCAGCAGAACTCTCCCGAGCCGTGGATGAATGACGCCGGGCTAGAGGTGGGCAAGGGATCGAAGGACGGCGGGCCGATCTATGGCCCCGGCGGGCCACGCGACGACAAGGTGCCCGCGATGCTGTCGAACGGGGAACACGTTGTCGACGCGGCCTCGGTCAATGCGATGGGCGGAGGCAATAACGCAGTCGGCCAGAAGCGACTGAACAAGCTGCGCGAATTGCTGCAGAAAGGGGCCAAGTAATGCCTGACTTCGGCTCTCCGGTCGCGCAGAACGTCAACGCCGGCAACGGGCTCAAAAGCCTGTCCGACATGATGGGCCTGCAACAGCAGAAGCAACAGATTCAATCCGGCGCGATTGGCATCCAGCAGCAACAGCAGAACCTGGACAAAGGCGACGCTCAAACGCAGATGACCAAACAAGACGCGCAACAGCGCGCGGCCATCGCAAAAGTGGACTGGAACAAGTACGACGACGGTACAGGAACAGTCAGCACCGACAAGATGCTGGGTGACTCCGAACTGAGGAAAGCCGCTGGCGATCAGTTTTTGCAAGTCCTGCAGCACGGTGCCTCCGTTCGCGGCGTGCAGATGCAGAACAAACAGGCTCTAGTCAACCTGAACGACGGGTTGCGCAGCCAGTTCGGCTCGGTCATCGGAGCCTTGCGCACCGACCACGATGTCATTGCGGACAACCCCACGGGCCGGCAGAAAGTAACCGCTGCGATGGGCCAATTCGCCCAGGCCGGCGGCCCCGACGCGGCGAACATCGCCAAAATATACGCGCCCATCGTCGACCATGCGCCGCAGGGAAAACTCGTCGGCGGCATCAGCGCGATTCAGCTTCAAGCGCTGGACGCATCAAGGCAAGCGGCAGCGCAGGCACCGAACTTCACCGACACGGGCGCCGCGCTGCAACAGACCAACCCGCAAGCGGCGGGCGGAAACTTGGGCGCACCTCCTGCGCAGCAACAGCTCGGCGGTGCGCCGGGCCTTCTCAAAGGACTGCCACCTACGACTGCGGTTATGCGCGGCAATACCCCGGGCTATGTGGGCGATTCAAGCGTGCAGGCAGGACCGGCACTCGGTCAAGCCGAAGGCGTCAGCGGTCCCGTTCAAGCGCATAACGCGCACTTCGCCCAGGTCACGGCAGACGCTTCCGGGGCTCCGAACCGTATCGCAGCGCTGCAGACCATCAAGCAGGAAGCGCCTGCTGCAGTGACCGGCGGGGGCGACTATCGGCGCAAGTTCGTCAGTCAGCTTTCTGGCTTGTTCGGTATCGCCAACGATGCCCAGACCGCGACCGACGTGATGGCGAAGAACCTCGCCGTACTCGCTGCGCAAGGGGGCAACACCGACGCATCGCGGACGCTCGGAGAGATGGCGAATCCGAGTTTTCACATGACAGCGGATGCCGCTAAAAAGACAGCCGATCAGCTTATCGGCATCGAAGGCAAGAAAGCCGCCGCGCAACGGTTCTTCGGTGGCACGCCGACGAACAGCCCCGCTTATGAACAAAAGCTAAACGACTGGAATACGCACGCCGACCCGCGCGCGTTCGAGTACGCTGCCAAAGCGCCGGCCGATCAGGCCGCCATGAAAACCGAGCTGACAAACGCCGGTACATGGAAAGCGCTGCAAAACCACATGCTGCAACTTCACGGCATGGGCGTTAATCCGTGACCAGTTTCGCCGACCTTGCCGGGGAGGTGGAGCCGAAGAGGTCGTTTCTTGACCTGTCGGAGTCCAAAGCCGCACCGAAGGACAAAAGCAAAGCCGCGCCGGCTGTTGCTGAAAACGGACAAGAATCCGGCAAGCCCCTTTTAGCCCTGACAAAGTTCACGCGCAATGGCGTGATGAACGACATGCAGAGCGGCGGCGACGGCAGCGGGAAAATGCCGACCGTTAACGGCATGGCGCTTGATTCAACGGCCGCGCCGAACAAGCCCGCCCAACCGACCCCGCAACCCGCTCCGCAACCCGCTCCGCAACCCGCCCCGCAAACCGTCGCGCAACTCACCGCGCGCCCCTCTCTCGGCGTGGCCGATGACGTGTCGAATTTCGCCATGCGCAGCGGCGCCAATCTCGGAAACAGCGCTTACGGCGGCCTGCGAGGGCTCGCCACGCTGATGACCGGCGGGGGCATCGATGCAGCCGTGGAGGACTCGAAACAATCCCCCATCCCTGTTGTCGCTCCCAACTCGCGCACCGCCATGCTTGAGAAAGGCATGGGCAAGGTTCAAAGCGTCTTAGACAGCGCCGGGGATCGTGCGCAGCTCGGCACCGAAGCAACCGGCGCGGCGGGCTCGGGTGTGATGGGAGCGATCAGCAAGGCGGGCATCAGCAATCTGCCGATGTTGCTCGGCGGTGTTGGTCCGCGCACGGCCAAGACGACGGCGATGCTCGACGAGGCGCCGGCTGTTGGTAAGGGGGGTATATCCCAGGGTATACCTGGGGGGGCACCTGGGGGGACACCTGCACCAGGAGCGCCGATGCAGGCAACTGCAACGCCTGCAATTGCTTCCAAGGCTGCGCCGGTCGCCGGTAAGGGCGCAGCACCGAGCGGTGCCCCGGCTCTGACTCCCGGCGAGGTTCCGACGCTGGCCCATGCGTCGCCGGAAATGCAAAAGGCCATTGCTGACTCCGGGTTGCCCGCCGATCACCCCGCCATTGCGCGATTCGTCAATGCAGACACGTTGCCTATCCCGCAAAAGAAAACGCGCGGGCAAGCGATGCAAGACGGCCAGATGATTTCCGACGAAATGAACAGCCGGGGCAAAGGACAAGCCGCGCCGGTATCGCATGAGTTCTACAAGGAACAGGGGCAAGGCATTGCCGAAAACATAGATTCGATCCGTGCGTCAGGCGCTCCCGACATCCCCGCGACCGCCAGCCACATTGATCACGGCCAGACACTTTTAGACGCCTACAAGACAAAGGACGCGGCAGCTTCGGCAGATGTCACCGCCAGATATAAAGCACTGACCGATGCCAACGGCGGGACGCTTCCGATGGATGGTCAGACATTCGCGGCGAACACCGAAGCGGCGCTTTCCAAGCAACTCAAAACGGGGTCCGTCCCGGCCGACCTGCAATCGGCGCTTAATGAATTCAAGAATGGTCGACAGATGACCTTCGAGGATTTCGAGACGCTGCGCTCAGATGCGGCCGACGCCATGCGGACATCAACGGACGGACGCGCAAGGGCAGCGGCGGGGATCATCCGCGAGCAGTTGGAAAACATGCCGCTCACCCCGCAGGCGGCAGAACTCAAGCCCCTTGCGGACTCCGCTAGAGGTGCGGCTAAAGCGCGGTTTGATGCCATTGAAGCGGACCCGGCTTACAAGGCGTCTGTCAACGACTCCACCCTGCTCGGCCACCCATCGCCGGCTGCAGACAAGTTCTTCAACTCGTTCGTCTTGAAAGGGGAGCGCGAGAACGTGGCCCGCATGCGCGAAACGCTGCAGGACAGCCCGGAGGCAACGCAAACCATCGCGGCCGGCATTCTCGACCACCTTAAAGGGCAGATGAATGCCAAGCCGGCAACGGGCAACTTTTCGTCGGCGAACTACAGCAAAGCACTTGACGCGCTGAAGCCGAAAATGAGCCAGTACGTAGACGCCACCACGGCCCAGCAACTCAATTCGCTAGGCGAACACGCGCGAGACATTCAAGCGCAACCGCGCGGCTCTTACGTCAACAACTCCAACAGCACGACCGCGCTTATCGCCGAAGCCGCAAAAAATGCGGCCACGCACGGCGGGAACATGATGTTCGGCGGTTTTCCCGTGGTGTCAGCGGCCCGCGCGGTCAGCTCGCGCCTTCTCGATTCTCGCAATGCTGCGAAAGACGCGCGTCAGAGCACGGACCCGGGCGCGGCTCTCTCTAGCCTTTCGAAACTCATGAAGCCATGAGCCGCGCGGGATGCGATACGCATTCAACACCTTGCGGGATTCGACGAATCCGTCTCGCGGGGTGTTGCGCCACCACAGAACCAGAATCAGCAAAAGTAACCAAGCCATTGCACTTCAACTCGTCAAGCAGTCGATAGCGCCGAAGTTAACACGAGAAACGCACCATGCCTACCCCCGTAGCAGCTAGTCCCCCGGTCATTCTGCAATTCTTCAACAACTCCGGGCAGCCGTTGGTCGGTGGCTCCGTGTTGACGCAAGTGGGCAGCGTGAACACCGCGACCTATCAAGACCCGAGCGGATCAATCCCGCTGCCGAATCCGATCCCGCTGAACAGCCGGGGCGAGGTGTCGAACGCCACGGGCATTTCCTGCCAGTTGTTCCTGCAGAACGGCATCGCCTACACCTTCACGCTGTTTGACGCGGCCGGGAACCAGATCAACCAAGCGCAATCCGTCACCGCCGCAGGGATCAACGCGCTTTTCTCAAGCGTCGCGGTCACGTCCGATGCCGATGGCCTCACGGCGCAATTGGCCTCCGCTGCAGGGGTTTCGGGCGTTCGCTGGAACGATCAGGTCGCCGCCCGCAAAGCGGAAGCGATCTTTTGGGGAACGACCTCCACCCCGGCCTACGGCATGACCGCCGGCAGCTTCGGGCTGAACACTGCTGCCGCTGTTCCGCTGACGCTCGGCACGGGCGATGCGGTACGGATGACCATCGACCCGACAACCGGGTTTGTCGGGTTCGGGCTGGCGTCGACGGCGGCGCAGGGGCAAGTGCAGCTCCTGGGCAGCTCGACAGGCGGCATCAAGGTCGGCAACGTAAACAACACCTACGTCCAGGCATTCGACTGGTACGAGGAAGGGACGTTTACGCCCATCCTGCGCTTCGGCGGCGCGTCGACCGGGATGATTTTTGCGACGCAGTTGGGCACGTTCACCCGCATGGGGAACACCGTTTTCGTGCGCTTGCGCGTCGCGCTTTCAAACAAGGGAACAGCGGTGGGAGTTGCGACCATCGCCGGGCTGCCCTACGCGCCCAACGCGGCCACGCCGAATATCTCGGAAGGCGCGATCTTCGGAGAGTTTCTGTCGATGACGGCCCTGGCGGGCGGGGTTGTCTACGCGCTCGGAGGGCAGGGCGGGTCATTGGTTCTTACCGTTTTTGCGAATGACCAGACCGGATCGACCGGCACGGTGGTGACTCGCTCGGACGGTGCGTTTACCAACGGCTCCGTTATCGAGGCTACGTTCAATTATCAGGTGGCGTAATGAGCATCGAACAAACGATCCTTCTCGGTCTCGGCCTCGGGTTCTCGGTTTTGGGATGGTTTGCGCGAGAACTATGGGCGGCAGTGCATTTGCTGCGGTCGGACTTGTCGGCGCTTAACGTCAAGATCAGCGCCGAATATGTCCGCTATGACCGGCTGCACGATGCCTTTCAACCGCTTCGAGAGCAACTGTCAAGGATCGAGATGGGGCTACTTTCCAAGGCCGACAAATGAACTTCGACGATGCCTTTGCAAAGCTCATCGCCCACGAAGGCGGGTTCAGTAATGACCGGCGCGATGCGGGCGGTCAGACAAAGTACGGCATCAGCAAGGCGGCCTATCCGGGCGAAGATATTGCCAACCTCACACTGGACCGCGCCAAAGCTATTTACCTGCGCGATTACTGGGGACCGGCAGCGTGCGATGCCATGCCCGACCCCGCAAAACTGCAGGTGTTCGATGCAGCGGTCAATCACGGCGTAAAGACCACCATCCGATTGATTCAATCCTCGGTCGGCGCTGTAGCGGATGGGGTTATCGGCCCGAACACCTTGCAAGCGGTGCAGTCGATGCCGGCGCCGAGATTTATCGCACGTTTCAACGCACAAAGGCTCGCCCTCTACGCAGGACTTTCAGAATGGCCGGCTTTCGGGCGTGGCTGGGCCTTGCGCATTTCCGACAATCTACTACAGGCTTAGAACATGAAACACCTTTTGTTTGTCGCATTACTTGCATCTGGCTTGGCGCAGGCTCAAAGCCGCGTCGAAGTCACCCTTGATAAGGGCGCATCGGTCAACACGATGCACGACAGCACTGGCCCCATTCACATCTCGGCCGGTAAAAGCGATGTCGTGGTCATTTGGCAAACCGTCGCCGCCGAGAACGAGAAGATATTCGCAGCCGGCCCGCAGACTTTCCGGTACGGCGCGAATGGTCAATGGTCGGTCAAGCAGATTACGGGCGCGTCGACTTGCTCTAATGCGGTCTTCGGCGATCCGATCTACGGCGTCGTCAAAGCCTGCCAGCTCATGAGCCTCGACGGCACGACGACCGACCACCACGGCGGCATGCAAGGCATTGATTTCAGCCAGTTGCCTACTCCGTGGCCTGGCGTCTCCGTGCCGATGCTCAGTCCTGCGCCCGCTGATGGCTCGGGCATTCCGCCGCTGGCTGACGGCAAGGGAGACGGAGCAGTCCGCACTATGTGTACGTGGTCGCATATGGCCTTTGATGACCCCATCGTCTACCCTGGACAGCCGGGCGTCGCGCACTCGCATACGTTCTTCGGCAACAACGGCATTGACGCTTTCACCACGCCCGAGAACATCCGCAGCAAAGGCACGGCCAACTGCCGAGGCGGCACGGTGAACCTTTCGGGCTATTGGGTGCCTACGATGGTGGACGACATGGGCCATGCAGTCGCGCCCCTATATATCGTCACTTACTACAAAAGCGGATGGCAGCCCTGGTTGCAAGGCAACGTGCCCCCGATGGTGCTCCCGAAGGGCCTGCGCATGGTTGTGGGCGACGCGAGGGCTACCCCCGCCGCGCCGCAGGTTGGGGAAGGTGGTCTTGGCCCGCACATTTCGTGGAGCTGTACCGACGCCACCGACAACGCGCTGACGCCTTACAACACCTTCATTCCAGCGGAGTGCAAGACCGGCCAGACCTTGCGCCTGCAAGTCAATTTCAAACAGTGCTGGAATGGTCAGCTCGACAGCCCCGACCACAAAAGCCACGTTGCCGATCCGGTGTACGTGAATGACGGCGTAGTTCCGGCGGGCTTCCAGTGCCCCGCCACACACCAGGTGGGTTTGCTGCCGGTGATTACTTACAACATTCGCTGGCCCCTGACGGGCGACCCCTCGAAATATCACATCGCCTCCGATACGTACACCGGCGGCCAGGGCGGATACAGCGCTCACGGCGACTGGATGAATGGATGGGACGAGGCGATCTCAGCGGTGTGGATGGAGAACTGCATGCGCACGCGCCGCGACTGCGGTAGCTTCAACCTCGGCGACGGGCGGGGCGGCATCGAGTTTGGCGGCAACTGATCATTTTATAAAGGGGATTGATACATGACCGATTCATCTACTTTTGACCGCAGGTTTCTGGCTTTCTTCGCACTGCTGATCGTCGTCGTGGGTATGGCGTTTGTTTTTGCCGTGACGTTTGCACACGTCCCGAAAGATAATCAGCAATACGCCTCGACCGCGCTGGGCTTCATTCTCGGGACGCTTCTGGCGGCGCCCATCGGGTTCTTCTACGGCGCGAGCAAAACTCAGCCGAGTACACCAGAAGGAACGCCAACCGATCCTGTTTCCGTTCACGAAACCGAACCTACAAAGGCCATCCCATGAGAATCAAACATCTGATCATTGCGCTTTGCCTCGCTGGTTGCGCCAGCACGGGCGGAATCCCGGCGACTGAGGCCAACATTCTGCAGGGCACCGATGCCGTCGTCGAACTCGCCAAGACGCTGTATCAGGACGGCAAGCTGAGTGATGCAGAAGGGCAGAGCGTTATCGACGCGGCCAATGCAGTCGTGGCGTCCGTGGAAGCCGCGCGCTCGGCCGGTCTGGCGGGCGACAAGTTGGGGTCCTCGGCTCAGCTCCGCGCTGCAGCCGATGCACTCGACGCGCTCGCCGCTCGCCTCGCTGCCAAAAAGAATATCACCCGCACCTAAGGAGAATCCATTATCGATCCCCTCATGATTACCGCCCTTCTGACGCAGGGCATGCGCATTTTCGCCGACATCCAAGACCGCAACGCCAAGGGCGAAGTAACCGATGCGGACGTGTCCGTACTCGTGTCGATGCTGCATGCGCACATCGATACTTTTCAGGCGCTGCTTAAAAAGCCGTGAGATGTTCGGCTTCGATTTCCGGCGGTTTATCGGTAGCGTTCGCACACCCCTACCCCGCCCCCCGGTAGCGTTGAAACCCAGGCCCACGGCGCTGTGCGTGGGCGTGGTGTTTCGCGCCCGGTGCGGGCTTTGCTGCGCCTATGTGACGGTTAAACGATGACGACACGGCCCACCACCCTACCGGGGCAGATACCGCCGCAAAACGCACCTCTGAGCTATCTGGACGCGAACGGCCAGCAGATCACAGACATCAACTGGTATCTGTTTCTGTACCGGCTATGGAAGGAAGTGGTTTCCAGCACGGGCGCCAATGCGTTGCTGCTGGCGCAAGATGCGCTATTGATGGACCCCGTATCCGGGGGGGGCGGCACGGGCACGGGACTGACACCCATTCCCGACAAGACCATCCTCGCCAATTACACGGGCGTCGTGGCGCTCCCCACTCCGTTTGCGCTCAACACCATCGCAGCGGCGATCAATGCAACGAACAACTGGGCCAAGCCGCAAAACGTCGCCAGCGCCACGCTAATCGACGGGGCCACGATCACGCCCAACGGCGACCTGTCGAACAACTTCTACCTCCTGACCACCGCAACTGTCGGGGCGAGCCGTGCAATGGCCGTGCCTACGGGCACGATTCCTACCGGCGCCATCATCAACATCGAAGTCGAGCAGCCGGCGACTGGTGGCCCGTGCGCGATCGTCTGGGCTGCTGGGTGGAAATGGGGCCGAGGCGGGCAAGACCCGCAATCTGTCGGCTCTGCGGTGGCCTCGTCGGTCGACAGCTACTCGTTCCAGAAACAGAGCAACGGCAATTATCACGGCGTGATGATCGGCCAAGCGGGACCGACCGGCGCAGGCTACAAAGCCACTTCCCTCACTTCGCTGGTGACCGGGATCGGCTCTAGGGTATTCGTGACGCAGGCGGGGCTGGCCTATACCGCTGGCGCACGGGTCAGGGCTACCTCGCCGAGCAGCGGGGACTACATGGAAGGCGTCGTCGCTACGTATGCGTTTTCCACGCTGACGGTGACGATGGATCGCAACAGCGGCACGGGCACACATACCGACTGGAACATCAACCTAGCCGGTGACCAAGGCATCGGGGCGACGGTTGCAGTTGGCACGACATCAACGGGTGCCGCTGCCGTCACGAACAGCGGCACATCTAGTGCGGCGGTCTTCAATTTCACCGTCCCCCAAGGTGTGGCCGGCCCAGTCGGAGCGCCGTCCAACGGAGTTCGGCTACAGAGCGCCACGTCCGACACCATCCTGGTCGCGGACAACGGCAAGTTAGTTTCTAACTCCAACGCTGGTGCAATCGCCACAACCCTGCCGCAAGCAACGGGCTCGTTTACATCCCCGTTCGTCTTTGACATAGAAAACCGAGGCGGCGGCACGCTCACCGTCACACCGGCCACCAGCACGATTGACGGCGCTACGAACTTGGCCCTGACCGCAAACCAAGGTTGTCGCATTTTCTCGGATGGCGCGAATTGGTACACGCAACGGGGTCAGACAGGGGCAGCAGGCAATACAAACCCCGTTTTCGATGTCACAAACAACGCGCTTCAAACGCCCGCCAGTGGCGTGGACACCAAAGTCCTGTTCCAAACGGTCAGCACTGACACGAACAGCGCATGGAGTACGACAAACCATCGTTATCAGCCGACAGTGCCGGGCTGGTATCAACTTAACGCCACGGTGCGAAACAATGGGGCGCTGACGGGTAACTCATTCCTTCAGTTCTACAAGAATGGCTCTCTCTATCGAAGGCAAAACAGCCAAGCGGCAGGCTCAACCGAATGGTTCGGTGCGTCGATCTTAATCAACCTAAATGGAAGCACGGACTATGTGGAGTTGTGGATACGGATAACCGGAACTGCATCTATTGACTTTGGTTCGGCAGATACGGGGTTTTGCGGGGTTTGGGTGCGCAGCTGATGTTCAACTTCGGCCCGCCCCTTTGGTCTCCCGTGACCCACGTTTGCAACACCGGTCCCGCATGGGCCGCTTCGACTCTCCCCGCTTCTGGAAAATGGGTAATCGGCGGTTTCGGACAAAACGGCGTCGCCTTTGCGATGGGCTTTGATCCGAGCAGCGCATTGCTTCCCAAACTCGCGGCGTATTCAACAGACTACGGGCAAACGTGGTCGGCAGCGACCCCGCCCGTTTGGCCGAATCATGGCGGCGGCGTGGCTACAGTCACGACTCATAGCAGCGCGTTTGATGGTCGCGGCAATGCTGTTGCAGGAACAACGAATACCGCCGTAGACGGCGCGGTGACATACGATGGCGGGCAAAACTGGGCGGCGACTGTATTGGCCCCTGCGTTTAGCAACACGTTTTGCTGGTTCAACGGAACCAATCGATTTTTCTCGGCCGAGACGGGGCAAGCCGCAGTGCAAGCCACAGCCAGCGGGAACGGCTGGTCACAAGTCGGGACACTGCCGACAACGCCATCGACAGGCAGCGTTGTAGGGGCGTGCAATGGTAACGGTGTTCACATCATCGCCGGGAGCAACCAAAGCACTTACCGCAGTGTCGATGATGGCGTGACGTGGAGCGCGGGCGGGAACCTTCCGGGCACTTACGTCGCCAGTGACATTGCTTATGGTCTAGGCCAATGGGTGATTGTTGACGGTTCCAATATATTGCAATCCAACACGCATCTGATCGTCTCTACTGATGACGGCGTGACTTGGAGCGCGGTAACAGTGCCAGCGCCGGCCCCTTCGTTATCCGCGTGGAGAAGCATCACCTCAGGGCAAGGTCTCATCGTCGTGTGTTCCACCAGCAACGTGTCCGGGCAAAACAGCGTCATTTTTACAAACGATGGCGTGAATTGGCAGTCTTCGCCGAATCAGCTTCCGCTCGTCACAGGCGGAGGCCAGTGTCTTTGGGTGCTTTACTCCGATGGCTTAGGGCATTTCATCGGCATCCCAATAACCTCAGGTGTTAACCAGATCGCGGCCTACGGTACGTGCTAGAACCGCTTCCGCAATGGCTTGCTGTCATAGCGTCGCCCTTGCGGACATGCGTGCGAAGGCGGGGGTACGCGGAGCGCTTAGGCATATCACCACAACATCCGCTCTTTGACTCTGCGACACCGACGGCATCCGCGATACTGGAAATATCTGCTGTTCATATACGGCTCTGGCAAATCTTCGCCCCACTGCCCGTAATCGTGGACAAAAAAGCATTGCACGCGCCGCAGAATGTTCTGCCAAGTCATTTCACCAACTCCAATCGCACACCCGCAGAGGCGCGCAGTTCGACGCCGAGAATACGCTGGCGCACATGCTCCCGGCTCACGACGATACGGGCGCCGTCCCGAATGAACGGCACGCCCAGGTGCGTCAATTTCGCGCACTGCGCATCCCGCCCGACACACCCGACCAGCTCGCGCACTTCAGCGGTGGAAAGGAACTCGCTCACTTCTCTCCTTCTGCCGGCGCTGCGGCTTGGCGGGCAATGGCGGCGTCGATAACGGCGCGGATAGCGTCTCGATCTGCGTGGCCAGAAGTGCTTACCTTCATCGCGTCCCAATAAACACGGACTAACTTGTCACACTGCTCATCGGTCAGCGCATCCCGCGCATCTACCGGCGCTGCTGGCTCGCGGGTGTAGACGGTCACGCACTCGCTTGCGTTGTCCAGATACGGAGGCTCCGGCCAGCGGTAGAAGAACTGTTGCCCGGTCTGGCTGTGCGTCGTGATTTGCCCGTAGGGCTTCGCGCTCTCAGCCTCTCGGGTGGCTGCTTGATGACCAAGTGCATGACCCGCAATGAAGCACGCGCGGGCTGTTGCTTTGTCCCATACCTTGCCTTGCTCAAACGCGGCAAACCATAAGTCGGCCTCGCGCAGCCGCTTCTCGTCTGTAGTGCTCATGTTCATACAGCTTTCACCTTTCCATTCCTTGCAAGCTCAATGAGCGTGTCCAGAATCGCGCGATCCAGCAAACTCCGGCGCTGATCCCGGTCGAGTTCTTTGCCCTGGTCGATGTCGTAATGACAGCGGGGGCACAGTGCCGCCGTAAGGCAGTCGTCCGTCTTCATCCCCATTCCCTTCCCCTCGTTTCTGTGCGCGGCCTGAGTGCCCTCACAGCCGCAGATAACGCAGTCAAGGGACGCCACTGCGCGCAGCCACTTGTCGGAGCGGAACGTGCGCGTCTTAAGCAGGTTCATGTCGTCGCCCTGTCTTGCGCCCGGTTGCTGGCCTCTTGCGAGCGCCACACCTCTACGCGCGTTTGTGCGGCCACCATCTGCCACTTCAGCAGTTCCTCTGCCTCCACGGCCACCCTCAACCCTTGCAGGAGTTCGATGTACTCGGGGTGCGCGTAAGCCTCTCGCTCTTGCGCTCCGATGGGCTTTTCATTGTGGGCAGACATGAGCAGCGCCTTCTTGCTTTTCCTGTATTCCTCAAGATACGTGCGTTCGGCCTTGGCCTGAGCTATGCGTGGAGCATTGGTAAAAATGAACTCCACGGCCTCATGAGGATCAATGGAACGTGCCATCAAAAGGGTATTTCAGAGTCGTCAGTGAATGAAGACTTGCTTGGATTTGGAAGGGCTTTGTCTTGTTTCTCTTTTTTCTTGAACGCGACGGACTGCCACTTTTTCCCTTCGCCGGTCGTCTTCGTCCAGGCATCCATCCAGTAAGCGACGCCATCGATGACGCAAGAGCCCTTGACGTTCGGGTGGCTGTCCTTCTCGCGTTTGTCATTGACGAACATCGAGCCGGTCATGTCTTTTGCTTCGTAGGTCATGCTGTTTCCTTCATTGCGATAAGTTGCTGTGTCTCTTTGTGATGCTTCATGGCAGAGCGCAACTTGCTGTTCAAAAAGCCCCACAAATAGGTCTTTTCTTCCGGTTCTAGGCCTTGTTCTTCGATTAGCTCGAATGCTTCGGCGGGTGCCATCGGGGCGATACGGTCGGCGAACTTGCTAAGACAGCGTTTTGTTTCGACAGCCAAGTTGCGATCCGCGTCCGCCCACGCATCACCCATCGCGCCGTTTTTCTTCTGCTTGGCTTGCGCGATTGATGCCTCTAGCGCCGGCACTAGCGTTTCCTTTTCGACCGGTGGCGAGCTGTCTATGGCATCGTGTTCGACAATCTCCATCGCCGTGCCCCACAAGTAGCGCCGTTGATACGTCTCGACCGCGCCGATGTTCTGCACCTCATGGCAGGCTTTCAGGCTGGCCGAGCCCATCGGCGATGTGATGACGACACTGGTGCCGTCTTCCAGGTCGGTGATGGTCAGCGAGGCAATGTCGGCCGTGAAGCTGACCAAGCCGCACAGCTTGAACTCATCGAACAGCCGCAAAGTCGGGAGCAGAAAATCAGCCAGCTCCATGTATTTGTAGTTGCTGAACGAGTTCCATCCAGACTTCTTAATCTCGGTCTTGTGCAGGGCCATGCGTGCCTGCATCAGCTTGCTTAGAACGCTCATGTCTTTTCCTGTTCGTATCGTGCTTGCTCAGATTCCTCGGCCTGTCTCCAATCAGCCGCCTCGCGCCATGTGCGAGCTACATCGATGACGGTGTAGTAATCTTTCGCGCTTTGGCGCTGCATGAGCGGCCTCGACGGCAGGGTGAGACGTGCGCCGGTCTTCTCGGCTAAGGTTTTGGCGGTCGCGCTCATAGCTGCTTCACATTCTTTTCGATGACTGCGGCAATTTCGTCAAATGTTGATCCGTCGTCGTTTAGAGAGGCGAGAGTTTCATTAAGGTCCGGTATTCGCCTAGTCTTTGTAAACATTCCGGCCCAAGTGCGCACCTCATATGGCAACGCTCCACCCATGCCAAGATATATAGCGGTGGAAACTTCCTTGCGCGCAATTTTGGGATGCGCGATGGCGTGCAAGTTGCACAAGACACCGAGGCAACAAAAGCTGTCCCCATTCCGTAGGGCGCCCGTGGTCTGCTTGTATTGCCCCGACCTGAGAGCCGCGACCCATTGCTTTGCAATTGCGTGATTCATACGAATACTCCCTTCTCGGCTAAGGCTTTGGCGGTCGCGCTCATGCGTTCCGACGCGCTGTGTAAGCGTCGCTCTCCATGTGGCAGGGCTCGGTCAGCGTCACGCAGCGCAAGATGTTTGCGGCTTGCCTAAAGCCGCTGGCTTGGCCTTGACTTACCGTGCGATAAATCCCATCCGTCGATGCCTCGCCCCGCGTCTCAGCACTAAGTGCCAACGACTCGAAAAGCACCGCAATCTCGTCTAGGTTTTTTGCCAAGTAGCTCATGCGAATACTCCCCACACATAGGGCCACAGCCACGGCCCGACGATGAACGGCAGCGCAAAGCACACCACCACGAAACCGCAGATCGCCAGCTCGCCGCTATTGATCGGGGACTTTTGAACGTTCGGCACGTTCTCTACGCAGTCGCACATGCGGCCCTGGTTGCAGTTCTGGTTGCAGGTGGTCGGGTACACGGCATCGAGTGCTGCGTGACGCTCTGAGCGAAAGGGGCGGCTCATGCGGCCACCAGCGCGGTGAACTCGTCGATCCACGCCACAACCATCTTTGCGGCGCTGTTCGTCTCGGGCGTATCGCCACGCTTGATTGCCGTGAAAAACCGCTCTATCGGTCGGTCGATGTTGGGCGTGATGCCGTTGCCGAGTGCTTGGTAATCCACATCACGGACGTTTGCAATCGTGCCAACTAAGCAAGCGCATTCGCCTTCGTAGGTTGAGCCGTCTACACGTCCAGCGACCAACGCGGCGCGCAGACCGGCAACCTCGTTCTTTGCGCGCAGGAGAACGTCGAATAAATCTGTCTTGATGGGGTTCAGGTTGGCGCCGATCAGGTTGGCGCCGCTCAGGTTGGCGTCGCTCAGGTCGGCGCCGATCAGGTTGGCGCCGCTCAGTTTGGCGTCGCTCAGTTTGGCGTCGCTCAGGTCGGCGTCGCTCAGGTAGGCGTCGCTCAGGTAGGCGCGCGCTGCTACAGCCTTCTCCAACACATGACGTGTGGCACTTTCGATGCCTTCCGACACCTCGCATTCAAACAGGACTTTGGACGAATCCCAACGCGATACGATTTGGTGTTTCATGCGTGCCTCAATTCAAGTTCACGGTTCCATGCTTCCGCGCCCGCATCGAACTCCGGGTTAGGCGCTGCCATTTCCATCAGCGCGACAGCCTCGGCAAGCGTGCATTGCACCAAGTCAAGGTCAACGGTCCAGCCCGGCGCGTTGGCGAAGGTCTCGGCCATCCCGATAACAGCGAGTAGGTTCTCTGTCGTCATGGGCAGGCGGTTGATGGCGCCGCAGATCACTTCAAGCGCAATGGCGGTGCTCTCTGCGTGTGTCGTTGCGTTCATGTTTATTCCACGGTTTGCAGTGTCTGCAGCGTGTTGAGCCGCTGGATCACAACTTCATTGGCGGGCTCTGCGGGCGGCAGTACGTCATCGAAATAACGCAGGCCGGCATCGAACAAAGAGGCTCTGACGGCGTTGGCTTTGACGTTGGCGTAGGCTTTGACGTTGGCGTAGGCGTCGGCGTAGGCGTTGGCGTAGGCGTAGGCGTAGGCGTAGGCGTAGGCGTAGGCGTAGGCGTCGGCGTCGGCAACGGTGAGTCGCAGA
>ENA-OFCI01000671-OFCI01000671.1-metagenomes-genome-assembly--contig:-NODE-671-length-19205-cov-3.274987_pt1 | contig 19205 bp, 20 predicted proteins | sample MGYA00153391_OFCI01 | MGnify analysis MGYA00153391
GAGGTCAAGTCTCTGCGTGCCGGGCGGGCCTCCCTGGTAGATGGCTACGCAACCGTGCTGGACGGTGAGATCTGGCTCGAGGCGGTGCACATCCCGGAGTACACCCAGGGCACCTGGAACAACCACCCGCCTCGGCGACGGCGCAAGCTGCTCCTGAACAAGGCGGAGATCGCCAAGCTGGTCAAGGAGACCAAGGAGAGCGGACGCACGATCGTGCCATTGTCGTTGTACTTCAAGGACGGCTACGCCAAGGTCGAGATCGCTCTGGCCAAGGGCAAGCGAGAGTATGACAAGCGACAGACGCTGCGGGCACAGCAGGATGAGCGCGAGGCGCAACGGGCGATCTCAGCACGACGGGAGAGGTGACGCTGGTGCGACCAAGGGGGTGGCTCAGGGCGCTGATGACGGCTCTGGCGGCGTTGGGGCTGATCCTCGGCTTCGCAGTGGCGCAGGTCCAGGCGGCGGACAGCGCGCAGGCGGCGGGCGGCGAGCGCGTCCTGTCCTTTGCTGCGGACTACAACCTGGCCCCCGACGGCTCCATGGGGGTCACCGAGACCCTGGTGTGGGCGTTCGGCCCGGGGGAGCATCACGGCATCAAGCGCAACATCACGGTGCGACAGGGCGTGTCGAGCCCGCCGGGCAAGTACCGCCTCTATGCGATGAGCGACGTCGTGGTGAGCAGCCCCACCGGGGCGAACTCCGAGGTCTACGTCTCCGAGCTCGGCGCCGACGAGGTCATCCGGATCGGTAGCCCGACCCAGCCGTTCCAGGGCGAGCAGCAGCAGACCTATGTGCTGAAGTACCGACTGGCCCACGTCGCCAACGGCTTCCCCGATCACGCGGAGCTGTTCTGGAACGTCACCGGTGGGCGCTTCGAGATGCCCATTGACTCGGTCAAGGTCAGCGTCCACGGGCCCGCGGCCGTGACTAATGCCCTGTGTTTCAAGGGCGCTGACCGTTCGGCGGCGCCCTGCGAAGCCAGCGCAGGGCAGGTGGCGACCTACTCGGCAACCGGCCTCGGCCCGCGCGAACAGGTAACCATCGTGGCGTCATTCCCCGTCTCGGCTCTCACCAACACGGCACCCGACCTGCGTGACGGCGACACCGGATTCAGTGGTTCTGACCCGGGTTCGTCGATGTCCCCTTCGGTGGCAAAGGCGCTGAGCCTGTTCGGGTACGGCGGCGGGCTCCTCTTCCCAATGCTGGCGGCCGCACTCATGGGCACGCTGTTCTGGAAGCGCGGACGGGATGAGCAGTATGCCGGTCTTACCCCAGGGCTCACCCCGGTCGAGGGGGCGCCCGGCCCGGTGACATACGGTCAAAAGGGCCCGGTTGCAGTTCAGTTCGCGCCGCCGAAGGGAATTCGCCCTGGGCTGGTCGGCACCATCATTGATGAAGAGGCCAACACGATCGACGTCTCGGCGACCGTGGTCGACCTGGCCGTTCGCGGCTTCCTGACGATCGAAGAGGTTGAGTCCGGCGGCCTCTTCAAGCGCGCGGACTGGCAGCTCACCAAGCTGGTTGCACCCTCACAGGCCGAGCCGCTGCTGCCCTACGAAGAGACCCTGCTCGCAGGGATCTTTGCCTCGTCCAACCCTGTTCTTCTCTCGGATCTGAAGAACAAGTTCCACACCACGTTGACGACCGCCCAGTCGCAGATGTACGCGGAGGTCACCCGTATGGGGTGGTTCCGCAGGTCTCCCGAGAAGGTCCGCCGGGGGTGGACGACCCTTGGCATGGTGGTGATGGGCGCCGGACTCGCGTCCGGGTGGTTCCTGGGACTCCAGAGTGCCCAGAGCGATCAGGTCGGCGGAGTCAGCTTCGGGATTCCCTCTGGCATCGTGCTGGCCCTCGGGCTGCTGGTCGCGGGAGGCATCATCTATCTGCTCGGCAACCGGATGGCTGCCAAGACTGCGGTCGGCAGCGCGGTTCTGGCCCAGTCGCTGGGGTTCAAGCAGTATCTCGTGACCGCGGAAGCGCGTCAGATCAGGTTCGAGGAGGCGCAGGACATCTTCAGCCGATACCTGCCCTACGCCATCGTGTTCGGTGTGGCCGACCGCTGGGCAGGCACCTTCTCCGCGGTCGCTGAAGCCGCGACGGCAGCGGGCCAGTCCATCGGTATGCCGGGCTGGTACATCTTCGCCGGCAGCGGGGGCTTCGGGAACTTCGGGGGGATCGCCTCCGGCATGGACTCGTTCTCCACGATGGCCAGCGGCACCTTCACCAGTACGCCGGGTTCGTCCGGCGGCAGCGGCCTCGGCGGTGGCGGATTCTCTGGTGGTGGCGGTGGTGGCGGCGGAGGCAGCTCCTGGTAGTCGGCCCCGCCCCGGGTAGTCGCGTCCGTCGGGTTGAGAGGTGGCTCTTGCCCCTGCTCGCGGGCTCCCTTGATGGGGCTGCGAGCCACCCCTCAATCCTCCGGTGTGGCCCCGTCCCGGCTCGAGGGCTCCCTTGATGGGGCTGCCGAGCCACCCCTGCAACCTCCTGCCGGCCTCGCCCGGGGTTAGAGGCGGATGAGCATCTTGCCCTTGTTGGAGCCGGCCATCAGGTCCCGGAAACCGTTGACAGCGTTGTCGATCCCCTGGACAACGGTCTCGCGCCAGACGATCTTGCCGTCGGCCAGCCACTGACCGACCTCCGCCTCGAACTGCGGTCGGAGGTCTGCGTGGTCGAAGACGAGGAAGCCACGAAGAGTCAGGCGCTTGCCGATGATCATCGGCATGTTGCGTGGTCCAGGTGTCGGCTCTGTGGCGTTGTAGACCGAGATCATCCCGCAGATGGCGGCGCGACCGTTCTGGCGCAGCGCCGAGATGGCTGCCTCGAGATGGTCGCCCCCAACGTTGTCGAAATAGACGTCAATCCCCTCGGGCGCGGCTTCGGCGAGACCCTTGCGGATCGAAGTCGCCTTGTAGTCGATGGCCGCATCGAAGCCGGCTTCGCCGAGCAGCCAAGCAGTCTTCTCGGGTCCACCGGCGCTGCCGACGACCAAGGATGCGCCCTTGAGCCGGGCGAGCTGGCCAACCATCGACCCGACGGCGCCGGCAGCAGAGGAGACGAACACGCGCTCGCCCTCGACGAACTGGCCGATGCGCAGGAGCCCCGCGTAGGCGGTCAGACCCGGCATACCAAGGACTCCCAGGTAGGCCTGCGCCGGCGCCAGGCTGGTGTCCAGCGTCCGTGCGCTCTTAGCGGGGACCAACGACGTCGTGCGCCATCCGAGCCGATGAATCACCGTGTCGCCGACCGCAATCGACGAGCCGTTGCTGTCCAGCGCCGCCTCTCCGACCTGCTCGACGACCCCCACGGCGTCGCCGTCCATCGGCTGGTCGAGCTGGAACGGTGGGACATAGGACTTCACATCGTTCATCCGGCCACGCATGTAGGGGTCGACGGACAGAAACGTGTTGCGGACCAGGATCTCGCCGTCCCCAGGAGTCGGGAGCTCGACGTCGACGAGGGCAAAGTCCTCATCGACGGGGACCCCGTTCGGGCGGCGGGAGAGGTGCCATTCGCGGCTGATGATCATGAGGCCATCCTCGCACTGGCTCCGGTCAGTCACATGTGGGCGGTCACGGTGGAATGCTCGCGCGGTCTGTCGGGTTGCTCAGATATAATATTGGACATCGGTTGCAAGGCCGGTCCCGACCGCGAGGTCGGTATTGACAAGTGAACAGTGCGACGTGTGCCACCCCATGGGGGTGATCGGTTTCGACGTTGATCGTCATTCCAGGAGAAGCGGGTCGAGGACGCAGGGTTAACTCGTTAACGATCCTTGCAAAACAATAGGTGCCAATTCAAAAAGCACCGAACTCACCCTCGCCGCCTGAGCGAGCTCTGAGTTCCGTCAGCCTAGGCTTGCTTTCGGCCTAGTTCCTGGCGTCAGCTAGAAAGCTTGCTGGGCGCCCTCGTCGTGGGGGTTGCCCGGGACTCTTACACGACTGGGCCTGTCAGTGGACGTGTGCGTGCGAGCACTGGGGCCGAGAAACTCCTTAGCGCACTGCACCCGGAGAAGTCCTGGTTTACCGTCAGCGGACGCGGGTTCGATTCCCGCCACCTCCACCACCATGGGCACGTCGTACTGGTCACCCGCCATGACGGGGGCCCGGTCCTTGGATCGGGCCCCCGTCGCCGGTTGCGGTCGTGGGCTGGCCTTGCGGTCGCGATGAAGCGAGTGGTGATGAACCCGCCAGGTACGGCATACGTGCTTCCCATGTAGTCCAGCTGGGAGGTCAACATGTCCAGATCCACTTTCACCCTCCGCATCCTCGGAGCCACAGCGACCGTCCTGCTCGCGTCAGCCTGCGGTAGTACCACCGCGACCCCCGGGGTTGCAGCCAGTCCAACGAGCGCCTCGACAGGTGGCGTCCTCGGCGTACGCACGACCTCGCTGGGCCCCGTGCTGGTCGATGCCCAGGGCATTACCGTGTACCTGCTCACGGCCGACAAACCCGGTCATTCCTCCTGCTCCACGGCGTGCCTCCAGTACTGGCCGCCCGTGCCTGCACCTGACGGAAGTGCTGTTCCCACGGTCCAGGGCATCAGTGCGCCACTGGCCGAAACCAGGGCGAGCAATGGCGCTGCGATGGTGACCGCCAGCGGCTGGCCGCTCTATACCTTCCTCAAGGACAAGGCGCCGGGCGATGTGACGGGCCAGGGCGTCAAGACCTTTGGTGGGACCTGGTATGCCGTGTCGCCCTCAGGGATGGCCGTCACCGCCCCTGCTGCCGGCGCTCCCAGCCCGTCCGGCAGCACGAGCACGTCCGGCGGCGTCCGGGGCGGCTACGGCTACTGAGGCTGGCCATCGAGGGGCGGCGGCCGCAAGCGAGCTGAGTCGCGCGCTGCGGCGAAGGCTATGACCTGAGTGGCCTGAGTGGCGGGCGAGATCGATGACTTGCGTCGCGTGGACCTGGGTCGCGAGTCGCAGGAGTGTGAGGTCGAGAGCCGTCGAGATGTTCAGGTCGCGAGTCGCAGGAGCGCCAGCCCCGACAGGGTCCTGACCTCCACCGCCGCGATGTCCTTGCGAGACAGCGAGCTCGCACCCATCACGGTGAGCTCGCGTCCGGGTAGTGCCTTCCAGGCCGCAACCTGTTGGGCGACGCCCTGTCGATCGATGACCACGAGCGCATAGGGGAACCCGCCGGCCGGGAACTGTCCCTTGGCGTTGTAGGAGCAGGTCAGGTCGATGCGAGTTCCCCAGGCCATGTCGACCAACCGCGCGCTGGCGGTGACAGGGGAGGGAATGACGGCGCTCAGCGCCAGGTTGGCTGTGCCTGAAGGGGTCGAGGAAGGTGTTGCGACCGGTGGCCGGGGGGAGTCCGGGTGGGTGATGGCCGACGCGCCGACCGCGATCAGGAGCGCCGCTGCGGCGGCAGCCGTGCCGACAACCAGGCGCCGCCGTGCGTGCTCGTGGCGCACTGCACGGGCCAACGATGGCAGCAAGGTCGCCGGGGGAGCCTCGACCTGCGCGTCGAGCTGCTCCTCGGAGACCTTGGACATCAGGCCGGGTAGACCAGCGAGCTCCCCCACGGCGCTGGCACAGGCCGGACAGCCCTTGAGGTGCTCCTCGAAGTCGCGTCGATCGTTAGGTGAGAGGGCGCCCAGAACGTACGCCGCGTCATACAGGACGAACTCGTCGATGCTCATGCACCCACTCCCATTTCTTCCAGTGCCAGTCTCAGGGCCCGCAGCCCGTAGTGCGTGCGCGACTTGACTGTCCCCTCCGGGATGTCAAGGCGTCGTGCAGCCTCGGCCACCGAGCGACCACGGTAGTAGCACTCCACCAGGACCAGTCGGTGATCCTCGGAGATTCGGCTCAGTGCGTCCGCGACGACCCAGGACTGCAGCAGCTGGTCCGTCTCGTCGCGGACGGGCGTGCTCTCTGGCGGCTCGGCAGTGGTCACCTCGAGCTGCGAGCGCCTTGTGCGCCATTCGTCGATGACCAGATGGCGGGCGACGGTGAACAACCACGCGCGCGCCGAGCCCTGGGCCTGGTCGAGGATCTTGGGGTTGCGCCAGGCCCGAAGCAGGGTCTCCTGAACGACGTCCTGGGCTCGCGCCCGGTCGCCGTTGGTCAGGCGAACGCAGTAGCCCCACAATGCGGCTGCGTGCTCGTCGTGCAGCTCTTGCATGAGCTCCACCTGGCTGCTGGTCACAGTTCCTCCTGCGCTCTACACGCTTGGCACACGCAGATGGTTCACCGCGCCCCCATCCCCCGAGCCGCTAGACCTCGGTGAGGCGGGAGGCTTCCTCCGTGGCCACCTCGGCCTTTACTGCTTCCATGTCGAGGCCCCGAACCCCCTCGATCACCGACTTCAGCCCTGCGGCCGGGAGTGCCCCTGGCTGGGCGAACACGAAGATCCCCTCGCGGAAAGCCATCAACGTCGGGATCGAGGTGATGTTGGCCGACTGGGCCAGGTAGGGCTCGGCCTCGGTGTCCACCTTTCCGAACACGATGTCCGGGTTGGCCACGGCAGCCGCCTCGAAGACAGGGGCGAACTGGCGACACGGGCCACACCAGGAGGCCCAGAAATCGACCAGAACGATGTCGCCCTCGGCGATGGTCTTCTCGAATGTCGTCTCGGTCAGCTCGGTTGGGCTCATGGTGTCTGCAACGGACCAGATCCGGCAGCAATTCCCGTGGACGCCGGGGCCGGTGGCAGGCTGGTTCCCATGATCCGCGGAACGGACGAGATCGCCGGCTACTGGGACGACTATGCCGACGCCTATGACGCCGAGCCCGACCATGGCCTGGCGGACTCTTCGACGCGTGAGGCGTGGCGGATCCTGCTCGCGCGCTGGCTGCCGGAGCGATCCAGCCACGTAGCCGATCTGGCGTGCGGCACCGGGTCGCTGGCAGTGCTCGTCGCCGGGCTGGGCCACTCGGTGGTGGGGGTCGACCTCGCGGGAAGAATGGTGCAGCGAGCGAGGGAGAAGACCGAGGAGTTCGGTTCGCGGGTCACGATCAGGCAGGGCGACGTCAGCGTGCCGCCGATCGACCCGCTGAGCGTGGACGTGGTCCTCGCGCGACACATCCTCTGGACCCTGCCGGACCCGCAGGCAGCGCTGGTCCGGTGGTGTTCGCTGCTGCGTCCTGGTGGCCGCTTCCTGCTGGTCGAGGGTCGCTGGTGGTCGGTGGGCGACCAGGGCTACAACGACGAAGCCGGTATGCCGTGGGCCGGCGGAGTGCGCGCCGTTGACCTTGCAGCGGCGCTGGAGCCGCTCGTCCAGCAGGTCGAGGTGGTGCCGCTGAAGGACCCCTTGTTGTGGGGCAAGGAGATTGAGGACGAGCGCTACCTTCTGGTGGCTGCGATATGACGGGGCGCTCGCCCAGCGGTCACAGCACGGTTGGGCTGGTGGCGGCGATATGACGACGCGCTCGCTGAGCGGTCATGGCCCAGTCGAGGCCAGAGCCGACCCGCCCAGGTCAGGGCTGTTGTGGCGCTGGTCTTTTGGTGTAGCCCTGGCCGTGCAGCTGATTGTCCTTTATGCCCCTCGTGCCCCGGCAGGGCCTCAGGTCAATGGTTTTGACAAGCTGGTCCACCTTTCCATTTTTGCCGCCCCGGCTCTTGCGGCTCTCATGATGGGCATCCGCGCCCGGTGGGCACTCGGCATGCTTGCTGTGCACGCTCCGACAAGCGAGCTGATCCAGCATTTTGCGCTGCCTCACCGCAGCGGTGACGTGTTTGATGCGATTGCCGATCTCTGTGGTGTTCTGCTCGGCGCGTTGGCGTACCTGGTCTGGAATCGGCGCCAGCACTGATAAAGTTGCCGGCATACCCGATGGCTACGGCGCGAGCTTGCGCCACAGACACAGCAGTTGAGAATCATCGGGCCCTGCCGGATAGCGACCGTTATCTCCGGCCCGCCGGGCGCAGTCACCACCATCGCGCCTGAGGTTCGTTCTCATTGTTGCCGTTGGACCGGTAACCCGAGGCGTCCCTACCTCGAGTACCGAAGTGGATAAATAAGTGAATAAGCACATCAGCTCCGGCGCGCCCAAGAAGGCCCGTTGGTCCACCGCCAAGAAGATCGAAGCCAAGACAGGCCCCAAGAAGGCCTACCGCGGACAGCAGGGGCAGGCGCCTCGTAGTTTCGACGACCGCACACCTCGCAACCGTGGCGACCGGGATGACCGTCCCGCTCGTAGCAATGACCGCCATGACGACCGGGCTCCTCGGAGCTTCCAGCGCCGAGATGATCGCCCTGCCCGTTCATTCGGCGGTCGCGACGAGCGTCCTGCGCGCAGTAATGACCGTGGTGACGACCGTGCGCCCCGCACGTATGGCAACCGTAACGACCGTCCCGCACGTAGCAACGACCGTGGTGACGACCGCGGCCCTCGTACCTACGGCAACCGTGACGACCGTCCGGCCCGCGCGTACGAGAAGCGCGACGACCGTCCGGCACGTACCTATGGCAACCACGACGACCGTCCCGCACGTACCTATGGCGACCGTTCGCCTCGTACCTATGCCAGCCGCGACGAACGGGCCCCACGCACGTACGAGAAGCGCGTGGCCGGTGCACCCCGCTCGGACTTCAAGCGCGACGAGAACTACGGCAAGCGCACGGATCGTCCCGCCCGCAGCTACGAGAAGAGCATCCCTTCGCGGGTCATCGACACGACGCCGGTGGACATCGCACAGGACAACGGGTTCGCGGCTCTTGGTCTGCCGGTCCCCTTGGTCGAGCGGCTGGCGCGTGACGGCATCACGACGCCCTTCCCGATCCAGACCGCGACCATCCCGGACGCCTTGGCCGGGCGCGACGTTCTTGGCCGCGGCCAGACCGGCTCGGGCAAGACCTTTGCCTTCGGCCTGCCGACGCTGGCCCGGTTGGCGGCCGGAGACCGAGCGCTCGCTCGTCGCCCCCGCGCCCTGATCCTGACCCCGACCCGCGAGCTGGCGATCCAGATCAGTGACGCCCTCGAGCCGTTTGTCCACGTCATGGGTCTGCGTCACAAGCTGGTGGCAGGCGGTATGCCTTACCCGCCCCAGCTGATGGCTCTCGACCGCGGGGTCGACCTGCTGATCGCCACGCCGGGCCGGCTCAAGGACCTGATGGAGCGCGGCGCAGTTCAGCTGGTCGATATCTCGATCATGATCCTCGATGAGGCCGACCACATGGCCGACATGGGGTTCCTGCCCGAGATCACCGAGATCCTGGACGCCCTGCCCGAGGGCGGCCAGCGGCTGCTCTTCTCCGCGACCCTGGACCGTGGCGTCGACGCTGTCGTCAAGCGTTACCTCCACGACGCCGTTACTCACTCCACCGATGACGCCACCGCCAGTGTCACCACGATGGAGCACCACATCCTGCTCATCGACCCGAAGCACAAGAAGGCCATCACCGCTGAGGTCGCCAACACCGAGGGCCGCACCCTGGTCTTCGTACGGACCAAGCTCGGCGCCGACCGCGTGGCCGAGCAGCTGCGTGAACAGGGAGTGTTTGCCGCGGCGCTGCACGGTGGCCTCGCCCAGGGTGCTCGCAACCGCGTGCTGTCTGCGTTCCGTGACGGCAGCCTGCCCGTGCTGGTCGCCACGGACGTTGCAGCCCGCGGCATCGACGTCGACGACGTCAGTGTGGTCCTGCAGGCCGATCCGCCGGCCGACCACAAGGACTACCTTCACCGCGCAGGCCGCACGGCTCGTGCCGGCAAGAAGGGCTGCGTCGTCACGTTGGCCCTCCCGCACCAGAGGCGGGGCATGGAGCGGATGGCACGCGAAGCGGGCCTGGACGTGGTCGCGACCCGGAGCGCCCCGGGCGATGAGCTGCTGATCTCCACGGGTGCGCGCAAGCCCGATGGGGTGGCGATCCCGGAGAGCCAGGCGCGGCGTCTGCTCGAGGGAGAGCAGCGAGGTCACCGTCGCTTCGGTGGCGGCGGCCACCGCGGCCAGGGCGCTGGCCCTCGGCGCAGCAACGACAGCTCGCGCGGCTATCGCGGCTCGCACAGCTGATCTGCATCGAACGTAGGGGCCCGATCGGCGGATGCCGGTCGGGCCCTCTGTTTGCCGGCCGAGTGCTCGACATAGCGCAGGTGTGTCACTGATGGAGCAGCAACGCGGGTGCGCGATCAATGACGCACCTGAGCCATGTGGGTTTTGGCGTGGCTGCGCGAGAATGCCATGGTGAGCATCGACTATGCAACAAGCAAGCTGCTCGTCGCGACACCACAGACCGGTGGCGAGGTCTTCCGGCGCAGCGTCGTCCTCGTGCTGCACCATGACGAGGATGGTGCGCAGGGTGTCGTCCTCAACCGCCCACTGGCAGCGCCTGTCTCATCGGTGCTGCCCCCCTGGCAGGACTACGTGACCGCTCCGGCCACCGTCTTCCAGGGCGGCCCCGTGGCGCTGGACTCGGCGCTCGGCCTGGTGACGGTTCCCGGCGACTATCACGAGCCGATGGGTGTGCGGCTCCTGTTCGGCGGGATCGGACTGGTTGACCTCGACATCCCCCCACTCGTGGTGGTGCCCGAGGTTGCGGGGCTCCGGATCTTTGCCGGGTACGCCGGGTGGTCCGGTGGCCAGCTGGAGCGGGAGATTCGCGACGGTGGCTGGTATGTCGTGGAGTCCGAGGCTCGCGACGCTTTCACCTCGGAACCGGAAACGCTGTGGTTCACCGTGCTGCGTCGACAACGTGGCCATCTCGCGTTCGTCGCGAGCCTGCCGGAAGACCCCACGATGAACTAAGAGACGCGGCATACCTGCGACATGGTGAGGACTCGGCACACCTGCCCTTGGCTAGACTTGGCCGCATGAGCGACGTGCGCAGTGCCGTGAACGGGCTTGACGACCCGAACGACCCGAGTGGCCCGAACGACCCGTTCACGCCCCAGCGCCAACCCTCTGCCTCGCCGGTGCATACAGCGGTGATCGAGCGTGAGCGCGTCGAGGAAGAGGTCGAGCCCGGCGACCACGAGCGCTTCGCGCACTACGTCCGCAAGAACAAGATCATGGAGAGTGCGATGTCAGGGACGCCGGTGGTCGCGCTCTGCGGAAAGGTCTGGGTGCCCGGACGTGATCCCAAGAAGTTCCCGGTGTGCCCCACCTGCAAGGAGATCTACGAGGGTCTGCGCGACCCCGGCGACGGCAAGGGCTGAGTCGGCGCGACCTCGGCGGTGACCCCCCAGTAGCACATCGGGGTCCCGCCGGGTGCATCCTGACTGCGGCATGTCGGGGGGCGAATCTCGTTAGTATTGGCGGCATATGAGCACCGCGGCCGCCTCCCATCTCTCACCAGCATTCCCGAAACGGGCCGCATGGGGGACCGCGTCCAAGCTACGCGTCTGGCAGGCGGATGCGCTGGCCCAGTACCTGCGTTCCGCCCCGGGCGACTTCCTCGCCGTCGCGACACCGGGGGCGGGCAAGACCACATACGCGCTCAGGATCGCGACCGAGCTGCTCAGCATGAAGGTCGTCAGCCGCGTCACCGTCGTCGCGCCCACTGAGCACCTGAAGGCCCAGTGGGCCGACGCGGCCTCGCACGTCGGCATCCGGATCGACCCCCGGTTCACCAACGCAGCCGGCAGCCACGGTGCGGAGTACGAGGGCGTGGCCGTGACGTATGCCCAGGTGGCCAGCAAACCGCTCCTGCATCGCGTCCGCACCCAGGCTGCGCCCACGCTGGTCATCCTCGACGAGATCCACCACGGCGGGGACAACCGGTCGTGGGGCGACGCGATCCGCGAGGCCTTCGAGCCGGCCACCCGCCGCCTTGCGCTGACGGGCACCCCTTTTCGCTCGGATACCAGCCCGATCCCGTTCGTCCGTTATGAGATGGGCAAGGACGCGATCCGCCGCAGCGAGGCGGACTACACCTACGGGTATGCCGAGGCGTTGCGTGACGGGATCGTCCGCCCGGTCCTGTTCCTCGCCTATGGCGGCGCGATGCGCTGGCGCACCAAGGCCGGTGACGAGATGTCGGCCAGGCTGGGGGAGCCGATGACCAAGGACGCGACGGCCCAGTCGTGGCGCACGGCCCTGGACGCCAAGGGTGAGTGGATCCCGGCGGTCCTGGCCGCGGCGGACAAGCGGCTGACCGAGGTACGGCGCGGTGTGCCCGATGCCGGCGGCCTGGTGATCGCGTCGGACCAGACCAAGGCGCGGGCCTACGCGAAGATCCTGCACGGCATCTCGGGTGAGCGCCCCGTCGTCGTGCTTTCGGACTATGCCGGGTCGTCGGGCAAGATCGAGGAGTACGCCGAGGGTCACCAGCGGTGGATGGTCGCGGTTCGCATGGTGTCCGAGGGTGTCGACGTCCCGCGACTGTGCGTCGGCGTCTACGCCACCTCGACGTCCACGCCGCTCTACTTCGCGCAGGCTGTCGGACGTTTCGTCCGCGCGCGGAGGCGCGGCGAGATGGCGTCGATCTTCCTGCCGAGCGTGCCGCTCATCCTCGAGCACGCTGCTCGTCTTGAGGAGGAGCGCGACCACGCTCTGGACCGGGTCTCCAGGCCGGGCGAGGAAGCCTCCATGTGGTCGGCCGAGGACGACCTGCTTGCGGCCGCCGGCCGGACCGGGTCGACCGCCGATCTTGACCAGATGTCCTTTGAGGCACTGCAGTCCGAGGCCGAGTTCGACCATGTGCTCTTCGACGCCCAGCAGTTCGGCCTCAACGCGGCGGTGGGCAGCGCCGACGAGCAGGCGTTCCTCGGACTGCCCGGGCTGCTCGAGCCCGACCAGGTGGCCACGTTGTTGCGCGAGCGGCAGTCCGCCCAAGAGGGATCCGGCCGTAAGAAGGCTCACCCCGAGCTGTCCGCCCATCGCGCGATGGCGGCGGCACGCAAGGAGCTGAACTCGCTGGTGTCCGCCTACGCCCGCAAGTCCGGCGCTCCCCACGCCGTCGTGCACGCTGACCTGCGCAGGAGCTGTGGGGGCCCCGCCCTGGATCAGGCCAGCGGTGAGCAGGTCGCCCAGCGGATCCAGACCATTCGGCGGTGGTTCGTCGGTCGCCGCTGAGCCTTCGTTCGACGCCTGCGCTCCGGACAGATGGGAGGGCACCTTCTGGCTTGTGCCGGGGCAGTGTTTGCGAAGTGCTACCTCGCTGGGTCACAGTGAAGTCATGGCCAACGCGATCACCCTCACGCCCGAAGAGCGCCACGCCGACCTCGATCTCGACCAGCTCAAGCAGCTGGTCGGCCTGGTCGAGTACGACGAGACCAGGGACCCGTTCCCGGTGACCGGCTGGGATGCGCTGGTGTTCGTGGTTGGCAACGCGACCCAGACGTCGCACTTCTTCCAGTCCGCGTTCGGTATGGAACTGGTTGCCTACAGCGGTCCGGAGACGGGCAACCGTGACCACAAGGCCTACGTGCTCAAGAGCGGATCGTGCCGCTTCGTGATCAAGGGTGGCGTTGCCCCCGAGAGCGTGCTCCTTGACCATCACCGAACCCATGGTGACGGCGTGGTTGACATCGCCCTCGAGGTGCCGGACGTGGACAAGTGCATCGAGCGCGCGCGCGTCACAGGCGCAACCATCCTCCAGGAACCGGAGGACATCACCGACGAGCACGGCACCGTCCGCATGGGTGCCATCGCGACCTACGGTGACACCCGGCATACCCTCGTGGACCGCTCGCGGTATGACGGGATCTATCTGCCCGGCTATGTCGAGCGTGCCTCTGGAATTGTCAGGCGCGCGGGTGCACCGAGGCGGATCTTCCAGGCGCTCGACCACGTCGTGGGCAACGTCGAGCTCGGCAAGATGGACACCTGGGTGACCTACTACAACAAGGTCATGGGCTTTGTGAACATGGCCGAGTTCATCGGCGATGACATCGCCACGGACTACTCGGCGTTGATGAGCAAGGTTGTCGCCAATGGCAACCACCGGGTGAAGTTCCCCCTGAACGAGCCGGCGATCGCCAAGAAGAAGAGTCAGATCGACGAGTTCCTCGAGTTCTACAAAGGGCCCGGCGTGCAACACCTGGCCCTGGCCACCGGCGACATCCTGGCCACGGTCGACGCCATGCGGGCCGAAGGTGTGGAGTTTCTCCAGACCCCCGACTCCTACTACGAGGACCCGGCCCTGCGCGAGCGGATCGGCAACGTGAGGGCCCCGATCGAGGAGCTGCAGAAGCGGGGCATCCTGGTCGACCGTGACGAGGACGGCTACCTGCTCCAGATCTTCACCCGGCCCACCGGCGACCGCCCCACGGTGTTCTTCGAGATGATCGAGCGCCATGGGTCGCTCGGCTTCGGCAAGGGCAACTTCAAGGCACTGTTCGAGGCCATCGAGCGCGAGCAGGAGCGCAGGGGAAATCTCTAGGTCCGGCGCCGGAGCACCGCGATAATCAGCCAGATCTCTCGACCCGCACATTCCTCGGCCCGCGCGGTCCGTGCGTGGCCTCGGACTGTCCCGACTCGTGACAGGGTAGGTCCCATGACGCAGCCATCCGGGTGGTATGACGACCCACAGGACCCCAGCCAGCTTCGCTACTGGGATGGAGTGATCTGGTCCACCCACGTCACGCCCAAGGTCTCGCCGACCGTTGAGCAGTCCAACATCGGTATGCCGTATGGCGTCACCCCGGCAGCGGCCCGCCCGCATGCCTTCGGCTCGCAAGGGGCGCAGGGTCACGAACAGGGAGGCGACCAGTGGCCGGCATACCGGCAGGGCCCGGGGCAGATGCCTGCGCAGGAGCTGGGCTGGAGCTCACATCCGTCGACCACCCCGGACGGTGTCCAGCTCGCAGGCTGGTGGCTTCGCGTGGGAGCGCGTGTGCTGGACGGCCTGTTCACGTTCGTGCTCTCGCTCCCGTTCACGGCCTGGTTCTACTACAGCTACCTCGCTGGCGTCATGAGCTGGAGCAGCGATCTGGCCGCCCAGACCGCCGCGGGATCCACCCCGGTCATGAAGCTCCCGCCGTGGGACGTCCTCCAGTATGCGGTGGAAGCCTCGCTCATCGGGACCCTGATCGCCGTGGCCTACGAGGTCTTCTTCCTCAGGCGCAGCGGTGCCACCCCGGGCAAGAAGATCCTGGGCATCAGCGTGCGTCTGCGTGAGCACTCCGGGCCGCCGCCGATGCAGGCCATCGTGATCCGTACGGTGTGCTACTTCGGCTTCTCACTGTTCTCGGTCCTCAACCTGCTCGACGTCCTCTGGCCGCTCTGGGACGACAAGAAGCAGGCCCTTCACGACAAGATCGTGGCCACCAATGTTGTCGTGGGGGCTCAGCCCAAGCGTGGCGCCTGACCCGTAGCCGGACGTGGGGCCTTGATCGTCATCAGTGCGGCTCAGGCAAGGGAGAGGAAGAGCTTCTCCAGGGTCTTGACGTCCACCGACTCTTTGTCGCCGGACTCGGTCAGACACTGCTTGAGACCGGTCGCGATGATGGAGAAGCCGGCCCGGTCAAGGGCATGGTTGACCGCGGCGAGCTGCGTGACGATGTCCTGGCACTCGCGGCCCTCCTCGATCATCCGCAGAATGCCGCCGATCTGACCTTGGGCGCGGCGCAGCCGGTTGATGACGGCGCCCATCTCGTTGGGGTTCAGCTCAACCATCGTGGCTCCGTATGAGGTGAGGATTCGCGGACGAGGTGGCTCATTCGTCTGCGAACGCGTGTGTGACGTTGTCCAGCACCGCGGCGAGCCGTCGGCCGACCTCGTCTGCAACGGGGGACAGGGCGTCATTCTGGGTCAGAGACACCATAACCTGCGGGTCGAGTGCCTCGACGATCGTCGTCTCGTCGTCCAGGGCCCGGACCACGACGTTGCAGGGCAGCAAGATACCGGCCGAGGGCTCGGACTGAAGGGTGGCATAGGCCAGGGGTGGGCGACAGGCACCGAGGATGACCTGTGGTAGGACCTCCACGTCCAGCTTCGCCTTCAGCGTGGCCTGTATGTCGATCTCGGTCAGGACTCCGAACCCCTGCTCGGCCAGGGACACGCGGGTGGCTGCGACCGTCTCGACAAAGGGGCGTTGGACCGTAGTGGTCAGTGCGTAGGTCATCCTGGTTCTCATTTCGTGATGGGGGTCCTGAACGTCTCCAGCATGGCAGTCGTGCGCCGGATCTTGTGACGGCGCACGACGAACCAGACCTTTGGGACCTCCCGTGAGGACCACCAAATGAGGCCCTGGTCCGGGAGGTCAGGGCTCCTTCGAAGATGCCCCGACTAGATGAAGATGACCTGCGCGCCGTCGGTCATCTCGATGAAGTCGCTGGCGCTGATGATGCCTTCGACATCGTCGTAGAGGTCGGACTGATCGAGCTTGTTCATATCGGCCGACAGGCGGCAGGCCCACAGGTGTCCGCCAGAGGCCACGATCTGGTCCAGGAACGCCGGCACCTCGGGGACGTCGAGGTCTGCGATGGTCTTCTTCATCTTTGCGGTGGCCATGGCGGTCATCCCTGGTAGCCCGCCCAAGCCCTGAGGCATGTGGGTGGCGGTGTTGCCCAGCATGGTGAACTTCAGGTCGCCCATGGTCTTCTTCGTGATCATGTCGAAGCCCCAGAAGGTGAAGAAGAGGTGAACCTCTGCGCCCTCGCCCAGGGCGGCGTTGGCCAGGATCAGGGCCGGGTAGGCCATGTCCAGGTTTCCCTTGGAGCAGATGAAGGCCATCTTGCGGCCGGCGCCGACCTCCGAGTCGAAGTTGGGGACGATCGCCGGAGAAGCTTCTGTGATGCTCATGTCTGTGTGCTTTCCTTTCGTGGTCGTGGCAGTCAGACGCAGCCGTGCGGCTTCGGCAAGCCGGAGACGTAGGCCATCTTCTTCGCGGGCTTCTGGGGGAACATCACGAAGAGCTCCTTGATCGGGATGCCTCCGACAGTGGACACGCGGCGCAGGGTCGCGGTCTCGCCCACCTCTTCGAAGTCCTTGCGCAGGAACCGGATCGCCTTCCAGTGGGCATCGGTCAAGGTGATGCCGATCAGGGTGGCCAGCGCGATGCCGATCTCGTCGGTCCACTCCGTGGGGTCGGTCAGGAATCCCTCCTCGTTGACGTTGATCTGGTGGCCGTCGATCGTGGTCACGGGCATGGCGGACTCTCTTTCTTCTACTTGGTGGTGATGGTGGTCGTGTTGGGTGTCTTGCCGACCATGGACATGTGTGTCGTCACGGGCATCGAGCGCCCGGGCAGCAGGATGTTCCAGTACATCCATCGGAACGCGAGCTTGCCGAAGTGGTTGGCCCGGGTTGGCTTCAGCAGGCTCATCGGACCCACGAGCGGCAAAGGGTAGGTGCCCGAAAGCGGTTCGGTCTCGTAGTTGAAGTCGATCAGCAGGGCCTTGCCGTCACCGGACTCGATGAAGCAGTTGGCGTGCCCGTCGAACGAGCCGGTCATCGGTTTGTTCGCGATGAGCTGCAGGAAGTTCTCCGTGAAGACCTCCACAGCGAAGTGCGCGACCGACCCGGCTTTGGATGCCGGTATGTCGGAGGCGTCGCCGATGGCGAACATGTTCGGGTGGGCCTTGGACTGCATGGTGTGCTTGTCCACCGGGACGTAGTTCAGGTCGTCACCCAGACCCGAGCGAGCCACGAAGTCGGCGCCCATGTTCAGCGGGACGGTGACCAGCAGGTCGAAGGGGATCTCGCGCTCGTCGTAGGAGACCAGAGCCTTGTTCTCGATCCGCTCGACCATGAAGTCGGTCTCGAGGGCGATCTTCTTCTCGGTGAGCAGGTAGCCGAGGGCCGTGGAGCAGACCGGCTTGGTGAAAGCACCAGGCAGCGGCGTGACGTAGATGATCTCCACCCTGTCACGAAGGCCATGCTCACGCAGCCACGCCTCGGCCAGGAAGGTGAACTCCAGCGGCGCGACCGGGCACTTGATCGGCATGTCGGTGATGTGCACCACCAGCCGGCCGTGGTCGAACGTCTTGAGCGCCTCGGCCAGCGCCACGGCGCCATCCATGGTGTAGAAGTCGAAGATGCTGCGGCGCCACTCCGTCCCGAGCATGCCCGGAGTCTGGTCCGGCCGGGGCGTGGTGCCTGAGGCGATCACCAGGTAGTCGTAGTCCAGCGTCTTGCCATCGACCAGGCTCACCTTGTTCGCCGGCGCGTCGACCTTGTCGACCTCACCGACCACGAAGTCAACGCCCTTGGACAGCGAGGGACGTCGCGGGCGGGTGATCTGGTCGGCCGTGTAGGTGCCGAACGGCAGGAACAGGAACCCGGGCTGGTAGGTGTGGACCTCATACGGGTCCACAACCGTGATCTTCCACTCGCCGGCATCGAGCTGGCGCCGTAGCCTGTTGACGATCATCGTGCCGGCCGTTCCGGCACCCAGGACGAGCAGCCTCTTCACGGTGGATTCCTCACTTTCGCGTTGGCGTACCTCACTTGCCCACCACGCTATGAAAGGGGGTCACCTCAGGACAGGGCCAAAGGTCCCTATTACCCTCGGGGGTATATCACAGCGAGGCCCGGCCAGGGCGGCCAGGAGTCGACGGCCGGTCGACAGAGGAGGCAACCATGGGCAACAGATCCAGGACACCGACGGGCCGGAGCACGGACCACCTGCCTGCCTGGGCGTCAGTGCTGGCAGTAGTCGCCCATCCCGATGATGAGTCGTTCGGCCTTGGCGCGCTCCTGGACGCCTTCGTCAGCGCGGGAGCGAGGGCCGACGTCCTTTGCCTGACCCATGGAGAGGCCTCAACGCTGCATGGAGTCCCCGGAGATCTCGCCTCACTACGCGGGGCTGAGCTGGCTGCGGCAGCCGACATGCTCGGAGTGACCCACACCACCTTGCAGGACCATCCGGACGGGTCTCTGAGCGAGGTGCCGGGCACGATGCTGACGGCCGAGGTGGTCGCAGCCGCGCGGCACTCTCATGCCGACGGGCTGCTGGTCTTCGACGCCGCTGGGGTGACAGGTCATCCCGATCACATGGCCGCGACATCGGCCGGACTCCTTGTCGCGGAGGTGCTCAACCTGCCGGTCCTGGGCTGGACCCTTCCTGAAGGCGTCGCCGCAACGCTGAACCGCGAGCTGGGCAGCGACTTCGTGGGCCATCATGCTCAGGACATCGACCTGCATGTGCGCGTCGACCGCTCACGGCAGCGCCTCGCCAGTCGCGCTCACGTGAGCCAGGCGTTGCCCAGCAGCGTCCTGTGGCGCCGGCTGGAGCTGCTCGGCGACGGCGAGAGCCTGCGCTGGCTACGGACGGCGCGCCGGCCGGCCGGGTCGGCGGTCCGCTAGACCAGCGATCGGCAGGGTGATCTCGAACTGTGCCCCCTTGCCGGATCCCTCGCTGTGGGCCAGGAGCTGTCCTCC
>ENA-OFCI01000672-OFCI01000672.1-metagenomes-genome-assembly--contig:-NODE-672-length-19175-cov-4.241527_pt1 | contig 19175 bp, 17 predicted proteins | sample MGYA00153391_OFCI01 | MGnify analysis MGYA00153391
CAGAGACGGTTACGGGCGCGCCACAGGGGTGCAGGAGTTATGCACTCGGAGCCGCACGCAGGACAGCCAGTAGCGTCACGCCGGCCACCCGGGATGCTCCACCCGAGGCTCACCCACCCGCAACACGCCGTGCCAAGACGGAGGGTGAGTGCCGTCACGGAACGTCAGTTCGGTGGGCCGCTCTCCAGTGAACACGAATCCCGCCTTGCGGGCAACCGAGACGGATGCCGCGTTGCCAACGACGCATTCCCAGGCGATCTCGGGGAGGCCAAGTTCTGCGGCGAGCCACTCGGTCACGGCCACCACCGCCTCGGTCATCAGCCCGCTGCCGCGGTGGGGGGCACCGAGCCAGAAGCCGATGTGGCCGAGCTCCCGACGCCAGCCGACGATCCCGAGCAGCGGGCCGCCCTCGCTCTCGCGTATCGCCCAGGTGAGTTCGTCGCCGGAGAGCCAGCCGCCGGGCACGACCCGATAGAGGAAGAAATCGGCATGCCGCTGCTCATACGGCCAGGGCAGGGTCATGAACGTCTCGAACAGCGGGTCCCGGCAGTACTCAGCCACCGCAAACCGGTCGGAGAGCACGGGCGAATCGAGCCACAGCCGCTCGGTCTGAAGCACTGTCGCCTTCATCGTCAGCGTTTCGGTAGGAGGCCGACACGGTCGTAGACCGTCGCGAGAGTCACGTCGGCGATGGCCGCAGCACGATCGGCATTACCGGCGAGCACCCGATCCAGTTCCGCGGGATCGTCGAGCAAGTCGAGAGCGCGCGCGCGGACCGGTGCGAAGGTCGCTACGACCACTTCGGCAAGGTCTGTTTTGAAGTCGCCGTAGCCCTTCCCGTCATAGTCAGCCTCGAGGGAGGCGATCGATCGGTCCGCGAGCACGGCGAAGATCGTCAACAGGTTGGAGACCCCGGGTTTTTCAGCGACGTCGTAACGCACCTCGCGACCGGCATCCGTCACTGCGGCCTTAATCTTCTTCGCGGTGACGGAGGGCTCATCGAGCAACCACACCACGCCCGATGTGGACTCCGCGGACTTGCTCATCTTGGAGCCCGGATTCTGCAGGTCGTAGATACGCGCTGTCTCTGTCAGGATCATCGGCTCCGGCATCGCGAAGGTCGGGCCGAAGCGCGTGTTGAAACGGTTCGCGAGGTCGCGGGTGAGTTCCACGTGCTGCTTCTGGTCGTCGCCGACCGGCACCGCCACCGCGTTGTAGAGCAGGATGTCGGCGGCCATGAGGGTGGGGTAGGCGAAGAGGCCGACCGACGCGGCATCCGCTCCCTGCTTCGCGGCCTTGTCCTTGAACTGGGTCATCCGGCTGGCCTCGCCGAAACCGGTGATGGTGTTGAGCACCCAGGCGAGCTGCGGATGCGCCGCCACATGCGACTGCACGAAGAGGGTGGAGACTTGCGGGTCGATTCCCGCGGCGATGTACTGGGCGGCGGTGCGGCGAGTGTTCTCGCGCAAGGCGGCCGGATCCTGCGCCACGGTGATCGCATGCAGGTCCACGATGCAGAAGATGGCGTCATGGCTGGTCTGCAGCTCTTTCCACTGCAACAGTGCACCGATGTAATTGCCGATGTGCAGGGATTCGGCAGAGGGCTGCATACCGGAGAACAGGCGGGGTTTGGGGCTCATGGTCCCAGTCTTCCAGAGAGTGCGGAGGGGGGCAGCAGCGCGTCAGACCAGGTAGTCGACGACCACCGGGGAGTGGTCCGACCAGCGTGTGTCCCACGCCGACGCGCGATCCACCGCATAGTTCGTGACGGATGCCGCGAGCTTCGGTGAGGCCATCTGGTAGTCGAGTCGCCATCCGGTGTCGGTGTCGAAGGCCTGTCCGCGCTGGGACCACCAGGTGTACGGCCCGTCAACCTCGCCGGCCCACTGGCGGCCGACATCCACCCAGCCCAGTCCGCGGCGGGTCTTCCCGTCGACGCAGGTGATGTTCTTTCCGGCCGGCCCGAAGAACTTGTCGAAGTAGGCGCGCTCCTTGAGCAGAAACCCGGCGCTCTTGCGATTGCCGCGCCAGTTCTTGAGATCGAGTTCGCGATGCGCAACGTTGAGGTCGCCGACAATCACCGAGAGCGGCGTGTGGGTGGCGAGCTCCGGGAGGCGCTTCGTCATGGCGTCGAGGAACTTGTATTTTTCGATCATCTTCTTGGGGGCTTCGGCATCGCCGGAATGCACATAGGTGCTCACCACCGTGACGATCGAATCGCCGACCCGGTAGTCGGCCTCGAGCCAGCGACCGGCGCTGTCGAACTTCTCCTCTCCGAGCTCGACGCGATGGATCTCGGCCCCGCCGCGGCTGGCGAGGGCGACGCCGGCTCGCCCTTTCGCGGTCGCGGCGTCGTGGAGGATGTTCCATTCCGGTCCGAGTAGGTCTTCGAGGTCGGATGTCGCGGCCCGCACCTCCTGCAGGGCGAGGATGTCGACATCCCGCGCTGCCAGCCACTCGCCCATGCCCTTGCGGAATGCGGCTCGCACTCCGTTGACGTTCACGCTGGCGATACGCAGTGGGGAGCTCATGATCCGAGCCTAGCGAAGACGGGTGACCTTACCGGAGGCGGGCGATCGGTCGTACCCGCGGGCGTGGGTGACGACCCGGCGGGATGGTGCCCTGGCGCCGGGCAGTCGCCGTCGCCGTCTGGCCGTGGTCGGCCATGTCGACGGAGATCCAGGTCGCGGCGATCAGGATCACCTGGCAGACAAGTCCGAACCAGACGAGCAGTCCGAGGATGACGGCAAACGACGCCAGCAGCGGATTCTTGCCGGCGCCCCCCACAATCGTGGCCCCGAGCACCTTGAGGATGCCGAGGGCCAGGCCACCGAGCAGGGAGCCGGTGAGCAGGCGTTGCCAGGGTATTCGCACCGCGAGCAGCACGCGGTACAGCGTGGCGAGCACGAGGGTATCGATTACCAGCACGATGACGAGACCGATGACGTGCCCGATTGCCTTGGCGAAGGCCGAGCGGTTGTCGATGTGAAGCAGGTCGAAGAGCGAGGTCAGCGCGCTGGTGGAGAATACGGAGATCGCGGCTGAGGCTACGGTGACGGCGGCAAAGGCGACGACCAGGCCGAGATCCCGCAGCTTGAGAAGGAGGAAGAAGGTCGTGTCCGGTGCGAGATCGAAGACCGCGCGCACGGCCGATCGGGCGGAGGCGAACCAGCTGAGCGCGGTCACGAGAAGCGCCGCGGCGGCGATGATGCTGCTCCAGCCGAGCACCCGGGACTTGAACAGAGCGTCGAGATTGATCGCGCCACCACTGCCGTTGCCGGAGTCGATCAGGCCGGGAACCGAGCTCGAGAGGGTGCCGACCACCGCATCCTTCAGATTCGGATTCGACTCGATCGACAGTCCGAGCAGAGCGAATCCCACATAGAGTCCGGCGAAGACACTGTAGAGGGCCGTGAGGCTGAGACCGCCGGCGAGGATCGGGCCGTTCTTCTCGGAATAGCGCAGGAAGACCCGCACCGGCCGGAGTTTCATGACCCGTGCGATGAGCCTCTGCAGTGACGTGAGCATCCGTTTCCTTCGACCGCTTAAGCCTAACCAGCACGCCGGTAGAGTTTTGTGAAGACGGCTCCGACTCACGGAAGAGGAACGCATGGATCTGCACGGTATCGGCGTGGGACGCGGAGTGGCCGTCGGCCCAATCCTGAGGATGCCGGATCCCCTGCCCGAACCCACGGATTCCCCGCGGAGTGCGGATGCGGTGGCGGAGCTCGCGACGGTCACCTCCGCGCTGTCAACCGTTGCTGCCGAACTCCTCGCTCGCGGCGAGACGGCCGGCGGCGCCGCACGGGACGTGCTGGAAGCAGCTTCTTTGATGGCGCAGGACCCGACTCTCGTCGATGATGTCACCGCGCGCATCGAGTCGGGCAAGACCGGCGAGCGCGCCGTCTTCGAGGCCTTCGGTATCTTCCAGGACATGCTCGTCGGCATGGGGGGTCTCATGGCCGAACGTGCCACCGACCTCGGCGACGTTTCCCAGCGCATCATTGCCCATCTTCGCGGAGTTCCGGCGCCCGGTGTACCCACCTCCGACAGCCCGTTCATTCTTGTGGCGTCCGACCTCGCCCCGGCCGATACCGCGCTCCTCGACCTCGACAAGGTGCTCGGCCTCATTACCCGTGACGGCGGACCCACCAGCCACACGGCCATCCTCGCCCGGTCCAAATCAATTCCGGCGATCGTCGGGGTGGCGGGGGCGCTCGACCTCACCGACGGTACCGTCGTCATCGCGGATGCCGCCACCGGAAGCGTGCGCGTAGCGCCGAACGACTCCGAGGTTTCCGATGCGCGGCAGCGCATCGCGGAGCGTGCTGCAGCGGCGGCCGCTCCGATCACCGACGGCGTACTCGCCGACGGCACCAAGGTGCCGCTGCTCGCCAACCTCGGCTCCCCGAAGGATGCTGCTGCTGCGGTCGAGCTCGGCGCTGAGGGGGTCGGCCTCTTCCGCACGGAGTTCCTGTTCCTCGATTCGAAGTCCGCGCCGACCGTCGAGGAGCAGCGGGTGCAGTACACCGAGCTGCTCTCCCACTTCCCGGGCAAGAAGGTCGTGGTGCGGGCGCTCGATGCTGGCGCCGACAAGCCGCTCAGCTTCCTCAACGACGCCCACGAAGAGAACCCCGCTCTCGGGCTTCGCGGCCTGCGTGCTCTTCGCCTCCGCGAGCCGATCCTGCGCGACCAGCTCACCGCCCTCGTGCTCTCCGAGGCCGAGACCGAGGCCGAGCTCTGGGTGATGGCCCCGATGGTGTCCGACTCCGAGGAGACCGAGTACTTCGTCGCCCTCGGGAAGGAGCTCGGGCTGAAGATCGTCGGTGTCATGGCTGAGGTTCCGTCCCTCGCCGTGCTGGCCGACCAGGTGCTCGAGAGTGCCGACTTCGTGAGCGTCGGCACCAACGACCTCACGCAGTACACCCTTGCCGCGGACCGGATGCTGGGATCGGTCGCGCACTTCCAGGACCCCTGGCATCCCGCTGTGTTACGCCTCGTCAAGCTCATCGGCGACGCCGGGGCCGCGAGTGGCAAGTCGGTCGGAATCTGTGGCGAGGCTGCGGCGGATCCCCAGCTCGCCGTGGTGCTCGTCGGTCTCGGGGCGACCACGCTGAGTATGACTCCGGCGGCGCTCGCCGACGTGCGTGCCGAGCTCGCAACGGTCACCCTCGAGCAGGCGCGGGACAGGGCCGCCGCGGCCCTTGGTGCGCGCACGGCGGCAGGGGCGCGGGCCGCGGCATCCGCCTGATTCTCGAAGGTGCCGCGTGAGGAGAGGAACGCAGACGCAAGGGGACCCGGCGTTTACTCGCCATCGCGGTATCCGCAGTTCATACTGGTGGGAACGGGGAGTTTTTCGATGATGAATCGGATGACCCCTCGGGGACGAAATGGGGATCGGCCATGAAGTACAAGCACGCGGAAGAGCGTGGAAATCCGGACGCGGTGTCTTCGGATGAATCACTCGTAGTTCTGGCACGCGCCGGTGATCGGGGTGCCTTCGCTCAGCTGTGGCAGCGTCATGCCCAATCCGGGCTGCGAGTGGCCCGACAGTACACCTCGTCCATCGAAGCCGACGACCTCGTGTCGGAGGCTTACGCACGCATCTACCAGCGGGTCCTCGCCGGTGGCGGCCCCGATGGCGCTTTCCGCCCGTATCTCTACACGACGATCCGCAATCTCGCGAGTCGATGGGGTGGCGACCGTCGTGATGTCAACGTAGATGACATCAGAGAGTTCGAAGACCCGATGGCCGCCGAGGACCCGGCAACCATCGCACTCGACCGCACCCTCACCGTGCGGGCATTCCGGGCTCTGCCCGAGCGCTGGCAGTCGGTTCTCTGGTACACCGAGGTGGAGGGAATGGATCCGCACGAGGTCGCCCCGATCCTCGGACTCACCGCCAACGGCGTTGCCGCGCTTTCGTACCGTGCCCGCGAGGGTTTGCGAAAGGCCTGGCTGCAGGCGCACGTCTCCGACGCCACAGCCTCGGGGGAGTGCCAATGGGCGATCGCCCGCTTCGGTGATTTCGCCCGCAACGGCCTCACGGCGCGGGAACGCACCCGCGTCAACGATCACCTCGCCACCTGTGCGCGCTGCTCGATCATCAGCGAGGAGGTGGACGAGGTGGGCTCGCACCTCGCGCTCGTTCTGCTCCCGCTGCTGCTCGGCGGTATCGCCGGTGGCGGTCTCCTTGCATCACTCAGCCTGCCGACATCCGCCGTTGCTGCGACAATCGCGCCCGCTCTGCCGCCCGCTTTCGCGGCGTCCGTGGTCGCCACACCGACAGTGGTGGCGGCACTTACCTCCAGCTCGATTGCTGCGCCGCTCATCGGCACGCTCGCGGTCGCCATTGCCGTCTCCGGAGGGCTCGCGGCGAGTAACGCCTCGCCGGTGACGCCGGCACCGGTGTCGACATCGATCGCACAGCCCTACGGCAGCGGGGTGACATCAGCCACCATGCCGACCACAATCGCCAACACGGCCGCGGATGCCCCGGGGTCAACGCCCGACGCATCGACCGACAGTCTCGTACCGGCTCCGGGCGCGCTCGGTTCCGCGGTCAACAGCAGCGTCTCCGAGGTTGGAACCGTCGTCGATTCAGTGGTGAAAGACCTCGCGAATCCGGTGAACTCACTCATCCCCGGAATTACCGTTGGTCCGGTCGCCGTTGCCGCGCGGACGGCTCCCCTCGGGGTGTCGAGTGCCCTCGATCTGACGGGCACGGCAATCCCCGGTGCGACAATCACGCTTCAGGCGGTCGGCGTCGTGTATGCCACGACAACGGTGTCGCCCCTGGGCACCTGGGCTATCCAGGTGACCGCACCGCCGGCATCCTCGGTCGGGCTTCAGCTGAAACAGACCGTGGTGAGCCCACTCGGCATCACTCTCGGCGTGCCCTTGAGGGTCCTTTCGAACAGCCTGGGCCTAAGCCTTGAGGTGCTCGCGGGCTGAGCTCGCCTTCTCCGCAAAATATTTTGGCAAACCCGCGTCATAGTTGCACGCTTGAGCGGTCTCTTCTACTAAGAAGAGAAGGGGTTCTCTTCCCACCTCCCAGATGCAGAGGGTTAGGGAGGGTTAGCGGGGGACTGATAGCACCGCTGAGAATGCAAATCGCCGACTGCCCTTCGGGTGGGCAGTCGGCGATTTCTTCGGTCAAAAATGGTGCTACGGTTTGCCGCTCAGAATGGCCGCCTTGACCTCGGCGATCGCCTGGGTCACCTGGATGCCGCGGGGGCACGCCTCGGTGCAGTTGAAGGTCGTGCGGCAGCGCCACACTCCCTCCTTGTCGTTCAGGATGTCGAGCCGAACCTGCGATCCCTCGTCCCGTGAGTCGAAGATGAATCGGTGCGCATTCACGATCGCGGCCGGTCCGAAGTACTGGCCGTCAGTCCAGAACACCGGGCAGCTCGAGGTGCAGGCCGCACAGAGGATGCATTTTGTGGTGTCGTCGAAGCGAGCGCGCTCCACCGGGCTTTGAAGTCGCTCTTTATCCGGTTTCGAAGACGCGATCAGGAATGGCTGCACCGCCTTGAAGCTCTCGAAGAACGGATCCATGTTGACGATCAGGTCTTTTTCGAGCGGGAGTCCCTTGATGGCCTCGACAGTGATCGGCTTCGACAGGTCGAGGTCTTTGAGCAGTGTCTTGCAGGCGAGACGGTTCCGACCGTTGATTCGCATCGCGTCTGAGCCGCACACGCCGTGCGCGCACGAGCGACGAAAGGTCAGCGAGCCATCTTGTTCCCACTTGATCTTGTGCAGGGCGTCAAGCACGCGATCGGTGCCGCCCATCACCACGTCGAAGTTCTCCCAGCGCGGCTCGGAATCAATTTCCGGGTCGAAGCGGCGGATCATCAGGGTCGCGGTGAATGTCGGAATCTCTTCCGGCACCGACGGGCGATTTTCCAAGACTGCATTGCTCATGAATCAGTACTTTCTTTCCATCGGCGGATAGTTGGTTATCACAACCGGCTTCCAACCGAGCTTGATATGTTCTCCGGCATCGGCGGACTCGGGGTCGCCGACCAGGTAGGCCATCGTGTGCACCAGGAAGTTCGTGTCATCCCGATCCGGGTAGTCCTCGCGCATATGACCGCCTCGGCTCTCCTTGCGCGAGCGAGCAGAGTAGACGACCACCTCGGCGAGGTCGAGCAAAAAGCCGAGCTCAACAGCCTCGAGCAGGTCGGTGTTGAACCGCTTCCCCTTGTCACGCAGGGCGATGTTCTTATAGCGCGCGCGCAGCCGCTCGATGAGTTCCGTCACTTCGGCGAGAGACTCGTCGGTGCGGAAGATCTGTGCGTTCCGGTCCATCGAGTCCTGCAGCTCTTTGCGGATGGCGGCGATGTTCTCCGACCCGTCTCCGCTGCGCACCAGATCAAGCAGCTTGCGCACGCCAGCCGCCGGGTTGTCGGGAAGTGGCACGAATTCAGCTGTCTTCACATAGGCGACGGCGCTCTTGCCGCTGCGCTTGCCGAACACATTGATGTCGAGCAACGAGTTGGTGCCGAGACGGTTTGACCCGTGCACGCTTACGCAGGCGCACTCGCCGGCGGCATACAGCCCCGGAACTACTTCGGTGTTGCTTCGCAAGACCTCCGCGTTCACATTGGTGGGGATCCCACCCATGGCGTAGTGCGCGGTCGGCAACACGGGAACCGGCTCGGTGTAGGGCTCAACGCCAAGATAGGTGCGAGCGAACTCGGTAATGTCCGGAAGCTTCTCGTCGATGACCGCCGGTTCGAGGTGGGTGATGTCGAGGTAGAGGTAGTCCTTGTTCGGACCAGCACCCCTGCCCTCCCTGATCTCGGTTGCCATCGAGCGCGACACGATATCGCGCGGGGCAAGGTCCTTCAGCGTTGGGGTGTACCTCTCCATGAAACGCTCGCCGCTGGCGTTGCGAAGAATCGCGCCTTCGCCGCGCGCCGCTTCCGAGAGAAGAATTCCGAGGCCGGCGAGGCCGGTGGGGTGGAACTGGTAGAACTCCATGTCCTCGAGCGGAAGGCCCTTGCGCCAGATGATCCCGACGCCGTCACCGGTGAGGGTGTGGGCGTTCGAGGTTGTCTTGTAGATCTTGCCGAATCCACCGGTGGCGAAGATGATCGCCTTGGCTTGGAAGACATGCAGCTCTCCAGTGGCGAGCTCATAGGCGACAACGCCGGAGGGGCGCTCCGTGGTGGTGCCGAACGCGTCCGTGACCTCCGTCATCAGCAGATCGAGCACATAGAACTCGTTGAAGAAGTTGATGCCGAGCCTGACGCAGTTTTGAAACAGCGTCTGCAGGATCATGTGACCGGTGCGGTCAGCGGCGTAACAGGCGCGACGTACCGGTGCCTTGCCATGTTCCCGAGTGTGACCGCCGAAACGGCGCTGGTCGATTTTGCCCTCTGGCGTGCGATTGAAGGGGAGTCCCATGTTCTCGAGGTCGAGAACGGCATCGATGGCCTCTTTGGCGAGGATCTCGGCCGCGTCCTGGTCAACGAGATAGTCGCCACCCTTGACGGTGTCGTAGGTGTGCCACTCCCAGTTGTCTTCTTCGACGTTGGCGAGTGCCGCCGCCATCCCCCCCTGCGCCGCACCGGTGTGTGAGCGCGTGGGATACAGCTTCGAGATAACCGCGGTGTTCGCATGCGGTCCGGCCTCGATGGCCGCCCGCATTCCGGCTCCGCCAGCGCCAACGATGACGATGTCGAACTGGTGGTGGTGCACGCCATCAATGATTGAGGAGGTGCCGGGCGCGTCGGTTGTGGTGGTGTCTGCGGCCATTATCTGTTCAGCCTTACTTCGCCGCGCAGAACGACGGGAGCAACTCGGCGGGCGAGCCCGCAGGACATGGGTCGAAGGTGTAAATCACAAGAGTTCCCAGCAGGATCAGTAATACGGCAGACGCGAGGAGGGCGCCCTTGAATATGCGACGAACGAGGGGGTTGGCCGCGTAGTCGTTCACGATGGTGCGCATACCATTTGCGCCATGGATGAGGGCGAGCCAGAGCAGCAGGGTGTCCCAGATCTGCCAGAACGGCTGTGACAGCTTGCCGCCGACGAAGCCGAAGTCGATGGCCTTGACTCCCGCTCCTGCGACGAGGTTGACGAAGAGGTGTCCGAAAATAAGCACGATCAACACGACGCCACTTGCACGCATGTAGATCCAGCCCCATTTCTCGAAATTGAAGCGTGAATGCTGTTGGGTGCGCGCCGAACGCGGGCTCTCGATCGTTGCGGTCATGATCACGCCCCTCCGAAGATGTGAATGAGCTGCCGAGGCAGGAAGCCCGCCATCAGTACGACCCACAGGCCGATGACAATCCAGAACATCAGGCGCTGGTGCTTGGTGCCGACGCTCCAGAAATCGATGAGGATGATGCGGAGGCCGTTCAGGGCGTGAAACCCGATTGCTGCGACAAGGGCAGCCTCACCGAGTCCCATGATCGGCGTCTTGTACTGATCGATGACCGCGTTGTACGCCTGTGGGCTGAGCCGCACGAGCGATGTGTCGAGAATGTGCACGAGCAGAAAGAAGAAGATCGCGACCCCGGTGATGCGATGCAACACCCACGACCACATGCCTTCCCGACCGCGGTACAGCGTTCCTCGAGGCACCCGCGGAGCGGAGATCCTTGGTAGCGGAAATTTCTTGTCTGGCATGGGTGCAGCCAGGGCCCCCGCCGACTTCTCTGGCACGAGCAACCCTCCTTGGCATTGGTCAGCCCCGACGATGGGGCACGTCAAATGTGTACTAAGCGAACGTCTTCTACTCTATTCCTGACGATCGGGAGCTTGCTGCCAAACGGCGGCCACAGTATCTCGATAGCGAGTGACTTCACAGCCAGCGAGGTAATCAGCGGTGTGCCGCTGCGGGCGACCGAATTCTCCAGCGACCGCGCCTTCCGGATGAACCGCACCTCCGCGCCGGCTGCGCCTCCGGATAGTGTGAGCGTCATGGCCATACCGATTGAACCGCTTGACCGCTTCTACTGCGTCATCCCGGCCGGCGGCATCGGCTCGCGTCTCTGGCCGCTCTCTCGTGCCGACGCGCCGAAGTTTCTTCACGATCTCACCGGGTCGGGAAGCACCCTGCTTCGCGCCACCTGGGATCGACTCGCGCCGATTTCGGGCCCGGACCGCATCATGGTGGTCACCGGCCGCGCCCATCGTGCCGCGGTAGAGGCCCAGCTTCCCGACCTCATCGATCCGAATGTGGTGCTTGAAAGCGAGCCGAAGGATTCATCGGCCGCGATCGGACTGGCCGCAGCCATCCTCGTTCGGCGCGAACCGGATGTCATCATCGGTTCTTTCGCCGCCGACCACGTGATCTCCGACCAGCGCGGCTTTCGCCGGGCGGTTGTCGAGGCGGTTGCGGCGGCACGGGCGGGCTACATCGCGACGATTGGAATCACTCCAACGGATGCGGCAATCGGCTTCGGCTACATCCACTGCGGAGCCGCCCTCGAGATCCCTGATGCCCCGCGTGCCGTGAGCGGAGACAGTTTCGTCGAGAAACCCGACCTGGCCACCGCGCAGTCCTATCTCGAGGACGGCAACTACCTGTGGAACGGCGGCATGTTCATCTCCCGCGCCGATGTGCTGCTCCGGCAACTCGGCGAGACCGAGCCAGAACTTCTCGCCGGGCTCGAGGAACTTGCGGAAGCGTGGGATACCCCGCGCCGCGGAGCCGTGGTCGACAGGGTGTGGCCTGAGCTCAAGAAGATTGCAATCGATTACACCGTCGCCGAACCGGCGGCTGCAGCGGGCCGCCTCGTCGTCATCCCCGGCGATTTCGACTGGGACGATGTCGGCGACTTCGCCGCAATCGCCAAACTTCACTCCGGAGGCCGCAAATCCGACCTCGCGATCCTCGGCGAGAACGCCCGGGTGCTCGCGGATGCCTCGAGCGGGGTGGTCATCAGCCAGACCGGCCGCCTGATCTCCCTCATCGGCGTCACCGATATCGTCGTGGTCGATACGCCGGACGCTCTCCTGGTCACCACCAGCGCCAACGCGCAGCGGGTGAAGTCCGTCGTCGATGCTCTCAAGCTGTCGGGTCGAACCGACGTTCTTTAGGCGTGTAGCGGGGCGTGACCCAGGCTCGCGCTCTCGCCTCAGTAGGGACGTTCGGCTGCGTACCGCGATTGCGGCGTGATGAACGGCCCGTGTGCTGCAGGCCAGCGAACGATGGCTTTTTCTCCTGACACTTCCCGGTCGGCCTCCTCCTGATCCTTCCGCCGGACCCATGGGGGCAGGGTTACATTTCTTGAACATTTCAGAGCTGGCGCCGCTAGGTGACGGTTCGGCCACGGCCGTGCCGTGAGGCCATCCGAGATTCCCATCTTTCGCTAACGTGTACACCACTAAGCCCCAGCGTTTTCCGCTGGGCAGCATCTTGGAGGACACCTTGAGACTCACTTCTCGCAGCCGACTGTTGGGCGGCCTTGCCACAATCGGAGTTGCGGCGCTGCTCGCCGGTTGTGCATCGGCGCCAGCACCAACCACGAAAAACAGCGCCGCGGCGTCCAATTTCAAGCCCTGCATGGTCTCTGACCAGGGCGGGTTCGATGACAAGTCGTTCAATCAACTTGGCCTCGAGGGCCTGCAGAGTGCCGCTAAGAAGCTGGGTGTGAAAGAGGCCCACGTGCAGTCGGTCACCGAGAACGATTACGTACCGAACCTCGCCCAGATGGTGGGCCAGGGTTGCAACCTCATCGTGACCGTTGGGTTCAACCTGGCCAACGCGACCAGGGACGCGGCCAAAGCGAACCCCAAGGTGAACTTCGCGCTGGTTGACTCCGCGCTCTCCAACGCTGATTTTTCAACGCTGACCCTCCCGAATGTGAAGCCAGTGCTTTCCGACACCGCGCAAGCGGCATTCCTGGTCGGTTACGCGGCAGCGAGCTACAGCAAGACCGGCGTCATCGGCACCTTCGGCGGAGTAAAGATTCCGCCGGTCACCATTTTCATGGATGGCTACGCTGACGGTGCGGCGTACTTCAATAAGCAGAAGAACAAGAACGTCAAGGTGCTTGGCTGGGATGTCAAGGCGCAGAACGGAGCCTTCACCGGCGGTTTTGCTGCCGGCACCGAGGCTCAGAACGCCGCTCAGACCCTGATTGATCAGAACGCCGATGTCATCCTTCCGGTCGGCGGACCGATCTTCCAGAGCGCGGGCGCAGCCATCGTCAGCTCCGGCAAGCCGATTGCCCTGATCGGGGCGGATGCGGATGTCTTCGTGACCTTCCCGAAGTACGACGACCTCTACTTCTCGTCGATCATGAAGAACATGAGTGGAGACATCGCCGATATCGTTGCTGCTACTGCTGCCGGCAAGTTCGATGCCACACCCTATGTGGGAACGCTGGAAAACGGCGGCGTCAGCATGGCACCGTTCCACAAGTTCGAGTCGAAGGTCGACTCCGGTCTCAAAAAGGAACTCGACGCCATCAAGGCCGATATCATCAGCGGCAAAATCAAGGTCGAGTCTCCCTCCACCCCCAAGTAGGCGAAGTAGCGTTCGGACAATGTTCTGAAAAGCACCACTTCGATAGTCGGGGAGACCAGCGTCGCTGGCCTCCCCGACTCATTTCCGTTCGTCTTTCCCATCCGTGCGACGGCGCCGGATAGATTGTGAATCATGAAGCTCGAACTTCGTGGCATTACGAAGCGCTTTGGCGCACTCGTCGCTAACGACCACATCAGTCTCACGGTAGAGCCGGGCGAGATTCACTGTCTGCTCGGTGAAAACGGCGCGGGCAAGTCAACCCTCATGAACGTGCTCTACGGTCTGTACCAGGCCGATGAGGGGCAGATTTTGCTCGACGATGCTGTGCAGCATTTCGCCGGCCCCGGTGATGCGATGGCCGCCGGCATCGGTATGGTGCATCAGCACTTCATGCTTATTCCGGTGTTCACGGTCGCCGAGAATGTGATGCTCGGGCACGAGCAGACCACCTTCGGCGGGCGACTCAACCTGAAGGCGGCACGCGCGGAGGTCAACCGGATTTCGGCCAAATTCGGCTTCCAGGTCGACCCGGATGCGCTGGTCGAAGATCTCCCGGTCGGTATCCAGCAGCGGGTCGAGATCATCAAGGCGTTGTCGCGCGATGCGCAAGTACTCGTTTTCGATGAGCCAACCGCTGTGCTCACGCCCCAGGAAACCGACGAGCTCATGGCGATCATGAAACAGCTCAAGGCATCGGGAACCTCCATTGTTTTCATCACTCACAAGCTGCGGGAAGTCCGCGAGGTGGCTGACCGCATCACGGTCATCCGTCTGGGTAAGGTCGTTGCCGAAGCGTCTCCCACTGCCACCAATGCGGAGTTGGCGTCTCTCATGGTTGGTCGACCGGTCGACCTCACTCTCGAAAAGAATGCGGAGAAGCCGGGGGTGGCCGCACTCGTCATTAGCCATCTCTCCGTCGTCGATCATCACTCCCAGCTCGTCGTCAACGATGTGAGCTTCGAGGTGAAGTCCGGGGAAGTTCTCGCCATCGCCGGAGTGCAGGGCAATGGCCAGACCGAACTCACCGAAGCAATCATGGGCCTGCAGGATCACGTCACCGGCGACATCACGCTCGATGGCAAGCCACTTCTCGGCCACAGCGTACGACGGGTGCTCGAAGCCGGGGTCGGTTTTGTGCCAGAGGATCGCCAGGAGGATGGGCTGGTCGGCGAGTTCACCGTCGCCGAGAACCTGATGCTCGATCGCTCGGTGGGAAAGCCGTTCACCAGAGCGGGAAGCTTGCAGCTGGGTTACCTCGTCGAGTTCGCCGAAAATAAGCTGAAGGAGTTCGACATCCGAGCACAGGGTATTGCCTCCCGCGCCAGTCAGCTCTCCGGTGGTAACCAACAGAAAGTCGTTCTCGCTCGCGAACTCAGCCGCGACCTGCGCCTTTTCGTGGCAGCGCAACCCACGCGTGGGCTGGATGTGGGATCCATCGAATTCGTTCATAAGCGCATCATTGCGACGCGGGATTCCGGAATTCCCGTCGTTGTGGTCTCAACCGAACTCGATGAAGTCGTCGCTCTCGCCGACCGCATCGCCGTCATGTACCGGGGGGGCATCGTCGGAATAGTACCGGGAGACACCCCGCGTGAGGTGCTCGGTTTGATGATGGCGGGGGAGGTGCCGGCAGGGCTTTCCGTCCCACCGACACCGAAGCCAACAGTCTCGAAGGAGGTCGCGGCGTGAGCGTCGAAAAGGCCCCTGGAAACAGCCAGGCCACAGTGGATGATCCAGCTCTTCAGCCGGGCAACACGATGACCGGGCCGCACGAGAGCGAGCCGGAGACCGACTCCCGATTCAGCGAAGCGCTGCGAGAGATTGTTTCCGGCAGTGCGGTCATCTCTATTCTCGCCGTTGTGCTCGCGATGGTGGCTGGCGCGATCTTGATCGCGCTGACCGACCCAACGGTGCACGCGGCATCCGGCTACTTCTTCTCTCGACCCGCCGACACCTTCTCGGCGATCTGGCAGGCGGTCTCTGGCGCCTACGGTTCGCTGATCCAGGGTTCCGTCTACAACTTCTCTCGCCCCGACTTCGTCGATGGTATTCGGCCGCTGACCGAGACGTTGAGCTTCGCCACTCCTCTGGTCGCGGCGGGCCTCGGTGTTGCGGTTGGTTTTCGAGCGGGCATGTTCAACATCGGTGGGCGAGGCCAGATGCTGTTCGGTGCCGCCGCGGCCGGGTGGGTTGGCTTCGCTTTCGACCTGCCACCCGGCATCCATCTGGTTCTTGCGCTTGCTGCCGGCATCCTCGCCGGAGCGCTCTGGAGTGGGCTCGCCGGCATCCTCAAGGCGCGAACCGGCGCTCACGAGGTGATCGTCACGATCATGCTCAACTACGTTGCCTTCTACCTGATCAGTTACCTGCTCAGTACGAAGGGGCTCTTGCAGGCGCCGGGATCCAATAATCCCAAGTCGCCGGGAATGCACCCGAACGCGATCTTTCCGCGACTGCTCGGTCCGCAGTACAACCTGACCATCGGGTTTCTTCTCGTGATCGCCGCGACCCTCGCCGTGTGGTGGCTGCTCAATCGTTCGAGCCTCGGATTCCGCTTCCGTGCGGTGGGCGAAAACCCGAACGCGGCCAGGGTGGCTGGCATCAATGTCAAGAACACCTATGTCTTCGTCATGCTGATCTCCGGGGCGCTCATCGGAATGGCCGGCGCAAACCAGGTGCAGGGCGTGATTACCTCCGGATTCACCTCGGGCATCGACGCCGGGCTCGGATTCGATGCCATCACCGTCGCGTTGCTCGGGCGCTCTCGGCCCTGGGGCGTCTTCTGGGCGGCCATCCTGTTTGGTGCCCTCAAAGCGGGCGGGTTCACGATGCAGGCGGTGGAGGGAATTCCCATCGACATCATCCTGGTGGTGCAATCGTTGATCGTATTGTTCATTGCGGCACCGCCGCTCATTCGAGCCGTATTTCGGTTGCCTCAACCGCGAGTGAAGCTCAGGCCGAGAGCATCCGCGGTTCAGGGCAAGAAAGCGGTGGTGACCAAATGACAGCGGTAACGAGCAACGTCGGTTCCTCCCACGGCGCACCCGGTTCGTCGGTCGTCGCCCTCGCCACCGCCGTGGTGAAGAGCTGGAAGGCACCCATTGCGCTGGGGATCTTCGCGGTCATAGCGGTCATTTTGTTCGCTCTCGTTACGAGGACCGGCACGGGCATCAGTACCTTCCGGCTGTCAACTTCGCAGGATTTCTTCCCACTGCCCGAGCTGCAGGTGCCGACGCGCGCCACCGGCGTCGTGGTGTCGATACTGCTCATCCTGATCGCCGCCGCCGCGGCCATCCTGGTGCGGCAGAGCCGCCGGGTGCCGATCTGGGTGATCGTGATCTACGCCATCCTCTTCATGTTTGGCTTTCTGGCCTGGGCGGCGTCGGGCGGGACGGTGCCGATTCCGGGGCTTCTCATCGGAACGGTCGGTCTCGCTACTCCGCTGATCTTCGGTGCTCTCAGCGGCGTCATTTCCGAGCGCGTCGGGGTCGTCAACATTGCCATCGAGGGGCAGCTCCTGGCCGGAGCATTCGTCGCAGCCATCGTGTCGTCCATCACTCGCCAACCCGTTGTCGGACTGCTCGCGGCGATGGTGGCCGGCATGCTGGTCTCGTTCGTCCTCGCCGCGTTTTCGATCAAGTACTTCGTCGACCAGATCATCGTCGGAGTGGTCCTGAACGTGCTCGTGCAGGGCCTCACGAGCTTTCTCTACTCCACCCTGTTGAGCCCGAACTCTCAGGTCTTGAACTCGCCGATTCAGTTTCCCCGGGTGAACATCCCGGTGCTGAGTCAGATTCCAATCATCGGGCCGGTGCTGTTCCAGCAGACCGTCATCAGTTACATCATGTACGTGACGGTGGCGTTGGTGTATTTCGGGCTCTTCCACACCAAGTGGGGACTGCGGCTGCGTTCGTCCGGGGAGCACCCGCAGGCCGCTGACACGGTCGGCATCAACGTCAACCGCACGCGATTCTGGAATGTCTCGCTGGCGGGCGCCATCGCCGGAATGGGCGGCGCCTACTACACGCTCGTCGTGGTGGGGGCGTTCAACAAAGAAATGACCAACGGAGCCGGATTCATCGCCCTCGCTGCGGTAATTTTCGGTCGCTGGGATCCCCTCCGCGCGACCATGGCGGCGCTTTTGTTCGGGTTCGCGACGAACCTGCAAAATGTCCTTGGTGTCATCGGATCGCCGGTGCCGAGCGAGTTCATGCTGATGCTTCCCTATGTCGTGACGATCTTCGCCGTGGCCGGCCTGGTCGGCAGGGTACGAGCTCCCGCGGCCTCTGGCAGGCCGTACATCAAGTGATGGACATCGACTGGGAGGCGCTGCGCGCGATCGCGAACGAGGCGAATACCCACGCCTACGCACCGTATTCGAAGTTTCCGGTTGGCGCGGCCGCCATTGTCGACGACGGGCGGATCATCTCCGGAGCGAACGTGGAGAATGCCTCCTATGGCCTGACGCTCTGCGCCGAATGTGCCCTCGTCTCCTCGCTGCACATGACCGGCGGCGGACGGCTCGTTGCCTTCACCTGTGTCGACGGACGCGGCAACATTCTCATGCCGTGTGGGCGCTGCCGCCAGCTGCTCTATGAACATTCCGCTCCCGGCATGCTTCTCGAAACCGTCTCGGGTGTTAAGACAATCGACGAAGTGATTCCGGATGCCTTCGGCCCGCGCCAGCTTGCCGAGTATGAAAAGAATGGAGCGACACCATAGCCATCGAAGCGTTCGACGTCATCGACCTCATCCACTCCAAGCGCGATCGCGGAGTGCTCACGACCGAACAGATCGGCTGGCTCGTCGATGCCTACACCCGCGGGTACGTCGCCGACGAGCAGATGGCAGCCATGGCCATGGCGATCTTCCTCAATGGCATGGAGCGGCGAGAGATCCGCGACCTCACCCTCGCGATGATCGCATCCGGGGAGACGATGAACTTTGCCGGCCTTTCCAAGAAGACCACCGACAAGCACTCGACCGGAGGCGTCGGCGACAAGATCACGCTGCCCCTCGCGCCCCTCGTCGCCTCCTTCGGCGTCGCTGTACCCCAGCTCTCCGGACGAGGACTCGGACACACCGGCGGCACGCTGGACAAGCTTGATGCCATTCCTGGTTACCAGACCAGCGTGTCGATTGAAAAATTCCAGCGCGTGGTGCGCGATGCGGGAGTCGCAATCATCGGCCAAACCGACCAGCTAGCCCCCGCTGACAAGCGTATTTACGCCACCCGTGATGTCACCGCCACAGTCGAATCCATTCCCCTGATTACCGCCTCCATCCTTGCCAAGAAACTCGCCGCCGGATTGGACGCATTGGTGATGGACGTAAAATTTGGCTCGGGCGCGTTCATGCCAACCTTGGAAAAATCGCGCGAGCTCGCCGCCAGTATTGTCGAGGTGGGTAACGGCGCAGGTTTGAAGACTTGCGCCTTGCTCACCGACATGAATGAACCACTGGCGCCCTGTGCGGGCAATGCCATTGAAGTCCGCTACGCCATCGACTACCTGACGGGTCGGTGCCGGCCGCCTCGAGCGGCGTCGGGATGTCGGTGAGCACCACGCCCGGAGCATCCGCCAATAACTGCTTCGCGCGCGCGACCGTGAGGGGATTCGCAAACTCGGCGTTGATGGAGAGCGAGTGGCCGGTGAACACGGGCACGCGCACGCAGGTGCCGCTCACC
>ENA-OFCI01000674-OFCI01000674.1-metagenomes-genome-assembly--contig:-NODE-674-length-19011-cov-19.441338_pt1 | contig 19011 bp, 16 predicted proteins | sample MGYA00153391_OFCI01 | MGnify analysis MGYA00153391
ACCTTAGATTGGCTGTTGGGTTAGGAGCGATCGGAGGTTGATTTAGAGGCGATCGTAGTTTTTACGGCGCGTGTACAGGGAAGATAAAAAACCGATTCATGATTGGGTCTCGACGAAAACTAGTGGTTATTGGTACAATAATAGAGCAAAGCCAATAAATTCTGAATCCTTTGACATAATGTCTAACCTTCTAACGTCTGATCTGCCTGCCACCTGTGTAGAGGCGACCGTAGAGGCAACCTCTCGCTTTTTACAAGGTGATGCACGTCACATTAAAGGTATTGGAGAAAACAGCATAGATTTAGTTATTACTTCGCCGCCATATTGGCGAAGACGTGACTATGGACATGACAGCCAATTAGGACAAGAGCCAACTCCTAGTGCGTACATTAGTGAGTTGACTCAAACAATCAACTTATGGCGTCCATTCCTAAGACCTCATGCATCGGTATTTATCAATTTAGGAGATAGCTATAAAAATGGCTTTCTGGTTGGAATTCCGGCAATGTTCGAGTTGGCTATGAGAGAGCTTGGCTGGGGAGTGGTAAATCATATTATCTGGGCGAAAAACTCTGGCATACCTGAGCCAAAGCGAAATCGCAAGTTGGTTAATCGTCATGAATCTATATTTCACTTAACGCTAGGACGTGATTACTTTTTTAATATTCATGCATTGACTCAGTATTTGGAGCGCTCTTCAAATCCTGGGGATGTTTGGCAGTTGCATCATGCTCGGAGTAAATCTAAACACCTTGCGCCATTCCCCCCGGACCTAGTAAACTACATTCTCCTTCTTGCATGTCCTACCCATGTTTGTACAGTTTGTAAAAAACCATTTACGCCTGTACTTTCTCCAACATCTGCGCTTAATCCGTTACGGCCTCAAGCGCGAAGGGCATTAGAGTTGTACGAAAAATCTTCGCTCACAGAGGAGCATCTTACTGCTATTCGTGCAGTTGGTATATCGGACGCGGGTAAGGGTAAGAAGATTCAAAAAGGTGCAGGTAGAAATGCTGGTAGAACACAGGAACTAGCAAGCGAGGCGAAAGCTGTTTTAGGGGGCTATTTTAGGGAATTTACATTTGCGCCGAAGCACCAGACGGGCTGGAAGACCTGTAGTTGCGACACTTCCACTTGTCCTGGCACGGTTCTTGATCCTTTTGCTGGGTCAGGGACGACTTTACAGGCAGCGAAAATGTTAGGCTTTAATTCAGTCGGTGTGGATCTAATCCCACCTACTGAATATTGTGATTCATGACAGTTAGCCATGCCATCCTTCAGCAAGAAAGTTCTCTCTCTATTTCTTCGTACTCGCTGTCAGAAGCAGCTTCATCTTTATTTATATAAAGATGGAGAGCGTGAGATTCACGGAATGCCTCCTCGGCAGACAATACGGGCTGGACTAGGCAGCGCGGGTAAAGCTGGGTACGAATGGCAGGATATGAAGGTCAATGAACTGAAGGATGTATTCGGTGAGGAGCATGTTGTTGTAAATCCAGCATCTAAACCGGGTCGCCCAGCTAAGTTAGTTCTCTTAGATGAGCTTAGTAAACTTAAGCCCTTTCAATTTGTTGTGGAAGCTGGATATGATGCCAACACTGAAACTTTCCGAAAGGCAATTGGATTCGATGCACTAATAGACCATTATGGTAATCCTCTTGAAATTGGAGGTGTTTACCCAGATATTATTCAAACAATCCCTTCCCGGAGTACTGGACCTCTTCCCTTTGAAGAAGAATGTCCTGAATATAATCAAGCAATTTCACCCAATGGTAGTCTCAGCGATATTGATGAACACGATGACCGTCTTCGTTTGCGGATAATCGATATCAAGCTGGCCGCAGAACCAGGAGCAAATCATTTTGCTGAAGTTGTTTATTACTCCATGACTCTCTCAGCTTGGTTACAGGAAAACAAGTTAGATGATCAATATCTGGTTGTTGCAACGCCCGCTGTGTGGCCTGGTTCCTATGATGTTTCTAATCTTTCTAATCAATTCCAAGACTGGAATCGTAAAGGATATAAACCTACGGCGAGCGACTTAGCGGCTGGTTTAGAGAAGGACATCGAGATTGCGGCTGTTGATGCTTACGTGCCTAGACTTCGACGGTTACTCTCTGAGCAAATTCCTGTCATTCTTGCAACGAATTGGGAAGATCTTCCTTACCATGTTGATTTTTCCTGCCAGGGTTGCGAGTTCTTGGGATATCCCTGGAAAAATAAAGAAGGTAATATTGAAAACGATGAAAGACATTGCTGGCCTACTGCTGAGCGTTGCGGTCATTTGTCAAGAGTGGCGGGTCTTTCTAGTGGTGCCGCTAGTCAGCTTGAAACACGCGGAGCGATTACGAATTTATCCGATTTATCATCGGCAGACCATACGGGATTAGCTTTTTCAGAGCATCAAATGTTGAGAGCTAAGGGGATGATTTATCCTCATCGTGCCCAAGCTCTTAGTTCAGGAGTTGCGTCTACCATTCCTGATTCAGGTGGCGATGCTTTGATGCCGCGCTGGCCAGACCTACGTTTTTATATTTTTGTAGATTATGATTTGAGCAGTGCTATCACTGTTTCATTTGGGCTACGTGCTCATTGGCGTGAACCTCTTCCGTATGGATCCTCAATAGATAAAAAAAGTAAAGCATGGAACCAAAAACAAGGGAAACAAGAGGTGTTTCTTGTTGATCGTCGTGACATAGCCCGTGAACGCGAAGAACTATTGAAGTTCCTTCATTCAATTAAAAAAATTATGGATGAAGTTACGAAACAAGACAACGAAGATTCTCAAAATGGGCGACGTGATGATAAAACCAAGGTCAGCTCTTATCAAATCTATCTTTGGGATGAAGCTCAAAAGCGTCATTTAATACGTTTGATGAGTCGTCATCTGCCTTCCATATTAAAAGATTCTGCGCTTCGCAATTTAGCATGGCTTTTTCCACCACCTGAACTACTGGCACGCGCTGAAGATTCTTCTCGGCAGTCGCCAATCACAATTATCTCTTCAGTTGTTCAGAATACGGTTGCTGCGCCTGTTCCACATCATTTCACACTTCTTGAACTGGTTCGTACATATAAAATTCCAGGTTTTCCTGCCCCTTCGGTGCATTCACTTTATTGTGAACCGCTAACTGATTTAATTCCTAGTGAACGGATCTATGAATATTGGGAAAGACGTGGAAACTGGAAGAATGTAGGTGATTTGATTTCTGAGACAGTTCAAAAGAAACTGTATGCTCTTGGATCAGTTACTTCAAGACTGGAAGCTGATCTAGATAAACTTCTTCCAAGTACTAGGCTCGCAGCTCCACCACTTAATAAAGCTTCCAAGACACCGCTTAAACTTTCTCCTCAGGGACACCTTTGGTATGAATTCACGCGCCTCAATGCTTCTCTACAAGGTCTTGATATTCATATGATCCAATCAATGCCTCCAAGAGAGCGAGAGGCTCGGTTCAAGTCGGCAATTCTTTTGACACGCTTAGACGGAACAGAACGTACAAAAGCACTTAAAGACCTCCAGAAAATTTATATCAAACAACTTTCAGATCCAAGCGATTTCCTTATTTATCAACTATCTCGTGACTCGACTAATCTAAATGCTCGTGATGGTGATATTGGCTTTGCACTTTCACCATTGAAGGAACCAGGATTCCTAGATAGGCATCCATTTGGGAGACTTACAAATGGTACTTCCATTGACACTAGATATGGGACTACAATTGCAGAGTCTGGATTAACTGCTGTATCAATTGTGCTTATCGATCGTGTGAATCGATTGATTGTTCTTAATCCTGGAATCTTTGGCAAGATCAGTACTTTAGAAGCCGCAGGGAAGATCGATTTTTCTAGAGAAGTAGTTCTCGATCCCATTCCACAAGATTTTCTAGTCAAGAAGGTGAAGATTACGCTTCAAGCGATCGGTTATCCTGACAGTGCAACCGCAGAGCCACGAGTTCTAGAAGCTTTAGGTGAAACGTTACCAGCAAAAGGAAAACGAAAAGCAGAAACTCCTGCTTCCCAGATTCTATGGAATGCTTTTACTCTAAGTAAGAAAGGAGTTGCTCGAAATGTTGTTGGACTTCGTAAAGAGTTAGAAGCGAACAATTTCAACTTAAATAATTCCCAGTGGAATGCATGGAATCATTCACTAACTCGACAATTCGTGTTGATTTGGGGGCCACCTGGTACAGGTAAGAGTTGGACTCTCCGCAATATCATTCTTTCAGCCGTTAATGAGGCTGTAGTAGAGGAAAAGCCTCTACGAATTCTCATAACATCCGGGACATATAATGCGATAGATAATGTTCTATTTGGTGTAGACCAAATGTTGGTTAAACTTCTACCAAGTAAACTTTATTCTATATTTCGACTTCAGAGTAATCTTCGATCAGTTCCTGAGCAATTAGATCTGACTCATCCTGATATTATCAATCTTTCCTTTAGTAGTAGTGATTTCCCTTCTGAAATATCTGATCTCATCAATGAGCTGAAAAATCCAACTCGTATAACTATAGTGACAGCGACTGCCCAGCAATTGCATAATCTTTCTTGTGTTGGCAAGAAAACTCCGGCACAGAAGGATGTTCTCCGTGAATGGTTCGATTTTGTTGTTCTTGATGAAGCGTCTCAACTTGATGTTGCTACATCAACCTTAATCTTCACCAAGGTTGCAGCTAATGGAAGTATCATTCTCGCAGGTGATGACCTTCAGCTTCCCCCTGTTCATCAAGCTGAGGCTCCTGATGGTCTTGAAAATATTGTTGGATCTGTTTACAACTACTTTCGCCGCCATCATGAAATCGAACCTGAACCACTACAAATAAACTATCGATCTAATAGAGAAATTGTTGAATTTACCAGATTGGCTGGGTATGACCCTGGACTTAAAAGTCACTCGCCGAATCTTTCAATTCGTCTTTCGGTACCATTTTCTACCAGTCAGCCAGCTACCTGGCCAAATACTCTCACCTGGACTCCGAGTTGGTCTCAATTCCTCAATCCACAGCAACCTACCATTTGTTTCGTCTATGAGGATGAACTGAGTAGCCAAGTGAATGATTTTGAGGCAGATGCAATTGCTTCGTTAATCTATCTACTTTATGGACAACTCAAGAAAGATCTTGCTAATAAGCTAGATTTTGATGGGAACGTAGAACCAACAACAGAGGATATCCATGATAAGGTATCCTTCTGGAAACTAGCAATTGGTGTGGTGACACCTCATCGTGCCCAAATGAGTAAAATAGTTCAACGACTGCAAACAATATTTCCTGATCACAATCCTGATTTGATTCGTGGTGCTGTGGACACAGTTGAACGATTCCAGGGGCAAGAGCGACAGATTATTCTTGCTTCATTTGGTCTTGGAGACCCAGACATGATCCAGAGTGAGGATGAATTCCTATACAGTCTCAATCGATTCAATGTACTTGCATCGCGTGCTCAAGCTAAGCTTATCGTCTTTACCACACGGACACTAGTTGATCATCTTTCTAATGACTCAGATGTTTTGCAAGAATCTAGACTTCTCAAGCGATATGCAGAATCATTTTGCTCTCAGGAACTACCTCTTGACCTTGGATACTTGCGTGATGGAGTCCTAGAGAAGCGCCCTGGAGTTATGAAATATCATTAGTTGGGAAAATCAGACAAACCTGATCGCCCATTTCATCCGATCGTTCCTAGATTGGCTGTTGGTCTAGGGACGATCGCACCCTAAATTTGATCGCCTTTCTCATCTGCTCGATCGCACTAACAAACTATCAACAAGAATCACACCTTAAAGATTTCCACCGATCGCTGGAGGTCTCTCGCTGTTTCGATCGTTTGGGTGAGGGCTTTGGAGATTTGGTGAGTGGTGTTCGCGGTTGTGGTTGAGAGCGTCTCGACGGTAGCCATAAGCGACTGAATCGACTCAGCCGTGCTTGATTGGGTCAGCGCCGCTTGGGAAATACCTTGGACGAGCGTATTGACCTTTCGGGCGGTGACAGTAAGCTGGACGAGGGTTTGCTTGGCGTTGCGGATTTGGTGACTGCTGTCGGCGGCCTGGGTCGTGCCTTCACTCATCGCTTCGGCCAAGGCGCTGGTTTCAAGCTGGATGGACTCTACGATTTGGGTAATCTCACGAGCCGCCTGGGACGATCGCGACGCCAATCCGCCGATTTCGGTGGCAATGATCGCAAACCCTCGGCCCTGTTCCCCTGCCCGATTGGCTTCAAGTCCCGCATTCACCGACAGCACATCGGTCTGCACCGCAAATTCTTTAATCAACGATACGATTCGCGAGATTTGGGCGGAGGATTGGCCCAGTTGGCGAACCTTTTGGGACGTGTCTTCAATGGTCGATCGTAGCATTGAGATTTTAGCCACCGCCATATCCATAGATACTCCCTTCCCAGTGTAGAATTAGACAAATAGCAATGGGGTGATCCATGAACAGAGTAGAACTACTAAGAACAAAAAGCTTTGAGAAAGAAGACTGGCAAAAACTATTTTATAAATATCAGCAGCAATACATTAGAAAACGGCTAGAAGCCATCAAATATTTACATGAGGGGAAAACAGTACGAGAAGTAATGGAACAGCTTAACTGTGCAAGGCAAAGCTTAATCACTTGGATTGATATGTATTGTCAGGGAGGCTTAAAGGCTCTCGTCACACCCATGAAGTCAGAAAGAGAACAGCGATTAGGACCTGAGAAAAAGGAAGAGCTAAAAAAGATCATTTTGGAGAAGAAACCAACCGACTATGGTATTGACCGCCAGATATGGACAGGGAAGATCATCATCGAAGTCATTAATCAGAAATGGAATGTCCAGATAAAAGATAGTCGAGTCTATGACATTCTCAAAGAAATAGGACTATCCCATTTACCTTCCAATATAACGATTGCTGAAATTGAGGAGAAATTAGAGCGTGTCAAAATCTTGATGAATCCAGAACAGATATTCAGAACCTTGGAACATATTTTCGCCTTAGCCCCTATGGCTATTTCTTAAGTGGGAAGGGAGTAAGCAGGTGTGTAACATTGAGCGATTCCACATCCGAAATGAACAAGGCATCCGAAATCATTTCTTTTGTGCCCTCTCTGCTTTCATCAAATTACAGACCATGAAGGTCCAAGGTCTGATTGAGAACCTCTATCAGATTTCTCGGGAGCTTTTTGTCCCGATTGTTCGCCAATTTATTCTAGACAATACTCAAAAAGATTGCTCTGTCTAAGTTTCAGACTAATCCACTTCTGTCAATGCGTAAGTTCTAATACATTCAGATTTCTAGGCTGACCCCTTTGCAGTAAGAGACTTAGAGTCCAAAATATGCAATTTAAAAGCAGAACAGCTTATCCGTACAGACCGTTTTAATCGTCCTTTTCAAACCATGGGAAATCTTAGGCTGCGACGCTTTCCACCCGAATTAACCACTCGTTTTCAAGCTTGCTCACCTCAATGATGGAACCATATTATATTAATCCTTTATAGATTGCTTGATATAGCGCTTGAAATCGAGTCCTTGCTTTGAGCTTGGTGAGGATATTATTGATGTGAAACTTGACGGTACTCTCACTGACAATTAGCTGAGTGGCAATATCTCGATCGCGTAATCCTTGCGTCAAGAGGTTCATGATTTCCCTCTCCCGATCGGATATTTTGATCGAGGCTGGCTTAGTTGTAATTCCCCACTGTTCTCCTCGCAGTACTGTTTCTACAGCCGATCGCAATTCGCTAGGCGAGATCGAGAGATCAATTTGTCCGCGAGCTTGGGATGGAATTTTGTCATCGGTAGCAATCCAGAGTAGCTTTGGGGTGGTTTCCACCAGAGATCGATCGTCGGTAACTAGTGGCAAATCTCGATCGATGATGGGTGTAACTGTTAATCCGGCTAGCTCGATGATCTGGGAAAATGCCATTTGCAAAACCGAAGTGCGACAACGTAGATTCACCCGCAGATCTGTTGACCTCTGGTCTGCCTTCGGCAATCGACGATGGATAGAAATGACTGTTAGCAGCACTCGGAGCATGTGGCTGTTGGTGTGGGGTCGAATTTCGAGAGTTCCCCCCAAGCACATCGCTTCTAAGCGAATTGTTTCCAAGACGGCAGCAATTTTTTGGCGATTCTCCGAAGGAGAGGCTACGCCAACGAGACTACCAGAGATCGTCGCATCGAGAGTCAGTTGATCTTGATCTGCTGCCAAGGTATATGTCATCCGACTATGACTGCAAGGAAGTTGGCTCAAGACTTCAGCGGCTCTAAGCGAGAGATTTTGTAGTGGTAGTGGTAACGATCTCTCTGTGCCGACTAAAGCTAATGGGGTGGGGTTTAAAATATTGGCAATTTGCTCGTATAGGGGGATTTGAGGGGACGCAGCGGGGGATGATGATCTCCAGGTAAGCTTGTCCTCTTGATACCGTAATGCTGCCGCTAAGCCGATCGTTGTGGCAGTACACAAGCTTTGCAGAATCTCCAAAAATTCGGGTAACATTTCGGTTTGACTGAAGACTGCCAATACCCCGATCGATTCACCATTAACAATTAGCGGATATCCAGCAAACCCTTGAATACCATGTGAAATCGCCCAATCTCGATCGAGTACCCAGGTTTCAGCGGCTAATTGATTGCTGAGAAACGGGATTTGATTTTGCGCGATTTTGCCAACTTTAAATGCACCCACTGGCACCCTGGCGAAAAAACCGTCCGTGCGTTGATATAGTCCTGAAGAGGCGACTAGTTTTAACGCGGTGCGATCTGCTTCCATCAACCACATCCGGGCGAAGACGCAGCCAAATTTATCAACAAGTCCATTGGTAACTTGGTGCGCGATTTCTGTTGGTTCCAAGCAACCGCCAAAACTTGTGACGATCGAATTTACCTGCTGTAGATCTACCAGCAGCTTTGTCCCATCCACTATTTCAAAAACTGGATCGGTCACTAACAATCTTCCCCATAGCAAACATTCCTGAGATCTATCAAAGAGGCAATCGGCTGGATTTCGCTGTATGTTGAGATACTAAAGCGGATTGGCTAATCTAGAAATTCAATCGCCCGCACGATTGGATGTGAGTGCGAATTAAATTGTGCTGCTTTGAATTCGATTTCTGCTAATTGGCCGATCGCTAAACCACATGGTTTGCCATACTTAGCTTGGACGCGATCGCTGGAAATATTCAGCGCAGTCCGAGCGCGATCCACAAAATCAGCGAGTTCGTAATCTCGATTTGGGTCGAAATATTTTTTGACGATCGATGAAGGCGAGTAACAGATTTCTTCGGCACCGTCTGGCCATCGAATTTTCCAGCGAGTTTCTGGCATGGGTAAGTAATTGATAGTAAAAATTAAGCTGTATTTCCGAATCCGGTGAGATGTTCGCGATCGAAATCCCAGAATATAGTTGATCCCTGGTGAGATTTGAGAATTAATTGTGGAATATCGATAACTTCTCCGATGTCTGTGCAGGTAATTTGGCGATCGCGAAATAGTTGTTGGACGGCAGCGACCCGATCGGGATGTACACTTAATAGAAATCCATAGCTGGGAAAACTCATTAACCAGCGATCAAAGGGTACTGTTGGTGGTCTAGGAATGGTATCTAGATCGATTATTGCACCACATTTAGAGGTTTCTAACAGCATCAAACTCGTTCCGATGATTCCGCCCATACTAACATCTTTCCCGGCGTTGCACAGGTCATGTTCAGCTAATGTTGGGAACAATTCTAAATCGGCTCGCAGTCGAATGGGATCGGTTTCAGTTGCGGCATTCCAGAATGGATATTTGTGGTGCAGCTTGCCCCGTAGATCGATCGCCATTAGGAGTCGATCGCCAGGTTGGGCGTGAAAACTAGAAATCAACTTGTGGGCGCGTCCTAGAATAGAGACGGAGAGGGCATTATAACGACTCCGAACGTTGGTATGTCCACCGACGATCGGCACCTGATAGGCTCTTGCTGCGGCACTCATGCCAGCTAATAGCGGCTGACTTAGAACGGCATCTTGACTCCAAAGTGTATCGACGATCGCGATCGGTCGTCCACCCATCGCATAAATATCGCTAACATTGACCATCACAGCACTCCAGCCAGCGAACCAAGGATCGGATTCGACAAAATCTGGCATCATCCCTTCCGCCGCCAGGAGTAAATATCCATCCCCGTCAGGCATTGCGGCGCAATCATCGCCTAATAATATGTCATTTGGAGCATTTTCGGTAGAGAGAAAGCTCGATACAGGTTGGATATCTTGCTTATGCAGGATACCCAATGATTGCTTGAGGGTGTGGGCGAGTAGATCGAGTCTCATCATGATACTACTTGGCTATAGGCTAATTCTGGACGAATCTCATGATTAGCAGGATAGTAGTCTAAATCTGCTTCCATCAAATGGTGAGTGATGCCGCTAATTTCGATTACTTCGAGGGAATCCCAATGCAACCGTTGAAAGAAGCGGACGTTTTGGATTTGGACGGTAGCTAGGAATCGATCGCAACCCCAAGCATTGGCAGTAGTAACGGCTTTGGTAATTAATCCTTTGCCGATAGACCAACCTTTTCGTCGATCGGGATGAGTCCCCAGTCTACCGCCATACCAGAGGCAGTGTTCGAGTTCATAGATCCTGACCACCCCTACTACGCCAGCGGCTGGATCGTCCGCTTCGACGGCAATAATCGGATGAGCGATCGCATCAAGGGTATCAATATCGGTATCGGCAAACAATCCTTGTTCCTTAACAAAAATTGTGTACCGAAGCTGGTAATAATCGGCAATTTCGCTCTGAGAATATGCTAGTTTGAAATGATAATTTGCAGACATAATTAAATTGGAATCAAGAATTATCGACTAATTTCCAAATCTTTTTTGTAAATGTTATAAGCTTCGCCATACTCCATCACGCGGGCAATTTCATCAATAAAAGTTTCGTCGTAACCTGCCCGCCGCAGAAGATGGAAACCCATCTCCATGCCAGAAGTAATCCCTCCAGCGGTGATTATTCTTCCGGTATCAACCACGCGAGATCGACTGATTTTGCATGTAGGAGCGATATCGGCGAGACGATCAATCGGAATTTTGCCCGCACCAGAAGCTTCCACTCGATCGGGTTCTTTGCGATTGGTGGCACTCAACCCATCCAACAGCCCCATTTGACCGTAAATCCAAGATCCCGTACAAACACTAGTTATCAGACAATCGGGGGGCAGGCTGCGAATAAATTCGTGCAGCCGTTGATTATGTATTTCTTGCCGCGTCCCAAATCCGCCAGGAATCAGAAAGGCATTCATAAATGGTCGATCGGCAAAGCTGTAATTTGGCATGACGGTAAAGCCCGCCTGGGTTTGAACTGGCCGCAGCGCATCGGCGATGAGAAATGCCTCCAATTCAGGATCGAATCGCCGCGCCACCGAAAAAACACCGTGAGGTGCTGCAAAATCGACGATTTCAGCATCCTTGAATACATAAATACCGAGACGAAAACCTGGGATTTTAGCCATGATTTTAATGTCCCTTATTCCTTAAATTAACAATTACAATTCAAAACTAGAGATTGCTGAACAAGCACCACATTTACCGCAGCCAGCTTTGATGTCTTTTGAAGACATCCCTGATCGATTCAACATTGTACCGACTTGTTGATAGAGGGAAAACATCATCTCGCTGCTCGGTGCGGGGTGATGCTCTAATGGCGTTCCCGTAATCGGCACAAAGGGCACAACAAAGGGATAAACGCCGATTTGGATGAGTCGATCGCAACCCGCAACCAGTTCATCTACGGTGTCTCCCAATCCAGCTAAAAGATAGGTGCTCACCTGTCCCCGTCCGAATACTTCTACCGCAGCTTCAAAGGCTTGGAAGTAATACTCGATCGGCACATCAGCCTTCCCAGGCATAATTTTGGCGCGAACTGCCGGGGTAATTGCTTCGAGGTGCAGCCCCAAACTGTCTACCCCCGCATCCTTGAGTTTCTGAAACCAAGCGAAATCATCGGGGGGTTCGCACTGCGCTTGAATCGGCAGATCGACCCGCTGTTTGATGGCTTGGGCGCATTCTGCAAGATAGGCGGCACCACGATCGCTCGTATTGGGGGTACCGCTGGTCATCACGATATGCTTGATACCATCCAGACGAACGGCGGCAGCAGCGACTTCAGCGAGTTGGGCGGGGGTTTTGCGGGCGATCGTGCGATCGGCGGCTAGGGATTGCTCGATCGCGCAGAACTGGCAGACAGTATCACTATTTCGGTACCGCATACAGGTTTGCAAGACGGTAGTGGCGAGAACATCATGGCTATGGAGGAGAGCGATTTTCCAGTAGGGGATGCCTTCGCTGGTGGTCAGATTATAGAATTGGGGCGTTTGGGGAAATTCGATCGGGGTAATTTCTCGTCCTGCTATGTGAATTGTCGCATGATTGGATGTGGGGTCGAGGGTAGCAGTATAGGGGGATGCAGCGGCGGTTTCGGTGTAGATCGGTACCATGATTGTCGTACCATCGATCGTCACCGCTTTATGGTCGGATGGCCCTGCACCGCCCTTTCTACCCGATACTCCCGCCCCAATTTCTACTAATTGCAATCCTTGAGATTGCAACTCTGTCATTAATTTTTGCTTATTCATCTCTTTTAGGGACTGGGATTAGCTCGACTGATAAATCCCCTCTTAGGAGGGGTGCCCGTAGGGTGGGGTAAGTAGATCTACGCCTACTACGCTTGAAATCTTCGGCGTGCCTTCACTCACAACCGCCCACTGACTCGAGTTCAATTGCAATTGCAACAAATCGGGACGGGAATAATGCCCCACGCTATCCATCATTCGCTTACGCTTAGTAATCAGCGCGAAATCCAGATCCGCGATCGCCATTCCCTCACCCTCCGTAATCGGCGGACAGAGGATATTTCCTTCAGGGCTAATAATCGTCGTAAAACAACCGCCGCTCAAAGCTTTTTGCAGTTTGTCATCAGTGGTAATTTGACTCACCTGTTCGGGAGAAAGCCAGCCTGTGGAATTGACCACAAAACAGCCTGCTTCCAGCGCATGATGACGGATCGTCACTTCCATCTGATCTGCAAAAATCTGCCCCACCATCGAGCCAGGAAATTGAGAGCAATGGATTTGCTCGTGCTGTACCATCAGCGCGAATCGAGCCAGGGGGTTGTAATGCTCCCAGCAGGCTAAGGCACCGAGTTTGCCCACCGCCGTATCCACTACCTGCAAACCTGACCCGTCACCCTGTCCCCACACCATCCGCTCGTGATAGGTGGGGGTGATCTTGCGCCGCTTCAGGAGGAGTGTGCCATCAGCATCGAAAATCAGTTGGGTATTGTAGAGCGAACCGCCGTTGCGCTCGTTAATCCCTAGCACCACAACAACTTGATGCGATCGAGCCGCCTGACTCACCGCCTCGGTAACAGGACTGGGCACTTCGACTGCTTGTTCGTAGAGTCGTAGATGCTCCTTACCCATCAATACTGGGGGCTGCACGAACGAAAAATAAGGATAGTAGGGAATAAATGTTTCGGGGAAAACCACAAGTTCTGCGCCAGCTTTTGCAGCACTTTCGATTGCTTCCAACACTTTTTCAGTCGTGCCTTCGCGACTAAATAACACTGGGCTAATTTGGACGGCGGCGGCTCGGACTTTGCGCGTAAAATCCACAAATCTTTCCTCTTCTCAAACTACAACGTCCAAGTATCTAAAATAAACGCACCTTCCTTGCGGTGCATCAACACAATATCCAGCACATCCAACGGATTAATCGGAATAATCCCTGGAATTAACGATGCCTCACCATGTCCATATAGAGCTTGCAAAGCAAATCGACAACAATAAACTTTGCCACCATCACTAATAAATTTCGCGATCCGTACCGTAAAGTTTTGATGTCCAGGAAATGCCTCATCCCCCAACTTCGGAAAACCGCGTTGCAATCCTAATGTCACACCAGGACCATATAGTAAAATGGAAGTGTCAAAGCCCTTCTTTTTCAGGCGGGTAGCTTGTAATAAATTCACCAGCCCGATCGATCCTTCGAAAGCTACAGTATGGAATGTAACTAAAGCTTTCTCTCCAGGTTCGGCTTGAATATCGGGGAAGACTTTTTCTTCATAATCAACAAGGAAATCACCAGTTTTGTGGGCGGGGATATTAACTTTTGGCATAAGCATCTGCTCCGATCTAGTTATCAAGACTGATGATAGAATAACGTTCGCTCGAATGCCAATTTTGTATCGCCAAATACAGAGTATAGAGGTCTAACACTATGACTAGTTAGCTATCGATCCGATCGTCCAAGTAGCTGTGAAAGCCTAATTTATACCTATCTAAATAGCTAGGTTTTTAAAAGAGTTGTAGCTTAGACTACGAGCCAAGTAAAAATTCATCGACGATACTCCAATTGTTAGTAGTAAATACCTTTTCTTTGATAGCTATATGTTCGGCAATATAGTTGGCATCGCGAGCGACACCCGAAAACCGTCCCGAACCCCAGGTATACAGCCAAGGCAAACCGATGAAATAACAACCAGGTAGATTGGTAATGCCACGATCGTAATGCGGATAACCACTGCCGTTAAAAACAGGCAGATCGATCCAACTAAAGTCGGTGTGAAAACCTGTAGACCAAATTACCGTCTGAATATTCGCGGTTGCTAAATCTAGATCTAATTCGGCATTTTCCGGCTGCCAGACTGGTTGATACGGTGGTTCTAGTGGCGCGTCAATTCCTTCTTTTTCAATAAAGCGATCGATATTTTGTTTAATATTTTCGGCCACGGCATCCGCTCGATCGAGATTCTGCTTTAAGTCATCTTGAAACTCCAGATTACCATCATCGATCGAGCGTAATCGTCCGTGCAATTTCATTCCTTGCAATGCAAATTTTCGTAAATCAATTTCCCGTCCGCCATCGCGTCCGGTGAGATAATGATTAGTATTACTACGCGCCGTTTCTTTCTTGGGATGCTCATCTATAGACAGATCGTAATAACCCATCTGATCGAGCCATTCTACTGCATCTTTTCCTCGATACAGTCTAGGAGCACGAGGTGCGCCTCCCACACATAAATGCACTTGTCTCCCCGCCAGGTGGAGATCTTCCGCAATCTGACAGCCAGATTGTCCTGTACCCACTACTAGCACGCTCCCTGGAGGTAATGATTCAGAATTCTTATATGCTGAAGAGTGAAGTTGATGGATGGCAGCGGGAAACCTTTCTGCCATGCGGGGAATTTTGGGATGATGGTAGCCACTGACGGCGAAAACCACTCGATCGCCAGTATACTCTCCCCTGTCAGTACTGACGGAAAATAAGCCTGTTTCTGCCTGAATGACTTTATTTACTGTCACTCCTTCGTAAATCGGTGGATTAAAGCTTGCCGCATAGTCTTCGAGATATTTGACAATCTCATCTTTCGCCATAAACCCATAGGGATCGTTACCGGAATAGGGATAGCCAGGAAGTTTACATTGCCAATTGGGAGTCACCAAACAAAACGTATCCCAGCGTCTCGATCGCCACTCATAGCCGATGCTATGCTTTTCAAAGATGATGTGGTCGATGCCGCGTTGCTTGAGACAATAACTTACAGATAGTCCAGCTTGTCCGCCACCAATGATAATGACCGGATATCGATCGCTCATAAAACTTTGCCGATAATAGTGTGAGGATATCCACTCACATTAGGATCTCGATCGAGGAAATTTTGTATTTTTGACTACGGAAGTTCGGGTTTATCGACTCCAGAGTATGCCAGATTATTATCAAAGATGCCAACAGATTAGGCAGCGTAATGCGAAATTATCGAATTTCTAAACCCATATCCTGAACCTGTAATCAACTTTAATCGGTTATTGATTCCTTCAACACCACCACTTGTTGTTCGGCTGAACCAAAGCGTTCATAGCCCCGCAGTACTAGGGTTACCCCTGTTAAAGTGAGCGTACGTACTACTATTGATGTGGGTTAGAAAACCACGATTTCTCCTATCATCAGTAGATCACAAAGTCATCTAGTCGTAGGTAAATAAATGGCTGTGATGATGGCAAATCTGCGTTCTACAGCATGAGAAAAAAATTCCAGCATCATTTTTAGCGGAAATAACTTTTGGTGAACGATCGGCCCACCCCCTCTTGAAGAACTGACAAAAAACCAAAGTAAATAGACCCAGAGATTCACTAAAATGAACGCTAAGCTGTCATACATCTAAAAGGGAGCATCTCACCTTTGCAGGTGAGTATAAATACTCGTTACTCTATAGGGTCTGAGAATGGGCTAACCTCGCTGAAAACCGACCATTTAAGTAAGCACATCGATGTTTTACCACTTGGTCCACATTCTTTGCATCCCACTGCGCCCCCGAGATCTTAATCCTTCGTCCAATTTGTTTAATCCCCGATTCCACAGTTCCAGAGCCAATCGTAAATCCCTCTAATTGCACAATAGTGATAATTGGGAATCCGATGGTGATGTTTGACCAGATAAGCGATGAATTTAGGGACTGTTTCCAATTTGCAGTCGGAGAATAAAGTAATGGCTTCATCCACTTTGCCTTGCCAGAGAACCGCTTTAACTTGATGGAGTCGATGGTTCGAACCTCCGACTTTGTATAAATTCTCGACTAGATGGTACCAATCTAGGATTTCGCGACGCTTCTCAGGCAGAGCAATCTCCCGAAACAGATTCCAAATTCCGTCATGGCCATCACCAATACAGGAAACAGGTGCGGATAGCGGTTGTCTATTAACCAGTCTACGAGATCGTCATTTCGTTTAAAATAAGCCACTATCCCTTGACCTTCGAAGACGATAGCTTTATAGTCATTCCAAATACACTCTTCACTTTTAGGTGTGCGGATTCTAGCTTTTCCGCCATCTATACAAATAACTTCAACGGGGGTTTCACAAATAATTTCTTCAAATTCTTGACGATGAACTAATCTCTGATGTGTACTATGTGAAAGATGTATTCCCGTTAGAATTTCAAAATCTTCTTCCGAACGGCTATAAGAATTATTTGTACTGACGAGCAGACTGCAAATTTCTAGATGTTCACTGATTTGAGTATGAGGTTTCACCTTCAGTTTTTGAGCTTGGCGTTCCTTGATTTGGATTGTCCCGAGGGTTGTTTTGAGCTTGCGATATCTGCCGGCTGTCGTTTGAGTGGTCGTTTCGATAAAAAACACCGATTTCAGGGCTGACTGACTCCAAGATTTTCTGACGAACAACGGTTTCAATTCCACCCAACGACTGAATCGTTGTTGGATCCGTATCAGAGTAAAGAATTTTAGCAATCTGTTGAGCGTAGTGTTGAACTGTTTTTAATTCTTCGGGAGTCATGACAGAGCCTCCAATGAGTAGTTCGATTTTGTCGTATTTTGAGTCAATTATCACTGAGTATTTATACTTATTGCAAAGGTAAGATGCTCCCATCCCCATCCCATCACTGTGGTGCCATAAAGCCGACGCATAGGCCATTCGCTCCTCTTCAGAAATCTGCTCGATCGCCCCTTCCAAATAAACCCTTGCCTCCTGAATCCGATCGTCCAAATCATGCTGAATCCTCAACGGCGGAAACACCTCGATCGCCGGCGATGCAATCCGTAAACCCAAATGCCCCACCCGCTGATCCAACTGATAGTGTTTAATTGATTCAGGACAGACAAACCCGATCGCTCATTTTCCTTGTGGCGTCACGATCGCTGCCTTCAATCCTTCAGGACTCTTCTCATCTCGTTCAATCTCCAACACCCAATCTTTTTGCATTCCATCCGATCGCCAAATCTCATCACACCATTCCACATCTAGCATCCGCCGAATCATCAACACTGTTCCCTTCAGTGTTGTAATTTTTGCCGTTGGCTGTTGGTCTTCCGGTTTCCGTTGTTTCAACCTGTCGTCCATCACCCTCGCCTCTTTCACCATCCCCTGATACGCATGGGCGATCGTCATGGCCCGATTCTGAATGTCAACGCTAAAATTATCTTTCGGAAACAGATCGCGAAACACCTCATGTTTCAGTTCCGGCAACGCACTCTCAACATAAATCTGATTGGCAACCTCCACCGCCCAACCGATCGGTTCCTGGGTATTCGTCGGCAAAACTTGCCCATGAGTATAGACTTCAGGATTCCGCTGATTGGCTCTCAATAAGTGTTTGCGATGAGCCAATGCTTGCATTAACACCTGCACTTCTAAATCAATTCCCTGACTACTTTTCGCGGTATCCACCGCCGTTTGCAAATTCACGGCATTCGGACCATTCACCATGTCATTGAGCAATTCATTGACAAGATTCAACCGATCGTCCACAAACCTCGCTTTATCCTTTACCTGCTTCAAATCCTGGCTGGAAGAGGCGATCGACTCTATCCTCTCTTTGACGTCATACCGCAAAATCCCCGTTGGAATCACCAACTTCCCCGCCTTCACCCGACTCAAAATCTTCCGGTGCTGTACTGAGATTTCTTCGAGTAACGCTTCTTTCCGATCGTCCCCACTATAAATTGTCTCCATCGCCAACGATTGTAACGTCGTCCCAACATTCGCTACCATCCCTGTCGGATTCTGTGCCGTTTGTTCCCACGCCCTCCATGTCGCCGCTGAATGGCTCTCCCTCCCTTGATTCCATTCATGCTTCACCTTCACCGCTTTCACCACTTCAGGCGGCTTCCGATCGGGCGCATTGCGTTCCACAAACTCCGTCACCGCCTGAGGATAATCGGCTGGTATTACCAAGACCTGTTCCGTAATCAAAGTTTGAATCAACGATCGCGCCGCTTCATACTGCTTCGCTTCCGGCAGATCCTCTGTCCAAGCTAGTTCCGATCGCATCACATCGGGCAACGTATTTCCATCCACCGCTGTAAACCCAACAAAGCAACCATTGCGATCGCCATCGAAATCCGTAATGGCAATATTCTTCGCCGTCCAAGGATTCAAAAACATAACACCCGCTTTGTCATACTCCCTTCCCAGTGTAGAATTAGACGAATAGCAATGGGGTAATTCATGAACAGAGTAGAACTACTA
>ENA-OFCI01000675-OFCI01000675.1-metagenomes-genome-assembly--contig:-NODE-675-length-19009-cov-8.804052_pt1 | contig 19009 bp, 19 predicted proteins | sample MGYA00153391_OFCI01 | MGnify analysis MGYA00153391
CAGCTCTGCATCAGTCTAAAGTTGCTGGGTGTGCCTGTATTTCTGCTGCGGGAGATGCTCAAACGATTAACACAACGGAGTCTTAATCGTTCGTGTGGCTTTGCTGGCGTGTTATTGGTTGGCACTAGCTTACTACTAGGTTGGAGGCAGCAAGATCGGACTCAACGATCGTAAGATTTGCGGGCATTGCTGATGGCGAATCCAGCGGATTGCTATGGCGGTGCGCCTCCTGCCCGTTGAACTTCACCGATAAAGGCATCTTCCAGCGAAAAAGGGAGCGGTTGAGTTTCAAACATAGGTAAATCTGCTTGTTGCATCAACGATTTTACCCAGGGTAATTCGGTGTCGGGACGATCTAAAACGACATGGAGCCGATCTCCAAAAATAGATACCCGCCAAGGTTCCAGATCGCCTCGCAGCAGATCGTAACTAGGTTGTAACTGTCCGACTTGCAACTCAAATAATTGACCTGGTTGTTGCGCCTTGATTTGACTAGCGGAGCCTTCAGCCACCTTGCGACCCGCTACCATAAAGCACATCCGGTTACATTGTTCTGCTTCATTCATGTAATGTGTCGTTACCAGAATTGCCGTGCCATTGCGGGCAAAATCGTTAATCAACTGCCAAAATTGCTGTCGTGCTAGTACGTCTACCCCAGATGTGGGTTCATCTAAAAATAGAATTTCTGGTTCGTGCATCACCGATGCCCCAAACGCAACTCGTTGTTTCCAGCCACCAGGGAGTTGGCGGGTGAGAAGATGTTCTTGTCCTTCCAAACCACAAATCGCCAACACCCACCGGATCTTTTCCCGTTGCTGGTGGGGTGGAATGCCATAAATTCCACTGTAAAATTGTAAATTTTCCAGAATTGTGAGGTCGTCATAGAGCGTAAATTTCTGGCTCATATAGCCAATCTGCCGTCTGAGATTCGCACTGCGGAGATTGCCGCGCTCTCCAGCTAGTGACATTTCGCCAGAACTGATGGGCAATAGACCACAGAGCATTTTGATCGTGGTGGTTTTTCCGGCTCCATTGGCACCGAGTAGTCCGTATACCTCGCCGTATTGGATATCGAGATTGAAATCGACTACGGCATGAAATGAACCAAATACACGATTGAGATGACGAGCAGAAATAGCAGGCTGCGAGGTCGGGCGATCGTTGCGGGGAGCGGCAAACTGTCGGGAACGGGGGAATGGAATCGATTTAGGTACTGAGCCTTTGTGACGCAGGAGGGCAATGAAGACATTTTCTAGAGTTGGTGATTCGGATTGAAGGCGATCGATCGGATATTGAATTAAGAGATCGCGTACCAGAGATTCTCCCTGCTGGGCATCTTTAACTAAAACCTCAATCCGATCGCCGAAAGTTGATACATTAGCAATCTGCCCATCGGGGTCAATTAGGGGCATCAGCGTTCGTTCGACATTGACGAGATCGGGGGTCAGGATCGTCAGCCGACTGAGATGTAAATCCGCTTTCAATGCTGCTGGAGTACCCACTAGTTGAATTTGTCCTTCGTGGATGAGTGCCACGCGATCGCAGCGTTCCGCTTCAACCAAATCGGGCGTTGCTACTACGACGGTGATGCCCTGAGCCGTCAACCCTGCCAAAATGTCCCAAAACTCGCGGCGGGCGATCGTATCCACCCCAGTGGTTGGCTCATCTAGCAACAGCACTTGTGGTTCGGCAATCAACGCACAGCAGAGGGCTAGTTTCTGCTTCATCCCGCCCGAAAGCTGACCCGCGAGGCGATCGCCAAATCGCTCCAATTGCATGAGTTTGAGATATTTTGTCCGCAGCACTTCCACTCGATCTGCTGGTACTAACCGCAGTCCAGCACTGTAATGAATATTTTCATCTACGCTCAGATCTGGATACAGGGAGAATTGCTGAGTTAGATATCCAGTATAGTTACGGGCATCCCTAGCGGGTAATCCCAGGATGTGGGCATCACCTGTGGTAGCTTCCATCACACCTCCGAGAATGTGGAAAGCTGTCGTTTTTCCCGCACCATCAGGGCCAATCAGACCAAACAATTCACCACGACGAACTTCTAGATCGATACCCCGCAGTGCGATCGTCTTGCCATAGTGTTTGAACAGCCTCTGGACGCGAATCGTCACATCATCCACTGGGGGGGAAAGTGCGCTCGATCTAGCCACCTGTTGCCCAAGACCATCACGATCGTGTAGAAGACCGCCATTGACGACGATCGAACCTGTTTGAGGACGATTGGATTGCATCACCTACTTTTCCTATAACCTCAATAATTAAGGTCAGATGTTTGGAGTCTATATTTGAGGATAGAGAAATAATCTGAGGAAGTTGTGAGGAGGCAATCGGACAGCAATAAGTATCTAATGTAGTTACAGTTCGGATTAATGCCTTTTGACAATCGAGATAACCCTCATAACTTTCTCAGAATTTAGCTCTAAATTTTGAATGATATCGACCTGCTCAAGGCAGTGTTTCAGATGCTCATGCTCCTCTAGAGGTAGCCGACATGACCAACCGCAAATCTCTTCAGTTCCGCCAATTTCATCGAGCGATCGCGCCAATTATGGTACTACCACTGCTAATCTCAGCTATTACAGGTTCGATTTACCAAATTACAGACCTGTCTGGAAAAGAGGTTAAATGGTTATTGGAAGTACATAAGGGTAACTTTGGCAGCCTAAAACTAGAAACAATTTACTCATTTCTCAATGCACTAGGTTTACTCGCGTTGATTGCTACTGGAACTTCGATGTGGTTACAGATGCGGCGAAGAGGTCATCACTCATGACTCAATCCCTTCCCAACCCTGAAGCTGAAGCACAGTCTCCCTCACAACTGTCTGAATCTAAATCACCTGAATCTAAATCACCTGAATCTAAATCACCTGAATCCAGACCACCCTCTAAAGGCTCTCGCAAGACTTACCTGTTCATTGGGATCGGTGTGGTAATCACGACAGCCGGACTTGCCGCTTGGTACTTGCTCTCGCGACCTAAACCGAAAGACCTCCAAATCAGTGGGCGAATTGAGGGGTATGAAACCGATATCGGTGCAAAAGTACCAGGTCGGATTGCCGCGATCGCAGTCCGAGAAGGAGATACGGTTAAAGCAGGTCAGTTAATCGTACGGCTCAACGATGAAGAAATTCAAGCGCAGCGGCGGGGATTACAGGCGCAGTTGAGTGCGACTCAACAACAGATGCGGCAGGCTCGTTTACAAATTCAGGTGGTCGATACCCAGATCCAGGAAGCTCAACTGAATCTAGAACAATCTCAAGCCGATCGGCAGGGGCGTGTCTTTCAGGCACAGTCTACCGTGGCCGTGGCAGAAGCTCAACTCAAGCAAGCCCAATCGCAATTAAAGTTAGCACAAACCGACCGCGATCGGTTCGATGGGTTAGCCAAAGCTGGAGCCGTATCCAGACAAAGGTTTGACCAAGCACAAACTGCCCAGGAGACAGCTCAATCTACGGTAGAAGCGAGTCAGAAACAAATTGATGCTGCTCGTGGTGGACTAAGTTTGGCAAACACCGCTAGCTTTAACCCTGGCATTCGGAATGCTCGACTGGCTGGGTTACAGCAACAACGACAACAGGCAACTTCCCAACTACAAGCAGCACAGGCAGAGGTCAAAAATGCTCAGTCAGCTATTGGGCAAATTCAGGCCCAAATTGCTTATCTGAATGTGGTTAGCCCGATCGATGGCGTGGTGACAGCGCGAAGTGTGGAACCGGGGGCTGTCGTAGTTAGTGGGAAAACGCTACTATCGATCGTCAACCTCAAAACGGTTTATTTGAGGGGCTACGTTCCAGAAGGCAGCATTGGCAAAGTTAGAGTCGGTCAAGCTGCGAAGATTTTTCTTGATTCTAGTCCTGACAAACCGCTAACAGCAACCGTTGCCACTATCGATCCTCAAGCTTCCTTTACACCCGAAAATATTTATTTCAAAGACGATCGAGTCAAGCAAGTGTTTGGGATCAAGCTCAAGATTGATAATCCGGCTGGGTTTGTCAAACCAGGAATGCCTGCCGATGCTACTCTGCTCACCGAGCAACAGCCATGAAGCGAATTTTAGTGCAGTGTGTGAAAGAATTAGCACAGTTTCGGCGCGATCGCCTCACGTTGGCGTTGGCGTTTCTGCTGCCATTGATTTCTCTGTTCATTTTGAGTTTTGCCATTCGCCTAGAGGCAAAAAATATCCCGATCGTCATCCAAGATCTCAACAATACTCCCCTCAGTCGCAGCTATATCGAGCGGTTTTTCGCTACCAACCAGTTTCAACCAACGCCTGACCACGGTGGCGATACCGTGATTCATGCCCTCGATCGGGGGCTGGCAAAAGCGATCGTCATCATTCCACCGAATTTCAGCCGCGACATTAAATCGGGACGCGGCAGCGACGTGCAGATTCTTGTAGACGGCACCGACACCAATAACGCCAGAGTGATCCAAAACAGCATTCATGCCACTACTACTGCTTTCCTAGCGGCTGCTGGTTTAGAACCTAGACGCAATCCACTCGCACCTCATTTACGAATCTGGTTCAATCCAGGGCGCAAAGAAGCGCTCTATATCGTACCTGGTGTATTCGGTTTTCTCCTGTGGGTATTTCCCTCATTGTTAGCCGCAATGTCAATGGTGCGTGAAAAAGAGAAGGGGAATATCATCCAAGTCTATGCTACAAATATGACGGCTGCCGAACTAATTTTGGGTAAAGGATTGGCGTATCTGATTGTAGCTGTGGGTGAAGCCGCGATCCTGATCGTAGTTGGTGCTTTCATTTTCAAACTTGGCTTTGCGGGCGACCCGATTCCCCTGCTAGTTGGCACACCGCTGTACTTGTCAGCTAGTGTGATGTTTGGTCTTGCGATCGGTACACGAGCAAAAAATCTGATGGCTACCGTTCAAGCCGTCGCCTTAACAGGCTTCATGACCGCGCTATTGTTGTCTGGTTTTATTTACCCAATTAGCAATATTCCGTTTCCCTTAATCCATTTAGCTGACATTGTGCCAGCGCGGTATTTTATTCAAATTAGTCGCGATGCGTTTGTGCGTGGCACAGGCTGGCAGGGGACTTGGTTAGCGATGCTGATGATTGCGCTTTTGGGGCTGATTCTCTTTATTGTTGCCCGTTTGGGCTTACGCAAAATGCAGCTACCCGACTAAGCAAAAGTTACTACGGGTTAAAGCTGGAATGAACTAGAACTTAACGAAAGAGGTACAGGATATGAAAACAATTTTTTTAGACACCGCCGTGTTACTTCTACTCTTGGTCGAGGTTGGTCTCTGGTGGCGAGGGGCTGTACGTGTTCGCTTTTTACCCTGTCCTGCCTGGTTAGCTTAGTTGCTAGAAAATCCCTATATGAATGCGGTTGCCAGTAGTTCAACAATTTTAGATCGGCTCAATCTGGCTCCTGGAATGCAGATATTGGGTGTAGGATGTGGCTCAGGGCGACTGACTATTCCTGCGGCTGAAAGAGTAACGCCAAACGGGGCAGTAGTAGCTCTAGACGGTCAGCCAGCAATGCTGGAAGAGGTTAAAAAGCGAGTTGCTGCAAAGCACTTAGAGAATGTGCAGATATTACTCAGCAGAATAGACCAAGATGAATTAGAGAAAAATGTGTTTGACCGCGCTTTACTTGTAACGGTCTTGGGTGAAATTTCAGATCGCGAGGCGGCACTGCATCAGATATTTGCTGCCCTAAAACCGGGTGGGTTACTTTCCATCACCGAAGTGATTCCCGATCCCCACTATTAACCCTATAGCGTTGTCCGCCGTTTGACTGAGGCTGCCGGATTTCAATTTGATGGTCAATACGGAAGTTGGTTTGCTTTCACTCTTAATTTTAAGAAGACAGATGAACCCCACGATAAAACTTTGCAACAACTTGTATAGAGTTTTTTTACCTTTCTTGGTTTTTCTCAAATGCTTATTAAACTGCTCCATCGCATCTTTCCCGGGTCATTTTTAGCACTTATTGTTAAGGAGATTCACCAGATTCTCGGCAACAAAGAGATCATCATCTTGTTGACAATCGCCCCAATCATCCAAATTTTGCTCTATGGGTTTACTCTTAACCCCGATACCACCAAAATCAACTTAGGAGTTGTAGACTATGCCCATGTCGCCGAAAGCCGAGAACTAATTTCTGCATTAACTGAAAATAAAGTGTTTGTGTTGAGACAGTATCAATCCAGCCAAGCCAAACTTGGCGAACAAGTGCGAAAGGGTAATATTACCATTGGGTTAGTTATTCCACCGAATTTTAAGCGACAGTTGGATCGCGATCGACCCGCAGATCTTCAGATTCTGGTCGATGGGGTCGATGCAAATACAGCAGGCATTGCCAGTGCCTATCTCCTTCGCATTCTTGAGCAATATGGTCGTCAATTGTTACCTAATCCTGCTCCACCTTTAATTCGTCCAGCGCATATGTTTTTATATAACCCCGGCTTAATCAGCGGTTGGTTTTTTGTACCAGGAGTGATTGGGATTACCCTCACGCTGGTGAGTTCCCTTGTTTCTGCACTCACGGTTATCCGCGAGAAAGATGTCGGAACTTTGGAACAGTTGTTGATGACACCTGCCGCTATCTGGGAAATTCTACTCGCGAAAATTATCCCCCTTTTTGTATTGTTAATGGGCACATTTTCGATCGCGTTGGGAGTGGCACGGCTTGTATTTGGGGTGCCATTACGCGGCAATTTATTCCTGCTGTTATTGCTATCTGGTCTGTATTTGTTTGTGGGGATTGGGATTGGGATTTTGTTAGCAACGGTTTCTAAAAATCAACAGCAGGTCGTCTTGACAGCATTTTTTGCCAATATTCCATTGATTCAACTTTCAGGAGCAATCGCGCCGATCGATAGTATGCCTGAATTTCTTCGTTACCTGTCTATTCTCAATCCTTTGCGGCATTACATCCGCATTTTACGTGGTATTCTACTCAAGGGAATTGGCATTGACATGCTCTATCCTAACGTTTTCGCATTATTTCTTTTTGCTATTTTTTTCTTAACTATTAGTATTCGTCAATTTCGCAAACAATTAGCATAGCTCCATTATTTACAAATATCAGTTGATGAATTTCATCTAGATTTCATTTCAGACTGTCAAACTGGTAGTAATGTCAAATTTACCCATACCCCAATTTGACAGATTTTGGTTATCAAAGTCAAGGATTCTCGCGGCGCGGCGACACCAATGAGTCATTAAATTTAGAGGTGCATGTGTGTTAACCTAAAGATTATGAGAAGAATATGAAAATTAACTCATGTCACAAATCGACAAAATTCCCTCACTACCAGAAGTACATCGGACAGTAGCCGTCCCAACTAACGGCAGCTTCTGGAAAAAGATGTTGGCGTATGCGGGGCCAGGATATCTAGTCTCGGTTGGATATATGGACCCAGGCAACTGGGCAACGGATCTAGCTGGTGGGGCTAAATTCGGCTACAGTCTGTTGAGCATCATTTTGTTGTCAAATTTGATGGCAATTTTTTTACAGGCACTTTGTGTCAAATTGGGGGTGGCAACTGGGCGAGATTTAGCGCAAGCGTGTCGGGACAATTTCAGCAAGCCTGTCAGTTTTTGTCTCTGGGTACTGTGTGAAATTGCCATTTCAGCTTGTGACTTAGCCGAATTGGTCGGTAGTGCGATCGCCTTACAGTTATTGTTTAATATTCCATTAGCTGTGGGCGTGTGCATTACGGCTCTGCATGTGTTTGTGGTGCTGTTTCTCCAAAATAAGGGCTTTCGCTATATTGAAGCCTTAGTAATCACAATTATCGGTATCGTTGGCGGTTGTTTTGTCGCTGAATTAATCTTTGCCCAGCCCGATTTGGGCGGTATTCTCGGCGGCTATATCCCGCAAGTAGAAGTAGTCAGAAATCCAGAGGCACTATATATTGCAATCGGGATTTTAGGCGCGACGGTGATGCCACACAATCTATATCTACACTCATCGATCGTCCAAACTCGCAATTGGGAAGATACCCCAGAACAGAAGCGGGAAGCGATTAAATTTGGGACGATCGATTCCACAATTGCCTTATCTTTAGCGTTATTTATCAATTCGGCAATTTTGATTTTAGCAGCGGCAGTATTCCATTTTTCGGGCAAGCAAGATGTCGCTGAAATTCAGGATGCTTACAGGCTATTATCGCCGATGTTGGGTGTCGCTCCGGCTAGTGCTATTTTTGCGCTCGCGTTGTTAGCTTCTGGGCAAAATTCAACTTTAACGGCAACGATGGCGGGGCAAATTGTGATGGAGGGATTTCTCCACCTGCGAGTGAAACCTTGGCTGCGTCGTTTGCTGACTCGGCTGGTGGCAATTGTGCCAGCATTACTGACAATTATCTTTTTTGGCGAAGGTAGTACGACGAGTATGCTGATTCTGAGTCAGGTGATTCTGAGTTTACAGCTTTCGTTTGCGGTAATTCCACTGATTATGTTTACTAGCGATCGCAAGTTGATGGGCGAGTTTGTCAATCCTACTTGGCTCAAGGTGCTGGCTTATGCAGTGGCAACGATCATTGTCGGGTTGAATGGCTGGTTATTAATCCAGACATTCTCAGGATGGCTTAATCCTAGCTGATAAAAGATAAGAGTTAGATGTAATTATTAATTTAATAGAATAAGCTGCTTATCTTAGATACTATTTTAAATAAACTCTTTATTCTTATGAATATTTATTCCCGACTAATTTTTCCCACTTTAATCGATCTAGTGATGTCTGGGGAGGATTTTGCCAACTATCGGCGGATAGTCCTCGCCGATGCAGTAGGATCGGTATTAGAAATTGGCTTTGGTACTGGTTTAAATTTAGCTTATTACCCGCAAGATCGAGTAGAGAAAATTACAACTGTTGATGTCAATTCAGGGATGAATAAACTCGCCCAAAAGCGGATAGCCGCTAGTTCAATCGAGGTAGATTATCAGGTGCTAAATGGAGAAAAATTACCGATGGCAGATGATACATTCGATACGGTAGTTAGTACTTGGACGCTGTGCAGTATCAAACAGGTAGAAACAGCGATCGCTGAAATTCACCGCGTACTGAAACCAAGTGGTAAATTCCTATTTATCGAACACGGATTGAGTAATGAGCCAAATATTCAAACTTGGCAACATCGAATTACTCCGATTCAGAAAGTAATCGGTGATGGTTGTCATCTCGACAGACCAATCCGCCTATTAATTGCTAAACAGTTTAATAATGTAGATGTTCGGGAATTTTACAGCCCTAACACACCTAAAATTGGCGGATATTTTTATCAAGGAGTTGCAATTAAGTAATGGCAATATAAAAATTGTTGAGTCGTATTAAATGGTGTTTGATGTAATTCTATACTAGTCTCCAATAACTGGAATCGATCGCCAAGTTCTGCTTGGAGTGATTCCGAATCATAACGTACAATTTCCAATCCACTGCACTTTTCTGGCCCGTCTAAACCAAAAGTCGCAATAATTACATGACCACCAGGCTTAACTGCGTCCAAAACTTGTCTAACATAGGCTGCTCGTTGTGCGAGCAGGGTGAGAAAATGAAACACGGCTCGATCGTGCCAAAGATCATACTGTTGCGATGGGAGGTCTGCTGTTACAATATCGGCGACTAGCCAGTTGACTCGATCTGCGACTGTGCCTAATCGTTGTTTAGTAGTATCTATGGCTGCTTGCGAAATATCTAAAACATTTAGGTGCTGGTACCCTCTCTCGATTAAGTCATCAACTAATGTTGCTTCACCACCACCAATATCAATTATCGTAGCATTAAGATCTGGGGCAGCCCGTTCGATTAGCGATAGCGACTTGTCGAGGTGCGCTCGATACCAACTTACCTCATTAGCAGCTTTTGTTTGGTAAACTGTCTCCCAATGCGTTTTTGAGTTCATGATAGTTAGGCTGGTAAAAGTTAGTTGAGATTTTAAAGTAAGGGTGAAGACAACAACTGTGCAGAGATAGATCGATATAATTCGATCGCCTGACTATCTGCCAAACTATAGTAGACATTTCGCCCTTCCTTACGATAATTGACCATTCGCATCGATTTCAATACTCGCAATTGGTGAGATACCGCCGATTCGCCCATTTTTAAACCCGCAGCTAGATCGCAGACGCACAATTCTTGCTTGGCTAATGCTGAGAGCAACCGCAATCGATTGGGATCTGCCAAGACATTAAATAGTTCTGCCCGACGTTGAGCTTGGGCCATTGGCAAAATTTCTAGTTGCAGTTGACGGACATTATCTAAATGCACCAATCGCTCGTCACAACTGGGTACCTGGGCATCGTCGATCGATTTACTTGAATATTCCTGCTCGGTCATGAAAAGTTTGGTTGAAGATGATTGACTCTCTTTAAATTATAGCGGCAATAATGAGAATCATTCTATATCTGAAGATATTTTCAGGTATTGTGATTTTGGTCTACAATTTAAGACATTAGTTTAACATTCGCCACAACAGATATGACTCAAGCACCCGCGCTCAAAACCCAACGGATGCAAGTTGGTGGGATGGACTGCACGAGCTGTGCGATGAAGATTGAAGGTGCTGTAGAAAAGCTAGCGGGAGTAGCTGAGATATCTGTGGTGGTGGCAACTGGGAGGATGATTGTTACTTACGATCCAGCACGGGTAAGTGAAGCAGATATTAAGCAACGAGTGACAGCTTTGGGATATACGATCGTCGAAGGGCAGTCTAAGTCGCCAGCTAAACAGAGCAGCCACGACCATAGCAGTCACGACCATAGCAGTCACGACCATAGTAGTCACGACCATAGTAGTCACGACCATAGTAGTCACGACCATAGTAGTCATGATGATGGCGACGAAGACGACGGGCATAATCATGGTGGGGGAGAGGTTGACTTAAAGCGTGAAGGTTTATTAGTCGGAGTCGTAATTACGCTGTTTGTATTGGGTTCAGTCTTTGAGGAAACACTGCACAATACACCCTATTCGATCGGGGAGTATGCAGTATTTATCCCAGCTTATTTATTAAGTGGTTGGACGGTATTGACTACAGCCGGACGAAATATTTTACGCGGACAAGTGTTTGATGAAAACTTCCTGATGACGATCGCCACTGTGGGAGCGATCGCAATTCATAAGCTACCTGAAGCTGTGGGCGTGATGTTATTCTTTAAAGCCGGTGAATTATTTCAGGAATCAGCCGTCAGTAAGTCTCGGCGATCGATTTCAGCACTACTCGAAATTCGTCCCGATGCTGCCAATCTCAAAACGGCTAATGGGATTGAAGTTGTTTCGCCAGAACGGATACAAGTAGGCGATACAATTGTCATCAAACCAGGGGAAAAGGTGCCTCTCGACGGCGAAATTATCGAAGGTAACTCTCAAGTCGATACATCGGCATTAACGGGCGAATCAGTGCCGCGCACGGTGAATGTGGGTGAGAATGTACTAGCCGGAATGATTAATCAAACTGGGTTATTAACTGTCACCGTTACCAAATTATTTGGAGAATCATCGATCGCGCGAATTCTCGATTTGGTCGAAAATGCAAGTGCCAAGAAAGCTGCAACTGAGAAGTTGATGACTAGAATCGCCCGTCGGTATACACCGATCGTGGTAATTTCATCGCTACTAGTAGCCTTAATTCCACCGCTGGTAATTCCAGGTGCCACCCGTGCTGAATGGGTGTATCGTGCTCTGGTGCTGTTAGTAATTTCTTGTCCGTGTGGATTAGTAATTAGTATTCCACTCAGCTATTTTGGAGGTCTTGGTGGGGCGGCTAAACGGGGAATTTTGGTGAAGGGAGCGACTTTCTTAGATACTTTATCAGGAGTTAAAGCGATCGCGTTTGATAAGACGGGGACGCTGACTAAAGGTGTATTTAAAGTAACTGAAATTGTCCCGTATAATGGCTTTAAACAAGATGACTTGTTACGGATCGCAGCCGAAGCGGAAGCAAATTCTAACCATCCGATCGCCAAATCAATTCGCACAGCTTATAATCGACCCATTGATAAATCTAGTATCTCAAATTATACCGAAATTGCCGCTCACGGGATTCAGGCGACGATTGAAGGAAAGCTAGTATTAGCGGGTAACGATCGATTGATGCACCGCGAAAACATTACTCATGATACCTGTAATGTCGAGGGTACGGTAGTGCATTTGGCAGTCGATCGGATCTATGCTGGGTACATTATTATTGCTGATGAAATCAAAGAAGATGCGGTGCAGGCGATTCGCGATCTTAAAGCCGCAGGTGTAGAACGAGTAATGATGCTGACGGGGGATTCCCAGGCTGTAGCGAAACGAATCGCGAAAACCTTGGGTGTCGATACTTTTGCAGCGGAGTTATTGCCAGAAGATAAGGTAGCAGCGATCGAAAAGTTACTTGGGGAGTTCCAGAAGAAGGGTAAGGTGGCTTTCGTTGGGGACGGAATTAATGACGCGCCTGTAATTGCCAGAGCCGATGTGGGGATTGCAATGGGTGGATTGGGTTCGGATGCAGCGATCGAAACTGCGGATGTCGTATTGATGACAGACGATCCTTCAAAAGTTGCCGAAGCGATTCAGGTGGGCAAGAAGACTCACGCGATCGTCATGCAGAATATCATCTTTGCTTTAACTATCAAAGTGATTTTCATCGGATTGGGGTTACTGGGATTGGCAACAATGTGGGAAGCTGTTTTTGCCGATGTTGGTGTGGCATTAGTTGCGATTTTTAATGCAACTAGAGTTCTGAAATAATCGTCATATTCACCTAAAGTGAGTAATAAAATATTGAGGCAGCTAGACAGCGATTGTATTCAGCCTAAAACATCTTTACTGTGGATGATTTTAGGCTTGCGGATTGCGTTATTCTCGATCGAATTGGCAACAGCGATCTGGAGTCATAGTTTATCGCTATTAGCCGGAGCGGGACATTTATTTGCAGATCTATTGACATTGGGACTAACTTTCATCGCTGCTTGGGTGTTACAACGTCAGCCATTAGATCGCACCGCTCAGACCGAGCGGCGGTGAAAGGCTTGGATTGGATTAATTAATGGCATTAGCTTGGGTGCGATCGCGCTTTTAATTGCCCTAGAAGCGGTGAAACATCTACAAACGAACGAATCGGTAGCTTCTTTACCGATGTTGCTGGTAGCCGGATTAAGCCTAGCTGTGAACGCTTTTGTGGTCTACTTATTGTATCGACATCGCGACCGAGATTTGAATCTGCGGGGCGTTTTCTTACATGGGGTTGCGGATGCGACTAGTGCGTTGAGTGCTCTTGTGGCGGCTAGCGTGATGTATTGGTTCGATTGGCTGTGGGCGGATGCAGCGGCGAGTTTATTTGTAGTGCTAGTAATTAGCTTGAGTGCGCTGTCGTTGATGAAATCGGCATGGCATTTGCTCTGGCAAGATGCTAGTCGATCGTCTCATGAGGACACAGTTAATTAATTTATACTCAGAATATCGGTCGTCAACATGCGCCCACCTCACATTATTAATCGATCGGAAAGTCCAGAGTTCGATCTTCATTAAGTCAATTTATCCAATGCGTTAGCCAAGAACTGTTACCCCAGATTCAAATCCAAAGTAGCGATCCCCATAATCCGGTGGTGGTTAAGAAGGTACCAATTCCGTGGCATATTTTGGGTGCTGGCAATTATACAGCAGTATTCTCTCATCCCGACTATCCCCACCAAGCGGTCAAAGTTTACGCTCCTGGCTTGGCTGGTTTTGAAGAAGAAACCGAGGTTTATCGGCGGCTTGGTGCTCACTCGGCTTTCTCGGAATGTCTTTATGCGGGCGCAAATTTTTTGGTGCTGAAGCGGTTGTTAGGCAGCACTCTCTACGATTGTGTGCAACAGGGGTTAAGTATTCCGCCGCAAGTTATTGAAGATATCGATCGAGCCTTGGATTATGCGTGTGCTCAAGGGCTAAATCCCTACGATGTACATGGGCGAAATGTGATGATGTATGAAGGCAGAGGATTCGTCGTGGATGTCTCCGACTTTTTACATCAAGGCACTTGCCCCAAATGGCGGCATTTAAAACAAGCTTATTATTGGCTATATCGCCCAATTATCCAGCCATTGAAATTGCGTATTCCTTACTCATTGCTAAATGTAGTGCGTAAGAGCTACCGATATTGCTCTCGCTGGCGATCGAGACGGCACTCTCCTTTACCATAACCAGATCGCCGAGTCAAACTTATAGCAACAGCCAAGGCTGTTGCTATAAGAAGTGTAGGCATGACGATGGATTCTCGGATCCCAAATAATCCAGCCGATATATTCTCAGGTAGTATAGTAAACCTGTTGCAGGTTATCTGGCGACGATATTACTATGGTGCTTATATGCCCTTTTGTGTGAGCATTTGCGGTTCAGATGGTGGTAGTTAACCCCGACGACCTATAAATTGTTCGTTAATATAAGTCCTGTAACCACGCCCCTCCAATCTGCGGGCAGCACGTTCGGCATTGGGACGATTTGAATGTGGGCCTTCTAGAGTCCATTGCGGCTCGCGGGGGCTGCGGTAATAAACATAATACTGACGCGCTTGGTAGCGACGATACTTGGCTAATAGCGAATTCGTGTCCCGCTGCTCGTTCCGTTTTTCTACAAGAGAGGCTCCGCCAACAAAGTTAGGGCTGACTGTTTGGGGAGCTAGGGCACTTGTCCGAATGGGCATAGTGACTACAAATCCTGCACCTACTAGTGAAAGCAGAAGTATCTTGTTCATCAAATTATTTTCCAAGGTAAAGTTGTATTTTTCTAGATTGAGTCAACCAACATTATGGGACAAAAAGTAAATTATTTGCAATTCTTCTCTGAATTTACTACTGACATTTTATTCATAAAATGTCAGTTTTTTGTGAACGGGTAAATGTTGTAGTAATCTACATAGTACGAACAATTCAACTTAAACTCAGATACCGATAATGGTAATTATCGGTACCTCTAGACTCCTGAAACGCTAACGCATTCGATGTGGATGGTCGCACGGTCTAACTGGGATATCACGAAGTTAACCCCCAGCCACCGCTCTAAATCCCCCACCTGCTTAAAATCTAATTTCTTTGCCATTTTATTGGGGTCGTTCGATTTTGGCTGATAGTTCTTGGATTAATTGATTGCATTTAGTCCAATCTCTACTCGATCTTGCTGCTGCTTTATATCGCTCGATGATTGTTGTCAGTTGCGATTTTCTATTGCACTCGCTACCATCGGTTTTAGCTAATTCTAAATCGCCAGAGCGGAACCGCTCGACTATTTCCTCGACCTGCTCCTTGACATCTATAGGAATGCGGATGATCATCGTTTGGTATGGGGCTTTGTGACCCCTGCCGCCAACGGGTTTAGACATCTTATTTAACTTGTAACTGGTTTACGTCTACGATTATATCGAACTTGTAACAAGTTTTACAGCGGTTAGACAAAACCAGTTACAGGTTTAATAAATATTGAGATAAAACCTGTAACTGGTTTTATAAAATCTAGAGTAGGTTTAGTATTCATATTTTTTACCAATTCTGTATTTGTCCCTAGTTATCCAGTCTCCGAGTTTATTTCTGGTGTTTTTTTCGTTCTTCGAGGGCATGTCTGAGGAGATAGATAAACATGGCGATGTTGAGTGCAAAGACTACGAACTTGACAATCGAAGCTTTTTGAATCAGCTCATAGATTTCTACTGGAATTGTTAGTCCGACAAGTCCAACCACTAAAATAGTTGCCCAAGCTTTTTGGTTCCATAAACCAAAGGCCTCGATCCCACTAACTGTGGCATAGACCAAGGCAACTATCCCTCCCAGTTGCATTTTAGTAGTGGAGATGCTGACAATATGCTCCAATCCAGCTTTGATAATTTCGCGCTTGCCCGTCATCATATATTCTTGAGCAAACGCGAACAAACTATCAGATTTTCTAGATGTCAAGAGTAATCCAATCGCCACACAGAGTAGCAACCCGGCTGTAAAACATTTGTAGATAACGATTGCTACTAAGGCAGACGGACGAGTTTCTGATGTAGACATGATGTTCTGATTGAATAATGCTCTCAGGGGTACGATTAATGCAGTAATGCTGAAGTTTGATTCGGACTGGGATTGAATTGTTCGAGTTGGGTTTGACGACTATGGACTAACTATACTCCAGACGGTTAAATCTTGGACTTCACGAGCCAGAAGCTAGAAGACACATCCCCGACTTCTTCAAGAAGTCGGGGATGTAGCGTAATTCTCAAAAGTCCAGTTTCTAAGCGTTCTTAGTATAGCTAGCACCACGACACCAATGCGGATCTACGTAGCGACGCTGCCCTGTCAGGACAACTTCAACACCAGTAGCGGTCAAGAACAAGGTTGTCATTGCTAGTACCAAACATAAGCGGGATATCACCCATAGCTACGGGAAATTGACTCACTCGTTGCCACCCCTGACGTGGATGACGCCGCCAAAAATTGCCTTTAATAAGCGAGCTTTTCGGGGGAAGCTTCCCCCGAAAACGTCGCGCCCTAATTCGACAGTGCCAGCCTAATTTTCTGACGTAGCGAACTAATTCAGCATTGGCAAATCCTCGGTCAGCCAAGAGAATAACTTTGATATTGACGGGGATTTGCCTAGAAACACGTTTGAGCAAGTCTTGATAAGTATCGATTTTGACACTACTACTCTTGTGTTTGAGTACTCGCCAACCCACTGGAATCCCTCTGCCCAAATGCACTACACAGATCCGAATAATACAATATTCATCCCATAACATACTGGTATCAAAACTCAGATAAATTTCTGAGTCTTTCCAATTGGCAAACACCGCCTTCACCACCGGACTGTACAATTTGGCTGGGTTAATCCGAGGATTATTTACCCATCGTGATAATCTTCGTTGTGTGCTTTGAGCTATTTGTGCTTTAGTGCATACATGGTCGCTCCATTTTGTGAGATTGACCTTGCCCTCAGCAATTAAACCAATCATCATCTTTCCCCATCACTCCCAAATGTCTTAAATCTGACCACTGACTATATTGACCTGCAAATTTAATTAGTTGATGATAGAGATTAGAGGGGTTTTGGAGCATTTCGATTCAGACTGGTTTTTTGGTTAAAAACAGTTTACCCCTCTTTTCCTCTCTAATCCAGTCTGAGTGAGCTTTTACATCGATCCTGACTGACTTTTGTCAGTCAACCAGCTCCACGGACATCCCGCACTCAGAATATAGAAGATAGAATTCACTATTTCTCTGGGATCTACTTTTCGAGGTCTGCCGCCTGGTTTGGCTGCTGGAATAAATCCTTTGAGTAATTCCCATTGTTCATCTGTGATGTCACTCAAGTATGATTTCCTTACTGCTCTCATGATTTTCTGTCTCAGTTTTTTCTTTACAGACAGATTCTCATAATCTTGGGAGCTTTTCTACCCCTTTTCAGACACCCTCTCAAGCAGCTCAAGAAATCTCAGCCAATCCTGACTTTCAGAAAATCGTCAAACTAACAAAGCAATCTAGTGAGACATAATTACAAAAATTGGGGAATAATAGGAATGGCGCAACTAACGATCGTTATCGGCGGTTTTAACTTACCCAACAGCATTATTAACAGTGCCACATGGTATGCAACTCTACTCGATTTTGGAAGAATTTCATTATTATTTGGTTTCCCGATCGCCGATCTAACAATCGTTCCAAAATTACTCGCCATTGGCAAACGAAATAAGAAACACTTAGAACAATTTATCGATCCCAAAGATCTCTTTAAATACGACGCGATCAATCCAGTCCATTTCATCAATCTCACTCCCAAGCAAATCGATTCAATCGAACTTGCTTTTAACAACAGCCGCGACGACTTAACGTTCGATCCTAGCTTTCCCTTCCAATCCTTACAACGCTCTTTGCACGGCACTACTAAAAATGTCTAACTTCACAAAGATCGGCTTCGCTGCCCTCATCGCAGTAACTACCGCCGGACTAACTTCTTGCTCGTCTGGCACAATCCCAATGGTAACTAGTTGGCAAACACTTGACGCAGGACAAGTTGCTGCTGTCTATCATGGCTCTGGTGAAGCCAAAGATAAAGTAGAAATTTACACTGGTAAATTCAACTACGGTGCGTTTGATCGGGTGCTTATCTATTCGACCGGACAGCAATTAGTCGATTACTCATCTCGATCGGATCAAGGCAGAGAAATAGATCAAGCGATTCATTTCGCCGCCCAAAATATCAAAGGAACGATTAACGTTCAGGTTATCGTCGTATTCGAGCCAACTCAAGAATCAATCGGCACGGTTGCCAAAGTTCTTAGGGTTGATGAAGCTGCTTTTAAAGCTACAAACCTATATGCCTCGACTCAGAAGTGTTGAATGTTAGAACACACACTTCCTAAAAATGGGTACAGCATTCCTGTAAAAGGCTATTTTTACAGCTAAAATACTATCTTTCTAAACCAATGTACATAGCTAATATTTTCACACATGAAAGCTTGTAAATACCTCAATTTATCTAATGCCTTATTTCCAAATTCTTTAGGAATTTCTACTAGTTGTAGTACAACATACCCGATTAAACAACAGTATATTTGAATCTCGATTCCATTGATATTTTTAGTTATTAATCGATCCAGCTTTAGGTGCATCTTTAAAAATTTCCACAACAGTTCAATCTGCCAACGACTTCGATAAAATTCTCCAATTTCTTCATTGCTTATTGAGAATTCTCCAATCTCCGGTAAGTTGGTTGCTAGTCTGAATTCAGTTCTTTCTTCTAAATCGCAATAGTTAACAATTCTGCACTCTACTTTTTTCGTTCCTGTTCCTACTAAAAACTTCCCATTCTCTTGCATCTGTAAACTCATATCATTCTTGATTCTCAAGACAAAATATCGCTCTTTATCTTGAATTAGATCCTTGATTCTTTCCAGTTTACAAAATCCTCTATCCATTATGTTGACTCCATTCTTCGGTGTCGCTGCTATTGTTTCTTCTCCATATTTACTATCATGTCCTTGTCCAAAATGAATTAATATTCCACCTGGCTCTGCCGTTAATAAAT
>ENA-OFCI01000677-OFCI01000677.1-metagenomes-genome-assembly--contig:-NODE-677-length-18993-cov-3.935685_pt1 | contig 18993 bp, 16 predicted proteins | sample MGYA00153391_OFCI01 | MGnify analysis MGYA00153391
GAGGCGGCAGACGGAGCCCCGGTGCGCGCGGTCGCCCTGAGGATCGCGGGCTGACACACCCGCCTCTGATTTCCCCGACGAAACATCCATCAGGAAGCCCTTCATGACAACAACACCCATCGGACCCTCCGATGCGAGCATCTCGCCCCGCTACGCCGGCATCGCTACCTTCGCTCGGCTTCCCCGGATTGAAGATGTACCCCATGCCGACATCGCGGTCGTCGGTGTGCCGTTCGACAGCGGCGTGAGCTACCGACCGGGCGCTCGCTTCGGTCCAGCGCACGTTCGCGAGGCCTCCCGCCTGCTGCGCCCCTATAACCCGGTGCAGGACGTCGAGCCTTTCTCGACGCAGCAGATCGTCGACGCGGGAGATATCGCCGCCAACCCGTTCAATATCGAGGAGGCCATCGCCCAGATCGAGGACGCGGCGACCAGACTCGGCGCCGACGGTACGCGGCTGCTCACCATTGGCGGAGACCACACCATCGCGCTGCCGCTATTGCGGGCAGTAACCAAGCGCACGGGCCCGGTCGCGGTGCTGCACTTCGATGCCCACCTCGACACCTGGGACACCTACTTCGGCGCGCCGGTCACTCACGGCACCCCGTTCCGGCGCGCGTCCGAAGAGGGACTCATCGACCTCGAAGCGAGCCTGCACATCGGCATCCGCGGTCCGCTGTACAGCCAGCATGACCTCACAGACGATGCCCGCCTCGGATTCGCCGTGATTGCGGCGCACGAGTTCGAGACCGCTGGCCTCGCGACGGTTATCGAGCGGATGCTCGCCCGTCTCGGTGATCGTCCCGTTTATGTGTCGGTGGACATCGACGTGCTCGATCCCGCTCATGCGCCCGGTACGGGAACTCCGGAAGCGGGCGGACTGACCAGCCGGGAACTCCTCACGATTATTCGTGCGCTTCGCGGCGTGAGGATCGTGGGGGCGGATGTTGTAGAGGTTGCGCCGGCCTACGACCACGCCCAGATCACCGCGGTGGCGGCATCCCATGTTGCCTATGAAATCCTGTCGGCCATGACACCACGAGCGGATCGCACCGGGAATTAGACCGGGTCCGACCGGTTGCGAGCATGGTGGGACTCGGTGCCCGATACTGGGCATAACGACCAGGGCTGCGATATTTGGATTCTGCCGGAACGGTGTCGACGAACGGGAGCATGATGCGAGCTGTACACCCGACGCCCTCTGGGGCGCCGCTGGCAATCGGCGTGAAGTTGCGCTCGACCAGACTCGCGCAGGCGCTCACGATCGCCGATGTCGCGGCTGCGACGGGCCTCAGTACTGGCTTCATCAGCCGGGTCGAGCGCGACGAGACCTCGCCGAGCGTGTCGACTCTTGTTACCCTCTGCCAGGTACTCTCGCTGCCTCTTGGGTCGTTGTTTGAGGCGCCCGAAAATGAGGTGATCTCCCTCGCGGATGCGCCGCGGATCAACATGGGCGGCAGCCGCGCCGTCGAGCGTCTGCTCACGCCACGCAGCGAATCCAGGGTGCAGGTGCTGCGCTCTCTTCTGGAGGCAGGAGCGACCGGCGGGGAAGAGCTGTACACGATCAACTGCGATGTCGAGATCGTGCACGTTCTGAGCGGAACGCTGCGAGTGAGGCTCGTCGGCGGAACGGTAGACCTCCTGACCGGCGACACGATGACGCTCGCCGGCCGTGAACCACACTCCTGGGACAACAACTCGGATGCCGTCACCGAGCTCATCTGGACAATCGTTCCGGCGGCCTGGAGCGGATCCTCCTGAGAATGACCGCCCTACTCGACCAGCGGCGCAACCATCGCCGCGCTGCGCTCCCACAGGGCACTCGCGAGCTGCGCGTCATCCGCCTGCCGGTTGGTGCGACCGGGCTTGCGCTTGATGTAATACTCCCCCGACGTCCAATCGCTGCCGGGCGTGGTGGTCGCCAGCCAGACCAGGGTGTCGGCGCCTTTCTCCGACGAGATCAGGGCGTGACGCAGCACGCTGCGGTAGATCACGCGCAGGGGGCTGCGGGAATCGCTGGCGAAGTTCGAGGCGACGACCCCCGGATGGAACGCCGCCGTGGTGATGCCCTCCGTGCCGAACCGGCGGGCGAGCTCTGTGGTGAAGAGAATGTTGTCGAGCTTTGCATTGCTATAGGCCCTGCCGGGTGTGAACCGCGTGGCCAGGTCAAGGTCGTCGATAGCGATGTTGCCGCTGAGGTTCGCAACGCTCGAGGTATTGATCACGCGGGTCTTGCTGAGGATGAGGCGGTCCATTAGCAGGGTGGTGAGGAGAAACGGCGCCAGATGATTTACCTGGAGGGTGAGTTCGTGGCCGTCTTCGGTGATGGTGCGGTCGCCGAAGATGCCGCCAGCGTTGTTGGCGAGCACGTCGATGCGTGGGTAACGCTCGCGCAGCTCGGCGGCGAGTTTGCGCACCTCGCTGAGCTTCGAGAAGTCGGCGACGAAATGGTCGGCGCCGAGGGCATCCGCCACCTTCGCCGTTTTTTCGGGTGAGCGGCCGACGATGACGACGGTGCGACCGCTGGCGGAAAGCGCGCGGGCGGCGGCGGCGCCGATGCCGTCGCTCGCTCCGGTGATGATGATGGTTTCGGGGGCGGGGGTTTCGGGCATGGTCGATTATCGCCCGCGGTGGCTGGACGCCCGGCGCGAGACCGGGTCAGCCTGCGCCCGGCAGCATTACCTGCAGTATTCCGTTCACGGTGCGGGTCTCGAAACGAGGCTGCGGCGATGTGGCCGGGCCGTGCACCACGTCGCCGGTTTTTAGCGCGAACGTACTCTGGTGCCAGGGGCATTCCACACAGGGATTATCGGTGTGCGCGCCAATTAGGGTGCCCTCATCAAGCGGCGCCGAGAGGTGACTGCAGGTGTTGGAGAGCACGTGCACGGTATCGCCGCGGCGCACAACGAGGAGGGGTTGACCCGCGACTTCCACCCGGTGAAGTTCGCCCTCTGGCAGGTCGGTGAGTGAGCCGAGAGGATGCCACCCCGCCGGAAAAAGGTGCGGTACATCTTCCGTGTGGTTTGCCCCGGCCGCCTGTCGGTAGGCGAGATGGCCGCCGAGAAACGCTCCGGCTGAGGCCACACCGAGTCCGGCGAAGGCGAGCACTTTACCGCCGCCCCGCCCGCGCTGAATGAAGGAGAGGGTGTAGAGACCGAGGGCGATGGAGTTGGTCGCTGCATGGACGACTCCGACCCGTTTTTGCTGATCGTGCAGGTACAACCAATCCGTCCACCCGGTCACGATTGCCGGCAGGGCACTCAGCACTCCGATGCCGACGAGCAGCCGAGAGGCTTTTGATGCGCCCGGTGCGAGGTCAAGGAATGCGGCCGAGACCCACGCCCCGACCGGAACCTGCACCGCAACCGGGTGCAGCGGATGCCCGAGCGGCACACCGTGCAGCAGGTCGCGTAACCAACGCGGTTTGAGAATCGCACCGAAAAGCGTCTCCGCTTTTTTTACGACCGGGTCGAGTTGCTCAGCGGATTCGAGGCGCGTGATCTGGTGGACAATCGCAAGTTCATGCATGTCCACCAGAGGACTCGCTTCTGCGGGGCGAGTCAAGGGGTCGGGCCTTGATAGCCGTCGTCGACGACCCTCCTCAGCCATCGGGGCTACTCCTGCGGATCGGTGATGTCTCCCGTGGGGACAGAGGACCGCACGGTGTGCGTCGTGCCGAGCTGGTCTGCCAGGGCCTGGCCCTCCTCAATCGCCTCTTCCTTGCTGGAGTAGCTCTCGCTGCGCTCTGGCTCTCCGATCACCCGGTTCACCCACTGGCCGCCCTTATCGATGGTCTCTACGTCGCCGTTGGTCATGCCTCTAGCCTGCGCCTGCCGCGGCGTGAGCACCAGTGGGGCGGGTGTGTTTCGCGACCCACCGGCATGGCCGCCGAATCTGGCGAATCGGGCGGCGTTGGCCCACCTCGCTCAGGCTCCTCCGCGACCACCACTAGTCGGCGGGCTGGAGCTCGCGCATCGCCTCGGCGGTGAGCACTACTGAGCGCAGGCGGTCCTCAATGTCGCGGGACTGGTGCGCGATTATCAGTTCGTCGGCTTGCACGGAGGTGGCGAATTCCTCGAGGAAGCTACGCACCTCCGAGGCCGTGCCGACGGCTGAGTATCGCATCATGTTGGCGATGTTGCGCCCTTCAGAGGTGGTGAGGAACGCGTCGATCTGGTCGTCACTGTAGTGGATGGGCACAGCGTCGATCGCGGATGGCCCGCGGGCAATGAGGCTGCGTACTCGCGCACGCCGGGTCGTCTCGAACTGAATGCGGGCATCCGCTTCGTCGTCCGAAGCGATCACGTTCACCGCAGCGATCGCGTAGGGCTCGGCGAGCTGGCGCGACGGACGGAATTCGCTACGGTATAGCGCCATCGCTTCGTGGAGGGAGTCCGGTGCGAAGTGCGACGCGAACGCGTACGGCAGGCCGAGGGCGGCTGCGAGCCTGGCGCCGAAGAGGGAGGATCCGAGGATATAGAGCGGCACGTTCGTTCCGCCGCCGGGGACGGCCTGGACGCCGGGCACGATCGACTCACCGCGGAGAAAGGCTTGAAGCTCAAGCACGTCTTCGGGAAACTGGTCTGACGACCGGGGGTCTCGCCGCATGGCCCGTGCGGTGTTCTGGTCGCTTCCGGGCGCGCGTCCTAGGCCAAGGTCGATCCGTCCGGGATGCAGCTCGGCAAGGGTGCCGAACTGCTCGGCGATAGCGAGCGGCGAATGATTCGGCAGCATCACGCCGCCGGAGCCAAGGCGGATGGTCGAGGTGTGATCCGCGACATGGCCGATCAGCACGCTCGTGGCTGATGACGCGATGGTTTGCATGTTGTGATGCTCGGCGTACCAGACCCGGGTGTAGCCACTGGCTTCGGCAGCCTGCGCGAGGCGCACGCTGTTTGCGAAACTCTCCCGCACGGTCTGCCCGGGGGCGATCGGAGCGAGATCGAGGATGGAGAAGGGCATGGTCATGCGGCGGACCTTTCTGACGCGCGCGGCCTCCGCGCACTCCTCACACCAACCGCTATGCCGATGGAATCGTTCCCGATTCACCCGAATTCATCCCGGACACCAGGCGACCCGTGCCAGGCACGGAGAGACTCACAGCCGCCCGCTGAATGCCCGATTCTGCAGGGCAGCGTAGAGCTCGTCCAGGCGGGCGAGTTGGGCCAGCTCGTTTGCCTTGACAGAGGCAATATCTCGAAGCTGTTGCGCAAAGAGCGCTTGCGCAGCAAACGACGGTAACGGCACGGATACCAGCAGCAAATTGGTCGGATTGATGGTGGCCAGTGCACGAAGGGACTCTTTTATGTGGGCGCGGTTCAAAAAAAAGGCGAGGTATTCTGCGCTGGCAGTGTGACGTGGCCGCAAACGAACCACCTGTGCCGCGTGAGCCGCCACCAGGTCACCCCGGAAAATCGTGGTCTTCGAGACCGATTCGGCACTGGCCGTGCGAGAAAAGAGCACGTCACCCTCCTGCACCGAATATTTCGCCAGCTCCCGGGCGTCGAGCTCGGCCGTGTTCAGATGCGTGACATCCAACTCGCCATCACCGGTGATATCCGATACTCGGATGATCGGCACCGCGTTCGTGCCACCGGGCGGAGCGTTCGTCCTGGCCGATGTACCGTACGCGGCAGATTCGACCAGATCGTGAACGGTCCCCGACCGGGACGCGCTCTCGACCAGGTCAAGGTACGACGACCGAGCGAGCTCGTCCAACAGTCCGATGGCTTCCCGACGATCGTGACGGATCTGGTCGGCCTCGTCGAGCACACGAGCGATCCGGCGCTGTTCCGGCAGAGGCGGGAGAGGGATACCCGTTGCCCGCACCAGGGCATCTGATACCGCAGGAACACTGGCACCCGAGGCAAGGCGCGTTATGTCCGCAATGAATTCCGGGCCCTGGACCCAGCGAAATAGATAACGCTCGTCCACGATTGCCGGTCGCGGCCGCAAGACGCTGAAGCCCGTTGTCGCGATTGCCCCGTCAAGGACAGGGGGAACGGATGCCACGCAGTTCAGGTGCGGACGTAACGTCGAGACCAGCACATCCCCGCTTCGTAGTCGTTGGCGTGCCCGCGCTGGTGCGCTGGCGACGATCATCCGTCTTGGCGCAACAACCCGTTTCGAACGCGGATCGACCGAGCCGAGGTCGATGAAGACGAACTCGTGGCCGCTCGTGTCCGGGCCTGAGGATTCGATCAGCTCTGTGACGTCCGCGAGCCGGTGCCTGACTCCGATCACAGTGTTTCGGCCAGAGCGCGGGCAAGGGCGGACGAGCCCTGTTGGATGCGCAATTCGAGACGGGCGATGTCGACGAGGATGTCGTTGGCAGAGCGATGGACAAGGCGTTCACCGAGGACGATCCGATAGCGGTTGAAGGTGAGGTCATAGCCCTGTTTCGCGATCTCGGACCTTGGCACGAGAAAGGACTGCGAGGTTCGCGGACGTGCGGGTTCGTTCAGTGCGCTCTCCGCGCCCGCGGTATTTCGCAGGCTCAGCCAGCGTGCCACCAAATCCGGTAGGTCGTCATTCTCGATACGCGCACGGTTGTCATCGAGGCTGAAGCCATCCGCGCGCACGTCGTAGAACCACACATCTTCGGTGGCTTCCGCCTTGCGAAAGAGCAGGATCGAGGTCGAGAGGGCGGAGTTCGGCCTGAATACGCCGGGCGGAAGGCGCACGACGGCGTCAAGCTTGTGATCTTCGACGAGCAGGCGTCTCACGTCAGTGTGGGCCTTGGACGTTCCGAACAACGCGCTGTCCGGCAGGATGACCGCGGCCCGTCCGCCGTCCCGCAGAAGCCGGAGTGAATGCACCAGAAACAACAGCTCGGTCTTCTTGGTCTTCACTACCGTGAGCAGATCTTTTGCCGCCGCCACGGAGTCGCGGCTCCCCGTGAACGGCGAATTCGCAAGCACAACGGAGAAAGTGCCGAATCCGGTAGTGCTCTTGCCGCGTTCCTCGCCGAGAGGATCACCGGTGGACATGGCAACGTTCCGTACCCCGTGCAGCCGCAGGTTCGTGGTGGCGATGCGATTCAACGGCGCGTGGGAGGCTACGCCGGCGAGCACGGTGCCGTTGGAGCCGTCACTCGACCCGGCGTGGTTCGAAAATTCGAGCCGGCGATCCCGCAGGTACTCCGCCGCCGCCACCAGCATGCCGCCGGTCCCCACCGTCGGGTCGATGATCGTGTCATCGGGCGTCGGTGCCACCAGGTCGACCATGAGTCTCATGATGTGGGAGGGGGTGAGCGCAGGCCCGTTTTGGCCGGACTGGGCGGAGGTCGCCAGCTTTCCGACCAGCCGGTCGTACACCTCTGTCTGAACGGTGCTGTTCTGCAGCGCGGGGCTGTCCAGCAGATCGACGACCATGGCATGAAGCTCGGGCGTGGCAGGAGCCGAGGGACGATGGCTGCGATCGACGAGCACCAGGGTGATCTGCTCGACCGTGTCGAGCGGACTGACGCCGGCGCGCATAAATGCGGTCCACAGCGTGTCCAGTTGGATTGTGAGTTCGGGTGTCACTATCCGTTCGCTCCTTTACGCTACGGGTGATTGGGGCGGGGATGCTCTTCGAATTTATCGGGAACCGCCAAGTGCGGTAAGTCCCACAACGGGGAGGGGGAAAGGTCTCGCCACCGGACGGGAGCGTCTCGGTGCACCGAGGCAGCGCCACACAGGGGTCTTCCCGGGCGATCACGCTAAGTTTGTCTCTCGGTATCGCGACGATAGGGGGTGTGACGTGGGCAGAAGTCTCAAGAGGGTGGCTGTGGTCGCGGCGCTCCTCGCCGTGGTACTGGGCGCGAGCGTTGTGGTCGGCACCGGATACTTTGCGCGCAACTCGCCCGCGGCATCCGCTCGCGCCTGCGCCCCAGTCGCTCAGGTGATGGTCGGGAAAATCATCGTGCCGGCCGGTCCCATTGCGGGCTACTGCCAGGACCGACTCATCAACGCGGCTTACGTGATGATGGCGGCTCGCTCTCTCGGCATCGGTCCGCACACCCAGGCGATCGGGGTGATGACAGCGCTCGGAGAGTCGGGGCTGCGCGTGCTCGACCACGGAGATGCTGCCGGCGCCGACAGCCGGGGGCTCTTCCAACAGCGGGACAACGGCGCGTGGGGAAGCTACGCGGATCGCATGGACCCCTATACCTCCGCGCTGAACTTCTTCAGGAAACTCGTCTCGATTCCCGGATGGAAGGACCTCTCACCGGGAGAGGCGGCCCATACGGTGCAGGTGAATGCCGATCCCCAACACTATGACCCGTACCTGCCGCGCGCGGAGGCCATCGTCGCGGCGCTGGGGTCGTGACGACCGGCGGCTGAATCGGAGCGGCTGAATCGGAGGGGCGGACTCCGAGCATCCGTCGCGGGTCCGTCAGTGGGATGCCCAGGAACGCGCCGAGTACGGGCACGAGAGTCTCGCTGACAACGGCAATGAAGCCACCTGCGTGCTCTCTCAGCGAACCAGCTTTAGTGTTAATTGATGTCTCCGATCCACCCACTGCCCCGCAGCCGGACCAGTCTGAAAGTGCTGCGAGCGGAAGCTCGCCAGGAACTCGAGACGGTGATGCACGAGCGCCTTCTCGCCGGGGAGGACCCCTGGGAGTTCATGGAAGAGCTGTTGACTGTCGATGAACTCACGGTGTACCTGCTCCGGGCCGATGCGATCAATTCAAATGACGGGCAGCGGCCGTCGCCTACCCGCGAATATCGGCTGCTCAGGCAGATCGCCCTGGAATACCCGCCGCTCACCACGGTGGTCTGGCGGATGCTCGGTCAACACGGTGCACTAGCCCCGTCCGTAAACTGAGCACACCATGCGACTGCTGCTGATCCGTCACGGACAGACTCCCGCCAATGTTCTTGGCCTTCTCGACACCGCGCACCCCGGGCCAGGGCTCACCGCGCTCGGCGAACGCCAGGCGAATGCCGTCGCAGAGGCGCTACGCGGAGAGGAGATCGACGGCGTCTTCGCCACGACTCTCGTGCGCACGCAACTCACCGCCCTGCCGTTCGCCACCGCGACCGTCATCGACGGCCTGCACGAGATCGAAGCGGGTGATCTCGAGGGGCGCGGTGATCGGGCATCCGCTCGCACCTACCTCGAGACGGCGTTCGCCTGGGGATCGGGGCACCTGGATGTCACAATGCCTGGCGCAACCGATGGGCACGCATTCTTCGAGCGGTTCGATCGCGGCATCAGCGTTGCAGCGGAAGTGGACACCGCCGCGGTCTTCAGTCACGGGGCGGCCATCCGGGTGTGGACTGCAGCACGGGCGCGCAATGTTCCCCCGATCTTTGCCGGAACTCATGAACTCGAAAACACCGGCGTGGTCGAGCTCGAGGGCTCGCCCGCGGATGGCTGGACGCTCATATCGTGGGCCGGTGCCCCGGTGGGAGGGCCTTCACTGGTGGACGACTCGGCCGGGGACCCTACCGGAGACGCCCTGGACCGCGCCTAGACCTGCTGCATGCGGGATGATCGTTCCATGGCAAACGGATGGTTCGAACGGCAGGTCGGACGACTACTCAAGCAGTCCGCCGAGGGCGACACGATCTCGACAGAGGAGACGGATGCCCGCAGCATCCTGACCATGCTCGAGGGCCTGGGGCTCGCCATGATCGAGACCGGGCAGGCCACCAATGACGTGGAGGAAACACTTCGTTTGGTGGCGAAGGTCTACCAGCTCGGAGATGTGCGCACCGTGGTGCTGCCCACTTACGTGATGCTGCAGTCGACGACCGCGGGCGGTGAGGTGCGCGTCGAGTCCGCCCGTCAGGGGGGAGGTCGTCTCGACCAGACCGGCGCCGTCGAGACACTCATTGGCCGGGCGCTGCGCCGAGAGGTTAGCCCGGCAGCGGCGGTAGCGGAGGTGGCACGCATCCGCACGGCGAAGCCGCGTTTCGGGCCTGTGGTTTCGCTGCTTGGCCACGTAATCCTGACGGTGGGATTCGGGATGGTGATCTACCCGACCCTGCAGGCGATCTGGGTGTACGCGGTACTCGGTGCCGGTGTCGGGGCGTTGGTGCTGCTTGCGCGCAGATTCACCGGGTTGAGTTCGACGGTACCGGTGATCGCGGCGTTCGGAGTCACCCTCGCCACGACGCTTCTGCTCGTGCACGTCGCCGGGGACGAGCCGCTGCGCATCATCGCTCCCCCTCTTGTGTCGTTTCTGCCGGGGCTCACGCTCACGATCGCCGCCATTGAACTCACCAATAACCAGGTGATTGCGGGGGCAAGCCGTCTCGTATTCGGGGTGGCGCAGCTGCTGCTGCTCACCTTCGGCGTGTTCGCAGCGACCACCCTGGTTGGGCACCTGCCGACAGCGGCTCCGCAGCCACTCCTCGGCCCGTGGGCTGGACTGGTGGGAGTCGCTCTCGTTGCGGTGGGATTCACGCTGTTCATGTCGGCGCCACGGGGGGCACTGGTCTGGATCTTTCTCAGTCTCGCCCTGACCTACGGAGCCCAGGCTCTTGGGGCGTTCTCGCTCGGAGCCGGCCTCAGCGGGTTTGTCGGCGCCGTTGTTGTGGCGCCGTTCACACGGTTCGCAAGCCACTTCCGCACCTCGCCGCCCGCATCCGTCATGTCGCTCGCCTGCTTCTGGCTTCTGGTGCCCGGCGCGCTCGGCTTCATCGGCCTCAGCGGGGTGGCGCAGGGTGGCGCCGCCGGCCTGCATACTCTCGCCACGGCGGGCATCTCGGTGCTGTCGATCGCACTGGGAGCGATCGTCGGGATCAGCCTGAGCCGAGATGCCGGACGTCTCGCACGCCTGGCCCGGCGTGGAGTTTCGCGGCGGTAGGAGGGTGGCGAATTCGTTGCGCTGCACAGTACTGCTCTCCTCGCCTCCGAACTCGCGTGCCGGTCACCGCTCGCTCGACGTGCAGCATCGCACCCTCGTGAGAACATGGACGGATGCCCGACGCAGCCCCGATGGTCGACATCACCGACATCCAACGATTGGTCGGTCCAACATCGTTCCAGCGTGGGCTGGCCTATTCCCGGGGTGGCGCCGTGATTGCCCTTGCCTGGGATCCGGCAACTCGGCTACTCTCCGGCACGGTTGTCGGATCGGGTCCATTCCCGTATAGCTGCCGTGCCCTCATCTCGGCGGCCACCGGCAAGCCGACAAGCGGCATTTGCACCTGCCCGGTCGGATTCGACTGCAAGCACATCGCTGCCCTGCTGCTGCAGAGCAACACGACGACGCTGCAGCAGCTCGCCGGACTCAAGCTGCCAAAGCCCGCCGCTGTGCACCCGGAGCAGGCGCTCTGGAAGAGTGCTGTTGTCGCTCTCACCGAGCGGCCAGCGATATCCGGCGGTGGGAGCGCCCGCATCGGACTCCTTTTCGAACTGCGCGAACTGATTCCGCGATCCCGCAGCCAGTGGAACGGGCCGAGCGCGAAGCCGGCTACAGCTTCGAGTCGTGGTGCAATTCGCCTCGGCGTTCGTCCGGTGCTGCTGAGCGCCACCGGCAACTGGACCAGGGGAAACATCAGCTGGAATTCGCTCGGCTACCAGGCTAATCGCCTGGACCTCGCGACCGACCAGCAGCGCTGGTTCGCCCAGTTCGCCGCCCTGCACCGCTCAACGCGTGAGGTCTACTCCGGCCAGGAACCCGACTGGCTCTACCTCGACGACTTCCACAGCCCGTTGCTCTGGCAGCTGCTAACGGATGCCGAATTGCGCGACATCGCGCTGGTCTCCGGGAAAAAGGAGACGAGCGTCACGGTCGGCCAGGATGCCTCGGTGAGCATCGACGCCCGGCTGGAGGGCGATCTGCGACTCACGCCGATCCTCCGGGTGGACGGAGAGCCACGCCCGGCCGCTGAGGCCAACGCGATCGGCGACCACGGGATCTACGCGTGGGCTTTTGACCCGCGGCCCCGGTTCACCCTTGCGCAGGCATCGGCCCCACTCGTCGAGGTGCAACGGGCACTGCTCGGTGAAGTAGCACCCGTTATCGTGCCGGCGGGCGACGTGGACGAATTCTTGCGCGACTACTATCCGCGCCTGAGTCGCACGATCACCGTGACCAGCGAGGACGCCTCAATCATGCTGCCGGAGTTCGCTCCCCCGGTGCTCGTGCTCACGGTGACATTCCAGCCAAAGCAGTCACTGAAAATCGCGTGGGACTGGGACTATTGCGGCCTCCGCAAGTCGCTTCGCGGAGCTGACGACCGTGATTTTGCAACCGAGCACCGGGTGCTGGAGAGCGTGCAGCGCATCCTCGGACCGATCCTGGATGACACCCTCCGAGGTCTCGCTGCCGCCGAGTTCGTCGACCGGGTACTGCCGACGCTGGACGGCGTAGACGGGGTGCGGATCGATTCCGTCGGAACGCGACCGGATTACCGGGAGCTCACGGGCATTCCGAAACTGACCTTCACCACGGTCGAGACCGACACAAGCGACTGGTTCGACCTCGGGGTGTATATCCACATCGATGGACGGGATGTGCCGTTCACGAAGGTGTTCACCGCGCTGTCGAAGGGCATGTCGAAGGTGCTGCTCGTCGACAACTCGTACCTCTCGCTCAACCAGCCGGTTTTTGAAGAACTGAAGCGGCTGATCGACGAGGCCTCCACCCTGGCCGAGTGGGAGACCGGGGTGCGGATCAGCCGCTACCAGGCCAGCCTCTGGTCGGAGTTTGAGGATCTCGCCGATGAGACCGTCGAAGCGCAGGCCTGGCGGGAGGCAGCCAGGGGCCTCCTCGCCATCGATTCGGTCGAGCCGACAGCCCTGCCACGCACGGTCGATGCCACCCTCCGCCCGTACCAGAAAGACGGTTTCGACTGGCTCGCCTTCCTCTGGAAGCATCGACTCGGCGGCATCCTCGCCGACGACATGGGTCTCGGAAAGACGCTTCAGGCTCTCGCCCTGATCGCGCACGCCAAGACAGCAGGAGCGGATGCCCCGTTCCTGGTCGTCGCGCCCACCTCTGTCGTCTCGAACTGGCTGGCCGAAGCCGCGCGATTCGTGCCCTCCCTCACCGTTCGCGGGGTCGCGACAACGAAACAGTCGTTGGCGCAGTTGGCCGAGGGTGCCGACATCGTGGTGACCTCCTACGCCCTCTTTCGCCTCGGCTTCGCTCACTACCAGAAACTCGGATGGTCGGGGCTGGTGCTCGACGAGGCGCAGTTTGTCAAGAATCCGGCCTCGAAGGCCCACGAGGCCGCCGCATCCCTCACCGTGCCATTCAAGCTCGCGATCACGGGTACCCCGATGGAGAACAGCCTCACCGACCTGTGGGCCCTGTTCCAGATCGTGGCGCCTGGCCTGTTCCCCTCCGGCCGGAGATTCGCCGAGGAGTACGTCCGGCCGATCGCGTCGGGCGACTCGGGCGATTCGAAGGAGCACGCTGCCGCACATTCGGCGGCATTGATCGCCAAGCTGCGCCGCCGCATCCGCCCGCTGATGATGCGGCGCACCAAGGAGGTCGTCGCCTCTGAGCTGCCGGCCAAACAGGAACAGATATTGCAGGTAGAGCTCGCTCCACGACATCGCACGCTGTACGACACCGTGCTGCAGAAGGAGCGACAGAAACTCCTCGGGCTCATCGAAGATCTCGATCGCAACCGATTCATTGTGTTTCGCTCCCTCACGCTCCTGCGGATGCTGAGTCTCGATGCCTCGCTGGTTGATGAGGCCTACGCCGGTATTCCGTCCTCGAAGCTGGATGCCCTGTTCGAGCAGCTCGATGACGTGGTGGCCGAGGGCCACCGGGCACTCATCTTCAGCCAGTTCACGTCCTTCCTGCGAAAGGCCGCGAGCCGGTTGGATGCCGCGGGCATCCCCTACGAATACCTCGACGGATCGACGCTTCACCGCGCCGACGTGATCGCCCGGTTCAAGTCCGGCGCTGCCCCGGTGTTCCTGATCAGCTTGAAGGCTGGCGGTTTCGGACTCAATCTCACCGAGGCCGACTATGTGTTCCTCCTCGACCCCTGGTGGAATCCGGCCACCGAGACGCAGGCCGTCGACCGCACCCATCGCATCGGCCAGACGCGGCCGGTGAACGTGTATCGCCTCGTCGCAACCGGCACGATCGAGGAGAAGGTGATGGCACTCCGGGACCGCAAGGCGAAGCTCTTCGACGCGGTGATGGATGATGACGCGGTCTTCAGCACCGCGCTCACAGCCGAGGACATCCGGGGCCTGCTCGAGTAGTCCTCCCCAGGGTTCGCTGCACTGCTGTTCTCCCCGGATCGCGCCCTGGCCGCCGATTTCGGGCCGTGGGGTTCGTAGCGTGGCCGCCATGAGTTCTTCTCGCCCGAAAATTCGATCGATGATCGCGCTGTCCGTCTTCGCGGCCGTGCTCGGAGCGCTTCTGTTGGTGCCCCTCAGCGCGGCGGCCGCCAGCATTGGACCGGGATACCAGCAGCCCGGAAAACCGCTCAATCACCTCGGTGGCTATCTCACGCCGGGAGGCCGCGTCGCGTATTGCATCGACCCCGGGCTCCCCAGCGCGGTCGCTCGGGACACCGGCGATTCGGGAGTCGTCGGTTCGGTGAACGGACTTGGCGCCGCAGAGATGCTCAGGCTGAACACCCTGCTGGACCGCCATGGCGAGACCTCGGATGCGAATACCGCGGCGGCAGTCGCCATGGCGGTGTGGACTATTGCCGGCAACGCGGCCTACCAGGCCGAGGGAGGTGATGGGTACGTGCTCGTGCGCGCTCCGGCAGACCAGCGGATGGCGATCCAGGCACTCGCCGACCGGTTCCGTGCCGAGGCTACGGCTGTCACGGCGACACCACCAACGGCGGTCCTGTCGATCAGCATCGACGCGGGCGATGACTACCGCGGAATCCTCGCCCTCGACGCCTCGCCCGGGGTGACCGGCACTGTAGTGCTGACCAATGCTGTGTTCGCCGACACCGGCGGAGCCACTCGATCGTCGGTCTCCGCCGGCGCCAGGCTGGCCGTCGTTGCTGTGCCACCGAGTGGTTCGACCGCCTATCGAATTCTCGCGTCCAGCTCGGATCTCGTGGTTCCTGCCGCCCCGCCCGCCTCCGTTCACGTCTACTCCACGTCCGGCGCGCAGACCCTTGTCGCCGCCGCAGACTCGTCATCGATTGTGCTGGCGGCGTCGGCGTCCGACCTTCGCGATCGGCTCACCCCTTCGCTGAGTACCACTGCCCAGTCAGCGGCCGAAGTCGGCGGAACCGTGATCGACACGGCCTCGCTTCTGGATGTGCCGTCGAGCGGTGTGCAACTGCGCTGGTCCGGGTACCTCCAGCCGATCGACTCGAGCACTCCGCAGTGTGCCGCATCCACCCTCGCGTTCGAGTCGTCCGAGCCGGTCACGATCACGACGGACGGTGTCGTCGCCTCTGAGCTGTTTGCCGTCACCGATCGCTCCGTCGGTACGGTGTTCTGGGTCGCGACGCTGACCAGAAACGATGTCGTTGTGGCGAAGGGGATCTGTGGAGACAGCGCCGAGACCACCGTGATCACCTCACCGGAAACCCCGCCCCACCTCCCGGTGGTGAGCGGATGACGCAGCGAAGAGTCGCGGCTGCGCTGGCGATTCTCCTCGCGGCTGCAGCGGGCCTGTCACTGCTTCACGTGCTGGCCGCTCGCCCCGAGCCGGTGATCCGGGCGCAGTCGAGGCAACTCGGAGTGCTTCCCGGGCTCTCCAAGCTATCCGCCGCCCAACTGGCGGCGCTCCCCGAAGCCCGCTATGACGCCGTGATCGCCGCCCTTCTTCCGGCCGCGGGCGCGGCGGACGCCGACACCGCGTATCGGCTCAAGAAAGACACCGTGGTGTACGCGGCGGACCGGGCCACCCCGACCGCCCGGCTCGCGGCGCGGGACTTTCTCGGCGAGCCCTCCGTCGTGGTGCCGGTCGAATCCTCCGGCGACTGGCTACGGGTACTCACCCCGGCTCGCCAGCGGCTGCCTTCCACCGGGGCCAATTCCGCCGGCACCAATTCCTTAGGTGCGCTGGCCCCTGCGCAGACCTCCGCCTGGCTCCGCGCCGACTCCCTCTCCTCGCCAACAATGCTGGTGTCCCGCATTATCGTTTCCGTCTCGGCCCAGACGCTGCGCATCATCGGCGTCGGCAGCCGCACTTGGCCGGTGGGTGTCGGTGCGCCGGGAACTCCCACACCGGTCGGCGTCACCGGTTACTTACAGGCGCGTTACCGGGATGCGGCGCAGGGGCAGGCCGAGCATCCGATCCAGTTGACGTCGCTACATTCGACGGCAGCCGACGAGCCGTTCGGAGGCAACGACGGCGGACTGATCGGGATCCACTTCCAGGCGTCGGCATCCGGTGCGAGATCTCACGGATGCATCCGGGTTCCTCTGGAGGCGCTTGCGGCGGTGGACGCACTTCCCCTCGGCACTCTCATCACCATCGAAGGATGAGCGGGCGAGGCCCTCGCGGTCAAGCCGGCGCGAGGAACGCGCACATTGCCGAGAAGAGCGCGGCCGGATCATCGGCACCGCACAGTTCGCGGGCGGAATGCATCGAGAGGAGCGCGATACCCACATCGAAGGTGCGGATGCCGAGACGGGTTGCGGTGATGGGGCCGATGGTCGATCCACAGGCGATGGCGTTGTTCGAGACGAATTCCTGGTAATCAACGCCGGCCTGACGGCAGCTTCGTGCCCATTCCGCGGCACCGAGGGCATCCGTTGCATAGCGCTGGTTCGCATTGATCTTGAGCAGCGGACCGCGATTCACGACGGGCCGATTGACAGGGTCATGGCGCTCCGGATAGTTCGGGTGCACGGCATGTCCGGCATCCGCAGAGAGGCACCACGAATCAGCAAAGGCACGAGCGCGGTCCGACGTGGAGGCGTTGGAAGCACTGCCGATGCGGGCGAGCACGCTATCCAGGAACGGTCCGGCCGCCCCCGACCGGGTCTCGCTACCCACCTCCTCGTGGTCGAATGCGGCGAAGACCGCGATCGAGGGGACTGCGGTAATGGGGACTGCGGCAGAGGCGACCTCGATCAGCGCGAGCAGGCCAGCGTGAACCGACGACAGGTTGTCAAGGCGTCCCGACGCGAACAGCGCGCCGTCGAGGCCGAACACCCGGGGTTCCGCAGTATCCGCTGTGACGATGTCATAGCCAACGACATCCGAGCCGGCGCGGCCGGCAAGTGCGGCGAGGTGGGCGATCACATCCGTGTCCGCGACATCACCGACACCGATCACCGGATTCAGGTGCTGCTGAGGATTGAGGGTGAGGCCGTCGCTGTTGACCCCTCGATCCAGGTGAACGGCGAGTTGCGGAAAGCGCAGGAACGCTCCCGTGCGCACAAGCGCCGATGTGCCGTCATCGAAGACGAGTCGTCCGGCGAATTCGAGCTCGCGGTCCAGCCAGGAAGTGAACAGCGGGGCCCCGTACACCTCGACTCCGGCCTGGAGCCAGCCGTGCAGGCCGGTCGTCGGTTTCGGCTTGAGTTTAAATCCGGGAGAGTCGGTGTGGGCACCGACGATGCGGAACGGTGTGGTTCTGGCTGCGCCCTCCGGTGTGACCCAGGCGACGATCGCACCATCCCGTACAGCGAAATATTTCCCCGGCGCCAGCGGCCACTCCTCGTTTTCCACGAGCTCGACGAACCCGGCAGCTGTCAACCGACGAGCTGCCTCCGCGACGGCGTGGAACGACGACGGGGACGCGCGCACGAACACGGCGAGGTCGGCCAGGTGGGAACGGGACGATCCGGCGGCGGCCGTGTGCAGAGGCGAAGCAGGCGAGGCGGTCATCTGCTCATTCAAGCACGCAGCCTCGCTTCGTCAGCTCGAACGAGAACCCGGGACCGGTCTGCAGCGCCCGGTACTCTCGAATAGTGAGTTACGAATACGCCAAAGCCCCGATCGATGCCCTCTCCGCCGAACGACTCGCAGCACAGGGACTCGACTTCGCCCTGGTCGATACCGCGGACAGCGAGGCCCTGACCAGCTGGCTGCAGGCCGAGAGTCGAGGTTTCCACGGTGGGCGCCTGCCGCAGGCGAAGCTCGACGCGCAACTGTCTCACGTTGCTCATCGCCGAACGACCGGCGTCTGGGACCCGGATGCTCCGGATGCCGCGTCCCCGGTCGCGACCGTGAGCACCTGGGTGACGAACCTCACTGTGCCGGGTGAGACGAGCATCCCGGCCTGGGCGGTGAGCGCGGTAACCGTCTCCCCTACTCATCGGCGACGGGGCATTGCACGTGCTCTGCTCGAGGCCGAACTCCGCACCGCCGTCTCACTCGACGTGCCCGTCGCGATCCTCACTGTCACCGAGGCAACGATCTATGGCCGCTATGGATTCGGGGCGTCGGTGATGAGTGCGGACTGGACGATCGACACCAAGCGGACGCGCTGGATCGGCACCGAGGCATCCGGCTCCCTGAGCTTTGTCGAACCGCATTCGCTGCTTACGGAGGGGTACGACCTAGTAGAGCGGGTGCGCCTGCTGACTCCGGGCCAGGTCGAGTTCGCCGACTTTCTCTGGGAGCGCCTCCTCGGGTTCGATGGTGACCCCGAGTCCGCACAGACTCTCCGCGTCGTGCGTTACGACGACGAGGACGGCGAATTGCAGGGCTTTGCGACCTTCCGGGTCGTCGAAGTCGGCGATGACTTCACGAAGCACCGTCTCGATCTCCGCTTTCTGGTCTCGGCGACGGACGAGGCCTACTCGGCGCTCTGGCGATTCATGCTCGAGATGGATCTCGTCTCCTCGATCTCGGCACCGCTGCGCACCATCGACGAACCCGTGCTCTGGCAGCTGTCGGACCCGCGTGCCGTGCAGCGCGTCGGAGTGCGCGAGCACCTGTGGACGCGCATCCTCAACGTTCCGGTCGCTCTCTCCGCCCGCCGATACAGCGCTCCGGGCACCTTCGTGCTCGATGTGAGCGATGATCTCGGGTTCGCCGACGGCCTGTTCCTGCTCACCATCGCGGCCGACGGACGCGCGAGCGTCTACACTCTCGACGGTGAGGCACCGGATGCCGCGGCCGCCCTCTCCCTTACGGTTGACGACCTC
>ENA-OFCI01000680-OFCI01000680.1-metagenomes-genome-assembly--contig:-NODE-680-length-18898-cov-4.885262_pt1 | contig 18898 bp, 18 predicted proteins | sample MGYA00153391_OFCI01 | MGnify analysis MGYA00153391
CCTGGACGCGCTGTTGAAGGATGCCACGCGCGGCAGGTTTGACGTGGCGATGTGCTGGGCAGTGGACAGGATGGGCCGATCCCTGGCGGACCTGCTGGGCACGTGCGGCTCGGCGTACGACCTGTGTCTGGACCTGCCCGGGGGCGGGGCCGAACAGGTGCTGGCCGTCGCCCGGAGCCACGGCGTCGACCTGCGGCGGCTCTGGCTGTGCGGTCGCGGCGCGGCGCCGCTGGCCTGGCGCCGGCTCGACCCGGACGTGCGCCTGGTGACCGACACCCGGCTGGTGCACGCGCTGCCGAGCGTGCCGGACTACCTACGCCGGCTCGCTGCCGGCGGGGTGGATGCGGTCAACCTGCGACGTACCCGCTGGACCCCCGGACTGGTGCGCCGCGTGCACCGGGCCGGCCTGCTGGCCTTCGCCTGGGACGTCCAGTCCGTCGCCCAGCTTCGCGCCGTCGGGATGCTTGGTTGCGACGCTTTCTACAGCGATTCGGTGGCGCTGGTCGCTCGGTAGGGTCGCATCATGCGGATCCCCTTCGCCTCGAACGCCGGGTCGAGCCTCGGCGTCGAATGGGAGCTGCAGCTGGTCTCGCCCGAGACCCGGCAACTGACCAGTGGGGCAAACGAGATCCTGCAGGCCCTGTCGCCGGGGAGTGAGCATCCCAAGGCCAAGCACGAGCTGCTGCAGTCGAGCATCGAGGTCATCACCGGCGTCTGCGCGACCGTCAGCGAGGCGACCGCTGACCTGGCCGCGACGATCGGTGAGCTGCAGCCGCTCGTCGGGGACCGGGGCCTGGCGATGCTGTGCGCCGGGACGCACCCGCTGACCGACTGGCAGACGCAGGTGATCAGCGGCAACCCGCGCTACGGCAAGCTGATCGAGGACATGCAGTGGCTGGCCCGTCGGCTGCAGATCTTCGGGGTGCACGTGCACGTGGGCGTGCGCTCGGCCGACAAGGCGATCGCGATCGTCAACGCTCTTTCCGGCTACATCCCGCACCTGCTCGCGCTGTCGGCCTCCTCGCCGTACTGGGTCGGCGCCGACACCGGGCTGGCGTCGGCCCGCTCGAAGGTGTTCGAGGGCTTGCCCACGGCGGGTCTGCCCTACCAGCTGTCGGGGTGGCCGGCGTTCGAGGAGTACCTGGAGTCGATGATCTCCACCGGGACGATCGCCTCCATCAAGGAGGTCTGGTGGGACATCCGGCCGCACCCGACCTACGGGACCGTTGAGCTGCGGATCTGCGACGGCCTGCCGACGCTGTACGAGGTGGGCATGGTCGCGGCGATCTCGCAGTGCCTTGTCGAGACGTTCGACCGCGAGATCGACAAGGGCTACACGCTGCCGATGCCGAAGGGCTGGGTGGTGCGTGAGAACAAGTGGCGCGCCGCCCGGCACGGCCTGGCGGCGCAGTTGATCACCGAGGACGGCCACGTACGGCCGGTGCGCGAGGCCCTCGCCGACCTCGTACACGAGCTGCGCCCGACCGCGCAGCGGTTGCACTGCGAGGCTGAGCTCGACCGGGTGACGAGCGTCCTGGCGGGTGGGGCGTCCTACCAGCGTCAACGGGCGGTCGCAGCCGCCAGCGGCGGTGACCTGACCGCGGTCGTCGACAGCCTGCTGCGGGAGTTCGCCGACGGCCGGCCGGGCGGCGCTGGGTGAGCGTGGCGGACCGCTGGCTCGCCCTACACGGCGACGACCTGGTGGCGCTGCGTCGCGACCTGCACGCCCACCCCGAACTCAGCCGGCAGGAGCACCGCACGACCGCGCTGCTCTGGGAGCGGCTCGATGTCGCCGGGCTCGCGCCCAAGGTGCTGGCCGCCGGCACGGGGCTGGTCTGCGAGCTCGGCGACGGCGACGGCCCGGTGGTCGGGCTGCGAGCCGACATCGACGCGCTGCCCCTGCAGGACGACAAGGACGTGCCCTACCGCTCCCGTACGCAGGGGGTCTGCCACGCCTGCGGCCACGACGTGCACACCGCGGTCGTGCTCGGTGCCGGCCTGGCGCTGGCCGGCGAGGCGTTGCCCGGCCGGGTCCGGCTGCTGTTCCAGCCGGCCGAGGAGCTGATGCCGGGCGGCGCGCTCGACGTGATCGCCGAGGGCGGTACGCAGGGGCTGTCGACGCTGTTCGCGCTGCACTGCGACCCGTCGCTGGAGGTCGGCCGGATCGGGCTGAAGAGCGGTCCGCTGACGGCCGCCGCCGACCTCGTCCAGGTCCGGCTGACCGGCCCCGGCGGGCATACCTCGCGGCCGCACAACACCGTCGACCTGGTGCACGCGCTGGCGACCGTCGCGACCGGGCTACCCGACGCGCTCAGCCGCCTGGTCGACCCGCGGGCCGGGCTGTGCCTGGTCTGGGGACACGTCTCGGCTGGCACCGCGTCCAATGCCATCCCGCGCGAAGGCGTGCTGCGCGGCACGCTGCGGGTGCTCGACAAGGGCGCCTGGGAGGCTGCCCCGCAGCTGGTGCGGCGGCTGGTCGAGGGCCTCGCCGCGCCATTTGGCGCGATCGCCGACGTGACATATGAGCGAGGCGTGCCGCCGGTGGTCAACCAGCCGGCCGCGACGGCGCTGCTGTCGGAGGCCGCGACGACGGCGCTCGGCAGGGGCGCGGTCGTGCCGACGCTGCAGTCGCTCGGCGGCGAGGACTTCGCCTGGTACCTGGACCGGGTGCCCGGTGCGATGGCCCGGCTCGGTGTCCGTGCGCCTGGGTCCGACCGGCCCTACGACCTGCACCAGAGCGGCTTCGACGTCGACGAGGACGCCATCGGTGTCGGGGTGCGGGTGCTCGTGGCGGCGGCGCAGGCCGCCCTGACGGTGTGACACCGGCTGCCTGGCGGACCTGGACCGCGCTCGGCCTGGTCTACGTCGTGTGGGGCTCGACGTACCTCGCGATCCGGTACGTCGTGGACAGCCTGCCGGCGCTGCTCACCGCGAGCGCGCGCTTCCTGGCCGCCGCCGTGCTGGTCACGGTGTTCCTGCTGCTCCGCCGGGGCGTGGCGGTCTTCCGGTCGACCCCGCGACAGCTCGTCAACGCCGTCGCGATCGGGGTGCTGCTGCTGTGCGGTGGCAACGGCGGGGTGACGCTGGCCGAGCAGGCCCACCTGCCGTCCGGGCTCGCCGCGCTGCTCGTCGCCGGGGTACCGCTGTGGGTCGTCGTGCTGCGGGCGAGCGGCCGTGACTGGCCCACCCCGATCACGGTCGTGGGCGTCCTGCTCGGCTTCGTCGGCCTCGCGGTGCTGCTGCTGCCCGGCGCCCGGCCCGACGGCGTACGGCTCGGGGCCGTGCTCCTGGTCATCGCCAGCAGCGTGCTGTGGGCGCTCGGGTCCTGGACGGCGAGCCGGGTGTCGCTGCCCGCCGACCCGCTGGTCACGACCGTCGTCGAGATGCTCGGCGGCGCCATCGGCCTGGCTGCGCTGGGCTTCGCGCGCGGCGAGTCCGTGCGGCTCACCGGCGTACAGACGTCGTCCGTGCTGGCGTTCGCGTACCTCGTCGTGTTCGGGTCCATCGTCGCCTTCACCGCGTACTCCTGGCTGCTCGGGCACGCCCCGATCAGCTGGGTGTCGACGTATGCCTACGTCAACCCGGTCGTCGCCGTGCTGCTCGGCGCGGCCTTCGTCGGCGAGCAGATCACCTCGACGACGCTCGTCGGCGGTGGGGTGACGCTGCTGGCCGTCGCCGTCGTCATCGCCGAGGAGGGGCGTCGCAAGCGCGCCTTGCGGCCGGCTGTGCCCGCCGACGCCGCGCTCCACGAGGCCGCCCGCCGCTGAGGCCGGTGAACGGAACTGGCTGGCGTCGTCGCGGGCTTAGGCGCCGGTCGCGCGGCAGGGACGGGTACGCAGCTCGACCACGTAGTCATCCGGGGCGCCGGCGTCCTCGGCGGCCTGCGCCAGCACCCCCAGGTAGCGGGCAGAGGGCAGGCCACCCTCGTAGCCGTCCAGGACGTACACCCAGGCCACCTGCGAGGCCTCCAGCGTGTGCACGCGGACCTTGATCTTGCGGTACAGCCCGCTGTCGGCGCCCTCCCAGGCGTCGAGTGCCTCGCCGTCGGCATCGGTGAGGTCGTAGACCCCGACGTACACGTGCTCGCTGGGAGCTTCGACGAGGGTCGCCAGCGCACCCTCCCAGCCGAGCTCCTCGCCGCCGAAGGTCAACCGCCAGCCCTCGATCCAGCCGGTGCCGAGGACGGGTGAGTGCGGGCAGCGCTGCTTCATCTGCGCCGGGTCCAGGTTGCTGCCGTAGGCGGCGTAGATCGCCATAGAGCAGACCTTACGAGACGCCCGGCGAGCACCCTCGTCGCGGGGCGACAATGGACCGGTGACACGTATCGCGATCATCGGCGGCGGCCCGGCCGGCTACGAGGCGGCCCTGGTGGCTGTCCAGCTCGAGGCGCAGGTGACCCTCATCGACCGCGACGGGATCGGCGGCCAGTGCGTGCTGGCCGACTGCGTCCCCTCCAAGACCCTGATCGCGACGAGTGAGGCGATGACGTCGTTCTCGCACGCCGACCGGGTGGGGATCAGCACGCACGGGGAGGTCTCGACGCGCCTGGCCGACGTGAACGCCCGGGTCAAGGCGCTGGCCCTCGCGCAGTCCCACGACATCTCCGCCGCGCTGTCGCGACAGGACGTCGAGCTCGTGCACGGCCGGGCCACGTTGACCGCGCCCGGCAAGGTCGAGGTCACCGGCGACGACGGCACCCAGGTGCTGGCCGCCGATGCCGTGCTGATCGCGACCGGCGCCCGCCCGCGCGTCGTACCGGGCGCGGAGACCGACGGTGAGCGCATCCTGGACTGGCGCCAGCTGTACGAGCTGGCAGAGCTCCCCGAGCACCTTGTCGTCGTCGGCAGCGGCGTGACCGGCGCGGAGTTCGCCGGCGCGTACGACGCAATGGGCTCGCAGGTCACGCTGGTCTCCAGCCGCGAGCGGGTGCTGCCCGGTGAGGACGGTGACGCCGCCGAGCTGCTGCAGACCATCTTCGAGCGGCGCGGGATGGCGATCCGCCGCGGCCGGGCGGCCGGCGTGACGCGCACGGCCGAGGGGGTACGCGTTGAGCTCACCGACGGGACCGCGGTGCTCGGCAGCCACTGCCTGATGACGGTCGGCTCGGTCCCGAACACCGGTGGTCTAGGGCTGGCAGACGTGGGCGTACGACTGACCGACGCCGGGTTCGTCGAGGTGGACCGGGTGTCGCGCACCTCGGTCCCCGGCGTGTACGCCGCGGGCGACTGCACCGGCGTGCTGATGCTGGCGTCGGTCGCTGCCATGCAGGGACGGATCGCGATGTGGCACGCGCTGGGGGAGGCCGTCCAGCCGCTGCGTCTGCGTACGGTGTCGGCGAACGTCTTCACCGACCCGCAGGTCGCCTCCGTCGGCGTCACGCAGCGCCAGGTGGAGTCCGGCGAGGTCGCGGCCAGCGCCGTCATGCTGCCGCTCGCGACGAACGCCCGCGCCAAGATGCAGGGCATCACGGACGGCTTCGTGAAGTTCTTCTGCCGGCCGGGGAGCGGCACCGTCCTCGGCGGCGTCGTCGTCGCCCCGACGGCGAGCGAGTTGATCATGCCGATCTCGATCGCGGTGCAGCACGGGCTGACCGTCGACCAGATCGCGCACACCTTCGCGATCTACCCGTCGCTGTCCGGGTCGGTGACCGAGGCGGCCCGCCGGCTGATGCTGCACGGCAGCGAGCGCTGACACGGGGGCCAGCGCCGAGCGGGACAAGGCTGTCCAGGCAGACGGGTCAGGGGCGTTGGACGACCTCGACGACGCACCGCAGGCCCGGGGCTCTCGACAGCCTGGCGTCCGCGGTCAGGAGCACGCAGTCCAGTGACTCGGCAAGCGCGACGTACGAACCGTCGTACACGCTGAGGTTGTCGCGCAGGGACCAGCAGCGGGGCAGCAGGGGCAGGTGCGGCGCCCGTTGTAGCGGTAGCGCGATCAGATCGGCCAAGGCCTGCTGTGCCCGGGGCACCGGCAGTCGTTCGCTCAGCACCAGTCGCCGAAGGAGCGACGACACCTCCAGGTCGATCAACCCGGGCGCGGCGAGCACCTGACCTCGCAGATGCGCCCGGGCCAGGTCTCCGTCCGCACCGTCGTCGGTCAGCGCGGGTGTGAGGACGCTGGCATCAACGACGATCACGGTCCTCCCGCAACACCGCGACGGCCACCTCGAGCGACAGATCTCCCCCGGTCCGTTCGCCAGCTCGGTCCAGGACCTCCTCGAGCGTCGGACTGGCGGCCTCCGCGATCAACCTCGCGCGCAGGTACTCCTGCAGCGACTGGTGCGCCGCCGCCGCGCGTCGGCGCAGCACGATATGAGTCTCACTCGGGACATCCTTGATCTGCACGCTTGGCATGGCGCCAATATGGCGCCGTCAGGGCGACGATGCAACCCCCTTCCTGGATATCTGACGCGATACGGCGCAGAGATCACGTGAGGGGCGCTCTGACGTTGATCGACACAGACGGGCTCCCGGATCCGCCCCAGCCCGGCACCACCACCGATCAAGAGCCGGAGCAACTTCAGGAACTACGCGGTGCATCCGGGCTGAATCAGCCTGACGGCGTTACCGTCGCGTTCGGGTGGACACGACAAGCTCTTCAGAGCGATGCGCCCACTGAACATGCCAACGGGTTGGGTCCAGATGGGAGCGTGTGACGATGGCAGACGAGTCGCGTATCAAGTGCACGGCACTTCTCGGGAAGGTGATGGCCGCGGAGGAGGCCGCAGCGCTGATTATGCCCGGCGCCAATATCGGGCTCAGCGGATTCACCGGGGCCGGCTATCCCAAGGCCGTGCCCGCCGCTCTGGTCGAGCGGATCAGCGAAGCGACCGCACGCGGTGACAGCTTCAAGGTCGGCGTCTGGACCGGTGCGTCGACGGCGCCCGAGCTCGACGGTGCCTTGGCCGCCGTCGACGGCGTCGAGCTGCGGATGCCCTACCAGTCGGATCCGGTCAGCCGGGCCAAGATCAACGCTGGGTTGATGGATTACCTCGACGTACACCTCTCGCATGTCGCGCAGATGGTGTGGGAAGGCTTTTTCGGACACCTCGACCTCGCGGTGGTCGAGGTGTCTGGGATCACGGCCAACGGCGAGCTGATCCCGTCGTCCTCCGTCGGCAACAACAAGACCTGGATCGACCAGGCCGACCGTGTCATCCTGGAAGTGAACTCCTGGCAGCCGGCCGAACTCGAAGGCATGCACGACATCTACTACGGCACCGAGCTTCCGCCCGACCGCAGGCCCATCCAGATCCTCCGGCCAGCGGACCGGATCGGATCGCCCTATTTCCAGTGCCCGCCGGAGAAGATCGTGGCGATCGTGCCGACCGACCGTCCGGACCGTAACTCCGCCTTCAGCCCGCCGGACGCCGGCTCCGACCTGATCGCCAACCACGTGCTGGACTTCCTTGCCGCCGAGGTGAAGCACGATCGGCTCCCGGCCACGTTGCTACCGCTGCAGTCGGGCGTGGGCAACATCGCCAACGCGGTGCTGGCCGGACTGGGCGCGGGCCCGTTCCGGCCGCTGACCGCTTACACGGAGGTGATCCAGGACGGCATGTTGGAACTGTTGCGGACCGGCACACTCAGCATGGCGTCGGCGACCGCCTTCTCGTTGAGCGACTCTGCCGCCCGCGAGTTCGCCGCTGACATCGCCTACTACCGAGATCACATCATCCTGCGCCCGCAGGAGATCAGTAACCATCCCGAGGTGATCCGCCGACTGGGATGCCTCGCCATGAACGGCATGATCGAAGCCGACATCTATGGGAACGTGAATTCCACCCACGTCATGGGCTCGAGTATCCAGAACGGCATCGGCGGCTCGGGAGACTTCGCCCGCAATGCGTTCATCTCCATGTTCCTCACCCCCTCGACCGCCAAACGCGGGTCGATCTCGTGCATCGTTCCGATGGTCAGCCATGTCGATCACACCGAACACGACGTCCACGTGATCGTCACCGAGCAGGGACTGGCCGACCTTCGGGGGCTGGCGCCCCGGCGCCGCGCACAGAAGATCATCGACCACTGCGCGCACCCCGATTTCCGACCAGCGCTTCAGGACTACTTCGACCGCGCTTGCGCCGGTGGGGGAGGCAGACACACCCCGCACCTGCTCGACGAAGCCTTGTCATGGCACGCACGGTTCCTGCGCGAGGGAAGCATGCGTCCAGGATGACCGGTGCGAAGTCTGTACGGGGTGAAGTCTTTCCGTCCTTCACCGGCGTTGACGCCCGGCCGACGCTGGGCAATTGCGCTCCATGTGTCGTCCCACGCGGGAACGCGGAGCTTGACCCTGTGCCCGCACTTCTGGAGCGTCCGCAGACGACCAGGCCCGCCGATGCGGACACCGCCCGCGGCGTCGGCGGATCGCAAGCAGGAGAGCAACACCTCGGACACTCGGCGCGCCGCGAAGGTGTCTGCCGCAAAGGCCTTGGTGGCCGTACGCCACCGACAGGACGGCCGATCCCCGACGGCGTGTTCGCGCCGGCCCGGGAGGCCGGGTAGTCAGTCCGCGATCTCGCAGATGACCGTGCCGGCAGGGATGACCGCGCCAACCGTGGCCGTGAGGTTGCCGATGGTGCCGGCCTTGTGCGCGTTGAGCGGCTGCTCCATCTTCATCGCCTCGAGCACGACAACCAGGTCGCCGGCCTCGACCAGCGCGCCGTCCTCGACGGCGACCTTGACGATGGTGCCCTGCATCGGTGAGGTGAGGGAGTCGCCGGAGGCCGCTGCGCCGCTGCGCTTGCCACTACCGCGTTTCGGGGCTTTGACAGGCCCCGCGGCACCGAGGCCCGCCGGCATCGTGACCTCCAAGCGCTTTCCGCCGACCTCGACGACGAGCGTGACGCGCGGCGCGGCGTCCTCGCCGACGTCCGCGGAACCGCTGAACGGCGGGATGTCGTTGTCGAACTCGGTCTCGATCCAGCGGTTGTGTACGCGGAACGGCTCGGCGGTGAAGGCTGGGTCGAGCACGACCTTGCGGTGGAACGGCAGCAGCGTCGCCAGCCCTTCCACCTGCATCTCGGAGAGCGCCCGGGCGGCCCGCTGCAATGCCTGCTCGCGGGTCGATCCGGTGACGATCAGCTTGGCCAGCAGCGAGTCGAAGGCGCCACCGATGACGTCGCCGGAGCTCACGCCGGAGTCCACACGTACGCCAGGACCCGAGGGCGCGACAAAGCTGGTCACGATGCCGGGGGCGGGCAGGAAGCCGCGGCCGGGGTCCTCACCGTTGATGCGGAACTCGAAGCTGTGCCCGCGCGGCTCGGGGTCGCCGAACCCGAGCGCCTCGCCGTCCGCGATCCGGAACTGCTCGCGCACGAGGTCGATGCCGGTGACCTCCTCGGTGACCGGGTGCTCGACCTGCAATCGGGTGTTCACTTCAAGGAAGCTGATCAGCCCGTCCGCGGCGACCAGGAACTCACAGGTGCCCGCGCCGACGTAACCGGCTGCCCGAATGATCTTCTTCGAGGCGTCGTACAGCTGCGCGGTCTGCTCGCCGGTGAGGAACGGGGCGGGGGCCTCCTCGACGACCTTCTGGTAGCGCCGCTGCAGTGAGCAGTCGCGGGTGGACACGACGACGACGTTGCCGTGGCTGTCGGCGAGGACCTGCGTCTCGACGTGCCGGGGCTTGTCGAGGTAACGCTCGACGAAGCACTCACCCCGGCCGAACGCGGCGACGGCCTCACGGACGGCCGACTCGTACAGCTCCGGGACCTCGTCCTTGGTACGCGCGATCTTCAGACCGCGACCGCCGCCGCCGAACGCCGCCTTGATGGCCACCGGCAGGCCGTGCTCCCGGACGAACGCCAGCACCTCGTCGACGCCCTTGACCGGGTCGGCGGTACCGGCCACCAGCGGCGCCCCGATCTGCAGGGCGATGTGCCGGGCCGTGGTCTTGTCGCCGAGGGCGGCGATCGCCGCCGGCGACGGCCCGATCCAGGTGGCGCCGGTGTCGATCACGGCCTGGGCGAACTCGGCGTTCTCCGACAGGAAGCCGTAGCCGGGGTGCACGGCGTCGGCGCCTGAGTCCGCGAGCGCCTTGAGGACCTTGTCGATGCGCAGGTACGAGTCGCCCGGGGTGGTCCCTCCGAGGGCGTACGCCTCGTCGGCGACCCGGACGTGCAGGGCGTCGAGGTCGGGCTCGGCGTACACCGCTACGGAGGCGAGGCCGGCGTCGCGGCAGGCGCGGGCGACCCGGACGGCAATCTCGCCGCGGTTGGCGATCAGCACCTTGCGCACGCGGCGGGCTCCCGAGGGTCGGGCGCGACCGTGACGACGCGCGGGTGGAGCCTAGCGAGGCTGCTTCGCCAACCGTGCAACCGGACGGAGGCCGGCCGCCCTGGGCACCCCCGCCGGGCACCACGTTCGCGGTGGTCTGAGGCGCTACCTCGGCAGGGTCGACGCGCGCCAGGCACCCGGGCCTGGCGCGATCGGCGCGCGCAGCACCGGTCGCGACCACAGCGGCCGGGCACGGGGCGCCGCGGCCGGGGCTACCCGCGCCCCAAGGACCGCCAGCACGGCCGCGAGCTCCTCGGGTGTCGGGGCACCGCGTACGACGTACAGCGCAGCGGTCATTCGTCGTCGTCGTCGTCGTCGAGCAGTAGCTCCACCTCGCAGCCGAACTGCCACGCCGGCACCTGGTAGCCGGCGCTGGTGAGCTGGCCGACGAGCCGCTCGCCGGCCTCGTGCACGATCGTCGCGGCGTCCCGGGCCGGGTCGGGGCCGCCCTCGGGGACGCCGACGAGCAGGTGCAGCGCGAGCTCCTCGACCTCGAGGTCGGCCTCGTCGTCGTCGTCGGGGGCCGGAAGCCCGAGGACCGGTGCGGCGGCCCGGTGGAAGCCCACGACCGCGGCCTCGAACTCCTCCTCGGCGGCGTCCAGGCGCGGGTCCTCGAGCGCCTGCGCGCCACCGTCCGCGGTCGCGCCGACAATCTCGACGGCCGCGACCCAGTCGTCGATGCGGGCTTTCAGCGCGTCGGCAGCGGTGCGCAGCTCCGGGGAGCCGGTGGGTCCGGTCAAGACGACCTCCTGGGGGTCACAGCGGGATGTTGCCGTGCTTCTTCGGCGGCAGGGTCTGGCGCTTGGTCTGCAGCAGCCGCAGCGCCTTGGCCACCTCGCGGCGGGTCTGCGACGGCTCGATGACCGCGTCGACGAAGCCACGCTCGGCGGCGATGTAGGGCGTCGCGAAAGTGTCCTCGTACTGCCGGATGAACTCCGCGCGGGTCCGGTCCGGGTCGTCGGAGGCCGCGATCGCCTTGCGCTGCACGATGTTGACGGCGCCCTGCGCGCCGACGACGGCCACCTGGGCTGTGGGCCAGGCCAGGTTGACGTCGGCGCCGAGGTGCTTGGAGCCCATCACGACGTACGCCCCACCGTACGCCTTACGGGTGATGATTGTGATCTTCGGAACGGTGGCCTCGGAGTAGGCGTAGAGGAGCTTGGCGCCACGTCGGATGATGCCTGCGTGTTCCTGCCCGACACCCGGCAGGAAGCCCGGAACGTCGCAGAACGTCAGCACCGGGATGCCGAACGCGTCGCAGGTGCGGACGAACCGCGCGGCCTTCTCGCTCGCGTCGATGTCCAGCGTGCCGGCGAGCTGCATGGGGTTGTTGGCCACGACGCCGACGCTGCGGCCCTCCACCCGGCCGAAGCCGACGACCATGTTCAGCGCCCACAGCTCCTGCACCTCGACGAAGTCGCCGTCGTCCAGGACCGCCTCGATGACCGTGTGCATGTCGTACGGCGCGTTGTTGCTGTCCGGGATGAACGTGTCCAGCGCAGTGAGCGGCTCCTCCAGCAGCGCGTCCCCGGCATCGAAGACCGGCGGCTCGCCATGGTTGTTGCTCGGCAGGTAGCTCAGCAGCGTCTTGGTGAGCTCGAGGACCTCCTGCTCGCTCTCGCTCATGAAGTGCGCGACGCCGCTCCTGCTGTTGTGTGCGCGCGCGCCGCCGAGGTCCTCCAGCGTGACGTCCTCACCGGTGACCGTCTTGATGACGTCGGGCCCGGTGATGAACATGTGTGACGTGCCGTCGACCATCAGGGTGAAGTCGGTGAGGGCGGGTGAGTAGACGTGGCCGCCGGCGCACGAGCCGAGGATCAGGCTGAGCTGCGGGACGACGCCCGACGCCATGACGTTGCGGTAGAAGATGTCGCCGTACAGCGCCAGACCCATGATCCCCTCCTGGATGCGCGCGCCGCTGCCCTCGTTGATGCCGATGATCGGCACGCCGGTGGTCAACGCCAGGTCCATCACCTTGCGGATCTTCTCGCCGTACACCTCACCGAGGGCGCCGCCGAAGACCGCGGCGTCCTGGCTGAACACCACGACCGGCCGGCCGTCGACGGTGCCGTGGCCGGTGATGACGCCGTCGCCGGTCGGCCGGTTCTGCTCCAGCCCGAAGTCGCGGGCGCGGTGCCGTGCGAGCGCGTCCATCTCGACGAAGCTGCCCTCGTCGAGCAGGTGCTCGATGCGCTCACGCGCGGTGCTCTTGCCGGCCGCCTGCCGCTTCTCGAGGACGGCGGAGGAGCCGGGGTGCAGCGCAGCCTCGTTGCGGCTGCGTAGATCGGCGAGCTTGCCGGCGGTGGTGTGGACATCGTTCGGCTCCGGAAGCGGCTCAGCGGTCACGCGCGGAGGGTAGCGCCGGGGTGGCCGATACTGGCTGCGTGTACGACGACCTCGGCCGGCCGCCGCTGCGGGCAGCCGCGCTGGCCCGCGCGCTCGCGCCCGACGGGTGGCGGGTCGAGGTGCTGCGTTCGACCGGCTCGACCAACCAGGTCGTCGCCGGCCGGGCACGGGCCGGGGAGCCGGCCGGGCTGGTCGTCGTCGCGGAGCAGCAGAGCGCTGGCCGGGGCCGGCTGGACCGTCAGTGGGTGTCGCCGGCGCGGGCCGGGCTGACATTCTCGGTGCTGCTGCGTCCGGACCTGCCCGCCGGGCGGGTGGGGTGGCTGCCGCTGTGGGGCGGGCTGGCCGTTGCGCGTGCGTTGCGCGAGCAGGCCGGGCTCGAGGTCGTGCTGAAGTGGCCGAACGACGTGCTGGTGGGCGGACTGAAGCTCTGCGGCCTGCTGGCGGAGGTGGTCGACGGCGCGGTCGTGCTGGGCGTCGGGCTCAACGTGACGACCCGCGCCGACGAGCTGCCCGGCTCTGCGACCTCGCTGCTGTTGGCGGGGGCTGTGACCACCGACCGCGACACGGTGCTCAGGGCAGTGCTCCGTACGCTGACCGCGGTGCTGGCGGAGCGGTCGCCCGAGGCCTACCGCACGCGGTGTTCCACCGTCGGCCGCCGGGTGCGGGTGGAGTTGCCGGGCGGGCAGGCCGTCGAAGGGATGGCGGAGCGCGTCGACGACGACGGGCGGCTGGTCGTCGATGGCACGGCGTACGGCGCGGGCGATGTGGTGCACCTATGCGCCGACTGACGGCCTCAGTCGACGAGCTCGCCCTTGACGACCTGCGAGGGCGTGAAGGGCGGCCAGTCACCCTGCGGTGCGCGGACCCGGTCGTACGCGCGTTGCTGCGGCGCCGTGCCCGCGTGCTCGCCGGGGCCGCCGGCATTGACGCCCACGCAGGTCAGCACGGCCAGCACGCCGGAGCCGATGCAGACCAGCGCGGCGGGCAGGCCGCGCGGCAGCGCCGTCGCTGACAGCAGCACCCCCAGGGCGGCCAACCCGCGCAGCGAGAAATAAGCGACCTCGCGACGGCTTACCGACCGCTGGGTCGCACGGGGGTTCCTGGGCACGGCCCGAACGTACGTCGCGCCGCGTCGGTGCGCACGCCCGCGCCACGGGCGACCGCACGCGCGCGGAGCGCGGTTGGGCCCTCCGACGTCCGGGCCGGGCTCGCGCTGGGCCCGGCCAGATGCGGTGGGACGTCTCCGGGTCGCCGGCCAGCCTGGCCAGCCGCCTTACCGACCGGCGGCGACCGGCAGCCGGACAGGTGTGGCGGGGGCCACCCACACGAAGCGGCGGTAGGACCAGAACCGGAAGGTGGTGCCGAGGATGAGCCCGACGCCGTTGGCCGCGATGTTGTCGGCGAGCCGGGTCTGGAAGCCCAACAGGTAGTGCGACACGGCCAGGCACGACAGGGCCAGCGACAGGCCCACGCCGTTGAGCAGCATGAACAGCCCGAGCTCGCGACCCAGGCGGTGCTGGCGTTCCCGTTCGCGGAACGACCAGTGCCGATTCAAGATGTACGCGGTGCTGGCCGAGACCACCGTCGAGATGATCTTGGCAGTCAGTGGCTTGTGCGGGGCACCGGCGAGCACCAGGTTGAACACGACGAGGTCAACGCCCAAGCTCAGGAAACCGACCAGCCCGAACTTGGTGAGCTCGGTCAACAGCACCCGGAAGCGCGCGATGAGCGCGCGGGCAGCGCTCACCAGGCGAGCACAATGAGTTGGGGCACGCGAGCAGGCTAGCCGAGGCGTGGCACGATGCCCCGCGTCACGCGCCGAGGGAGGCAGCCATCACGCAGGAAGCCGTTCCACAGGCCGGGCCAGCGGGGCCGTCCTGGATCGACCTGGAGGGCGCGGCGAACGTCCGTGACGTCGGCGGGCTGCCGACGGTCGACGGCCGGCGTACGAGGTCCGGCGTGCTCATCCGCGCCGACAACCTGCAGGGGCTGACCGCCGCAGACGTCACGCGCCTGCTCTCCGGGCTCGGCGTGCGCACCGTGGTCGACCTGCGCAGCACCGGCGAGGTGCATCTTGAGGGGCCGGGTCCGCTGGCCGGCCGGGCGGCCCACCACCACCTGACGCTGATCGCCGAGCGGCCGGGTGAGCCCGACAGCGTCGAGGTGGGGCGCGCGGTCCCGAGCTTTGCGGATCGCAGTGCCCGCCGTGGGACGACGTCGACCGACATGACGGGCTACTACCTCGGCTACGTCGAGGACCAGCCGGCGCACCTCGCGCAGGCCCTGCGGGTGCTCGCCGATGCGGGCAACGGCCCGACGGTCGTGCACTGCGCCGCCGGCAAGGACCGCACCGGCACGGTCGTTGCGCTCGCCCTTTCACTGGCCGGCGTGACCCGCGACGCGGTTGTCGCCGACTACGTCGCCAGCGCCGAACGCATCGAGGGCGTGCTCGCCCGGCTGCGGGCGTCGCCGTCCTACGCCGAGGATCTGGTCGGCCAGACCATCGATGACATCCGCCCGGTCGCGGGGTCGATGGAGCGCTTCCTGGAAGAGATCGACCACCGCTACGGCGGCCCGCACGGGCTGGCCATGAGCCTCGGTGTCGACGAGGAGACCGTCGCCCGGCTCGCGGCGCGTCTGATCGGGCCCGCCCGCCCGTGACCGGGCCTGCCGACGCCCCGACGGTGCGCGCCGCGATGGGCCTGCCGGTCGTCGGGATGGTCGGCGGCGGCCAGCTGTCGAGGATGACGCACCAGGCGGCCATCTCACTCGGGCTGTCGCTGCGGGTGCTGGCCGACGCGGCGTACGACAGCGCCGCGCTGGTGGCGTCCGGCGTCGTGCTGGGCTCACACACCTCACTGGCCGACCTTCGGGCGTTCGCGGCCACCTGCGAGGTCGTGACCTTCGACCACGAGCATGTGCCCAACGATCTGCTGCAGGCTCTGGAGGCTGACGGCACGACCGTCCTGCCGGGCAGCACGGCGCTCCGGCACGCCCAGGACAAGATCGTGATGCGCGAGCGGCTGGCTGCGCTCGGCGTACCGGTGCCGGCCTTCACACCGGTCGCGACGGCCCGCGACGTCGAGGGGTTCGCCCGGCACGTCGGCTGGCCGCTGGTCCTGAAGGCCGCGACAGGTGGCTACGACGGCCGGGGGGTCTGGGTCGTCCGCGACCTGGCGGAGGCGCAGGACGTGCTGCGCGGCGGCACCCGGCTGCTGGCCGAGGAGCACGTCGCGCTGCGCCGCGAGCTGGCCGCGCTGGTCGCCCGCTCGCCCGAGGGGCAGGGCGCTGCCTGGCCGGTCGTCGAGACGGTGCAGGCCGACGGGGTCTGCGTCGAGGTCGTCGCCCCGGCGCCCGGCCTGTCGGATGATGACGCCGTACAGGCCCAGGAGCTCGCCCTGCGCCTCGCCGACGAGCTCGGCGTGGTCGGCGTCATGGCTGTCGAGCTGTTCGAGACGGCGGGTCCCGGCGGGGCCACCCGGTTGCTGGTCAACGAGCTCGCGATGCGGCCGCACAACTCCGGGCACTGGACGATCGAGGGCTCGCGGACCTCGCAGTTCGAGCAGCACCTGCGGGCCGTCCTGGACTGGCCGATGGGCTCGACGACGCTGACCGCGCCCTGGGTGGTGATGGCCAACGTGCTCGGCGGCGCGGGCGACGCCGACCTCGACCGCCGGCTGCACATGCTGTTCGGCCGGGACCCCGGGATCAAGGTGCATCTGTACGGCAAGCAGGTGCGGCCCGGCCGCAAGATCGGCCACGTGACCGCGCTCGGCGACGACCTGGCGCAGACCCGGAGCCGGGCCCAGGAGGGCGCGGCCTGGCTGACCGGCGGGCGGTGGGTGCACTGACCCCGCTGGTCGCGGTCGTCATGGGCTCGGACTCCGACTGGCCGGTGATGGAGGCCGCCGCGCTCGCGTTGGCGGAGTTCGGGGTGCCGTACGAGGTACGCGTGCTGTCCGCCCACCGCACCCCCCGCGCCATGCTCGACTGGGCGTCGGCCGCTGCCGACCGCGGCCTGCGGGTCGTCGTCGCCGGCGCCGGCGGCGCGGCCCACCTGCCGGGCATGGTCGCGTCGGCGACGCCGCTTCCGGTCATCGGCGTACCGGTGCCGCTGGCGCACCTCGACGGCCTGGACTCGCTGCTGTCCATCGTCCAGATGCCGGCGGGCATCCCGGTCGCGACGGTGTCGATCGGTGGCGCGCGCAACGCCGGGCTGCTGGCCGTACGCGTGCTGGCGACCTCCGACCCGGGCCTGCGGGCGCGGGTCGAGGGCTTCCAGGCGGGGCTGGCCCACGCATCCCTGACCAGGGACCAGCAGCTGCAGGAGCGGCTGCGCCCACCGGCCGAGTGACGCTGTGAAGGTGCCGCGTCCGGCCTAGGATGGGCGGTATGGACCCGTCGTATGCGCTGTATGGCCTGACCGAGGAGCACCAGCTCCTGCGCAAGTCCGTCCGCCAGCTTGCGGAGGACAAGATTGCCCCGCGGGCGGCCGAGATCGACGAGACGGCCGAGTACCCGTGGGACGTGCACGCCGAGCTCAAGCGCGCCGATCTGCTGGCGATCCACGTGCCGGAGGAGTACGGCGGGGCCGGCGCCGACCGGATCGCGCACTCGATCGTCGTTGAGGAGATCGCCCGGGTCTGCGCCTCGAGCTCGCTGATCGTGGCGGGCAACAAGCTCGGCACGATGGGGCTGATCCTGTCCGGCAGCGAGGAGCTCAAGCAGGAGTTCCTGCCCGCGGTGGCGACGGGGGACTCGACGTTCTCGTACGCCCTGTCCGAGCGCGAGGCCGGCAGCGACGCGGCGGCCATGCGTACCCGCGCGGTACGCGATGGCGACCACTACGTGCTGAACGGCACGAAGTGCTGGATCACCGGTGCCGGTGCCAGCACGCACTACACGGTCATGGCGGTCACCGACCCGGGCAAGGGCGCCAACGGGATCTCGGCGTTCGTCGTCAGTCAGGACGACCCGGGGTTCTCGGTCGGCGGCAAGGAGCGCAAGATGGGCATCAAGGGCTCGCCGACCCGCGAGATCTACTTCGAGGACTGCCGTATCCCGGCCAGCCGGATGATCGGCGCCGAGGGCACCGGCTTCAAGACCGCGCTGAAGACCCTGGACCACACCCGCTCGATGATCGGCGCACAGGCGGTCGGTATCGCGCAGGGCGCACTCGACGCGGCGATCGCCTACACCAAGGAGCGCCGGCAGTTCGGCAAGGCGATCGCGGACTTCCAGAACACCCAGTTCATGCTCGCCGACATGGCCATGAAGGTCGAGGCTGCCCGCCAGCTGGTCTATGTCGCCAACGCAAGTGCCGAGCGGGGCGACCCCGACCTGACGTTCCTGTCGAGTGCGAGCAAGACCTTCGCCAGCGACACCGCGATGCAGGTCACGGTCGACGCCGTCCAGCTGTTCGGGGGCTACGGCTACACCCGCGACTTCCCGGTCGAGCGGATGATGCGGGACGCCAAGATCACCCAGATCTATGAGGGCACCAACCAGATCCAGCGCCTGGTGATGGCCCGGACGCTGCTGGCGTAACTGCTGCGGTCAGGCGTGCGTCCGTAGCGCGCTACTTCTCCCCGAGGGTGGCGCGCACGACCTGGTCGAAGCCGAGCTGCCCGTCCGGCAGGCGCGCGGCTTCGAGCCGTTGCTCGAGGCGCTCGCGCAGGGCCGGGCGGTCGCGGTCGGGCACCGCCTCCCAGGCCACCCGCTGCCCGATCGACCACGTCCAGCGATACCAGTGGTCGGGGTCGGTGAAGCGGACCGGCACCGTCGTCGAGACGGTACGGACGTCGCGCAGCCCGGCACCGGCGAGCAGCTGCTCGACGCCTTCGTCGGAGGCGAACGGGCCGACGGCGCCGCTGGTGCGGGCGTCCTTGACCTGCGCGGGGGCATTTGCCATCAGCGCGACGTCGAGCTCGCGCCAGGCCTGGCCGACGGCGCCGAACGTCGTGACCCCGAGCCGCCCGCCGACCGCCAGCAGCTCTCGCCAGGTACGAAGGGCCGCCGCCGGGTCGGGTAGGAAGAACAGCACCAGCGAGCTCGCCACCACGTCGTAGGAGCCGGCCGGCCGGTCCGGAGCCACTGCGTCGTCCACGCGTACATCGACCGTCAGACCCTGCTGCGCTGCGCCGTCCCTGGCGGCCTGCGCCATCACCGACGACAGGTCCAGACCGTCCGCCGAGCCCGCGAGCCGGGCGGCCCGCAGCAGCACAGCGCCCCGACCGCAGCCGATGTCGAGGACCCGCTCACCCGTCCGCACC
>ENA-OFCI01000682-OFCI01000682.1-metagenomes-genome-assembly--contig:-NODE-682-length-18878-cov-4.834139_pt1 | contig 18878 bp, 26 predicted proteins | sample MGYA00153391_OFCI01 | MGnify analysis MGYA00153391
GTTGAGGTCAGAGCTCTAGGTCACTGGCTGATGCTGCGGACGCTCACGCCGAACTGGTGATCGCCAGCAGTGACTGGGCAGGGGAAGATGCCCTCGATCCGCTTCGCTGCGAGGTTGTAGCCAGCCGTCGCGAGGAACGCGTCGACGTTGCTGAACCAGCCGTTGGCTTCGTACTCGCGCTGAAGGTCGCGCATGAAGCCGGTGGCTCGCAGCGGAGTCCACACGCCAGCGACGGGCTGTCGCTCGCTGATGGGCAAGTCGTCTTGCACGCGAGGGTTCGCGGGCTTGATGACGAGCAGCCAACGAAGCGCGAGGTCGAGGCGCGCGTAGTCGGGCATCGAGACGTAATAGGACTGGAGACACCGGTAGTCGGGGTTCGAGCCGTTGAGCGAGTACGTCGTGATGAGCATCGTGATCGTCGCGTTGCTGCCGACGGTCTGGATGGGCGTGACCGAGTTGTTGAGCGCGCTCTTGAGCGTCGCGTGGTTCGCGATGTCGGCGGTTCGGCGCGATGCCGGGGAGGACCTCGCCGTCGTAGACGTGCACGGGATCCGAGCCTTCGGTGGCCGCGCGCTTCGATGCCATCGAGGCAGCGATCTCGCTCGGGTGCGACTCGGCATTGATCTGCCAGAGCCAGTTGGCGCGGAAGTCGTTGAGCGTCGTTTGCGCGAGCGACGTCGCAGCGGCGAGAGTGCCGTTCGATGCGATGCAATACTCTTCGAGGCGACCCTCGAGGATGCCCGCTTTCGTTGCGACCTGCGCCTTGACGGCTGCGACGCTGGTGGCGTCGTTCTGCGCCCAGCCCTGATAGTCGTAGACGCCAGGGAAGAGCACCGACAGAAGCGTCGTGAGGACCTCGACGCCAGAGCCCGTTGCGGGGCGAATGCCGCCGCCCGTGAGCGACGTGCCACCTCCGCCAAGCGTGAACGTCGTGATGCATGCAGTGCACTTGGTGACGTCTTGGAAGCAAGAGCCGTCGTTGCCGCGGATGCCCTTGCTCTTCTTTGTGATGGTGCAGACGCCGACAGCGCCAACGGCGGTGTAGGGTCCGCGCGCGTTCGCGTTGATGGCGAGCGCGATGTTCGCCGCGAGGGTCGTGATGTTATCGGTCGCGCCGATGCTCACCGAGTAGTAGTCGCCGTCGAGCCAGAACTGATACGTGCCCGTCGCGACCGAGTTAGTGACGCACGTGATGGTGAGAACACCAGCCGCCGCGCCGCCCGCCTCGGTCGCGGGCGCGCCGTAGACGGCAGTGCCGGGGACGAGCAACGCCTTGTAGCACTGGCGCGCGATCTCCGAGCCTGCGCCGTAGAAGGCGTCGGCGTCGTCGTTGCTAAAGATCTGGTTGATGTCCTGGTTCGACGTCGCCGAGCCAGCCGCGAGCTTCGTGCCAGTGAGTAGGCACTTCTTCGTGATGCCAGCAGCAGAGACGGCGCCCTGAGCGAACTTGCTCTCAGCGTAGAAGCCGGGGACGCGATCATCCGCGCCCCAGCCAACGAACACGACGGGGCTGGTCATTTGTCACCTTGGGGCGCGACGAGCGCGGCGGGAGCTTTGGACTTCGGCGCCGCTGGTTGCGGCGACATGGGACAGGGATCGGAAGCGAACGCGGGTTGCTCGCCGTAGGCGGCGACCCATCGCGCGATGGCCTCGCTTCGCTTGCGCGCGAAGACGATGCTCGGCTCCTCGAACTTGAGCGAGGCATAGTCGGCCGTCGCCTTGTCGGCGGGGATGAGGTCGCCGTGGATGATGCGTTGCAGGTAGTAGAAGTCAGAGGTCGCAGGGACCTCGACGGCCTCGGGCGAGAACGACCACGCCGTGTCCTGGGCGTGCTCGCGCAGCTCGATGGGGTTGCCTTGCTTGGTGACCTTCGTCGCCTCGCGATCGAGCCCCGCGCCGACGAACTCGCGACGGTGCGGAGTGTGGCCGCCCTCGATGGAGTGCGTCGGGCAGGTGCCGCAGAGTTGGCCGTTGTGGTCGACCGCGACGTAAGGGTTGGCGTGTACGCGAAGCATGCGCATGGGTTCGTCCTCGACTGCGCGCTCGCGCGCGGTGGGTTATCTGGAGAGCTGCGTCTCAGTCACGAGCGCGATGGTGTCGCCGGACTGAAGTGTGATGAGCATGCCGCCGAGCGGGTCGTACTTCGTCACGTCGTCGACGAACTGCTCGGTGAGTTCGAACGTCATGGAGAACGCGTCGAAGATCTGCGCGGTCGAGTGACCGTCGACCATCGTCGGAGTGAACTGCGTCGCGCTCCACTTCTTGAGCAGGAGCGACCAGTAGCCAGCGAAGGTTGCGATCGATGAGCCGAGCGTCGTCGCGCGAGGGTCAGGATCTCCGACGACCACGAAGCTCGGATCGCGCTGCCATTCGAGGCGCTGGTTGAGCACCTTCGCTAGACCTGCGATGAACGGGTCGCGAGCGCGCGCGATGTCCTGCCCAATCTGCGGCATGACCCAAAGGAGCTCAACGGTGGAGTGGTCGAGCAGAACGTCGTCGGCGTACCAGTGCTGCGGGTTCGTCGACGCCGATCGCCACATGAACAACGCGGGCAGGTCGTTCGTGTTGAAGCTGCGCTTCGGGTCATACGCTCGCGCCTGCTTGACGACTGGCACGTTCGGCGCGACGCCTTGCGCGTTCCACGCTGCTGCGGCCTTCGCGTTCGCTACAGCCTTGAAGAAGCCGAGCAGCACGCCGAGGGCGCGGTCGCCTGCGGGGTAGCCGATCGTCGGCGCGGCGAGCGGTAGCTGCTCGATGCCGAAGGTGTCGGCCATCGCTCAGAGCCAGTAGACGGAGCCGGTTTCGCCAGCGCCGCCTGCGGTGATGTTGATGAACGTCTCGCCGACGGCGATCGGCAGGATGGTCGGGTTCGTGAGGTGCAGCACCTTGCCCACGTCGCCGATGACGCCCTTGAGCGTCTTGGTGATGACGCTGCCTGCGGGCGGCTCGTAGATGAACCAGCCGGGGCCGCCTTGCGAGCCTGCGGGGATTGGGATGGCGTTGAAGCCCGTGACCAGCACGAGCGGCTGCGGCACGCCGCCCGGTGCGGCTTGGTTCGTGTACTGCTTGAGCGCCTGCGGCGGGACGCCGATCAACTCGTTGACGCCGTCGCCGACGATGGAGATCGTCAGCGTGAGCGTGGAGGTCTTCGCCATGGTCGTGTCCTCACTCGCTCAGAAGAGCGGCGATGTTGTCTGCTGCGCGCTCCGCGTTCGCCTCGAGAGAGGTCGTCGCGACCTGCATCGCGAGAGGCACGAAGGGATAGGCGGCACTGCGCGAGGTGCCCTTGTCGACGAACGACGCATACGGCATTGGCCACTGCATCGATGCGCCGCGCTCGCCCCGCTGCACGTCCTCTGCGGGTGTCGCATAGCCAGTGAGGTCGCCGGTGCGATCGGTGTACGGGTGCGACTCCTGCGCGGCGCGGATGCCATCGGTCGCAGCGTCGAAGCTCGCGCCCTCCAGCTCGGTGGTGAGTTGGCGAAGGCCAGCATCCCAATCGCGTTGGAAGTCCGCGAGGAAGTCGTCGCTCACCCGATGACGCCGGTGATGATGCCGCCGACCTTGTTCGAGACGATCTTCTCGATGTCGTTGCTCACGAGCACGAGGCCGTTGGCTCCACGTCCGCCCGTGCGGTTGATGTAGAACTTGCGGAGCAGGTAGCCGCCCGGCTGCGCGACGCCGTCGGGCGAACTGCCCGTGTAGCGGAACGTGCGGCTCGAGCTCAGCGCTTGCGCCGAGTCCGGCTGACGAATGAGCGCGACGTTGGCGCTGGTCGGAGAGCCCCAGATGTACGACGCCGCAGCGCTCGCCACGAGCTTGCCCTTGGCGACGATGATCTTCGGGAACGGGTTGTTCGTCGCCTGAAACGCGCCCTCGATGGTGAAGAAGAAGTTTTGCACGCGCGTCGCGACCGCGCCGTTGCCTGCGGCGAACCATGGCAGCACCGCTTCGCTCATTACGAGGTGCGTGATGGGCAGCGTCGACGATGCGAGCACGCTATAGATGTCCGTGATGGGGTCAGCGGTCGCGCCGCCGTTCCACTTGACGGCCGCCGCGCGTTGGTTGGCTGCGGCCCAGCTTCCGGCCGTGAGCAGGAGCGTCGCGACGCGTTGCTCGCGAGCGAGTCGCAGCGCGAGGGCGAGACGGTACGCGGTGCCGGTGAGCAGATCGAAGTCTGCCTGCGCCGACATCTCGAAGGGCACGTCGGCGGCGACGCCGTAGCCGAGGCACTCGTAGACAACCTTGATCGGCGCCATGTTGGAGAGCGGCACCTGCGCGCCCTCGCTGAGTGCGTTCGGCAGTGCTTGCAGCGTGGCCGAGAGCGGGTCCTCGTAGTAGCGAGAGCCGAGCACCTGGTCGACCTCTTGAATGGTCGAGACCTGATCGGCGACCATGTCTTGCGTCGGCGAGTAGATGCCGTAACCCGTGCCGCTGTCGACGTCGCGCACGGCGAGATCCATGAGGACGCGATCGGGCTGTCGACCTGCGGCAACGTCGGAGACGAAGCGCGAGAGCTGCGCGGTCATCTCGACGGGCTCACTGCGGCCGATGCGGTCGCCAGCGCGGTCGAAGACGTCGCCGCTCTTCGCGTCGATGAGCGCGGGAGCGATGCGCGGGTCGCGCTCTTCGGAGGTGACGGGGATCATGTCTGGCCTTTCAGAAGTCGCCGAGGTTGCTGCTGCCGTCGGTGTTCGACGCAGCGATGCGCGCGCCATCAGCCAGCGAGATGCCGCCGATGTTGGCGGGCTTCTGCGGCGGGTTGTCGTCGAGAGGGATCTGCTGCGTGCCCTCTTGGATGCGGAGCATTCGCGCGACGCACTCTTTGTACAGCGGGCCGCCAGGGTCGGCCCCGTAGGTCTTTACGTACTCGGGGTGTCGCCGGTACGCGAGGCACACGATGAAGTCGAGCTCTGCGTGCTGGAGCAGCACCGAGACGTTTGACGCTGGCTGCTCTGGCGGCGCGACGGTCATGATCGACGGCATGAAGCTCGCGACCTCTGCGTGGCCTCGGTTCATGCACGTGCTCACGCCGCTCGACGCGTCGACCGTTGCGCGCGAGCCGCTTGCGGTGTCGTCGAAGATCGCCATGTACGCAGGCTGCCCGAGGGCGTCGACCAATTGCTGGACGGTGCTGTAGGGAGCCTGCGCCATGATCTAGCCTTCAGCCTTCGACGCGCTCGGCGACGCCTGCGTTGAGGAAGCGTTCGCCGTCGTTTGCGCTGAGCTGCAACACGGAGGGCGGACCGAAGAACTGGTCGCCGATCCTGACGCTGCCGTGAGTGAGTCGGTACTTGCCCGCGAACTCTTTGGGAGCCGGGGGAAGCTTCGCGTTGTCGACGTCCTGCGCGGTGCCGGAGATGACGGCCGGAGGCACGTCGGCGGCGAGACCCGCTTCGGGAACGACGGGCGCCTCGGGAGCGGGCGCGGGAGCGAGTTGAGCTTGTGCCGCGGGAGCGGTCTTCTTTTCGTCAGCCATGAAAGTCCTCCAGAGCGAGTTGGATTGTGATGCGCGCATCAGCGATGGAAAGCGGCGACGCGCCGAGCACGAGGCCCAGCGCGTCGCCGCCCGTGCTCACTGGTAAGCGTTGATGACGAGGCCGCCGACGAGCTTGCTCGTCATGACCTCGATGTCGTTGTGGACGAGGACGCCCATGGTGCCGCCGCGTCCGCCGCGTCGGTTGTCGAAGAAGCTGCGGAACAACCAGCCGCCCGACTGGAGCTGACCGTCCGGCGTCGCGGGGTTGCCCGTCCAGCGGAAGGTCTTGATCGTGGCGACGTCGTCGTAGCCGACGCTCGGAGCCTCGTGCAAGAGCACCGGGTGGTTGCCCCAGACGTACGAGGCGGCTGAGCCGGACGCGTAGTACTTCATGCGAGAGACGACGATCGGCGGCAGGTGCAGCGCGGCGGCGAAGTCGTTGCCGCTCGGGATCGGCGCGAGGTTGCCCTTCGCGTAGATCTTGTTCTGGACGTTCGGGTTCTTGCTGAACGTCTGATCGAGCAGCTCGGACCAAAGGATCCGCGTGACCGGCATGTTCGACTTCTGCAGGATTAGCTGCAAGTCGCCGAGAGGATCGGAGCCCGCGCCGCCGTTCCACTTGTTGCCCGCTGCAACCGTGGTGACGACGTTGGAGTCCCAAGAGCCCGACGTCTGAAGCAACGTCGCGACGCGATACTCTCGCTCGAGCTTGAGCGCGTCCATGAGACGCTTGATCGCTGCCTGGAACGGCACGAGCGGAGCGTCCGCGTTCGCCTCGACCTCGGTCGTCACGAACGTCGAGATCGCGTACTCGATCGTCTGGTATGCGTTCGTCGACAGCGTCGGCGACACCTCGGCGACTTGCCCGCCCGGCGCGTTGCCGGTGGGGATGACGCGACGGAATGCGTTTGCCGCATCCCACACGGGGTATTTGTTGCTCGCCTTGTTCGTCACGACGACGGGCGCGATGAGGTCCGCGACGGTGTCGTTGAGCTGGTAGCCGCCCATAAACTGGGGGCCGATGGCGTCGACGTGGACGTCGCCGACGGCGAGATCCATGGTGACGAGTCGCTCGCTGGCGTCGCGCGTCGACATCTTGACTGCGCGTCCGCAGTCGCGAGCGCGCTGCGAGCAGTCGAGCTCGTTGGCGTAGTCGCTCAGGAGGAAGTCTTGATCCTCGTTGAGAGACATCGTCTCGATGAGCTTGTGGCTGCGATCGTAGACGCGGCCGTCGCGGTGGTCGAGCAGACCGCGAAACGTGCCATCCTGGTTTTTGATCTCGACGAGTCGCTCTTGCGTGGTGCCCATGTTTGGAGTTTCTTTCTCGGCGCCTTCGCGCTGCTCAGTGGTTGAAGGCCGCGCAGACGAGGACGAGGATCTTGTCGTTGATGCCCGCTGCGGTGGTGAGGCAGTACCCGGTCTGTTGGAGACCTGCGGTCTGCGCGATGAGCTGCCCCGAGGTCGTCGGCATGACCGGCGTACCTGCGGTGATCGCTGCGCCTGCGACGGCACCAACGATCGGGCCGTTGATGGCGACGCGGCCTTGCTTCGTCTTCGGGATCGCATCGAGCGCGATCCACGACGGCGAGTCGCTGGTGGCGTTCGCACGCTTGACGCAGAAGAAGGCGTTGGTCGCGCTCAGCGGGTTGGCCGCATCGAACGTGACGACGTCGCCTGCGGCGATATCGTTGGTGCCGTCGGTGTTCTTGACCGACAGGATGCCGGTGAGGTTGGGCTGGTACGCGTAGATGAAATCGTTTGCGGACATGGCTGTCGTTCCTTTGGGTGTGCGAAGCCGCTCCGCTCCGATGGGGAGCGGCTAGGCCGTGAGTCGTTGAGTGAGTGGCGCGAGGTGGAGCGAGCGCGTGAGCGCGTCAGCCCTTGCGAATCTTCGCCGCCATGTTGTAGACGCCCTGCGTGGACAGCTTGGGGAAGGCCCCGCGAACGCGGTCGGTCGTCGCTGCGGTGCTCTCGCCTTCGATGCGCGATAGCGTCACGACCTCGGCCTCGACGCCTTCACGAGCGACGAGCGGCGTCACCGAACCGCTGAGCAAGCGCTGCACTTGCGGTGCACGCGCGGACTCGACGGGGTAGAGCGCCGCGAAGCCTGCGGGGTCGCTCTTGCGGAAGCTGAGCAGGTGCGGCTTCGAGGTCTCGTCGATGCCCTTGCGCGCGCCCCACGTCAGGATCGTCGCGTCGACATCGGCGGACAAGTCCGCGTCGTCGCGCTTCGTCTTCTCGTCGGTGAGCGCCTTGAGGGTCGCGTCGCGAGCGACGATCGTCGCCTCGTGCTCGAGCACCTTCGCGTTCGCCGCGCTGAGCTTGAGAGTGGTCTCGGCGACCTGCGCCGAGAGGGTCGTGACTTGGGTGTCCGTGGCCGTCATGTCTGCCTCTTCTGCGCCGTCGTCGGCGTCGAGTTGCGCGGGTTCGCCGCTGGAGTCTGTGGGGTCGATCTCTGGGGTGAGGTCGCCGGATTCGTTTTCGTTGTCGTCGCTGTCGCCTGCGTCATCGATGAGCGCCTGCACCTGGGCGAGAAACTCGTCTCGGTCCTGCGTGTGCGGCGCGCGCATCTCGTCGCGCAGTGCGGAGAGCCGAGCGCGCACGGGCATGCCGTGCACGTCGTCGCCGTCGCCTTCGTCGACCGCGTCGTTGAGGCGGCCGAACTCTTCGGAGCACTCGGCGACGCTCGCCATGTCCGAGAGGTTGAGCGCGCGGCGGATGCCGGGGAGCGCTTCGCTCGGGTGCGATATGGCGGCGAGCTTGACGACGCCGAACGTTGGCGCGTTGCTCGCTGCGACTGGCACGAGACCGTCGAGGAAGGGATCGTTCGTGAGAGCGCCGCTCGACATGCGCGCGCCGACGGGCTGACCCGTCACGCGGTCGCGCGAGTTGAAGCGGATGGCGGGCGAGAAGAACTTGTAGCCGCCTTCGCGGATGTACTGCCTCGCGCGCTCGCCCCATTCGACGAGACCCCAGAGGTTGCCCCCCGAGATCTTCATGTCGACGATCCAGCCTTGCGCCGGTGCGCCCTCGGTCGGCAGCGAGCCGCTCGTAGGGTCCTGCTCGCTGGCGTGGTTGAAATCGATCGGGATGCGCCGGTTCGTCGTCGCTTGGTAGTTCGCGAGGATCTGGTCGAACACCTGCGCGGTGAGCGCGAAGGGTCCGGCTGCGTGGCCCTTGAACGAGCCAGGTTTCGCGAGCTGGATCCAGACGGGCTTCGAGCCGTCGCTCGCTGCCATCTCGGTAGCGTTGAGCTCGATGACTCCGAGCGTGGCTAGCTCGCCGCGCGCGTCGCTCATGTGGCGCACGTGCAGCGAACCGCCTGCGGCGATGTCTGCACGCACGCGCACCTTCGCGGCGCTCTTCTTCGGCGCGACCTGCGCGCCGCCGAGCTTCTTCTTTTTCTTGTTCAGCGCGAGCGCGCCGAGCTTCTGCTTGCTGCCCATCTTGCGCGCCTTCTTTCCGCCGTCGACGCTGTCGACGTGAACGTCGCCGACGCCGAGGTCGAGCGAGTGCGTCGTCATCAGACCGACGGGATCAGCGAGTAGCGAAGCGCGATATTGAACGTGCCTGCGGTGAAGGCCGAGACCATCTTGTTGTAGATGATGGTGTCGCCTGCGATGAGGATGACGCCCGCTGCGATCTTCGCGCCGACGGTTCGCTTGAGCGGAGTGGCTGCGACGGCCGTGAGACCCGCCGCGACATCGCCGCCCGCGCCGCCGAGGATGTCGCCCGCCGTGTTGTACCCAGCGTTCGAACTCTTGAGTCCGATGGCGCTCGCCGCGCCGCCCGTGAGCGACGTGAGAGGCTCCCAGAAAGCGTCTTCGATCTGCGTCCGGTAGCCAGCAGGGACGGTGAAGACCACCGACTGGTCGACCTGCGCGAACGTGAAGCCGGACAAGAGCAGCGTGCCGCGCATCTGCCCAGAGGCCGCGAGCAAGAGCATGTCGGCGATGTTGCTCGGCGAGGTGACGAGTGCGTCACGAGTCGGAAGAAGTGCGGGCATCGGTGGGCTCCTTTGAGGGCTTAATGGGTGGGGCGTTTGGCACGAGCGCTCCGAGGGCGGGCGCAGGCGCAAGAGCGGGGTCGGGCTTCGGGAGGCCAACGACTTCGGGCGAGACCGACATGGAGACCGGCGACATGGGGACCATGCGGCGCGCGGTGCCCGTCGTGTTCGGGAGCGTGGGGATGTTGACCTGCTGCGCGATGGCGTCGCCGTCGACAGCGATGCCGCCGAGAGCTGCCTTCGTTGCGCGGTCGAGGATGTCGGCTGCGTTTGGGTCCGCGTTGACGTGCAGCTTCACCTTCGGGAAGAGCTTGCGCGCGAGCGTGGGGAAGTTGAGTTTGACGAGCCAGTCGACGAGGTCACGCTTGACCGTGGCCGCGAGCGAGATGCCGTCGAACTCGTATAGCTTCTCTTCGCCTTGCTTCTGCACGCCGCCGAGAGCGCGGTTGCCACCGCTCGAGCCGACCTCAGTGGTCAGCGTCGCGCCGAGTGCTGCCTTCGACATCTGCGAGTCGCAGAGCTGGATCCATTCGGGGAACGTCAGCGTCGGCGTTCCCTCTGGCGCGTTGAGCTTCACCTTGACGGCGTCGGCGTGCACGTAGTGCGAGAGCGCGCCGTTGCCGAGCGCCTTGGCTGCGATCTCCGCGCCGTTGATGTCGTCAGTGCTCGCGACGCGCGGCTCGCCGACGTTGTCTTTCGTCTGCGTGTTGAACTCGAAGTCAGGCCACGGGATCGCGTAGCGCTCGAGGTACTGCGGCGCGAGACGAGTCGCGATGTTCTTGATGGTCATCCAGTAGGCGATCTGCCTGCCGATGCCCTCGCGCGTCGGGTAGTCGCCGCGCACCTTCGGAGCGTGCACGATGAACTTGCCCGGATGGTCCGCGATGCGCATGCCGTACATGCCCGCGCGCTGCGCGCCGCGCACGCCGAGCGACGCGCCTTGATCGAAGATGTAGAGGTCCCATGACCACGGGTCGGGATACGAGAGCCGACGGTGGTGCACGAAGCTCAGCGAGTCGACACCGATGGTGCCGTCGTCGCGCTGCGTCCACATGATCTCTTGAGCGCCGACAGCGTAGTACGTGGCCCACGCGAGCAGCGTGAGCGCCTCGACGATGGACGGGATACCGTCGATCTCCGACTGCACGAACTCCGCGACCTCGGTCGCCTGCGTCAGCTCTGCGCCCTTGAGCTTCTCGGGCGGCGAGATCTCGATTCGTCCACTGCCGACCGTGAGCACTCGCTTGGAGACGACGCTGTAAGCGTGCGGGTCTTTCTCCATGAGTTCGTCGAGGAGGTCGACGTACTGCTGGCGATAGCCTGCGAGGCACGAGCGGAACGCGCTCGACACGTAGCCGAGCGAGAGACCCTGACCGATGACGGTCGGGTAGCGATCGACTTGCGGCGCTGGCGCGAGAGCGGGCTCGATGCCCGCGCCCGCGTCAAGCTCTGCGGCGGTGGCGTCGGTCATGTGTCCTCGTGACGATCAGCCGAGGCCGACGCGTCGTGATTCGTAGGAGTCGCCAGCCTGCGGCAGCGGCGCCTTGCCGCCCGTGTCGAAGTTCGGTCGGCGATAGATCGAGAGCGCGACGGCGTCGGCGCGATCTGGGCTGCGGCCTCCGGGGAGGCGCTTCTTGATGTCGTCTTTGCTCTCGACCTTGCGACGTCCGCGAGGATCGATGGAGTAGCGCGCGGCGATGAGCTCACCGTCGAGCGCGGAGTCTTGCGGCAGCGCGCCGCCGTCCTTGAGGAAGTCCGCGACAGCGAAACAGAGCTGGCTGCGCAGGTTGGGAAAGAGGTCCTCGTCGTCGGAGGTCTCGGCGCTGTTGACGTCGACGATGTCGAGCCAGTCGAGCGCGTAGGAGCGGAGCACGTCAGCGACGCCGCCGCCGATGCCGCAGGTGTCGACGTTGACCGTCACCGTCTCGTTGTTCTTGCGCAGCTCGAGAGCGACGCTCCGAACCTCGCCAGCGATGGCGACAGTGTCGAGCCCATGGTGCGCGCGCATCGCGTAGACCTTGCGGCCTCTGCGCGGCGAGATGATCGAGTCGTCGTCACCGAAGCGCGCGACGTCGACGCCGAGCACGAGCGGCCCGTCGCCGCGCGTATCGCCCCAGCGTTCGTTGGCTGCGAGTACGAGACTCAGCGGCACGACTGCGTCGCTCGACTGGAGCGCGAAGTTACCGAGCACCTTGATTTGATAGAGCGGGCTGTCCTCGCCCCACATCGCGAGGTGCTCATCGCACCATGCGCGCGTCGCGAGTCCGGGGATGTTCTGCTCTGCGGCCTCGCGCGAGCTGATATGGATCTGATTCCAGAACTGCGACTTGAGTCCGAAGCTCTCGAAGAACGTGCCGACGGTCTGCGTTGGGTTGCCCGTCATCAGGATGCGCACTCCTGCGGCTGCGTTGCCTTCGATGGCCTCGAAGATCTCTTCGCTGATGCCGCTCGCCTCGTCAGCGATCCAGAGGATGTTGGGCCCGCTGATGCCCGAGAAGTTGTCGTTGTCGTCTGCGGTGAAGCCGACGACCTCGCGACCGTCGTTGAACTGCCAGCCCGTCGACGGCGTCGCGTGCAGCGTTCCGCCGAGCGGCGCGCGCGACATGCGGTGTGCTCGCTTGAGCTCCTTCCAAAGCACCATGCGAACTTGCCGCGCGGTCGGCGCCGTCATGATGACGCGAGCGCGGTGGCGAGTGCATGCCCACCAGGCAGCGGCGACGATGTCGATGGTCGACTTGCCGACCTTGTGACCCGAGCGCACGCAGACGCGTGGCGACTCCGAGATGGCGCGCAGCGCTTCGACCTGGCGAGGCCAGAGGGCATAGCCCATGGCCTCGATGCCGAAGAGGTCCGCGCGGTCAGTCCACCTTGCGAGGAGCCTCTTCGCTTGCGCCTTCGGGTCCATCATTGTCATTGAGCACCTGACCCAAGAACTCGCCGAGGCCCGTGATGTTGCCCTCGACCTTCGTGGGAGCATCGAGCCCGAGCAGCTTCGCGCGGCGCTCCATGAGGCGGATGTTTGCGGCGATGGCCTTGATGTCGCCGCGCAGCAGCGGAGCTTCGAGGCGGCGCCGCATGAAGTCGAGATCTTCGAGTTCGAGCGCGCGCACCTCTGCGGGCAGTTCGCCGACGATCGCCGCGATGGCTGCCTTGACGTCTTTGCTCGCCGCGCTGCGGTCGTAGTAGCCGCACTCTTTCGCGATGGCGTCGTAAGTGAATCGGCGCTTGCGAAGGTCGAGCGCTTTGGCTTGTCGCTCAGCGAGTCGAATCGACTCGACGTCGCGGTCTGCCGTGTTGCCCATCACGCACCCTCAAAGACGATCGCCGTGTAGAGCATCAGCAAGCTGCTGAGACCCAAACCGCGACCTTCCGCGTCCCATCGCTTGAGCGGCTTCACGTTCGAGCGTGCGAGCCATCCGCGCATCGCTGCCGCCGAGACGTTGCGACCTGCGGCGATACACGGCGCGATGTCCATGCGCTTCATTCCGGCGAGCGAAGCGGCTGCGCGCGGTGCGCCGCCCCAGCGCGATTTGAGCGAGCTGCCGTCAGTGAAGAGCACGGCGCCGAGTTCGCCCTTCGCCCAGCGGCGACGCTGCGCGATGATGTCGGCGGCCTCCCATGGCGAGCCGAACGCGTCGATGTCGAAGACGTTGAACGCGGTGAGGTCGATGGAGCGCAGCACGGTGCACGTGTCCGCGACGAAGCGGCAACGCTTGTCGGGCCAGCGGAAGTCTTCGTCGATGCCGGTGTACTCGGCGGCGCGGTGCCACACTGCTGCGTGCATCTCGCCGACGGGTCCGCAGTAGCAGTCGAGGACGCGCGCCGGCGTCACGTAGTCGAGCGCGTTCGCGCGTAGCTTCACCTTCGCGCCCATCGAGCCTGGTGAGTTGTGGACCTTCGCGTTTGTGCTCATTTGATGGTGCCGACTTGCACGTCGAGACCTTCGACGGCCTCGAGACTCGCTCGCAGAACGTCGAGCGCTGCGGGCTGCATCTTGAGCGGTCCGCGAATGCTGATCCAGAACTCGGGCGACAGCTCCGAGACGTCGGTCTCGAAGACCTGCGCGCCCTCGTCGTCGGCAAGCAGGCGCTCAAGCTCCTTCGCCTCGAGGCCGACGATCATCGCGTCGTCGAAGCTCACGCCTTCAAGCGCGTCGGCGAGGCGTTCGTTGTCGTGCCCTGAGTTCTCTCCGATCTTGTTCGACGCGATCGAGAGCAGGTGATTGTCGTCTTCGCTGATATCAATAAAACGCACGGGGATGAGCGGCATGTCGAGCAAAACCGCTGCGTGCCAGCGACCATGACCCGCCGAGAGCTCGCCGCTCTCGCGTCGCGCCGTCAGCGCGTCGCCGAAGCCGAACCGCTTGATGCTCGCCGCGATCTTCGCGACCTGCTCTGGTGGATGTTTTTTTGTGTTGCCCGCCCACGGATGCACCGCGCTCGGCTTCACATAGACGGCAGCCTCGCCACCCTCGACGGGCGGGTGTGCCGCTTTGGGGGTAGAACCCCCCGTTTGCTTCGCCTGCTTGGCCATGGTCCTCCGACCCTTACGCGCGTCGCTGGTTTGCTGGCACGTGGCGGGGTCGCCTACGCGTTTCTGGCTCGCGTTGGACCCGATACACGTCCGAGGTATGAAAGTGCGTCCACGGGTCTCCTGCGCAGGAAGGTCGCCCCGTCCGCCGGACAACCAAAATGGTACGTACGACGCGACCGAAGGGCGCGGTGTCGGTCGTTGGTCGGTGGTCGGTGGTCGGGGTCGGAGGTCGGAGGTCAGGCGCGAGACTCTCGCGACACTCTCGCGACACTCTCGCGAGACTCTCGCGAATCTTCGATCTACTCGACGATTGTGCCCTCTATGCGCAGACCGAGCAGACCGAGCGCACCAAACTCAGGTGTTGGACAGCTGCACGCACGCGACGCGATGCAGCCAGGTGAACCAGCGTTCTTGATTCTTGGCGAGCGGGTCGTAGACGCGCAGGTTGAAAAGCCCAGGCTCCCAGATCTTGACGATCTTCGCCGCGTGCCTCCCATGCTCGTCTTCGTACGGCAGCACGTCGCCGACTTGAAGCTCTCGGCTCATAGGCTGCGCGCCTCGTGTTCGTTGCGGTAGAGGACGTTGCTCACAGCGGCGTCTCCTTGAACTTGTGCGAGCCGCCCAGCGCCGCCTTGCGCATCTGCTCTTCGCAGCTCGCGAGGAGCGCGGGCACGATGCGCTTGTCCTCGAACTCGATCGGCACACCGTGCGGCGAGCCGTCGACGCGAGCGAGCGCGATGGCTTTGCCGTTCGCGTGGATGACGAGGTGGATCAACTCGCGCATGGTGCCCTCCGGCATACGTGGTGTCGCGAGAGACGCGAGCCCGGTGCGATTCGATCACTCCCCGTGCTGCGCGCCTCGCGCCTGACTCTTTGCGCGAGCTTCGTGGCAGGTTGCGGCGTTCACCGCGTACATAAAGACAGTGGCGCCAGCCGCCGCGATTCATGCCGAGGTGTCACGTTCGCGACACTCACGCAGCCGACTCGAGGATGCGGATGCGCGCGCGGAGCTTCTGGATTTCGACATTCGTGTCGGCCTGCGCAGAAACAAGATCGTCGGTTCGCGCCGTGTCGACCTCGCGCGCTTCGAGCCAGCGCTCGTCACACTGCTTGAGCAGCGTGAGCGTCGTGAAGACCTGCGCACCTGGTGCCGTCGTGTACGTGAGGATCAATCGGCCACCGTGCTTCTTGTCGAGCCGCTTGAGCCGACGCAAAGCCGTGCGCTTGCAACAGCCCCACCGAACGGCGAGGTCTGTTGCAGAGAGCAGATCCGCGAGGACCCGCCGCGCCATCAGACAGCCGCTCCTGGTTGCGCGCGATATGCCATGAGAAAATCGTTGTAGGCCGCCAGCGCCGCAGACAACTCAACTACCGCCGCGCGCCTCTGCTTCTCCAACTGGGCGTTCTTCTTTTCCAGTGCGGCGATCTTCTCGGTGAGTACCTGTCCATTATACGTTGCAGTCGTCAACATTTTTCGCATGTCGAGCAGGACCGCCGCGTGCCAGCGCGACATTTCTGAACAGGTGCTCATGCTGGCCGCCTTGCCGCGCGGACCAAGCGCTGTGCGCGCCCACGTCGCACCGATACGGCTCCGTCCAACCAGTCGCGCCACTTCTTATTGCAGTCACCATCACAGGCGACACCAGCGCCGAGATACGGTGCGCATTTGTAGCAACCGCAACGCACAGCTTTCTTTGTCATGCATACCGGGCATTGCATCCGCACAGGACTGAAGATGTGTGTGGCGCTCACGCTGCCCGCCTTGCCGCGTGGACCTCACGCGATGCGACGCGGTAGGCATGCTCTGCTGCGAAGAGCAACGATGTCGACTGCGCGCGCGTTTCGTTCATGAGCGCGCACCATTCCGCGCTGAGCAGCTTGCGCTCTGCCGCAGTCGACGACAGCGCGCGCGCTTCGTGGTCCACGCTCTTGCCCGTGAGCACCAGGGTCGCATGCCATCGCGTCGAGCCAGCGCTTGGCGGCAGACACATGAGCGCCATATCGAGCGCGAGCACGTCGGCCGTTGCGCCGCCGAGGCCGTTGCGGTTGAAGCCCGAGGCCCGCGCACACTCAAGCAAGCGCGAACGCTCGTCGAAGATCCAGAGCCGCACCGATTCGCTCGTCAGCGCGTCGGTGAGCCTGAGCAGCGGCGCGAGGTGCGCCTCGACGGCGTGCGTCTGCTCGTGTCCGCCCTTGCCGCGCGAGCGTTGCTCTTCGCGCACCTGGTTCGCGGCACGAACGCGAGCGAGTTCGATCGCGTGGTCGTCTGCGGCGAGAGGACCGAAGGCCGCCGAGAGCACGCCCCAGTGTTCGCCCTCGCCGAACTCGACGAGGTTTGCGCGCACGGCGTCGACCTTGCGGAACTGCGCGGCGGCGCGCTCTTGTCCCGGCGTGAGGTCGTAGTCTGGAACGCCTCCAACGATTGCGGCCTCGTAGCGTTGCGCGCGGTGACCCGCGACACTGCTGATTGCGTCAACGAAGTAGCCGCGCAGATCCTCGCGGTCGCGGTCGCTCAGTCGCATTGGCTTGGGATCCATGGTCGTCGCTTCCTGCCCGCGACCCGCGCGGACGTTCGTTTTCTACCCGGTCACCTTCCTTTGCTCGCGCGTCGCGCGGCGTGTGGTTCAGCTTGGAGTATCATGCTCAACCGCGTTCGGCGAGGCAGTTCATGCAATACGAACCTGACGGTCCCATGTTGTCTGCGTTGCGCACAATGGCGATGCGGCAACCCAAGCATTCGCGCGCGACCTTTGCCTTGGATTGTTGCGTCTGTGCGTTGCGCTCGAACGCTTTGAGCCAGGTGAAGTCGTGATCGTCACTCATTGTTTGCGCCTCCCAAAATTGACACTTCGATTTCCATTCTCGGTCGCGCCTTGTCGACGCCCATGCCTGCACTGAGCGCGACGACGTAGCGGTCATCGACCCAAACGTTGCCCGCCTTCGTCATCGCGTCGAGCGCCTGCTTGACGAAGTTGTCGAGGTCGCCCGCTCGCCTCTCGCGCCACACGCGCACGACGACGCCGAGACGCACCTTCGCGTCTGGCATCTTCCACGACTGCGTGCGCGCAGCATAGAGCGCGGTGTCGCGCACCTTCGCCTCGTAGGCTTTTGATCGCGGGTCGCCGTACTCGTGCGTGATGGGTCTGCCGCCCTTGCCGATGACGGGCGCGCCGTTGCGCATGAGCGCGACGGATCGATGCCGCGCTTGAGGCACGGGTGCGCCGGGAACGACGAAGCGAAGAGTCGTCATGCCGCACCTCGGTCGACGTTGTCTCTGACTGGCTCTCGTCGCTCATCGACGAAGAGCGAAAACTCGCCCTCGAACCTCAGCTGGATGTCGCCGCCTGCTGCGCCGCTGCGTTGCTTCGGCATCGTCAGCGTGCGCGTCGTCTTGTCGCCGATCTTGTTCCAGAGATATGCGATCTCGTCGGTCGCCTTCACGATGCCGCTCGAGTCCGCGCAGTCGTAGAGCACCGGGCGCGGATTCTTCGGACCCTTCACATCGATCGGCTTTCGCTGCGCGAGACTCACGACGGGTATTTTGAGCAAGCGAGCCATTGCCTTGATGACCTTTGCAGCGTCTGCAACGACTTCGTTTTTCTTCGCGTTGAACTGCCCGACCGGCGCCGCGAGGTTCTGGATGTAGTCGACCACGATCAGTCCAAGCGGCACGCCGTCGACCGAGAGCGCCTTGTCCGCGCGCTCGACTGCGCGCTGTCGCAACGTCATCGCGTCGAGCGCCTGGGTCTCGTCGATCCAGAGCGGAAGCCGCGCGAGTTCTGTCGCCGATCCAAGCAGCCGCTCCCAGTCAGCAGGAGTAAATCTCGCATCCTTGAATCTGTCCGAGTTGACGCAGCCGATGTGCGAGAGCGCTTTCACGAGCAACTCGTCGCGTGGCTGCTCAGTCGAGAAGAACAAGACGCCAATGCCCTGCCGCGCGACGTTGACCGCGATTTGCATCGCCATCGTCGTCTTGCCATCACCAGGCAGGCCCGCGAGCGTGAACACGTGCGTGGCGTGCAGACCTCCGGTCATCTCATCGAGCGACGCAATGCCAGTGGGGATGCCTGTTGTCTTTCGGCCGAGACCGCTCGCGCGCTCGCCCAGCTCCCGCACGATGCGCTTGAGCGCGTCGAGGTTGCGCTCGATCGGCGACGTGAGCGATCGACGCGCCACACTCGCGAGCGACTCTACCGCGCCATCGAGATAGCCCTGTACGCCATCGATGCCGAGGTAGCCCTGCGCCGCGATGCGCTGTGCGTTGGCGATCGTCTGCCGCACGCGCCATGCCTCGAAGACCGTGGCCGCGTAGCCGTCGACGCTCGCGCGTCCGACCGACGGCGCTGCATCGATGATCTCCGCGAGGTACGCCATCCCGCCGACCTGCGCGAGACGATCGGTTTGCTTCAGCCGCGACGCGATGGCGACTATGTCGATCGCCGCCGTGCCGTTGAGGTTCGCGACCGCACACGCCGCCTCGAAGATCCGTCGATGCGACTCGGAGTAAAAGTGCTCGGGCTTCAAGAAGTCTTGAAGGCGCCGCGCGAGCATCCCGTCGGCATCGCTGAGCATGATGCACGAGAGCACCGCAGCCTCGGCGTCGAGGTCATGCGGCGGCACGCGCGCGTCGGTGTCGGTCATTGGTTTGCCCCTTGGAGGATCTGCGAGAGCTGCAAGAGCCGAGCACCGTTCGTCGAGCGCTCTTCGTCGGTGAGCTCAGGCAACGGCACGGGTCGCGGTGGCTCGGCGACGAAGACCGGCGCGCGCCCGTCGGCGATGAGTTGGCGAACGCGATTGCGAAAAGTCGCGTCCCAGTCGGCTTTGATCCCCTTCGCGCCAGGAACGGCGATCCAGTAGTCG
>ENA-OFCI01000683-OFCI01000683.1-metagenomes-genome-assembly--contig:-NODE-683-length-18869-cov-3.457372_pt1 | contig 18869 bp, 17 predicted proteins | sample MGYA00153391_OFCI01 | MGnify analysis MGYA00153391
AACGGCAGCGCCGAGGAGAACGCACACCGCCGCCACGATGACCTGACCGACGGTGTCGTGAAGCACGATGAACGGGCCGTTGACTGCAACGGCGACGCAGGATGCCAGCAGCCACATCAGCGCGGACACAAGGCGGGCCGCCCACCGGGATCGGGTCACACTGGTCAGCCCGGTGAGCACCACGCCGTCGGCGACGCCGGACATGGTGCCAAGGAGCGAGCCGAACAACGCGCCGAAAAACGTCCCGACGATCGGTGTGTCGATCGTCCCGATGACGCCACCGACGACGGCACCCGCGATGCTGCCAACCATCACTGCCCGTACGGTTACCAGACCCAGCCGGCCAACGAAGCCGTCAGTTTTTGCGTGCATAAGACCACCCCAAACCTGCGGTTGAGCGAGTGCTCAAACTACATGACAGCATTGTTTGAGCAGGCGCTCAAAGTGCAGGGAGCCGCTAAAAGGAACCGACGGGGTCACGAACGAACGAAACGCATCGGCCAATGGGTTTGCCTCGGACAGAGATCAGTCAGAGGCAACGCCCTCATTTTGCCGCTCTGCGCGAGATTTGCCGTTCGGCGTGTCCGTGGTGATGAGAAAGTCCCCACTGGTGGCCATCAAGAAGTCCCCGTTGGTGGCCATGAGAAAGTCAGACACCGAGTCCCACAAGTTCCAGGCAACTTCGAGAAGTTCCGCCAAGCCGTTATCGCCCACGGCAGGCCTGCGAGCACGAGGAGCTGCTCAAGCTGCGCGGGATTGTCGAAAAGCAAACGGGGAAGGCTCAGATCGCACAGCGAATGCAGGTCGACGCCGCTGGGCGGGCGACAAGTCGCTCTGCGGCGATTGCCTCCCCGCAGCTGTCGCACGTCCCGTACCGGCCCTGCCGGCACCTCTGGAGCGCCCCGTCTATTTCGTTGAGTCGCGATTCGGACTGAGCGAGCAACGCCACGACCTGCGCACGTTCAAACGCGACAGTTGCGCCCTCCGGATCGTGCTCGTCATCGGCGTTGGACGACCTCGAAGCCTCGACGATGGAGTCGAAGTCCTGGCGAAGGGCCCGACACAGCGCCAAGGTCCGGAGCCTTTCGGTCGCCAAAGCTTCCAGCACCGCTGGAGAGGCCACCTGATCCAGGTTCGGCTCGTCCATGATCGGTCAAACCCCCTACACATCACTGGGCATTCCCGATGCGACGAACCAGTCCGCCCTGCATGCGAAGATGCCAACTGAGGTCGCCTTAGACGAGACGCCGTCGGCCGGGTGAGCGGCCGGGTGAGCGGCCGGGTGAGCGGGCAGACGAGCCGAGCGGCCCCTGACGTCGTCCCTCGTCCCCTGGAGCCAGGCCACCTTGGCAGGTGGGACAGTAGAAGAAGGCGCGGTCCTGCGGAGGCACGCCGATCATGCTCACCCGGACCGCGTCACCGCAGCGACGACAGGGCCGGCCGGACCGGCCGTGGACGTAGCTCGTCTCTCCGTGGCGCTGCACACCGGTCGTGCTTTGGATCGCGTTGTGCCGGTTAACGTTCAGGAGTCGATGGACCCGCTCGACGACCCGACGGACCTGAGCACTCGCCAGACTTGCTGCGGGGTGCCACGGGCTCAGCCGTTCGAGGAAGAGAGCCTCACTGGCGTAGAGCGTTCCGGCGCCGGCGAGATTGCGCTGGTCCAGCAGGGCCGCACCGATCGTGGCCCTGCTTGCGGCAAGCCGGCTGGCGGCCTCGGCGGCATCCCAGTCCGTGCCGAGGATGTCGGGGCCGAGGTGCCCGAACAAACGGCCCTCGTCGCGGGTCTCCAGCAGGTGCATTTCGCCGAGCCGAATGCCCAGCGCGGTCCATCGCGCTGTAGACACCAAAGCGCGCAGCTGAGGGTTGGCCAGCGTCCGGTTCGCGAGACCTTCGGTGGTCTCAACCCTCCACTTGCCCTCCATCCGCAGATGGGAGTGCAGGGTGAGCCCAGAATCGAGACGATGGAGAAGGTTCTTCCCACGCGACGCGACCTCCAGGGTGCGCATACCTCGCAGGTCGGCAGTTGAGAGTCCGGGCCAGCGCAGATCTGCGCCGATGATCACCTCGTCTGCGAGAGCCTCGCTGAGTCGGCGGGCGGTGCGCCAGATGGTGTCACCTTCGGGCATCGGTACGAATATTCATGCCGAGGGTGCTTCGACAGACCTGACATGGGTGGCAACCACCGATGAGTACTTGATGCTCATCTGCGGCAGATACCCGATGCCAACCTTCTCGAAACAGGGCCTGACCCAACCCGCCTGATCCGCTCGGCTGCAGGCGAGGCCAAGCGGTCCCCCACGTTCTACCCACGTCCCGCGAGATAACCCCCTGTGGCTCCCGCCTCAACTAAAGTGAAACCATGCCGAACTCGCGCGGTAGCAGGCGTCGATGGGGATCGTCGGCGGCCCAGGTGGACGGGGCGACCGGGCGGGGAGCGGCAGCCGGCGTGCGCCTGTGGAGCTCTCTGGCTTTGGGTGCGGCCGTCGGGGTCGCGATCTCCCTTCCGGGCATGTGGCAGTACGGCCTGCTCATCGGCTGGATGTCCGCCGCCGGGCTCTTCGTCGGGTGGATGTGGTTCACGATCTGGCCCTTGAACAACCGCCAGACGGAGCAGCACGCCACCCGCGACGATCCTGGGCGAGCATCCAGTGACGTCATCGTCCTTGTTGCTGCCGTTGCCAGCCTGGGCGCAGTGGGCCTGCTCCTGCTTGGGGGGCCCGGCCCTGGGGGCAAGGTCGCCCAGGGCGCACTGAGCTTCGGCTCCGTAGCCCTTGCCTGGTCGGTCGTGCACACGATGTTCACCACGCGCTACGCCCGGCTCTACTACACAGGGTTGAACGGCGGGATCGACTTTCACGAAAAGGACTCTCCGCAGTACTCCGACTTCGCCTACCTCGCGTTCACCATCGGGATGACCTATCAGGTCTCGGACACCGACCTGGTCACCAAACAGATACGAGCCACCGCCCTGCGGCACGCCCTGCTGTCCTTTCTGTTCGGCGTCGTCATCATCGCGACGATGATCAACCTGGTCGCCGGGCTGAGCAAGTAGCCGCAGTCCGCTCCCGAAAAGCACAGTCGCAGGCCTAGGAGGTGCGAGATGCTGCGCCACGAACCTCGCGATGGCCGCCATCCAGGCGGCGGGTCCAGCCACGGGCGTCAAGGTGCTCAAGCAGCGGTATGGCGACCCGTCGGGTTGTGGTCAGCGCCTGCCGCGCCTCGCTTGTCGTAAACGGCTGGGGCAGAGTCGTCAGGACTCGCATAGCCAGGGCCGGCGTCATCGGGAGCAGGACAACGTCGTCGCCGAGCCGTAGGACGCGTCCGGCCCGCTCTGCCGCCGCGAGCTCACGATGACCGAGACCCCACCGCTCCAGATCCGGGCGCTCGGGGGCATCGAACGGTGTCAGCCGCAGGCGGGACTCGAGGGCCTGAAGACCCGCCTCGGCGGGACCGAAGTAGGGAGCGGCGCCCGGACGGGTCACGCGCCCGACCTCAGTCTGGAGCCCGGCACCCGTGGCCACAGCTTCGACCAGCCTGACGTCGGGCATCGCGCAGGCGTGCCTGGCCGCCTCGAGAGCGAGTCCTGGATCGAGTGGATTGGCAACGGTGCTGGCGTCCACGGCAGCCTTGAGGTCCCGCACCCAGCGGTCCCAGCAGAGGGGGGCGACGAGCCACTCGCCGACTCGGCGTAGACCTGACGCAGTCCCGTCCGTGTCCATGGCGTGCGCAAGGACCTCCTGCCGTATGCCGAGTGCGACAAGCTCGTTCACCCGTACGGCTCCTCGACGACCCACCTCCGTGACCAGGTCCGGCCCGGCACCCAGATCGGAGAGCTGGCGGCCGCGGACGACGGCAGCGCCGCGTCGGCTCAAGGCCGGAGGGTCAGCATCGAGCACCAGCACGCCGGCGACGACCCGTTGACGGCCGGGGTCGCGCAGGATGGCCCGGTCGCCCGCCTGCAGTGGCAGCGCCTCGGGCATCGTCAGGCGGACGGTGTCAGAACCCAGTGGACGGACATGGACACGGATCGCACGCGTCCCGAGGTGCAGCATCAGCTCACCGGCCAGCTCGTCGGACAAGCCGGTCTGCAAGGCCGAGAGCTTCTGCGAGGCCGAGAGGGTCTGCGAGCCACTGTCGGGCTGCCGGCCGCTGAGGGCGCCACCTTCGTGGTGATGCCCACCCACCGGGCTGGGGGCGATCAGCCGGGCATCGACGGTTCGGGTGGTCAGCCACGCCCCTGGCGTCAGGAAGGCGTCACCGCGGGCGACGTCCTCGGCGGCAACCTGCCGGAGGTTGACCGCCACACGGGCCACGCCCGCTACCTCCTGGCGTTGTTCACCAAGGCTTTGCAGGGCGCGCACGCGCACCAGCCCACCGCGTAGCTCAAGGGTGTCGCCGACCCGGATCGTCCCAGCACCAAGGGTGCCGGTGACCACAGTTCCGCTGCCACGGATGGTGAACGACCGGTCGACCCAGAGCCGTACCCGCGCTGTCGGGTCGGGCACCGGCAGGCTGGCCACGAGAGTACCGAGCAGACGCCGCAGCCCGACCAGGCCGGCCCCGGTAGTGCCCGAGACGGCTACGGCGGACACGTCCCCGAGACTCGATGCGGCCAGCTGCGCCCCCGCCTCGGCAAGCGCGGCCGACGGATCGGCCAGGTCGCTGCGGGTCACCGCCAGGATCCCGTGCCGGAGCCCGAGCGCCGTGACGGCTGCCAGGTGCTCCCCCGACTGACGCCGCCAGCCTTCGTCAGCGGCGACGACAAAGAGCACGGCTGGAGCTGGACCCAGCCCCGCGAGCATGTTGCCGATGAAGCGCTGGTGTCCGGGCACGTCGACGAAGGCAACTTGCTCGCCCGCCTCGAGGGTCGTCCAGGCGTATCCGAGGTCGATGGTCAGTCCTCGCTGACGCTCCTCCGCCCAGCGGTCGGGCTCGATGCCGGTGAGGGCGCGCACAAGAGTGGACTTGCCGTGATCGACGTGTCCCGCGGTGGCGATCACGTGCATGGTCAGCCCGAGCGCCCGGGAAGGGCAACGGCCCTGATCGCCACGAGGACGGCGTCGTCCGCGGACTCAGGTATACAACGCAGGTCCACGACCGTGCGGCCGCGCTCTAGGCGCGCGAGAACGCACGGATCGTGGCCTCGGAGCACGGCCGCGTAGGCCTCGGGGAGCGCCACCGCCCAGCCCGGCAGCTCGACTCCGGGAGCCCCTCCGCCACCGACGGCCCCCGGTGACGGCACGGCCTCGGCTGCTATGGGTGTCGACTGCTCTGTGCCCATGAGCAGCTCGGCGCACAGGTGATCGCAGCGTGCCCGAAGCCGGGCCGGGTCGGCGTTAAGGGCGAACCTCGTGGGGGTCTCGGGGCCGCACAGGGTTGCCTCTAGTGCAGCGATCGTGAGCTTGTCGACGCGGAGCGCTCGTGCCAGCGGATGGCGCCGCAGGCGGTCGATGAGGTCGGCACGCCCGAGCAGCAGCCCTGCCTGTGGACCGCCGAGCAGCTTGTCGCCGCTGCAGGTCACCAGGTCGGCACCTTCGGCCAATGTCGTTGCGGCATCGGGCTCTTGGGGCAGGAGTGGATCCGGCGCCAGAAGGCCGCTCCCGATGTCGACCACGATGGGCACGGCGAGACCGGGCAGACCTGCCAGCTCGGCGACAGACACCGCTGAGGTGAAGCCCTGGACGCGGAAGTTGCTCGGATGTACCTTCAGCACACAGCCGGTGTCGGGTCCGATCGCATCGGCGTAGTCGGCCAGCGAGGTGCGGTTGGTGGTGCCGACCTCACGGAGTCGGGCACCCGTCGACGCGATCAGGTCGGGCAGGCGGAAGCCGTCACCGATCTCGACCATCTCACCGCGGCTGACGACGACTTCTCGCCCCGCCGCGAGCGCTGTCGTAGCGAGGACCAGGGCTGCGGCGCCGTTGTTGACCACCATCACGTCACCCGCCGCAGGCACCGCACCACGTAGGGCCGCAATGGCGCCTCGGCCCCTGCGCGCCCTGGCGCCGGTTTCAACATCAAGCTCCACGTCGACGTATGCCGCAGCAGCGACCATTGCCTCGATGGCCGCCACGGACAGCGGGGCGCGACCGATGTTGGTGTGCAGCACGACCCCGGTGGCGTTGAGAACCGGTCGTAGCGACGTCGAGTACCTGGGTAACCTCGATACCGCCTCGTCGGCCACGGACTCCGGTGCTATCTCGCCTCGTCTCGCGCGCTCCTGGGACCTCCGGACGGCTTCCTTGACCGTGCGCGTACCCAAACGGTCAGCGGCATCAACAAGCCGGGGGTCACCCAGGACCGTATCGGTGCGTGGCACAAGACGGCGCGGATCCGGCACCCCGACGGTCGAGAGCTGTCCCATCCCGCGATTCTACGAGCAGCGTTCCCGCACTGGGTGCGGATTGACATTTCGACAGGTCTGGCGGAGGCGGACGGGAATCGAACCCGCTCGACCCGGATACCGGGTCACACCGGTTTTGAAGACCGGGAGGGCCACCAGGCACCTGTACGCCTCCATGTGGCTGTCAGCACACGGTAGCCGAGAGGCGTCTACGATTTCGTGAATGCGGGAAATCGACACGAGCGGCGCAGGCACGGCGGGCGCAGGCAGGACGACATACCGGCTCACGCAGTTCGCCCACGGCGGCGGATGCGCGTGCAAGATCCCTCCGGGGGAGCTTGAGGAGATCCTGTCGGGGCTGGCCACAATGACCTCTCCCGATCTGGTGGTGGGAGTCGAACACGGCGACGACGCTGCCGTCTTCCGCGTCCGGGAGGGGCTCGCGGTCGTCAGCACCGCCGACTTCTTCACCCCCGTCGTTGATGACGCCTACGACTGGGGACGGATCGCGGCTGCCAATGCGTTCTCCGATGTCTACGCGATGGGTGGCCGGCCGGTCCTCGCGATCAACCTCGTGGGTTGGCCGCGCGATGTGCTGCCGATGGAGCTCTTGCGAGAGGTGCTGCGCGGTGGCCTCGACGTCGGCCTCGCTGCCGGTGCGCCTATCGCCGGAGGTCACAGCATCGACGACCCAGAGCCCAAGTACGGGCTCGCGGTGACCGGGCTGGTCGATCCCGAACGGCTCATGCGCAACGACGCGGCACGGGCCGGACTGCCCATCAGCCTGACGAAGCCGCTCGGTGTGGGGATGCTGAACAACCGCCACAAGGCGACAGGTGACAGCTTCCCACAGGCGATCGCGTCCATGGTCGCGCTCAATGACACCGCCGCGCGTGACGCTCTCGAGGCTGGCGTCGAAGCGGCGACCGACGTGACAGGGTTCGGCCTGTTGGGTCACCTCTTCAAGATGGTGCGCGCCTCTGGCGTGAGCGCGGTCGTGGACGCGGCTGCGGTGCCTTACCTCGAGGGGGCACGCGAGGCGCTACGCGACGGCTTCGTGAGCGGCGGGACCCGGCGCAACCTCGAGTGGGTGCGTCCGCAGCTGGACTCGGCGCTGCGCGAGGACGAGCTGCTCCTTCTGGCCGACGCGCAGACCAGCGGCGGGCTGCTCGTGGTCGGCGAGGTCCCGGGCGCGCCGATCGTCGGAGAGATCGTGCCGCGACGCGAGTGGGCGCTCCAGGTCCGCTGACCACGCCTGACCGTTAGGTGGTTCGCGCTGCCTCTCCGCCGAGCAGGCCCTCTCGAGCGTTCTGTCGCGTGCGCGGGATCCGGGTGAGCGCGGTGAGGACAATCGCCACGAGGGCGATGATCGCAACAACGCTGTAGCCCAGGGTGTAGTTCTTGCCGCCGCCGATGAGCGCCGAGATGACCAGCGGGCCGATGATGCCGCCCAGGCTCCAGCCGAGGATCATCAGGCCGTAGATGGCACCTGCGTGCTTGACACCGAAGTAGTCGCCAGCCGTCGCAGGCATCGTGCCGAATCCCCCTCCGTAACACAGGTAGATGATGGCCGCGAGGATGAAGAAGAGCGTCGCGCTGCTCGCATGGGGAATCAGTAGCAGGCAGATGCCCTGGAGTCCGAGCATCGCTGCAAACGCAGGCATCCGGCCTGTGCGGTCGGAGATCACGGCCCAGACGATCCGACCGCCGCCGTTGAAGATCGCGAGTGCACCGACGAGACCGGCGGCCCCCGCCTTGGTGTAGCCAGCAATGTCGGTGGCGCTGGCCGCGGCCTGGGAGATGAGGGCGATACCGGCTGTGACGTTCAGGGTGAGGATGGCGGTGAGGAGGTACCACTGCGGAGTGCGCAGCGCCTCCTTCTCTGTGTAGTCCTTGCCACTGTCGACGACGCGGCCGGTGGTTGCTGGCGTGAACCCTGGGACGGTGTAGCCGCTCGGGGGGTTGCGGAAGAACGACGCTCCGATCAGCGACAGGATGAGGTACCCGATCCCCAATGGCAGGAACGCCTCGGTCGGCACGTCCTTGTTGCTGTCGATGAGGCGCTGCGCGATCGGCGATGTCAGCACTGCGCCGAAGCCGAACCCGCCAACAGCCAGTCCGGTGATGAGCCCCCGCTTGTCGGGAAACCACTTCTGCAGCATGGCGATCGGCACGATGTACGCGAAGCCCAGCCCGAAGCCACCGATGACCCCATAGCCGAGGACGAGCAGCCAGAGGTGACCGCGGTCATGCGCAAACGACGCGAGGATGACGCCGAGGGCATAGATGACGCCGCCGGCGAGCGCGACCGGGCGAGGTCCCCTCTTGTCCTGCAGGCGGCCCCCGATGTAGGTGCCGATGAAGATCATGCCGATCGTCACCTCAAACGGCAGCGCCCCCTCCACCTTGCTGAGCGTGAAGGGCCCGGCTGTACCAAGTGCCTTGCTGAACACGCTCCAGGCATAGACGCCACCGATGGAGAACTGCAGGAGCAGTGCCGCGACGACCAGCCCCCAGCGTCCCCTCGTCGGGTTGTCCTGTGGCTCTTTGGTCGCCAGCACATCGTCGCTTGTCATGTCGCTCCTACGGTCAGGTCGTCGGGTCAGCTGTGGATGCCTTCTCTGCGATCGAGACGCTCGCGTTGGGGGACCACGGTGTACTTCGGGTCGCGGGCCGACTGCTGGCCGGCCTCGAAGATGCCGAACCGCGTGAATGCCGACCCGGCCAACAGCGCGGTCCCGCAGATCACCGCGGCGGATCGGCTGCGCCGGCCGAGCAGTACCGTGCCGGCAACCCCGATGGTGTTCAGGACCTTGGCGACCTGCAGATAGCTTCCGGCCTTGCCTTGGTGCAACGGCTCGGCCGTCAACCCCATCGCCACCTCCATTCGCTGGTCGACGGCGAACTCCAGCAGGGCACCTCCGACCGCCATCCGTCGGGCGGGGCCGGCCTGCCCGACCGGCGAGGTGATCATGGCCAGTCCCCCGGAAGCGGCGGCGGCCGAACCGACGAAGAGGAACGGCAGGTGGCGGTGGGCGTCGTGCCAGGTGGGAGTGGCGGTGTCGGACAGCAGGACCGCTGTGTATGAGGCCACGACCGGTGCGACCAAAGCCGCGCCGATGCCAGCGGGCCGGCCGATGGAGGCAAGGAGGCGGGCCGGGCCGCGCAGGGTGCCCGGGAGCAGACCGCTCGCCTCGGCGGTGGCAGCCAGCCCGACGAGCGGCCCGTAGAGGGACAGGACCCAGGTGCCGACCGACATGGGCGAGGTCAGCTTCACGACTCTTTGCATGTTGAGAAACCGGCTCGGGCGGCCGAGGTCGTGGACGAGGGCCACCATGCTCAGGCCGATACCTGTCAGCGCACTCAGACGTGCGGCGCGACGGAGCGCGGGCCGGCCGGTGAGGTCCGCGCCCGCCCCCAGCAGGGAGGACCCTGCCGCGACCCCGCCGAGGAAGAGGTAGGCCGGTATGTCGGCCTTCCACGGTGACGCCTTGACCACCGGCCGGCCGTAGTAGGACGTGAAGGAGACCTCGGGCACCATAGCGCGCTCGCCTTCGCCCCCTCGACGTCGAGCGCCTGGGGCAAGCCCCGCGCGCTCGGAGAGCCCGCTGATCTGGTCCCTGCTCTGACGCAGGCCACGGGCTGCGGCAGCCTGGACATTCCGGCGGCGCTGTCCGCGGCCCTTGCCATCGTCGGGCCACCGTCCGTAGGTGGTCTCCGCCTCACCGGGAGTGCTCATGACCGTCCTCCCAGGAAGCTGGCGACAGCCCCGCCGAGCATGGCGAGAGAGGCGAACCCGGCCTTCTTCCACATGGCCGGCAGATCCTTGGTGGTGACAACCGGGTCCGGGGGCAGCCCGTAGACCTCCGGTTCGTCCAGCAGCACGAACATCGCTCCGGCGCCGCCGATGCCGTCCCCGGGGTCGGCGCCATACAGCCGGGCCTCCGGCACGCCCTGGGCGTGCAGCTGCTCCACGCGCGTCTTGGCTCGCTCGCGCAGCTCGACGACGTCACCGAACTGGATCGACTGGGTGGGGCAGGCCTGGGCACAGGCCGGCGTGTTTCCGGCGCCCAGCCGGTCGTAGCACAGCGTGCACTTCTGGGCGATCCCGACGTTCTTGTCCCGAACCCTCTTCTCGGGCACGGCATCGACTTTCTTGACCTTGGTGACCGTGTCTGAGTCGGCGAGGCGCCCGGCGTCATCCGTGCGTCGCTCGATGACCCCGAACGGACAGGCCGGAACGCAGTATCCACACCCGTTGCAGATGTCGTCCTGCACCACAACCGTGCCGAACTCGGTCCGGAACAGAGAGCCGGTTGGGCACACATCCAGACACGCTGCTTGGGTGCAGTGCTTGCACACGTCCGAGGACATGAGCCACCGGAAGTCCGCCCTCCCGGTGGTGGCGCCTGCAACCTCACCGGCGTCTGGAAGCCCGACGGGCGGCATACCGAGATCCACCGAAGGGCCGGGCCGTGTTGCTCCGGTGGGCTGTTCGATGAAGGCGACGTGTCGCCAGGTGCTCGCACCGAGGCTCCCGGTGTTGTCATAGGACGAGCCGAGCAGGCTCAGCCCGTCCTCGGGGACCGCGTTCCACTCCTTGCAGGCCACCTCGCAGGCCTTGCAGCCGATGCAGATTGACGTGTCGGTGAGGAAGCCCTTGCGTGGCGGGGGGTCCACCCAGCCGGAGTCGGTTGCCGGGTCGGAGCCCCCGAACAGGCTGCTGCTCATAGGACCTCTTCCTCAGGTGCGCGTCCGGATGCCGGATCAGGCTCGTTGCGCAGGACGTTGCTCGTCTCGGTCGTGATGCCGGCCCGGCTGCGGTACTCCTCGACGAAGCGCAGCAGGGCGGGACCGGTCGGGCGCCGGCCGGGCTGGATGTCGCACGTGGATACCTTGGACTCCTGGATGTGCACGTTGGGGTCGAGGGTCACGCCGAGCAGGTCGTTGGCGCTGTCACCGCTGACGATCGCTCCGCCGCCACCGACCCCCCAGTGGTAGGGCAGACCGATCTGGTGGACCGCCCGGCCGTCGATGACCAGCGGCCTGATCCGCTCGGTCACCAGCACCCGAGCCTCGATGGCGGCGCGGGCCGTGACGATCGTGGCCCATCCGGCGTTCTCCAGACCGCGCTTACGGGCCAGCTCGGGGGAGACCTCGCAGAAGAACTCGGGCATCAGCTCGGAGAGGTAGGGCGACCACCGGCTCATCCCGCCGGCGGTGTGGTGCTCGGTGAGCCGGTAGGTGGTGAAGACGAAGGGGTAGACGTCGGTGCCCGGCCCGCCGCCCGAGGGGTTCGAGGGGTTGTCCTTGCGCTTGTAGACCTGTCGGGTCGGGTTGGCCTGCTGGGAGTACAACAGGTTGCGCACCGGCGACTCCTGGGGCTCGTAGTGCGCCGGCATCGGGCCATCGAGCAGCCCGGCAGGGGCGTAGAGCCAACCTTTACCGTCGGCCTGCATGATGAAGGGGTCGTCGCCCGCGAGTCCCTCTGGTCCGCCTGTGCCCGGCTCCGGCCGGTATGCCGGGTCCTTGGTCAACGGGAAGTCGGGGACGTCGTGCCCGGTCCACTTACCGGCCGACTCGTCCCACCATACGTAGGCTTTGCGCTCGCTCCAGGGACGGCCTTGAGGGTCGGCCGAGGCTCGGTTGTAGAGGATGCGGCGATTGGCTGGCCAGGCCCATCCCCACTCGGGCGCCACCCACGACTGCTCGTGGCCGGGCTTGCGGGAGGCGGAGTGGTTGATCCCGCCGGCGTAGACGCCGGTGTAGATCCAGCAGCCCCCAGAGGTGGAGCCATCCGGCCTCATCTCGGTGAAGCTGGACAGCAGGTCCCCACGCTTCTTGTGGTCCTTACCGGTCAGGTGCCATCCGTTGATCTCGCGCAGAACCGCATCGGCCGAAGGCTCGTCGCTGCCGTCGATGCCGTAGTCCCACGTGAGGTCAAGGACCGGACGGTCGCGCTCCTCTGTAGATGAGGCCAGTCGCTCGCGGATCTTTGTGCCCAACGTGTAGAGAAAGTGCAGCTCGCTGCGTGCGTCGCCCGGCGGTTCGACCGCCTGGTGGTGCCACTGGAGCATCCGCTGGGTCTGGGTGAACGTGCCGTCCTTCTCGACATGGGAAGCCGCGGGGAAGAAGAAGACCTCGGTGCCGATGTCCTGCGTGCGCAGCTCGCCAGTGGCGATCTCCGGGCCGTCCTTCCAGAACGTCGCGGACTCGATCAGGTTGAAGTCGCGCACCACCAGCCACTTGAGGTGCGACATACCAAGCCGTTGCATTCGTCCGTGCGCGGACCCGACGGCGGGGTTCTGGCCGAGCAGGAAGTAGCCCTCGACCAGGTCATCCAACATGGCCATAACGGTCTGGTAGGTGCCATGGTCGCCAGTGAGCCGGGGCAGGTAGTCGAAGCGGTAGTCGTTGTCCGCCGTGGCAGCCTCGCCCCACCACGCCTTGAGCAGACTGACGGTGTACGACTTTGCCTCGGTCCAGAAGCCCTTCTGCGTGTCGCTGGAGATCGTGTGGAGGTAGTCCTCCAGCGAGTCGTGCTCGCCGGCCTTCGGCATGGGGAGGTAGCCGGGCAAGATGTTGAACAGGGTCGGGATGTCGGTCGAGCCCTGGATGCTCGCGTGGCCGCGCAACGCCAGGATGCCTCCACCAGGGCGCCCCATGTTGCCCAGCAGGAGCTGGATGATGGCTGCGCCGCGGATGTACTGCACACCCACGGAGTGTTGCGTCCAACCCACCGAATAGACCCAGGCCGTCGTACGGTCGCGCCCGCTGTTCGCGGTCACGGCTTCACAGACCGCGAGGAAGTCTGTCTGGGAGACTCCGCACATCGCCTCGACCATCTCGGGGGTGTAGCGGGCATAGTGGCGTTTGAGCACCTGAAAGACACAGCGCGGATCCTGCAGCGTCTCGTCGCGCTCCACGGCTGCGGCACCCTCATGGCTGGCACCCCTACCGCCCAGCTCGTGGCCGGAGGCTGGGGACTTGACGCCGTCGTCGCTTACTGCCTCGCGGACCCCTCCGGCGGGATGTTCAGCGGCGCCCTTGTACGCCCACGAGGTCGGGTCGTATGTCCCTGTCTCGTTGTCGTAACCGGAGAAGACTCCATCCAGGTCGTCGACGTCCTGGAAGTCGTCACTGACCAGCGTGGCCGCATTGGTGTAGGCGACGACGTACTCGCGGAAGAACCTCTCGTTGGTCAGGATGTCGTTGATGATCCCGCCGAGCAGGACGATGTCGCTGCCGGCCCGCAACGGGACGTGCTGGTCGGCCAAGGCCGACGTGCGGGTGAACCGGGGGTCGATGTGGATGACCTTGGCACCGCGCGCCTTGGCCTCCATCACCCACTGGAACCCGACCGGGTGGCACTCGGCCATGTTGGAGCCCTGGATGACGATGCAGTCCGAGTTCTGCAGGTCCTGCTGGAATGTCGTGGCACCGCCGCGACCGAACGAGGCCCCCAGACTGGGGACGGTGGAGCTGTGTCAAATACGGGCCTGGTTCTCTATCTGGATCGCGCCCAGTGCGGTGAACAGCTTCTTGATCAGGTAGTTCTCTTCATTGTCCAGCGTGGCCCCACCCAGTGAGGCGATGCCCATGGTGCGCCTCAGCGCCCGCCCGTTCTGGTCAACGTCCTGCCAGGTATTGGCGCGGGTCGCGACCACCCGGTCCGCGATCATGTTGGTGGCAGTCTCGAGATCCAGGGGCTCCCAGTCGGTGCCGAACGGCCGGCGATAGAGCATCGCGGTCTGACGCCCGGGGCTGTTGACGAGCTGCTCGGTGGCCGACCCCTTGGGGCACAACCGGCCCCGCGAGATGGGCGAGTCCGGGTCGCCCTCGATCTGGACCACCTTGCCGTCCTTGACAAAGACGCGCTGGCCGCAGCCGACTGCGCAGTAGGGGCAGATGCTCTGAACGACCCGGTCGGCGGTCTCGGTGCGCGCGACCTGGGCTGACGTATGCGCGGACTTCGCTGCCGCACCGCGCCCCAACGGGTCCGTCCCGCTCATCTGGCGCAACACCGGCCAGGACAACAACACTCTGCGTGCATCCATCCCACACCTCCACGGCTCAATGTCCCAAACTACCCTGCACCGCCCCGGGCCAAACCTTGTTTGCCAGACCTTGCCACTGGAGCCCAGGTGGCCATCTCGGGCAAGCACGAGTCCTTGGTGACCTCACCGGCTCGCAGTGTGACGACCACGATTCTCGTCTGAGGAGATGTTTCTCTTGTTGCTCCCCTGGCGCAGCAGGCAGGAGGCGGCCAGCGCGGCGCAGATCAAGCCGTTGATCGCGCCGACAATCACGTCACTGAGGTGGTGCATGCCGCGGTACAAGCGGGCATACGCGACCAGGAAAGGGATCAGCGCGCACACGGCAACTACGGTCCGGCGCAGCCAGGTCCGCTCGATCGTGGTGGCCATGATCGCGAAAGAGGTATACAGGGCCACGCTCGCCCCGACATGACCACTGGGGTAGCTGGACGTCGGTGGGGCTGGGTCCAGATGTGGCACGTCCGGACGTGGGCGACCGGTGACCAGGGTCGCGGCCACGAAGATGGCTGCCTGCAGGCTGATCGCGATGGCGGGGATGGCAGCAAACCACCAGCGTCGCGTGCGCCAGTACACCAGTGCGACGGCGATCAGGGCGACGCCGATGACAATCTCGGTGTTGCCGATGTGTGACCAGATGGAAGTGATCGAGTCCCACGTCTGGGTCCGGGTGTCCTGCAATGACCGGTTCAGGTCGCTCTCGGAGTGGTTCCAGCTCTTGAGCGGCCCGATGAGCAGCGCGCCGAACGCGCTGATGGCCACCCACAGCACGATGCCCGGAGCTATCGCGAGGAGCGCGACGTCTCGCAAAGCGGTGCGCCAGTCCGGCCCGGTGCGGCGGCCCAGATCCGGCGGAACAAGGAACATGTCAGGTCGACCTCTCCGTTGGCCCGTGCCTGAGGCAGCCGGTCGCTCCTGAGCGACCCCTGACTCCCCGACTGGGACGAATGCCCTTGCGCCGTGGTGTACCCAACGGGTCAGGCTCGAAACATTCAGGTGCGCGAACGAGGCACGCCGGGGACGAGGGTGAGGGTTGACCGACCTGAAAGCGGGTATTCGTACGCAGGCGTGCCTTGTGAGGGCGACGAGCAGTGGCCGGGCTTCGCCAATATCCACTCCGGCGATGGAAGGTCAAGAGCACCAAAGGAGAATTCGATGGTCGGAGCAGGCGCGGTCCCCAGAGTCGCAGGCACAATCGAGGACCACCCGGCCCTGCAGATCGGCGCCCGGGTGGGCTATGCCGTGAGCGGTGTGCTGCACCTGCTGATTGGCTGGATTGCCCTGCAGGTGGCATGGTCTGGCAGCGGCAAGGCGGCTGACCAGTCAGGTGCGTTGCAGACCTTGGCCGGGAGCTCGCTCGGACGGTTGACACTCTGGGTGGCGGTTCTGGGGTTCTTCGCGCTCGGACTGTGGCAGTTCGCCAACGGATTTGCGGCCCGTTCCGCATCGGGCTCGTCGCTGTGGGCGACCCGGGCCAAGAGCCTTACCAAAGGGATCGTCTACCTGGTGCTGGCGTGGACCTGCTTCAACTTCGCCAAGGGAAAGCCCAGCAGTAGCAAAGCTCAGAGTGCGGACTTCACCGCCACCCTTCTTCATCAGACGGGGGGGCGGGTACTGGTCGCGGTCGTCGGCCTGGTCGTCATCGGGGTGGGCGGGTACCACGTGGCCAAGGGGTGGACCAAGAAGTTCCTCCAGGACCTCGACGGGCATCCCGGCGCCCTTGCCACCCGCGTTGGTGCGGTCGGCTACATCGCCAAGGGCGTCGCTCTGATCGTTGTTGGGGTTTTGTTCGTGGCTGCTGCGGCGCAGAACTCAGCGAGCAAGGCCACGGGGCTCGACGGGGCGCTGCGCTCTCTGCGTCAGCAACCGGCCGGGTCGTTGCTCCTGACGGCGGTCGCCCTGGGCATTGCCGCATACGGCGTCTACAGCTTCGCACGTGCAAGGCATGCGCGCGTCTGAGTCCGGGGCTCTGGACTAAGGCAAGGACCCCGAATGAAGCCGCAGGACCAACTGGCTTAACCGCGCTGGGGACGAGGGGCGGGGTCCGCGCACCAGGGAAACCTTCCGGCCGAGTAGGGATCAGGCAGGAAGGGCGTAGACGAAGATGTTGCTTTCGTAGTGGCCGGTGCGGTTGTCGAAAGCTCCGCCGCAGCTGAGCAGGAGCAACCGGCCAGACTCTGGCTGCCCAGACAGACCGTACGAGCTGCTCTGGTCGAACAGCTCCTGGCGGCGAGGTCCCACCTGGTTTTTGTTGACCTCGATGGGCGGTGCGGCCACCGCATACTTCATCCGCCGGCCGTCGGCCAGCACCAGGGTGATGACCTGCCCGACCCGGTAGTCGGCCAGATCGGAGAAGGCGCCAGGAACCCCGCGGTAGTTGATGTGACCTACCAAGATGGTGGTGCCATAAGAGCTGCCGGGTCCCACGTCCTGGCTGGACCAGCTCACAGCGCGTGGATCTGGGGGCACATACAGGCTGCCGTCAGGATTCAGGGGATTGGCCGACACCACGGCATCTACCCGGTGACCTGGAACGATCACCGAGACCGGGACGCCGGGTGCGTCCGGAACGACCGCAGGCTGCAGGGGTGGTGCTGATGAGGTCCTCCCGGCTGGGACCGATGTCGGCACCGGACTGAGGCCAGGTGGCAGCGGAGCACTCGAGAGCGTCCGGCCCGCCCGACCGTTGCCTAGAAAGTGACCGCCGAAGATCGTCAACGCGGCGACCAGCAGCAGGCTCCCCAGGGCGGTCAGTACCGTGGGAAGTGCCCGGTTAGGCGTCACCGTGACGGCGACGCAGCACGAGGGCTGACCCCAACGCCAGGAACGCAGCCAAGGCCGCGAAGCCTCCGGCGACCAGCTGTCCACTGGCGTCGGCTTCACCAGCCGCAGCGAACGCGGGCAGCGGGTGCGTCAACCGGGACGCGGCTTCCAGAGAGACCGGGCCGCCCAGAGTCTGCGGCTGACCGCTCAGCACCGTGTTGACCACCGGAGTAGGACCACCGATAACACCGCCACCGCCACCGGTAATACCGCCACCGCCACCGCCACCGGTAGTGCCACCACCGCCACCGCCACCGCCACCGGTAGTGCCACCACCGCCACCGCCACCGGTAGTGCCACCACCGCCAGTGCCGCCACCGCCACCGCCATTCGGTGGCGTCACCACGGGCGTACAGCCGGTGTGAGCGGGGTTGGAGCGCCCAATCCCGTGGTTGCTATCGCACTCGTAGCCGTTGTTGTGGTCAGAGCCATTGGGCATCTGCCCGGGCGGGTTCTTGTTGTCAGCCTTTCCGACGCAGCCCGCGCACGGCTTGCCAACAGCTGCGCCCTTGCCGTTTCCGTTCAGAGATGGTGAACCATCGCGCGTCGAGCAGTAGGGCCCTCCGGGACACTGTCCGTTGGCACCCCCGCGAGTGGCATCAGCCTTGCTTACCGGCTGGGGCGAGGTGGCTGAGCCAGTGGCCCACGCCGGGTTACCGACGCCGATGGCTATTGCCAAGCCGAGGGCGGGCACCATAAGTCCAATGCGCCCTGTTCGCCGCAATTGTGGTCGTGTGTGCGACATGTGAGATCCCTCTCTTTGAGATGGAATCCACGCTCAGCATGGGCGTTCGTGGAGAAAACCAGACTGACTTCTTGACCAAGACTTTACTACCTTGACCAACACCAGACCGTTTCCTGCAAGTGACGTACGCTACACGGTCAGGCCCAAGACCCAGAACGGGAAGGTCTCCGCCCTTGATGACCAGGGCTTTCGCGATGCGGGTTCGCCGGTCAAGGCGGCGATGATGTGGCGCTCATGACCTTCGCCACGATGAGCATCAGTCCTTGAAGGCGTCCTTGATCTTTTCGCCGGCCTGCTTGAGGTCCGCTCCGGCTTGGTCGCGCTTGCCTTCGGCTTGGAGGCTGTCATCGTCGCTGACCTTTCCGGCGGTCTCCTTGACCTTGCCCTTCGCGTCCTGGGTGGCGTTCCTGGCTTTGTCGGTGAGCCCCATCGTCGTGCCTCTCTGTCGGGTGTTCCTTGGCAGTGGTCGGATCCGTTGCCTGCCGGCGGTAGGCCACAACGGCCCCCGAGCTGGATCTGACGCGTTAACGCATGTATGCCCCGCAGCGACCACCACCAAACACTCAGCCCTGGTGCTGAACAAGTTCTTGCTGGCTACCACAGCATGTGTGAGCCGCATACCTCTCGGCTGAGTGTGGTCGCGCGGCTGTCCAAACCTTCCAGCGACTTCAACAACTACTTGATCAGGGCCGCCTCTCGCGCTCCGCCTCGATGCGCCGGGTCCGCCGCGCAGTGAGGCGCAGCTGCGTGATCCGGACGATACCCACGATCGTGACCACCGACCCACCAGCTACTGCTGAGATCAGCAGGGCGGTCCCCATCTGGAGGGAACCGGTGAAGCCGAGGTAGTGCACCGTGACCATGGCCTGGTTCTGCAGGATCAGAACAATGAGAAGCACCA
>ENA-OFCI01000685-OFCI01000685.1-metagenomes-genome-assembly--contig:-NODE-685-length-18835-cov-28.297710_pt1 | contig 18835 bp, 14 predicted proteins | sample MGYA00153391_OFCI01 | MGnify analysis MGYA00153391
AAATTCTTAAAGAATTTGGAAATAATTATGTAATTAATTTTGCTTAACTACTTAAGGCGTCAAACTAGCATCAGTCGCCCCCCGAGGTAGCGTTAATTTCAGGTCGCCTATTCCCGTCGCATACAGTCCCAAATCTGTTCTATCTTGCCGACAAACGCCCTTGACGTACCCGATATCGTGGCACAGCAAAGCAATGTGGAAATGCAGCCAATGTTCGCAGGAAACACCACCCTCTCGGATGTGTTTCCCGCGTAGAATTTCTTGTCCTACCAATGTGACTAAAATAGTGTGTTCCACATTGTGGTAAAGAGCATCACTATTAGCAATATTTTCCAAAGCCATACTTGCTACCCAAGCAATAATTTCGGCATAGTCAGATTTGAACCCGCCGTAGGTGTGGCGGTAGCCTTCAATCAGCCTCCAGACAAAATCGTTAATTAGGAGTTCAGTTGCGTTAAACATATTCACTTTCATAGGGAAATGTAGCTGGTTAAATTATTTTTATAGTTATTGTTTTTGGTGCTGCGGTTTGATGTTATTGTTGATTCGATCGCGACGATGGATGCCCGCTTTTGTCTGGAGGCATCCACTGATATTATCAATGATTATGGCTTAAATTAGCGATCAAACAACTAGCAGAGCGATGCACCCGGTAAATAATTGATATCAACGGGCGATCGAGGTATGACACCCCTCAATCAGCAGTACCGTGTTATATCTTCCCCGCACGCGTCACCCAAAAACGAGAGCGATCGAAAACGCAACCCCACTAATTCCTCATACAGAGGATTCAGCTTGCACATAGGCGGTATGTGGAAAAGATGGTGTCCCAATAGCTGGATATCTCTCTCAAAAGGACACCCTGCGGGTATAAGTTGGCACAACCGCCGAGCTACTTGCGGAGATCCGACTGCAATGCGATCGAGCCACTTTCGCACTGGTTGGACGAGGGGATCGCCAAAACTTAAGTATTGGCACTGATTTTTAGGAAAAATACTTGTAGTTGAGTTCATGATTAACCTCAGTAATTATTACTAACAAAAATTTATGAATCACCCTTCTTAATCATCAACCAAACCCGCCGTTACCACAGTGACGTGAATAAGTTTCTCGCGTGACACTCGCGTCCCCAAAATGTGATTGGGAAAGCGAACAGTTGTGATTACAAGTCTGCAAAAGTGTGAGACAGATCACGCCCTGTTCCCGCTACGTCATGTATCTTAAGTTATATCAAAAAATAAATATAACTTCCAACTCGCTGCATCTACTTTACCATCCTACTCACCTACGATGTATTATCGGTCAATTCACTAATATAAGGTTTCAGGCAATGATGAAACAAAAATATAAATATGCCGACCTTTCTCAACGCCCCCACACAGATACCGTGCTGGAAAAACTCCCTGTAGAAGTTAAGAATTGGGCAGAAAGCTTGCCTTGGAACCAGCGGCGCTATTGTCCCTCTGCTACACATTGTGTGCATCTACTCCCGAGTTGCAAGCAGAATTTTTAGATGACTACACGGCCGACGGCTTAGTCTCAAAAATGTTTGAAGATGTAGATACTCTCAACCGAGTCAAAGAGTATTTAATCAGATTCCGAGTCAAAAAAGAATTAAATGAATCTGATTTAAGAAGCTACATTAAACAATTTTATATCCACTCTGCTCAACAAGCGCGTCGCCAAACTGACCAATATTTAGAATCTGCACTGCGCTTTGTCTTGAATACAGAAGAACGCAATAATGTTTTTAACTACATTTTGGGTTTTGAATTTATTAAAATTGTATTTCAAATGAGCTGGTTGCAACATGAAAGGTTAGCGAGACTGCAAAAAAATCAGTCGCAGTTTATCGAAACCTATATCAAGCCGATTCAGCACGCACACAAAATTAATGGCATAATTGTACCGAAAGATGAGAGAATCTTTTTTGCCAGACGCACCTATTACGTTCAACAACCTAATATCTCTTACAGAAAACTCATTGAGTTAGTCATGGCTAGTTTTACTACAGAAATGGTGACTCACTGCGGATTTTCTGTCAGCCGCCACTGTGAAGCTTTGCGCTTGGACTGCGATTATATTTACGATCCAGAACCAGAAGAAGCAGAAAGATTTCCTACTGACTTGCAATTTATTCATTGATCGGTTTCCCCGATCGACTTCCCGATACTTTTCGGCGCAGTCTACATGAAAGACCATCTTGCTGACACCGAAAAACCAGGTTTGAGTGCCGAGGAGCGCAAAATTTTAACTCTGTCTCGCCGAAGATAGTATGAATAGGTCAATTTTTGGGATACTAGAAAGTAGCACTCAACTTAGCTGAGGAACAAACGTGCTGCTATCAAAAGGCTTTGAAGTAGAAATGTATACCGGCACTCCCGAAGGTGAGGTGGTCGGTCTCTCCGATCGCATAGTCGCCGCTTTAGAGGGATTTGTGCGGGAGCCTGATAGCCGCAATGTGGAGTACACGACCGCCCCGCTGTGCAGCTACGATCGCCTATTGTGCGCCTTAGTCAAGCCACGAGTCCGGCTGCGCGAGTATTTAAAACAATTGGGCGACTATACCTTGCTTCCAGGAAGTACCCTGTCTCTTGGAGGGAGCGATCGATTTTACCGTTCCGATCCCAACAACCCCTACCATACCTACATCGAGCAAACCTACGGTACGAAAGTCGTCACCGCCAGCATTCACATCAACATCGGCATCTCCCAACCAGAAATGCTGATGCGCGCCATCCGCCTCGCTCGCGTCGAAGCACCGCTGTATCTTGCCTTGAGCGCCTCTTCTCCATTCCTCGACGGCGAAGTCACCGGCTATCATTCCACGCGGTGGGGTTTGTTTCCCAAAACTCCCGCCATCGTCCCTTTGTTTGAAAGTCACAAGCATTACATCCGGTGGACTGAAGAACAGCTAGAACTCGGCAGTATGCAAAATGTCCGCCATTTGTGGTCTGCGGTGCGCCCAAATGGCGATCGACGCCCCTACTGTCTCAACCGCCTCGAACTGAGAATTTGTGACCTGGAAGTCAATCCTCTAGCTTTGTTGGCCATCACTGCCTTGTTAGAAGCTCGGATTTGGCAGATGATGGAAGACCCCGGCTTAGACCCCTTAGAACTCAGCACCTTGCCGGCGGCTACCCGTAACGAAGACTTAGTTGCTCTCACCGATGCCAACGAAATTGCTGCATCTCGCCAAAGTTTGGATGCCGAACTCACTCACTGGCAAGATGGCAGAAAGATTCTGGCACGAGATTGGATTGAGGAAATTTATCAAGAAGTCTGGCCTTTCGCCAAAAAACGCGGCTTTAGCTGCTTTCTGTTGCCACTCAAAAAGATTCTCCGGGAAGGTAACACCGCCCAGCAATGGTTGAAGCTGCATGAGAGTGGTTTGGACACTCGTAGTATTATTCTCCAAGGAATTGATGGGATGGCTCACCAAGAATGGGAGCTCGAAGACAATTTGTGTGCCCAGTTAGTGGCGTGAAGTAGCAGTCGCGCTCATGGGGGCTTTCACTAGCCCCCTGGCGCGTGCGTACTCAGCCAAAAATACAAACTGCCCGAATTTTCTCCGAAAAAGTCGATCGCCCACGCCGAAAAACAAATCAGAATATTTAATCAATGGAGTCCGACACGGGTTATAACTAAAAGCTATAAGTTGTATCTACCTTTGGGTAGATTTCTACTTTTGTCAATAGCCGTGTTTTTCGCTTTTAATTAGCTTCATGCCCCAACTTGTCTTGATTCACCCGCAAATCCCCCCGAATACTGGCAATATCGCCCGCACTTGCGCTGCCACAAGCACGGAACTGCATTTAGTCGGCCCGCTGGGGTTTGAAATTACCGATCGTTACCTGAAACGGGCAGGCTTAGATTACTGGCCCTATGTCAATCTCCACTCTCACGAAGATTTAGCGGCTTTTCTGGCTTGTCGGGAGCAGCGTGGAGGGCGATCGATCGGATTCAGCACTGGTGGGCGATGCAGTTATATTCAATTCCAATTTCAGCCCAGCGACTGGCTGATGTTTGGCTCGGAAACTGCGGGGATTCCCCAATCCGTCTTAGATGCCTGCGACGCCACAGTTTTTATTCCGATGAGCCAGCCTGGAGTCAGGAGTTTGAATCTCTCCGTCAGCGCCGCTGTAGGTTTATTTGAGGCTAAACGACAGTTGGGAGAGCTGGGATAAATCACGATCAACACAACATATACATATAGATATTTAATAGCTGCTGAGGGTTGCCAAATCTTTATTTAAATATAAGAAATTTGTATCAAAGCGGTAAGAATCCAGATAGCGGAGATTAATATATTTTACTTATCCAAAAACAGATTGTTATCAGCAACACTAAATTTTTCGCAAGATGATTTAGCAATAAAAACCGACAATTTCAGCGATTTAGGGGCGAATGGGAGCAACTACTTGGGTTTGAACGCTATATCTGGTAAATATACGGTTGTAGGCAGTCCGGGAATTAGCATAAAGTCGAATAATAGGTGAGAGTCCTAGCCTGTGCGAAAACGTATATTTTATGTATTCGTTCTAGCTATTGCGGCGTAAGGCTTTAGGGGTGTAATTGCAGCAGGTTTTAGCGAAAATTTTAAAATTTGTTACAGTTCGAGCTTGTCTAAATTAAAAAAGCAAGGTAATCTTGCCTAAGCATGATGACTATCAACAATCAAAATATTTTTGCTTGTTGATTTAAATTCAGCGTCATGCAATCCCTTGAGTGTTTCCAAGGACAGTTAGCGCTTCTCAGTAGGAGGTCGTTTTTTTGAGACGAACATACCCCGAAAAAATTAAGCCTGTTCAGGCTAATGAAATCGATAGAAACGGTTCTACGGAATCGTCTAAACAGACAAGCATCAGCACTGGCTCCTTTCGCTCTCTCGCCACGATCGGGCTAGCAATATCGGTAGGTGCTTCTGGCATCCTGATGCCGAGAAATGGAGACAGCGCTCGCGCTTCTGAACTCGCACAGACAGCAGAATTCACCGCTGAAGTACAGCCAGTCTCGGCCAACGAACTCGCTACCTCAGCACAAGTTGATGGTTCCAGCGCCGAACAGGCTGGATATCCTTCTGCTCCAGTGGCGATTAAGGTGCAGCAGGGACAAACCCTTTGGGAGCTGTCTCGGGACTATGAAGTTGAACCGAAGGCATTAGCAACTGCCAACGGCATCAAACCCGATACCGTACTCCAAATTGGTCAGGAACTGAGAATGCCGGCTCCGGGAGCCGCGCTACAACAGAACCTTGGCAATACTGCCATGGTCAATCCCGAACAAAAGTTAAATCTGACTGGTGGCTCCGAGACGTTGGATAGTGCAGCCCCCTTAGGGCAGGCATCAACCGCAGCGCCTGGGCTGGTTAGTCCGACACCGGAACAAAGTTTGATTGATCGCCCGAACGCAGACGGGGCGATCGACAGTTTGAAAAAACAGGAAAACCGCACCACAGCATCTGGTCGGACACTCTTGGGGTCTGAGGGGGGAGCAAATTCATCTACACCTGCATCTTTGCCGGAGTCGGTATCGACGCTGGCATCCCCCGGAACGGGCGCTCAGACAGCCATTCCAGACCTCTGGGCCACACCTGTAATTCCGAATGGTGGGGTCGGTCAAGCAGCATCGCCCGAGTCAGCATTCGAGTCAATTCAACAGTCTCTGGCAACGCCTAGTTTGTCGCAGGCTGTGGTAGTCCCCCCTGCGGGCAGTACCGCTCCGGCAAGCGCTCTCTACAGCGTGCGTCCGGGAGATACACTAAATGCGATCGCCAAAAGTCACGGCGTATCGGCCAAAGAGCTGATCTCCGTCAACAAGCTCGGCAACCCCAACTTTCTGAATGTCAATCAAGGGCTGAAAATTCCCCAAGTTGGATCAAATAATCCAGCGGTGCAGGGGGCAGCCTCTGATTCTGCCTCCTACTCTACATCTGTCTCATCGGCGGCTTCGGCTGTAGCACCCGCGCCAACAGTGCCGGTTGTCTCTCCGTTGGCGAACTTGGAAGGTCTGAACAATATTTCAGCACCGATGGTTCCCAAAATTAACAGCATTCCGCTAACTCAAGTTTCTCAAACCATTAGCAACCCCGGGAAGCTGGAGCTTCAAGGTGAGCCAACATTTACAGGCGCAGTTGACACCAGTGCCTTGCCTTTGCGAGCAAGTGCAACTGCTACGGCGATCGCTACGGGAGAATACCCGCAGCCGGTCAGCTTCGTGTCAAATGTCGCTCCAACTACCGCTTTACCTGAAACGTCGAATCCCGAGGCTATCCCTACCGCGCAGGCTCTCAACCCTTATGCGGAACGATTGAGGGCAGAAGTTGTGCGGTTGCGAGAGGAATATCGCACCGAGCGCAATTCGATCGGCACAAATGCCGTGTCCATGGCTCCTACTGACGGGCAGGATGTGAAAGTAGCCTCGGGCAACCCATCTGAGGATCTGCCAAGTCTCAATCCTGACCTCTACACCCCCGACTATGCTGGGGCGGTGCAGAATGAAATCAGCAGACCGCCTTCGAGAGGGTGGTCTGAACAGGTTCAGAAGCAGCAGCAAGAGCGTTTTGACCCGGCTCGTGCAGCAGAACTGCAACCGATTAACCTGACGCCGACCTCTACCTCTACTCAGGAACCGCCAGTGGTGGCAACTGCTCCTTTGGGAGCCGAAGGTTACGATCCTCTGAGCAACCCCTCTTTGGGACGCATGGTTTCTCCAGAACTGCCTCCGCTTTCGAGCCCTGATACTTATTTGCCTAACGGCAGCAAACAACAGTCGGCTAACGGGTTTATTTGGCCGGCTAAGGGCGTTCTCACTTCTGGCTACGGCTGGCGCTGGGGACGGATGCACAAGGGAATTGATATTGCAGGGCCGATCGGCACGCCAATTATGGCCGCCGACAGTGGGGTGGTTACCTATGCAGAGTGGAACGACGGTGGCTACGGCTATCTGGTGGAAATTACCCATCCAGACGGCACTGAGACTGTCTATGCCCACAACAGCCGAATTTTGGTGCAAAAGGGTCAGAAGGTCGATCGAGGCCAACAAATTTCAGAGATGGGCAGCACCGGCTTCAGTACCGGGCCGCACTTGCACTTTGAAATTCATCCCGCCGGATCGGGAGCTGTCAATCCAATGGCTTTTCTGCCAAAGGATGATTCCAGCGCTTCTCGGTAACGACCAGTTGGAAGTTATGGGTTTTGAATGATTATCAAAACTCATAACTTTAATTGAAAGCTATGATAAATTCTGTTCTTTTCAATTGAGACATAGCTTGCCTTACTATGCTAGAATAGTAAATTGTAAAGTAAGTTTGGCTCAGTGGCGCAGTGGTTAGCGCAGGGGACTCATAAGCCCAAGGTCGCAGGTTCAAATCCCGCCTGAGCCATAATTTAATCGAAAAAAAACGCTCTCAATTGTGAGAGCGTTTTTTTTCGACTTTTCTGGAACATACTTGTAGTCGTTACGACTATGATATATTTGTAACAGTTCGTAAAAAAGGAAACAAAATCTATGACGAGTGAATGCCTCCGGGTTGGTCAAGCTGCACCAGATTTCGCAGCAACAGCCGTAGTGGATCAGGAATTCAAGACAGTTAAACTGTCAGACTATAAAGGCAAAAAGTATGTAGTCCTGTTCTTCTATCCCTTGGACTTCACCTTTGTGTGCCCGACTGAGATTACAGCATTTAGCGATCGCTTCGAGGACTTCAAGAAAATCGATACCGAAATCCTCGGCGTATCCGTTGACAGCGAATTCTCTCACCTCGCTTGGATACAATCAGACCGCAAATTAGGCGGTGTCGGCGACCTCAACTATCCCTTAGTTGCTGACCTCAAAAAAACAATTAGTGCCGACTACAACGTCCTCGACCCAGAAGCAGGTATTGCCCTCAGAGGTCTGTTTATCATCGACAAAGAAGGCATCATCCAACACTCTACTATCAACAATCTTGCCTTCGGCCGCAACGTAGACGAAACCCTCCGCACTCTGCAAGCTATTCAACACGTCCAGTCTCACCCGGATGAAGTTTGTCCAGCCGGCTGGCAGCCTGGTGACAAAACCATGACTCCCGATCCAGTTAAGTCCAAAGTATTCTTTGCTGCGGTTTAAGCACATTGTATATTTGTAGGGGCGCGGCGCTGCCCAAGGCGTGTCAACTTAAGCCGAAAGCCCGCCAGGGACTGAAGTCCCTGTCTAATAGCGAAAGTCCTCTGAAGAGGAATGATGAGGTGTTACCCATTTCTTTAGTCCTCTTCAGAGGACTTTCGCTTTGAGGCAGGGGTTTCAACCCCTGCCGGACTATGGGTTTAACGTTAAGTTGACACGCCTTGGGCAATGCCGTGTCCCTACCTGCTGGGGCATTCGTTTAACCGGATTTTTAATTACCAATCACCAATTACCAAATTAGGAAATATGCTGACTTCTACTGATTTTAGCGGCTTGTTAAATCAGCGGTTTTTCCAAAATTTATTGCCTGTTCCCGCAACTAATGTTCTGAGGCTGGGACAGATGACGCCAGATTTTGAATTGCCAGATATTAATAATGACAAATTGGTGCGGCTGTCGAATTATCGGGGCGATAGGCCGGTAGTTCTAGCTTTTACGCGGATTTTTACTGAAAAGCAATATTGCCCTTTCTGTTTTCCTCACATTAAAGCTTTGAATGAAAAGTGGGAACAGTTTGCCGATCGCAATATAGAATTATTAATGGTGACGAGTACGGACGATCGCCAAAGCCAGATTGTAGTCAGAGATTTAGGCTTAAAAATGCCTCTGCTTTCCGATCCAGGCTGTCAGGTTTTTCAGGCTTATCAAACCGGTCAAGCTTTGGGTGCTCCTTTGCCGGCTCAGTTTATTTTGGATTCAGATGGAAAACTCCTGTTCAAACATTTGTTTTCTTTCATAGACCATAATGCTAGTGTAGAAACTTTGCTGACATCTTTTGATAAGTGAGATCAATTCTGGTTGTATCGGAATGATATAAACGGAGGAGACGGCAGTGCCGTGTCCCTACCACGATCAATTGTAGGGACACGGCACTGCCGTCTCCTCGCTTATCATTCCGGCGCAGCCGGAATTGATATGACTTCTAACTAAGGACTATTTTTCGATAATGCCGCCGCCCAACAGTACATCTCCGTCATACCAAACAGCGGCTTGTCCGGGGGTAATGCTCAACTGCGGTTCGTCAAAAATCAACTTGACTCTTGTACCGCTGGGCTTGGACTCTGTTTGGGAGGATTCTACAGGAATAATTGTAGCTGGGACGGGTTGCGATCGATAACGAATCTGTACAGACGCCCGAATCGGAGCCGTTGGTGCAGCGACAGAAACCCAATTTACTTTCTGCACCGTACATTCAGATTCTACCGCCAACTGTCGATCGCCCACAATTACCCGATTGCCAGGAGCATCTAGTTCAATCACATACAGCGGTTCCGGTGCAGCAATCCCGAGTCCCTTCCGCTGGCCGATGGTGTAGTGGTGCACGCCGTCGTGCTGTCCGAGCACTTGGCCTGACTTGTCCACAATGTCACCCTTTTGCGGCGCAATGTACTTATCCAGAAACGCCCGCATCGAACCGTTGCTTTCCACTAAGCACAAATCCTGACTTTCCGGCTTATCAGCAGTTGTCAAGCCAAATTCCGCCGCAATTCTGCGAGTTTCAGTCTTGGTAATTTCCCCCAAAGGAAACTCCGTACCCGCCAATAAATCTTGTGTTAAATCGTACAAGAAATAAGATTGATCTTTCTGGGGGTCGATCGCCCGTAGCAACTGATAGCGACCCGTATCTGTATCATAAGTAATGCGAGCATAGTGTCCTGTCGCAATCTTTTCTATGCCGAGTTGTTCGCGAGCAAACTTGAGCATCGGCCCAAACTTCACAGTTTTATTGCACTGCGAACAAGGCAAAGGCGTAATTCCTGCACTGTAACCATCCACCAAATAATCGACAATACTTGCTTGAAAGACCTCGCGGCTGTCAACAATGTGGTGGGGAACGCCCAAATCTTCGCAAATTTTAGCGGCATCGACCATTCCCTCAGAGCAGCACTGACCTTTGCCCTTCATCAGCCACAGCGTTAAACCCACCACTTCATATCCCTGATGGTGTAAAATTGCGGCTGCTGCGGAACTATCGACCCCGCCGGAGAGGCCTACAACAATCTTGTTCATGGTTCTGAGAGAAATTGCTATTCTACTGTTACTTTGTTCGATCGAGCTAATTTATTATACCACAGGAATACTACAAGCTGGTACTGTTGCTGTTAGCTGAAATTTTAGCATTAATAATATGACTCTTCAAAAATTTGTTGTCACTGCCGACCAAATGCGGCAAATAGAAACCAGAATCTTTGCCGCTGGAATGCCGGTAGCAGCTTTAATGGAAAAAGTCGCCGGACTGATTGCCACACGCATTCAGGAGCTTTTGAAGGCAGAAGTCAACCCCCCCCAACCCCCCCCAAGGGGGGAAAGAAGAGGAAAGAAGAAAGAGGGATTTAGTTATCTAGGAAAAGAGTCTGAAGGGAAAAAGATTGTTAATTGGCAATTGCCAGTTATCGGCGTATTGGTCGGGCCGGGACACAATGGCGGCGATGCTTTGGTTGTGGCCCGGGAATTGCACTTTCAAGGATTCCCAGTAGTCATTTACTGCCCGTTTTCTCAACTAAAAGAACTCACAAAAAGTCATACTGATTATACGCGTTCTTTGAACATTCCATTTTCTGACAAGGTTGAATCGCTGAAAAACTGCGCTTTGCTGATCGATGGTTTATTTGGCTTTGGATTGGAACGAGAGATTACTAACCCCACAGCCGCCGCTATTGACGAAATAAATAATTTAAATATACCCGTTTTTAGTATTGATATTCCGTCGGGAATTCATACAGATACCGGAGCAGTTTTGGGAACGGCAATCCGAGCAAAACATACGTTGTGTTTGGGTTTGTGGAAGATGGCATTTCTGCAAGATGGAGCATTAGAATATATTGGCACTTCAGAATTAATTGATTTTGATATTCCCGCAGCAGATATTGCGGCGATATTGGGCGATTCGCCGTCAATACAGCGGATTACCAAACAATCGGCGATCGAGCATTTGCCATTGCCCCGATCGCCAATTTCGCACAAATACACCAATGGTCACTTACTAATTGTTGCAGGTTCGGGCCGCTACAGCGGAGCCGCAATTTTAGCGGCATTGGGAGCTAGGGCTAGTGGCGTTGGAATGCTGTCAATTGCGGTTCCTGAGTCGATTAAACCGATGTTGAGCAGTCATTTGCCAGAGGCTTTGGTTATAGGATGTCCCGAAACCCACAGTGGTGCAATTAGGGAGTTGCCGGTAGCAATTGATTTGAGCAGCTACGATGCGATCGCAGTAGGGCCCGGTCTGACACTGGAAGCGGCAATCGCTGTAGAATCTGTACTGGAGTGCGATCGACCTTTGGTTTTAGATGCTGACGGTTTAAATATCCTCGCTCAACTCGGCACAGTCCCGATTTTGTCGGAACGCTGTGCACTGACAATTATCACGCCTCACCCGGGGGAATTCAAGCGTTTGTTTCCCGAATTAGCCGGCGAAATGGGCGATCGAATTGCCGCAACTAAGGCGGCGGCTGAGCTTTGTGGTGCAGTAGTATTACTCAAAGGAGCGAGAGTTTGCATAAGTTGGCAAGCAGAGGGCGATAGTACCGTCACCTACGTCAATCCCGAAAGCACCCCAGCCCTCGCCAGAGGCGGCAGCGGCGACGTTTTGACAGGCTTGTTGGGGGGACTGCTCGCAAGTGCGATCGTCCGCAAATCTCCCCCCGAATCCGTTGCAGCAACAGCCGTTTGGTGGCACGCTCAAGCCGGAATCGCGGCTGCAAAAGAACGGACGGAATTAGGAGTAGATGCCTTTACTTTGACACAATATTTAATTCCCGCTTTGCGAGATTTTTCCGAGTAAACAATAGACCTCGACCATAAGATTCAGTAAAAAAACCAGTTTCTTTCTTTAACTAACTCAAACGAGTGTCACTCGTTTGAGTGTCACTCAAAAAAGTGACTGTGCAGTCATAAAACCTACGAGTTATACCTGAAATATCAAACACCAAAACTTAAATCTTGAAAGGAATCACATTATGTTCACCGAAGAAAGAAGTATGAACAATGAAACTCTGGCTATCGCCGCCGATACTACTGCTCAATCAAATCTTGCAGTTGGTCTGACGACTGGACTGAACAAACCGACTTTACAAATCGGTTCAACAGGTCAAGCTGTCAAAGAACTAGAAACCCTCCTAGCTCATTGGGCATACTATTTCGGCCCGATTGATGGCATCTTCGGCATCCAAGTTAAAAACGCAGTCCAAGGCTATCAACACCGCGTCTTCTTAATTGAAGATGGCGTTGTGGGTTCTATGACTTGGCAAGCACTCTATTCTGGTGCACCTGTGAATATGCCGATCGTCATGAATGGCAGTTCTGGTGATGCTGTGAAAATTGTTCAGAAAGTCCTGAAATTGAATGGATACTATTTCGGCATGGTTGACGGATTTTTTGGAACGATGACAAAAGTAGCGGTCATACAATTCCAAACGGATAAGGCTTTACTAGCCGATGGAATTGTTGGGAAAAGAACTTGGCACGCTCTGAGCAAGTTACCGCACTAATGACGACTGGCATTCCTAGGAATTACGCTCTCACCATAACTGTAGGGTGCATCGCGCACCTTACAGACTTGCAACTCCTTCGATGCGCACCGAACACCTAATCCATGAACGGTTAAAACTGCACTAACTCAAATAAGTGACACTCGAAAAAGTGACTGTGCAGTCATAAAACCTACCAGTTATACCTGAAATATCCAAGACCAAAACTTAACTCTTGAAAGGAATCAGACAGATTATGTACACCGAAGAAAGAACCATGAACAATGAAACTCTGACTCTCGCTACCGATACTACTGCTCAATCAAATCTTGCAGTTGCTGAAGCATCTCGACTGATTAAACCCACTTTGCGGCGTGGTTCTACAGGTCAAGCTGTCAAGGAACTGCAACAGCTTCTATTTCATTGGCAATATTATTTCGGTCTGATTGATGGTGTTTTCGGCGTCTATGTTGAAAGCGCCGTCAAAGACTATCAACACCGCGTCTTTTTAACTGAAGATGGCATTGTGGGTTCTATAACTTGGCAAGCGCTATATTCTGGTGCACCTATTAAGCCGATTCTCATAAATGGTAGTTCAGGTAATGATGTCAAAATTGTTCAGAATGTCTTGAAATTGAATGGATACTATTTCGGTGTTGTTGATGGATTCTTCGGGCCAATGACAAAAGTAGCGGCGATCCAGTTCCAAACGAATAAGGGTTTACCAGCCGATGGAATTGTCGGGTATAGAACTTGGCACGCTCTGAGCAACTTGCCGCATTGATCGCACTTGAAATCGCGATCCGCAAGTAGGGAAATGGCAATGCCATATCCCTACTTCTCGTTCATGGGAATGCTGCGTGCGGGAATCGCGATCGCAAATTCGGTTCCCATTCCCGGCGATGAAAAACATTCTAGACTTCCCCGGTGTTTTTTTGTGACTATATCGTGGCAAATTGGCAGTCCCAACCCTGTTCCTTTGCCTTCAGCTTTCGTTGTAAAGAATGGCGAAAATAGTTTTTCTTTGATGTGTTTTGGCATCCCAATTCCATTGTCAGCTATCCGAATCTTGACTGTACAATTTGTCAGTTCTCCGCTGCTTTTGTCCACAGAAGTCGAAATTGTAATCGCATTGGGGTTGCTCTCAATCTGTTTGTAAGTTTTACCAACATTAGATTCTTCCAAAGCATCGATCGCGTTGGCTATCAAGTTCATAAATACTTGATTCAGTTGCCCCGGATAGCATTCTATGTTAGGCAATTTCCCGTATTTTTTGATGACTTTAATTGCCGGGCGATCGCTATTGGCTTTCAGCCGATGCGACAAAATCATTAATGTAGTTTCAATTCCTTCGTGAAGATTTGCTGATTTTTTGTTAGTCCCGTCGGTACGCGAGTAATTTCGCAAAGATTGCATGATGTCGCGGATGCGATCGGTTCCCAATTTCATTGAGTCAATCATCTTTGGCAAATCTTCTACCAAATATTCTAATTCAATCGCTTCTATTTCATCTAAAACTGCTTGTCCTGGTTCGGGAAATGTCTCTTGATAAAGCTTGACTAAATTTATCAAATCACCAGCATATTGTTTGGCATAATGCAAGTTGCCTGAAATAAAGCTCACGGGATTGTTCACTTCGTGGGCGACTCCAGCAACCAGTTGTCCGAGTTGCGAAATTTTTTCGGTTTGAACTAATTGTGCTTGAGTTTGTTGGAGTTGAACGAGTATTGCTTCTAAGTCTGCGGCTTTTTGTCTTAATTGAGCTTCCGATGTTTGCAGAGCTTTTTCGGTGCGCTTGCGATCGCTAATATCACGATTAATTACCAAAGCATGGGGTTTCCCCTCGTACTCAAAAAAGTTAGATTTGAGTTCAAGATCGCACAGCGTACCATCTTTTCTTCGTATAACAGCTTGACAGTTAAATTCTTGACCTCTGCTGATAGTTTGTTGTAATTTGGCAAATAAATGCAAATAGTCTGGGAGAATATAATCGACTGGAGTTAAATCCACAAACTCTTCCTGAGAATAGCCAAAAATTTTACAGAGTGCGGGGTTAGCTGCGATGACTTTACCAGTCTCCAATTCTATCAGGGAAAGTCCGTCTGCTACCGTCTCAAATATGCTGCGATACTGCTGTTCTTTTTGCACGAGTTCGACTTGAAACTGTTGCAGGCTTTCAAGTGATTCAGCCAATTGGCGGGATTTGTGTTGTTCCCGGGTGTAGAGGCGGGCGTTTTCCAGGGCGATCGCCGCTTGTGCCGTTAACAGTTGCAACAGTTCCAGCCGATCGCGCGTAAAAGCTCCTACCGTCAGATTATTCTCTAAATACACAATGCCAATCAACTTACTTTGATACAGAATCGGCGCGCATAAAATCGATTTTGGTTGGCAACTTTGAACATAAGTATCAGCTTGGTAAATTATTTCTTGAGTTGCATCGCTCAATACCAACGGTTGCTGAGTTCTGGCAACATAATTGACTATAGAAACCGGAATATCTGAGCTATTTTCAAGCAGCATTGACTCCTGAAATGTAGCTGAATCATGTAGATTAGTATCCGACACTTCCACAAACATTTGCCCGGATTGTTCTAAAATAATGCAGCCTTTTTGCGCGCCAGCATTTTCTAAGATAATATGCAGTAGTTTTTTTAACAATTTTTCTAAGACAATTTCACTATAAATTGCCTGAGAAGCTTTGATTACCGTTGCTAAATCCAAGATATTAGCGTGACTAGACGTACTCGCTGTTACAGTTGCAGCAATCCGTGATTCTATAGCTTCAGGAAATAAATTGCCATAGTATTCTTCTAGTTGACGAACTTTAGCTGTTGCGCCCCACTGGAGATAGCACACTCTGGCATCGTTGAGATAACTTTTGACAAAAATCAGCCGATTTTGCGATAAATAAAATCGGGCAGCTAATTCATTAATTAGTGCAGCATCTTGAAGGAAGCGGTTTTCGATTGCTAGGGCGATCGCACTATCGTAGCATTCTGATGCTTCATGCTTTTGTCCCGACAACCGCGCCACTTCCGCCCGGATTGCTAAATATTTGTGCTGATAATTCGCAGGGCAATTCTCAGCAAATTCTCGAAGTTCTTCCAGGCAAATGTTGAGCTGTTCTTGGTAGAGTTGCCGATCGCCCTCGCGGGCATCTGTACAAGCAGCAGCAAGGGCGATCGCGCGGTGAAAATAAAAAACCGGACTTACAAACACGCCCGCTACACTAGGCAAAAATTCAACACCAATATTAGCATATTCTAACGCTCGATCGACCTGACCAAACCAATTCGCTATAGTTAGTTTGTAGAGGTAAACCACAAAAGAAGTTATCAAATCAGCCGAGGATTCAGCTCTTTTTAAAAGAGCAGCATCGTCGATAAAAGTTGGGGGATTTTCCGCAGTTTCCGCAGGGCAAGTAAGTTGATAAATTGCCTGTTTGTTTAAGAAAAAATAGGCTACCATATTAGGGTCTATTTTTTCCAGAATAGGAATGAATTCATCAATAATTTCTGCGGATCTCTGTAATGATTGATTGCCAAAAAAGGTGATTACCAGATAATTAGCCGCAGCATATCCTGACCACTGATAAGCACCTGTTTCTAAACCGATATTAAAAGCTTTGAGCATCACAACTTTGCAGTCATCAATATATTTATTGTGGTGCATTGAATCTGCCCAAATATGCAAAATAGAAGCACCTAACTCAGATACATCCCAACGTTCATAAAGATTGAGAGACAGTTTTCCAGCTTCGTAACCGGCCTCCATCTCGCGATATTTAACAATCAAAGTCAAGGAATACAAAATGTAGCCAAGGGCAGAAATTCGGCAATTGCCATGTTCGATTGTTGCCTGCACCAACTTCATCGCGCAGAGATATCTAGCGTTGGGACTGGTAAAAAAGGCGATCGGGTTAAGTTCTTTCAAGATTCGGTGGGCGGCGAGTTGCAGCGGATCAGTGAGTGTTGGTAAATCTGCCAAATCGGCGATCGCCCGATCGCCAATCATCTCTTTCGTCTTCGCCAACTCCCGCAGCAAATACGCATCATCCGGGTAAGGTTCAAACTCAATTCCCAAAAATTGCAAAGTTTCGATACCTAACTGATAAGCAGCAATCAAATCATTTTTCATCCGCAAACAAGTCATCTTCAACTCATTAACCCGACACCGTTCTAATAATGTCCTAGTTTGCGTCAGAATTAAATCTAGAATTGTCAAAGCTACGTCATTTTTGCCATTCAAATATTCAGCTTCGCCCAACTCCAAATGCAGCGCCCAAGTTAACGCATAATTATCTTCCCAGCTTTGTGCTGGCAAACTGTTGCAGCCAGACTGGAAAAAAGTCAGCGCAGTTTCAAACGCAGAAGCACCTTTTGTAGTTCTACCCGCCTGCAAGTTTAACTGGGCTAATTCATAGCATTGACTCAACTCGCAAATCAACCCGCGAGCAAAATTCAAATGATTGACAATATCAAAAATTCGTTCCTGGCGTTCAGATTCACTACTTCCCTGTAGTAACAAACGCCCGATCGCCAAATGAACCCGTTGTTTCTGTTCGTCAGGAATCATTGCATAGGCAGCTTGCTGAACGCGATCGTGCATAAACTTGTAGCATACCTCTCCGGGAGTTTTGCCCAACTTCTTCAACTCTTCCCGCTCAAATACTTGCAGTATCTGATAGCTATTATCTACAGGTAAAATCAACCCCACCTGCAACGCTTCCCACAAATCCCGCGCTGTTTCACTCCAAGATTGTCCGCTTGCTACCGACAGCATATCCAAACTAAACTGATTGTTTATACAAGCAGCTAATTGTAAAACTTTTTGGGTTTCAGTTGACAAAGTTTGAATTTTTTCAACCATCAGATCGACAACATTTTCCGAGATTTCCTGCCGTTCAATATGTTTAATATTCCACTGCCACTGAGCCGTTTTTTGGTTAAATTTTAGCCAGCTTTTTTGATGCAAATACTTCAGCATTTGCTTGAGAAAAAATGGATTACCATTCGTTTTTTTAACAAGCAAATTTGCCAACGGTGTCGCTGTTTTGGCAGAACAGCTCAAAGTTTCAGCAATTAGTTGAGTGGCGTGCCCAATTGCTAGCGGTGCTAAAGTAATAGCTGTCATCGGAACTCCCGCTGCGCGAATTGCCTTATTCGCTAGCATAAACGGATGTGTCGGGCTGACTTCATTATCACGATAAGCAACAATCACCAGCAAGTAAGGCATTTTTCCGAGGCTATTTTGTTGGTACATATCGACTGTTGCGCTATCCATCCACTGACAGTCATCGAAAAACATTACTAAGGGGTGTTCCGCAGTGGCAATTGCTTGGACAAACTGCTGAATCACTCGATTGAAGCGGTTTTGCGATTCAATAGCACCGAGTTTAGGTACGTCTGGTTGCGGCCCTAAAATTAGTTCTAATTCGGGGATGGCTTCGATCGCAATTCGAGCATTAGCATCCAAAACGCCAAGCAGTTTATCTCGCCACAAATCAATCTGAGATTCGCTTTCGGTCAAAATCTGCTGCACCAAACTCCGCATAGCTTGATTGAAACAAGTATAGGGAACATTGCGCTTGAATTGGTCAAATTTTCCCGAAATCAAGTAGCCGCGCTGCTTGGTTAAATTGCGGAGAATTTCGTGCACTAATGCTGATTTGCCAATCCCGGAATAGCCACCGACTAAGACTATTTCACCGCTACCTTTACTGACTCGATCGAAAGCTTGCAATAACTGTTCTGTTTGTGTTTCTCGTCCGTAAAGTTTTTGCGGAATCAACAACTGACTTCTCGCATCCAGTTGTCCGGGGATAAAGTTAGAAATTGTACCTTGACTCAAATTTTGATTCTGGCACAGTTCTAAATCTGCTAATAGTCCCGCTGCACTTTGATACCGATTTTCGGCATTTTTTGCCATCAATTTTTCCGCAATTTCTGCTAAAACCTGGGGAATTTGCGGGTTTAATTGTTGAATTGGAATCGGTTGTTTGGCAATGTGACAATGTACTAATTCCAGCGGATCGATGCTGTAAAATGGCAATTTTCCGGTCAGCAGTTCGTAAAAGGTGACACCGAGAGAGTAGAAGTCGCTACGGTAGTCTACCGCCCGATTCATCCGCCCGGTTTGTTCCGGCGACATATACAGCACTTCCGGATGTTATGAGGTACAGTAGCAGCAATTAGTAAACCAGT
>ENA-OFCI01000686-OFCI01000686.1-metagenomes-genome-assembly--contig:-NODE-686-length-18697-cov-5.705343_pt1 | contig 18697 bp, 17 predicted proteins | sample MGYA00153391_OFCI01 | MGnify analysis MGYA00153391
CCACTCCTTCCCATCCCGAACAGGACAGTGAAACGCCTCAGCGCCGATGATAGTGCGGGTTCCCGTGTGAAAGTAGGACATTGTCAGGCTACTATTAGGAAAGCTCCCGTTGAAAGACGGGGGCTTTTTGTCTTTCCGTCTGCTTACGATCCGAAAGATTGACCGGGTTGCGCGCGCGGGGCGGCACCAAAAGCCGTGTTACTTCCCGAACTTAAGTCACGGCAGCGTTGCCAAAGCTTGCGTCATCGACATGTCGGTTGGTTGCGAGCATCTTGCTGCAAAAAGCGACGACCCGAACGTTCGCTCACGCGACGCAACTGTCGACACAAAGTCATGCGCTCCGTTCATCGCTCGGAACGTATCGAAGCCGCTCTCCAAAAATCGTTGCAGGTCTCCCAGCCCTGCGGCACGCGCCGCCCCGCGCATGAGGCGCAAGCTGTTGCGAATCACTGTCCGGCGCGTCAATCGATGCAACCTCCCCGCGACGTCCAGCGTCAATGCAATCTGCTTTTCTCTCTCGGCCTCGCGACCCGTGGCTTGCCACGCACAGATGTATTCGATGCCATTCACTGCAGCGCGCTCTAGGTGCATGGCCATGCATGAATCGAGCTTTTCCGACAATGCATGCAACTCGGCTAAAGTTTCAACCGTATCGACAACCTCCTTCGGAAACAGTCGCGCCACCGCCGGCACGACGCGAGCGAATTGCGCGTCGCGCTGCGTGAAGTCGTTCGGCCCGTACAACTCATCCAAAAAGAACCGCGAGGCGGGGCCGTAGCGCGTACTCAGCAGAAGATCGGCATAGGTGTGCGAAAAGCGTCGCTGCTGGTACGCCTTGAGTGCCGCCACCTTGGCGTTCAAGCCGACGACCGACGCGCGCTGTGTGTGCTCGGCATCCACGGTTTTGAGGTGGGCGAGGATCGTAGCGGCCGATGTCGACATCAGTGAAGTCTGGTGCATTCGTCGGCGCAGCGCATCAGGATCACAAGCCGACTGTACCTACCTCAAACCGCCTCGGATCGGTTGGTAGCATAAAGACATGATCGCACGCCTGCAGAAGTTCATCGCGATCGCGCTCGCTGTGTCTGTGATCGCGTGGGCCGCGGCTTTTGTCGCAATCGGGCGACCACTCTGCGCGTCTGTCGGCGCACTGTTGATTCTGACCGGCTACGCGCTCTTGCTCGGCGCGGAGTTCGTAATCTTGTATTTCGTGCAACACGCTGACGTGGCACCGCGACCCGCGCTTCACCAGCTTCTGTCTGCGTGGTGGAATGAAGTTGTCATCGCGCCGCGTGTCTTTCTGTGGCGCCAGCCATTTCGCTCGAACGTCGAACCGGATTCGCTGCCCGATCGTCCCGATGGCCGCCGCGGTGTGCTGCTAGTGCACGGCCTCGTTTGCAATCGCGGGCTTTGGAATCCGTGGATGCGCGCATTACGCGCTCGTCGGATACCGTTCCTTGCGATCAACCTCGAACCGATATTCGGCTCGATCGACGCTTACGTTGACCACATCGAAGCCGCGGTCGCGCGAATCGAAATCGCAACGGGCCTACCGGTCGTGCTCGTCGGACACAGCATGGGCGGCGTGGCGATTCGTGCCTGGTTCGCACGCTCCAAAGCCGCAGCGCGCGTGCATCGTGTGATCACGATCGGCAGCCCGCACCGGGGGACATGGCTGGCGCGTTACGGCCACACAGTCAACGGACGCGAGATGCGGCTCCAAAGCCCGTGGCTTACCAAACTCGCCGCAACCGAACCCGCCGGGCACTTCGCGCAGTTCACCTGCTTTTTCGGCCATTGCGACAACATCGTTTTCCCCGCGGCTTCGGGCACCTTGCCGGGTGCGACCAATGTTCATGTGCCGGCAACCGCGCACGTGCAAATGGCGTTCGAGCCGCAGGTGTTCGACGAAACGTGTCGCTGGCTGCTTTAAGTCATCAGCACGCCAGCGCGCTTCTATCAACCACCTGTCAGCGTAGCGCTGGCTGCCGTTTCGTCTTTCAGCACACCGCGCCGCACCTGGTCGAGCTCGATGCTCTCGAACAGCGCGCGAAAGTTGCCCTCGCCGAAACCTTGGTCGCCCTTGCGCTGAATGATCTCGAAGAAGATCGGCCCAATCACGGTCTGCGTGAAGATCTGCAACAGCAACTTGTTCGAAGCGCCTTCATGCGTCGCACCGTCTACCAGGATGCGCAGCCGCTTCAATTCGTCGATGTTCTCGCCGTGGTTGGGCAGTCGGCGATTCACGAGGTCGTAGTAGGTGAGGGTCGTGTCCTGGAACGCCACGCCCTGCGCCTTCATCCCGTCAACCGTCGCGTAAATGTTGTCGGCGCTCATCGCGATGTGCTGGATTCCTTCACCGTGGTACAGCGCCAGGTACTCGGCGATCTGGCTTTTGTCATCGGAGCTTTCGTTGATCGGGATGCGGATCTTGCCGCACGGGCTTGTCATCGCCTTGCTTTTCAGGCCGGTCAGCTTGCCTTCGATGTCGAAGTAGCGCACCTCGCGAAAGTTGAACAGCCGCTCGTAGAAGTCAGCCCATTCCTTCATGCGGCCGCGGTGCACGTTGTGCGTCAGGTGGTCGATGTAGGTCAGGCCGTTGCCCATCGGGTTCGCATCTGCGCCTTCGATCGGGACGAAGTCAACATCGTAAATGCTGATGTTGCCGATCGCGCCGGTGGCCGCACTTTCCTTACCGTGCCAGCGGTCAACGAAGTAGATCAGGCTGTCGCCGATGCCCTTGATCGCCGGAATGTTCAGCTCCATCGGCCCGGTGTGGTTGTCGAATCCCCACGCGCCGAGCTCGAGCGCGCGCTCGTAAGCCTGCTTAGCGTCTTTCACGCGGAACGCCATGGCACACACGCTCGGCCCGTGCTGCCGCGCAAAGCGCTGCGCAAACGAGTTCGGCTCGGCGTTGATAATGAAGTTGACCCCCCCTTGGCGGTACAGCGTAACGCGCTTGTGGCGGTGCTTCGCGATGGCCGTAAAACCCAGCGTCTCGAACAGCTTGCCGAGGGCGACCGGATCGGGCGCGGCGTATTCGACGAACTCGAAGCCGTCGGTGCCCATCGGATTTTCCGAGGAGGTGAATTCCATGTTTGTTCCAGTGCTGGCGTCGATGCTACGACACGCAGGGTGTGCAAGCACTGACGACAGCGCGTGGTTCAAATCCCTTGCACGAACTGCAGCGTGGCCGCCGGCGACAGGTTCAGCAGGTTCGCGATGTCGGTCACGTCGTCGGGGATCGCAGGGTTGTCCCAACCCTGCGCGGTGTGGCGTGCCAAGCGCAACCCGAGCATTACGCTTTGCACGCCTGCGGTGTCGGCATGGCGGTCGTCGCTGATGCGAATCAGCAGCTCCGGCAGCCGCCACGCCTTCATCAGCGCCTGCTGCAAGTCGAACAGCTCGATGCCGAGCACCGAGAGCTGCGCCGCGCTCGACCGCAGCGCCGGATCGCCGCGTTGGCACTCGCGGATGCGCAAGGCGAGTGCCGGCGCATGACACCACAGCAGCATCTCAGCGAAATCGTGCAGCAGCGCGGCGGCGTGGATTACAGCTGCATCGTGGTCCATGCGGTGCACCGCGAAGCCGAGCGCGAAATTCGCGCCGCGGTGCGCGCGTTTGAGTGTGTCAGTCAGGCCTTGCAGCGCGTCGGGTTCCTCGGCCAGGCGGTCTTCGACCGTCGACTGCACGCCGAACGCCCTGAAAAAAGGCGAAATACCGATCATCACCAGCGCCGAGGTCACGGTCTCGACATCGGTGATCACCCGCGCACTGCGGTGGGTGGCCGCGTAGGCCAAAACCTTCAGCGTCATCAGCGGGTCGCTCGCGATGGTCTCGCCGAGACTGTTCGCGTCCACGCTGTCCTCATTCGCGCGCAGGGCTTCGAGCGTATCGGCAGTTTGCGCAAGCACCGGGATTTCGGCTGCGCGGAAATGCGTCGTCCACGCGAGCAGATCGCGCAGCGAATGCTTGAGTTGGGGCAAGGGCGACACCGCGAGATCTGTCATCGACATGCGTTCTCTATCGGCGCGACAGTGGTCGGGCTTGAGCTCACGACTCGAGTTCAGGCGATCGGCCCGACCGATAGCATGTGACCTTCTGCCGGGTCGGTGCTGCCGCCGAGAAGCGCGGCGTAAGCGGATTCGATCGCCGCGGCACCGTGGCCACGCTCGACACGCAACCACGGCTTCTCGAGCGCTGTCACCGGCCGCATGAACGCTGCCCAAGCGTCGCCGGTGCGCTGCTGCAACCCGGCGGCGCCCCAATCGGCATGGCGCTTCTTGATCTGCGCCGGCGCGAAGAACAGTGTCGGCTTCGGACCGGGCAGCCCTTTGCCGCTGCCGAGTTCGGCCCAGTGCGTGCCACCGACCGAGCAGCTATACATCAGGTTGTCGCCAAGATGCTGATGGATGCTCGCGCGCAGGCCGACGCTGCCGCTGAAGTCGACGTACACGGCCGGCACATTTGCCGACAGTACGGCGACCGCGTCGTAGGTCAGCACCTCGTCGTAGCAGCCCAGGCTTCGTGTGAATGCGAGATTGGCATGCGACGTGAGCCCGATCACATTCGCGCCGCCCGCGCCCCGGCGCTGCGCAAGGCAAAACGCGGTGCCGTAGGCGGTCTTGCTCGATGCGCTCGACAGGATCACCGCCTGCGCGGTAAAGAAGCCGTTGTCGGCGAGAAAGTCGTCGATCAAAAACGAGGTGATGAACAGCGGCCGCAGCAGCGCCTGCTCGGCCTCGCGCGCCGCCGTGTAGCCCGGGTCGGCACTGCAGCGCAGGTAGTGGTTGTAGACGGCATGCAACTCGCGGCGGTGCGCAGCGCCGTCGGAAAAACCGGTGACGTTGATGCGGGCGGGCTCGAGCACCACGTCGGTCGCGATCGGAAAGTACCCGTAAAAGCGCTCGCCTATAACAACGCCCTCGCAACGCGACTCCGTCACGTTCGCAAAGCCCCAGACCGGAATGCAGCCAGTGGCCGGGTCACCGGTTGGGAAGAAGCCCCAATAATTCATCGCGTCGCCGAACGCGGCGCAGGTGATGTTGTTCGAAGTCAACGCAAAGCTGTCGATCGCCAGCCGCACGGCACCAAAGGTCAGCGCTGCGCGTTCGCTGCGAACCCAGCGGGTGATGGTGAGCTTCTTCTTCTCGACGACGAAGGTGGTGGTCATCTGCTTTGTCTCCGTGAACCGGCGTGGTCTAGCATCGAGTATCGCGTTTGCGAAAGCCGCCATGAACACTGTGACATTGCCCGACGGAACAAAGCTGCCATCGATCGGGCTGGGAACGTGGAAGATGGGCGAATCTGCGGGCACCCGCGCGAATGAAATCGCCGCGGTCCGGCTGGCGATCGAGATCGGCTACCGCGTCATCGACACCGCCGAGATGTACGGCGAAGGCGGCGCCGAAGAAGTCGTCGGGCAGGCGGTGGTCGAAGCGCTGCGCGCCGGCACGGTGACACGCGGCCAGCTCTTCATCGTCAGCAAGGTCTATCCGCACAACGCAAGCACCGCTGGGCTCGCAGCGGCGTGCGCCCGCAGTTTGAAGCGGCTGACGCTCGACCACATCGATCTGTACTTGCTGCACTGGCCCGGCCCGCACCCCCTGCGCGAAACAGTCGCCGGGTTCGAGTCGCTGCAGGCCGAGGGCCGCATCCGCCGGTGGGGCGTCAGCAATTTCGACACCGGCGAAATGGAAGAACTCAGCGCGCTGGCCGGCGGCGCGCACTGCGCGGCCAACCAGGTGTACTACTCGCTCAGCGAGCGCGGCGCCGAGTTCGATCTGCTGCCGTGGCAGCGCGAGCGCGCGATGCCGTTGATGGCGTATTGCCCGCTCGACCAAGGCGCTTTGATCGACGAGCCGGTGCTGCGTGAAATGGCCAAGCGGCATGGCGCAACGGCGTCGCAGGTGGCGCTCGCGTGGTTGATGGCGCAACCGGGCTTGATGGTGATCCCGAAGGCAGTGCGCGAGGCGCATCTGCGCGACAACATGGCCGCGGCCGCGCTCACGCTGAATGCTGACGACTTTGCCGCGATCGAGCGTCGTTTTCCCGCGCCTCACCGCAAGCAGCCGCTCGCAATGCGCTGAACGCGAACGAGCGACCGACCTCGAACCGGTGCGCCGCTCGGGTTGTGATCGCGGCCCGTGGATCAGAGCCGCTGCACACCGCTGACCCAGCCGACGAGTTGGCCGTCGAGATAGAGCGCACCTTCGGGCGCGCCGGCCTCGGCGTAGAACTCGAGATGCTGTGCCAGCGGCCGCGCGCGACCGGCGGGTTGCGCCAAGCGGCGTGACAAGCGAGCCAGCGCAGCACTGGCACTGCGCAAGCCGATCGCGGCAAATCGCAAAGCGGCTTCACGGGCGGAGCGCGGTGCTTCGACGCTGCCAGCGCGGGGATATTTCAAGCTCGACATGGTGATGTCCTTAGAGGTGGGCGCGGGTCGCCCGCGCGCGTTTCATGGGCTGTGTTCTTTCAACCGATCGAGTTCGCGCATCAGCGAACGCCCAGCGTGCTGCCGCATCGAGCGGCCACCGGGCTGGTGGCTGCCGGCACGGCGAAACCGGGCATGCGCCACGAGCGGATTGCGGGGCTTGAGCGTGGTGTTGGCGATGGTCTTCATGGACGTTCTCCTGGTGGCGGGGAGCAAACCAAAATTGCAAACAGCCTGTGGCGCTGAGCGCAACCCAAGCCGTGTGACGACGATCGCGTCGCGGCGACGCAACAGTCGTGGCGGTCAACCCGGTACTGCAGGTTGGACCCACCTGGCGTGCCCATCGCCGTCACGGCGAATCATCGCCTGAAACTTGCGCAAATGATAAACATTTGATTATCTTGCGCAAGGGGTCTTGCGCAGATTTTTCAAGGGGTGTTGCGCCGATGAAAATTCAGCGCTTCGGCTTCAGCGGCTTCACCGCCGCTTGCGTCATGTTCCACAGGTCGCGGCCGTCGTCGGCAGGCGCCGCGGGTCGAGTGGCGCTGGGTTTGGCGGTGGTCGCCGGGTTGGGGGTCAGCACCTCGCCGAGCAGATCGAGCAAGCGCGCGCGGGCGCGTTGCGGGTGGCGGCGGTAGTAGCTCAACACGAGGCCGACGATGAAGCGCTCGTCGTCGTCTTGCGGCACGTTGCGCTGGCGGTCGTCGTCGATCACGGCGAGCGTGGCGGGTGAGACGCGCGCGCCGGGCTGAGGAGCGTTGTTGCCCGAACTGTTCGCCACGGCGTCGTCGCCGCGGTTCGCCTCATTGCCGGCCCATGCATGCGGGCCGTGGTGCGCGTCCATCCAGCCGACAGGCTTTTTGCAGAGCTGCTCGAACTGGCGCGCAAGCCGCTCGCCGATCTGGCGCGAGCGGCCCTTGATCTGGCTCCAGTAGCTCGGCTGGATCTGAAGCCGCTCTGCGAACCGCCCTTCGAGGCCGCGCAAGGTGGCGGCGTCGGCGTGCTTGACGGTCGCGTGGACGAATTCGTCGAAGAGGAGCAGGGCGTTCGCGAGGCGAATCTGTGCGACATCGCGCGGGCCGGGGTTCATGTCGCAGATGATAAAGCGTCGTTGTGCAGGCACGACTTCAGTGGAAAATCGCCGTACACCCGAACTTTGCTCAGGACGCGATCGATGACCACGCTCGGAACTCCCCTCTCGCCCAACGCCACCAAAGTGATGCTGCTGGGCAGCGGCGAGCTCGGCAAGGAGGTGCTGATCGCGCTGCAGCGGCTCGGCGTCGAGACGATCGCGGTCGACCGCTACGCCAATGCGCCAGGCCAGCAGGTGGCGCACCACGCGCGCACCATCACGATGAGCGACCCGGCGCAACTCAAGGCACTGATCGAAGCCGAAGGAGCGACGCCCGAGCGCCCAATGCTGGTCGTGCCCGAGATCGAGGCGATCGCAACCGGCATGCTCGAAGCGCTCGAAGCCGCCGGCGTGGTGCGCGTGATCCCGACCGCGCGCGCGGCCCGGTTGACGATGGACCGCGAAGGCATCCGCCGCCTCGCGGCCGAGACGCTCGCGCTGCCGACCAGCCCGTACCGATTCTGCGATTCACTCGCCGAGTTGCAGGCGGCGATCGATGGCGAGATCGGTTACCCGTGCATCGTCAAGCCAGTGATGAGCAGCTCCGGCAAGGGCCAGAGCCGACTCGATGGCCCGGCTGATGTAACCAAGGCCTGGGACCACGCGATGGCCGGCGGCCGCGTCAGTCGCGGCCGCGTCATCGTCGAGGGCTTCATCGATTTCGACTTCGAGATCACCCTGCTGACGGTGCGCGCCCTCGGCGAAAACGGCCAGGTCGAAACGCATTTTTGCGAGCCGATCGGCCATGTGCAGGTGCATGGCGACTACGTCGAAAGCTGGCAGCCGCACGCGATGCGCCCGGCCGCGCTGGCGCGCTCGCGCGACATCGCCAAAGCAGTCACCGACAACCTCGGCGCCGCGCCGGACGGTAAGCCCCAAGGGCTGGGCGTGTTCGGCGTCGAACTCTTCGTCAGGGGCGACAACGTGTGGTTCAGCGAGGTCTCGCCGCGCCCGCACGACACCGGCATGGTCACGATGGTCACGCAGTGGCAAAACGAGTTCGAGTTGCATGCCCGCGCGATTCTGGGCTTGCCGGTCGACACCGCATTGAAGAGCCCGGGCGCGAGCGCGGTAATCTACGGCGGGGTCGATGCGGTCGGGCTGGTGTTCGACGGCATCGATGCGGCGCTGCGCGTGCCGGGCACCGAGTTGCGCCTGTTCGGCAAGCCCGAAAGTTTCGTCAAGCGCCGCATGGGTGTGGCGCTCGCGTTCGATGCCGATGTCGAGGTGGCACGCCGCCGTGCGAAGCAATCGGCGGCCTGCGTGAAGCCGCGCGCGGCATGAAGGCTTCGTGAGGCTCGCTCGATGATCTTGACTGCATGACCCAGGAGAACGACACATGACAACCAACGGATGGTGGGTGCTGATCGGCGCGGCGCTGCTCGCCGGTACGGCCGCCGGCGGGTGGCTCGCGATGCGCTTTGCACGCGCGCGCCACGCCGCGCAAATACGCAAGGCGAACGACGAGCTACAGCAAAAATTCTCGGCCACGATCGACCAGCTGCGTGCCGCCCAGGTACGTGCCCAGACCGAACTAGAGCAAGCGCGCAACTCGTTCAAGCGCCAACTCGCGGTGGCGGCCGACGAGCCGCGCGCCGCCGCGGCACGCGCCGAAGAGCGTCTGCGCGCGGCCTACGACGAGATGGACCGCATGCGCCGCGACGGCAAGCCGCCCGACACCACCAGCCCCGAGCTCAACGACGGCTTCGCCGCGACTCGTCCGATGCGCGACGGCATGTAGCTCCGCGATTCACTCCTCGTCCATCACCCGGTACTGCCCCACCAACACCACCTGCGCCGAAGGCGGCACCGCCTCATGGTGGCTCGGCTCCAGTGTGTAGCGGCCTTGGCCGCCGGTCATGCCGTTGAGCCGCGCTTGGTAGTTCGACAGCTCGGACAACGGCACCTGCCCGTTCACCACGTACGCGCCGCCGGCAAGCGCCTGCGTGCCGTTGACCTGGCCGCGCTTGGCCGAGAGGTCGCCGGTCACGTCGCCGATGCTGTGCTCGGGCGCCGTGATCTCGATCTTCACGATCGGCTCGAGCACGATCGGGTGTGCCTTTTTCACCGCGTCGATGAACGCCTTGCGTCCGGCGGTCGCGAATGCGATGTCTTTCGAGTCGACGCTGTGCGACTTGCCGTCGTACACGATCACGCGCACGTCCACCAACGGGTGCCCGGCGATCACGCCCGAGTCGAGCACCGAACGCACGCCTTTTTCTACCGCCGCGATGTACTGAGTCGGGATCGTGCCGCCTTTGACCCGGTCGACGAACTCGAAGCCGGCGCCGCGCGGCAGCGGCTCGATGCGCAGGAACACTTCGCCGAACTGGCCGGCGCCGCCGCTCTGCTTTTTGTGCCGGTGGTGGCCCTCGGCCGGCGCGGTCACCGTTTCGCGGTAAGCGATGCGCGGCGCGCGCGTGACGACCTCGCACTTGTAGACCTCGTTCATGCGCTCGAGCAGCGTGCGCAGGTGCAACTCGCCCAAGCCGTAGACAACGGTCTCGTTGGTCGCGATCACGTGCTCGACCTTCAGGCACGGGTCTTCGTCGACCAGCTTTTGCAGCACCTCCCACATGCGCTGCTCGTCGCCGCGGCGCTTCGGCTCGATCGCCAGGCCATGCACCGGCTCGGGGAACGGCAGCGGGCGCAGGTGCAGGTGATCGTCTTCGGCGGCGTCGTGCAGCACTGCGTCGAAATGCATTTCGTCGACCTTCGCGACCGCGCAAATGTCGCCCGGCACGCCCTTGACCACTTCGACGTGATCCTTGCCCTGCAGCATGAACAGGTGGCCGACCTTGAACGGCTTGCGGCCGTCGCCGATGTAGAGCTGGCTGTCGCGCGTGACCGTGCCCTGGTGAATGCGGAACACCCCCATCTTGCCGACGTAAGGGTCGACCGTGATCTTGAACACGTGCGCGATCACGTGCCGGTCGGGATCGGTCACTGCATGCAGGGCTTTGGCGGTCGCGCCTTCGCCTTTCAAGAACTGCGGCGCATTGCCTTCGGCCGGGTTCGGCATCAGCGCCTCAACCACATCGAGCAATTCGGCCACGCCGGCGCCGTTGCGCGCCGAGACGAAGCAGATCGGAATCAGGTGACCCTGCCGCAGCGCTTCTTCGAGCGGCGCGTGCAACTCGCGCGGGTCGACATCGCCGTCGTTCAGGTAGCGCTCGACGAATCTGGGGTCGACCTCGACCACCTGCTCGACGAGCGCGCGATGCGCCGCCTCGACGGATGAAAAATCGACCTCGGCGCCCGGCACCGGCAGCGGGTTGAAGAAGCAGTCGACGACCTTCGTGCCGCCCGCCGCCGGCAAGTTCAGCGGCAGGCATTCCTTGCCGAACACCGCCTGGAGCTGCTGCACCAAGCCCGCCAGATCGACACCTGCCGCGTCGATCTTGTTGACGATGACCATGCGGCACAGCTGTCGCACTGCGGCCCACCCCATCATCCGCGTGCTCATCATCTCGATGCCGGTGCTCGCGTTGATGACGACCGCGCAGGTGTCGACCGCCTCCAGTGCCGTCATCGACTGGCCGACGAAATCGACATAGCCGGGCGTGTCGATCAGGTGAATGCGTGCGCCTTTGTGCGTGAGGTGCAGCACCGCAGAGTTCAGCGAGTGCTGGGCGCGGCGCTCAATCGGATCGAAGTCGCTCACAGTCGTGCCGCGCTCCAGGCTGCCGGGCGCGCCGATCGCGCCGGCCTGGCAGAGCAGCACCTCCGCCAGGCTGGTTTTGCCTGCGCCGGTCTGGCCGACCAGCGCGAGGGTTCGGATGGCTTGGATGTCGGCGTGCGGGTTCGGCTGCGGCATGGCGCTGTCTCCTTGGGGGCGCGCTTGCGCTCGCTTGCGTCGCGTGCCAGTGCGAAGCGGCTGGCTTCGTGCGAAAGAGCCTAAGGGATAGCAGTGCACGCGGCAATCGGTGCTCGCGGCAGCGGCGGGTATCTAAAATGCGCCGCATTCACCCGGTGATGCAAGACGTGAACCGCTACATCTCTCAACCCGCCGGTGAAACGGCCGATCTGCACGGTGTTCAGCCACGGTTCGCCGTGGCTGTCAGCGTCGCCGTGGTCGTGGTGTGGGCGCTCTGGGCGGCGTACTTCAACACCGCGCAGTTCGGCGACAACATCGAGCAGTTCAACTGGGCACAGAGCCTCGAGCTCGGCTACCACAAGCACCCGCCGCTGCCTTCGTGGTTGCTCGGCTCGGTAATCAAACTGTTCGGACCGTCGATCTATTGGGCCTACGTGCTCGCCGCACTGTGCTTGATCGGCACCGCGATTTTCACGTGGCTGATTGGGCGCGAGTTGGTCGGCGATCGCGTCGCCGCTGCGGGTTGCCTGCTGTGGGGGCTGAACATGACCTTCTCGCAGCGCGCGCAGCTCTACAACCACAACACGGTGCTGGTGCTGTGGTTCGCCGCGACCACCTGGTTCGCAATGCGCGCGTGCCGGGCGCAGCGCACCGCGCCGCTCTGGTGGCTCGCGACCGGCCTTGCGGCCGGCGCGGCCACCTTGTCGAAATACCAGGCGGTGGTGCCGCTGGCGGGGCTGTTGCTCGCGCTTGCCTGGTCGGGCCGGCTGAAGCGACCCGCGCAGTGGGGCGGCATGCTGGGAGCGATCGTCGCAATGGTGGCGGTGTGCGCGCCGCACGCTGTGTGGGTCGCACAGCATCATTTCAGCACGCTGCGTTACGCCTCCGAGGCGATCGTCACTTCAAGCCTGGGCCAGCGGCTCGGCTTCATTGTTTCGTTCGCCGCGAACCAGCTGCGGCTGTGGTCCCCGGCGCTGCTGGCGATCGCGTTGTACGCGGGCTGGGCTCGGCTCTCCCCGAAGGTGGTGGCCCGCCGCGCCGGCGAGACGGCGCCCGATTTGTCGATCTGGATGGTCGGCCTGCTGTGGGTCGGTCTCGCCGTGCTGGTCGTGATGGCGCTGGCTGCCGGAGCCAGCCTGCGCAACCACTGGGGCGTGCAGGCGCTGCAGTTCTTTTGCATCTGGCTCGCGTGGCGTTGGGATCGAAACCGACCCATCGACATGACGCGCGTCGTTTGCGTCGCGCTCGCCGTACACGTCGCGAGCCTCGCCTGGTACGCCAGCGAGCACCGCGACCCCACGGCCGTGCTGGCCAAGCGGCGCATCGACACGATGTACCCGGCGCGCCGCCTCGCCCTCGCGGCGGTCGCGCACTGGACGCAGTCGACGAAATGCCCGCTTCATTACGTCGCCGGTAACACATTCGATGCGGGGCTGGTGTCTCTCTACTCGGGTGGCAGCCTCAAAGTGTTCGACTCCGAATCGGCGACCCCGTGGGTGCGCGCCGAAGACGTGCGCCGCCGGGGCGCTATCTACGTGCTCGACGACGACGACGTGGTGCCCGCCGGCGTGACCAACGTGATACTTTTCGACGTCGTCCCCGGCGACCGGCACGGCCGGCCGGCAAAGACGATCAGGCTCGGCGTGTTGCCGCCCGCATTGCCCTGCACAGCAGCAGGCAACGTCTACTGAAACGCCACCTCCGCAAAGCTCCTCAGCTTGCGGCTGTGCAGCTGATCGACCCCCGCCTCGCGCAGCAACTCGATCGCGCGAATGCCGATGCGCAGGTGCTGGTCGACGCGCTCGCGGTAGAAGTGGTTCGCCATGCCGGGCAGCTTGATCTCGCCGTGCAGCGGCTTGTCGCTCACGCACAGCAAGGTGCCGTAGGGCACGCGAAAGCGAAAGCCGTTGGCCGCGATCGTGGCGCTTTCCATGTCGAGCGCGATCGCGCGGCTTTGGCTGAAGCGGCGCTCCGGCGTGCTCGCGGCGTGGTGCGAGGGCAGCAGCTCCCAGTTGCGGTTGTCGGTGCTCGCGACGGTGCCGGTGCGCATGATGCGTTTGAGCTCGTAGCCCCTCAGCTGCGTGATTTCTTCGACCGCCGCCTCGAGCGCGACCTGCACCTCGGCCAGCGCGGGAATGGGCACCCACAGCGGCAGTTCTTCGTCGAGCACGTGGTCCTCGCGAACGTAGCCGTGGGCGAGCACGTAGTCGCCGAGCTGCTGCGTGTTGCGCAGGCCCGCGCAGTGGCCGAGCATCACCCACGCATGCGGGCGCAGCACGGCGATGTGGTCGGTGATGGTCTTCGCGTTGGCCGGGCCCACGCCGATGTTGACCATCGTGATGCCGCTGCCGTCAGCGCGCACCAGGTGGTAGGCCGGCATCTGCGGCAGGCGCGGCGGTGCGGCGCCGAGGTCGTCGCCCAGCAACGGCGGCAGGCCCTTGCGGCGCGTGATCACGTTGCCCGGCTCAACAAACGCGACGTAGTCTTGCGCGCGCGATTCACTGGCCATGGTCTCGTGCCCGAGCCGCACGAACTCGTCGATGTAGAACTGGTAGTTCGTGAACAGCACGAAGTTCTGAAAGTGCTCCGGCGCAGTGCCGGTGTAGTGGCGCAGGCGATGCAGCGAGTAGTCGACCCGCGGCGCGGTGAACAGCGACAGCGGATGCGCTTCGCCCGGGCCGGTCTCACGCGTGCCGTTGGCGATGCCGTCGTCCATCGCGTTGAGGTCCGGCAGGTCGAAACGGTCGCGCATCAGCAGGCGGCGCTCGGCTGTCAGGCTGCCTTCGATGTGGTCGTTGTCGGCGAGCGAAAAGTGCACAGGGATGGGCTGCGCGCTCGTTCCCACTTCGAGCGACACGTGGTGGTTTTTCAGCAGCAGACGGAACTGTTCGAGGTAGTAGCTCGCGAACAGTTCGGGCCGCGTCAACGTGGTCTCGTAGGTGCCGGGGCCGGCGACGAAACCGTAGCTCAGGCGCGAGTCGGCACGCGCGACCGTGTCGGTGCGCACACGCACGAACGGATAGCAGGCGCGCACGTGCTCGGCCATGCTGTCGCCCGCGACGAACGCCTGCAGCGCGCCGCGCAGGTGTTGAACACTGCCGTCGTAGATTGCACGCACTTGCGCGAGCGCGGCGGCGGGGTCGTTGAAGGCCGCGGGTGCGACGTAATTCGGGACGACTGACATGGTTTGCCTTCTTGTTTGTGTGGCGTCATTTTCGCCGATGGCGCAGCCGCTCGGTGGTGGGGCGGTCGGGCTTTCACGGCGCCAGACGAGCCGTCATCATGCGCGCCCGTACACTGAACCAGGCACAAACGGTGCGTGGAGCATGGCGATGAAAGTGTTGGTTCTCGGCAGTGGTGTGATCGGTGTTTCGGCGGCCTACCAGCTCGCGATGGCGGGCCACGAGGTGACGGTGATCGACCGCCAGCCCGCGGCAGCGTTGGAAACCAGTTATGGCAACGCCGGCGAGGTTTCGCCCGGCTATTCGGCGCCGTGGGCCGGGCCCGGCGTGCCGATCAAGGCGATCAAGTGGTTGCTGATGCAGCACCGGCCGCTGGTGATCCGCCCCACCGTCGACCTGAACCTCGTGCGCTGGGGCGTGGCGATGCTGCGCAATTGCACGACCGCGCGCTACGAGCTCAACAAGGGCCGCATGGTGCGGCTGGCCGAATACAGCCGCGATTGTTTGAAAGAGCTGCGTGCGCAAACCGGCATCCGCTACGACGAGCGCATGCAAGGCACGTTGCAACTGTTTCGCACCCAAGACCAGCTCGACGGCACAGCCGCCGACATCGCGATCCTGAAGCGCTACGGCGTGGGCTTCGAACTGCTCGACCGCGAAGGCTGCATTCGCCATGAGCCCGCACTCGCGAACGTGCGCGACAAATTCGTTGGCGGCCTGCTGCTGCCCGGCGACGAAACCGGTGACTGCTTCAAATTTACCCAAAACCTCGCCGCGCTGGCGGTGAAGCAGGGCGTGCAGTTCCGCTACGGCACGCCCATCAAGAAACTGGTGCTGGCGGGCAAGCAGATCGACGGCGTCGTCACCGGTTCGGGCACGCTCAAGGCCGACGCCTACCTGGTCGCACTCGGCAGCTACTCGCCGCTGCTGCTCAAGCATGTCGGCATCCTGATTCCGGTGTATCCGGTCAAGGGCTACTCGATCACCGTGCCGATCACCGACCCTGGGTGCGCGCCCGAATCGACCGTGATGGACGAGAGCCACAAGGTCGCGGTCACGCGCCTGGGCGACCGCATCCGCGTCGGCGGCACGGCGGAGCTCGCCGGCTACAACCTGCGCCTGCACGACGCGCGCCGCCACACGCTCGAGCACGTGGTCACCGACCTGTTCCCGCGCGGCGGTGATGTCAAGCGCGCCGAGTTCTGGTGCGGCCTGCGCCCGATGACGCCCGACGGCACACCGGTTATCGGCGCCACGCGGCTGCCCAACCTCTACCTCGCCACAGGCCACGGCACGCTCGGCTGGACCATGGCCGCCGGCACCGGCCGCGTGATGGCCGACGTGATTTCGGGCCGCCCGCCGGGCATCGACATGAACGGCCTGACGATCGACCGCTACCCGAACGCCTACGCCTGACTGCATTCGACGAAGCGCTCAAGGCTTTGGCGTCAGCACGGTCGTCAGCCGGTCGTCGACGCCTTCGATGCGCTCCAGCTTCGGGTAGCGCAGCCCGCCTTTGTAGGCGATCGCTACGGTGCGGTAGTGGTCGCCGTCTTTGACCAGCAACTGGATCGGCGCAGCGCCCGACTTCGCTTCGGTGATCGCTGCCTTGAGCCGATCGGCTTCGTAGGCGAGGCCGTTCACCGCGACCAGCATCACTGCGCTGCTCAGCCCGGCCTCGAACGCGGGGCTGCCCCAGCGCACGCCGCGCACTGCGCTTTCCTTGCCCACGCTGAAGCCCAGCGAGTACGAGAAGTCTTCGTAGTGGCGTTGCGCCATCGAGCCCTTGGTGGCGCTGTTCGGCTCGTCGCTCCAGCCGAGGCGCCAGCCCGAGCGTTCGAGGCCCTTCAGCAAGCCGGCGCTCGAGTGCGTGTCGAGCCGCTCGCGCAGGAAGCGCGCCCACTCGTGCGGCTGCACGGCGTTGAGTGCAGCGACCACGTCGTCGAAGGTGTAGGTCAACGGCGAAAAATCGGCAGCCGCGCGAACCGGCGCAGCGCCGAAGAACGCACGTGCGAAGTCGTCGAGCGAGCGCTGGCCGCCCGAGGCGTCGCGGATCAGCATGTCGGCTTCGAGCCAGACCATCACCATCTCGTCGTAGTAGTCGCTGCCGCGCTGCCAGTCGCGCCAGTCGTGGCCTTCCTGGCGGTCGCCCATCACGGCTTCGTTGGTCGTGTCCTGCAGGTTGCGCCAGTCACGGCCCTTTTGCGCTTGCAGCCATGCGGCGGTGTCCGCGAGGCTGTCGCGCATCTCGGCGATCGGCACCAGGCCCGAGCGCGCGGCCAGCACGTCGCCCCAGAACTGCGTTTGGCCTTCGTACACCCACAGCAGCGAATCCTGCATCGGCGTGTTGGTGTTGCGTGTGCTGAGATCGGCCGGGCGGCGGAACTTGCCGTTCCACGAATGCGTGTACTCGTGCGCCAACAGATCGCGGCCCACCGATGTCTTGGCCCATTCCTTGAAGTAGCCCGGCGACACGCCGTTCTCGCTCGACTGGTGGTGCTCCAGCCCGATCCCGCCGAAGGGTTCGCTGATGGCGAGCAGGAAGTCGTAGTGCGCGTAGTGGCGCGCGCCGAAGAGCTTGTCGGCCTGCGTCACCAGCGCGCGGTGCGCTGCCAGCTGCTCGGGCGTCATTTTGATTTCTTCGGGGTTGTCCCCCATGACGTTCAGGGACACCAGCGTGCGGCCGTTCGTGGCCGCCTCGGGGTCGAGGTCGACGCGCGCCATGTGCTTGCCGGCGAACACCGGCGAGTCGATCAGGGTCTCGACGCTGACCGGCTCGAACTCGGTCGTCGCGCCCTTCTGGCCAGCGGCCCGCAGCGCGCTGCCGATCTGCCAACCCTCGGGCAGGCGCAGGCTGGGCTTCACGGTGATGCGGCTGTCGTCGTAGCCAGCCGGGTACAGCAGCACCGCGTTCCACTGCACGTTGAGCATCTCGGGCGTGACGACGACGCGGCCGCTCTTGCTGTCGACCGGCGAAAGTTGCTGGAACTCGATGTCGAGCGTGCTCGCGCCGGCCGGCACGTCGAGCGTGAACGCGTACACGTCGAGCGGATCGCGCTTCCACGCGAGCGGCTTGCCACCAGTGCTGAACTTCAACCCGGCGAGTTCGCCGACGCGGCCGGTCGGGCCGTGGTTGCCGGGCAGCCACTGCGGGTAGTGCAGCCGCAGCGGGCCGGGCACGACCGGCACGGTTTCGCGGACGCGAAAGATGCGCCGGTCGAGGTCGGTCGCGTCGACCTGCAGCGTCAGTGTGCCGGGGTATGGCGCGTCGGTGAGGGCTTGGGGTGCCTGGGCAGTGACCGTGGTGTGGATCAGCAAGCCCAGCAAGGCAGCGCTCGTGACGCGGCCCAGAGGCGGAAGGTGCAAAGTCATCGGGGTGGTGAAGTTGGCGGCGCTTGGCGCGGAGCCGCGACCATACGTCATCGAGCGCAGTTCGCTTTCGCTACAGTGGCCTGCCAGGAGACAAGCGATGCCACAACTAGAGATTCGCGCGCCGATGGCCTGCACCGTGGTCGAGGTGTCGGTCGCGGCCGGCCAGTCCGTGCGCGCCGGCCAGACGCTGGCCGTGATCGAGGCGATGAAAATGGAGCACGTGTTGCGAGCTCAGGTCGCGGGAACAGTCGCCGTGGCGGTCGCTGTCGGTGAGAGCGTCGCGCGTGGACAGGTGCTTGCCACTGTGAAAACGCCGGCCGAAGACGAATGACGATCGAGGAGGATCAATGACCGAACATATCGTGCAGCGCGGGCTCTACTTCGAGGAGCTCGAGCTCGACACCGTGTACCACCACAGCCCGCATCGGACCATCACCGAGGCGGACAACGTGCTGTTCACGACCCTGACCATGAACACGCAGTCCCTGCACCTCGACGAGGCCTGGGCCGAGACGACCGAGTTCGGCGGGCGCCTCGTGAACAGCATGCTGACACTCGCCACACTGGTCGGGCTGTCAGTCGCACAGCTGACGCAGGGCACGATCGTCGCGAATCTCGGGTTCGACGAGGTGACCTTCCCGGCTCCCGTGCGGCACGGAGACACGCTTTCGGCGGAGACGGTCATCCTGCACAAGCGGCTTTCAGCGAGCCGTCCCGGCCAAGGCGTTGTCACCTTCGAACACCTCGCGCGCAACCAGCGC
>ENA-OFCI01000687-OFCI01000687.1-metagenomes-genome-assembly--contig:-NODE-687-length-18656-cov-7.219773_pt1 | contig 18656 bp, 15 predicted proteins | sample MGYA00153391_OFCI01 | MGnify analysis MGYA00153391
TTAGTGTTGAAGCCGTTTGGGCACGGGTCGCGGATGGGTTGCACAAAAAGCCATCGCGCTTTGCCGCGATGCCGCCAGTGGGTATCGCGCCACCCACTGGCCACGATTGAAAGTCAATCACTGGCGCGCTGTTCGAGACATTTTTGCCCAATAAATCCCGCCAAATGGCGTTCTTCTATGTGCACCCGGTCACTATTCGGCCTGCAAAAATAAAATTGATAACGGACCAAGGCTTCAACGTTCCAGAACGGAAGCCAGTACCTCTCGCGCCCGTTCGCGAGAAAAATATCGTTCAATATTTTCCAAGCCGGCATCTCTCAGCGCGTTCCAAACCACTTCGTCTGAATGCAAACGAATGACCGCATCTGCAAATGCCTCAGGCGAATTCGCAACCAGCACGTTGACGCCATCATCCAAATACATGCCTTCCGTTGACACGGATGTGGCCACGACAGGAACGCCGTATTGCATGGATAGATTGACTTTGCCTTTCACCCCTGCGCCGTAGCGTAATGGAGAGATGGAAAGTTTGGCGTGATGATAGTGGTCGGTAACATCCTCGACAAAACCGGCAATGACAAAATCATTGGCTGCGAATTTTTGCAAACTTGGGGGCGCATTGCTGCCGATGATCGTGGTAATCAGTTGTGGTGCTTTTTTTCGTAAAATCGGCAGCACATTTTCAACATACCAAGTAATCGCGTCCAGATTTGGCGGATGGCGGAAACCACCAATAAACAGGATGCCGTCACGCTCACCGAATGGTTTGGGACCGGGCATATTTTGGTGGATATTCGAAATAATTTGCACTTTCGCGCCCGGTATCAACTCTTGCAGCAACTTTGTTTCAGTCGGACTTACCACGAGCGTCATGTCTGCAATCGATATCGCATGCAGCTCTCGCTGGCGCGTATGCTGTGCAGCAGCGCGCAACAATGATTTTTCAGAAACCGGCGAAGCCAGCGCTGCAAGTCGCTCTTCACGAACGAAATGTAAATCCACGGTATCAAATATAAGTTTACTTTTTGGGGCACACTTTTTGACAAGATCAATATATTTGCATGCCACCGTGGCTCTGGACAACATCACCACATCAAATTTTGCCGCTTCGCTTTGCAAAAATTCTGCTAAATCCGGAACGAAGGGATGGAACAAAACCTCAACACCCAATGCCTGAATTTGGCTCACATAGGGTTCACGATATTCGCGGTTATCCGCCACGAAGGTGACTTTGTAACCCAGACCGGCCGCAAGATCCAGCAGCTCGAACATGCGCAGCGACCCAGAATCGTGGTCCGGCGTGAGCATGCACGCATCCACCACCAACACGCGACGCGTGGTGTAACGATCACGCTCCCACTGCGGCTGCATCCCATTTACACGATGACCTGCCAAAATCGGCCGCCAGCGCTTGGCAAACGTGGCTCGATTCGTCACCTGATGTTGCTTCACGCCCTGTGTGAGGTCAGTGCCGGAGCTACGACCTTCGAAATGCACCACCACGGCACGCGGCTGATAGATCACGCGCTTGCCTGCTTCGCGAACCCGAAAGGCCAGATCGGTGTCTTCGTAATAGGCGGGAGCATAGCGCTCATCGAAGCCACCGAGCGAAATCCAGAATTCACGTTGCAACATTAAGCAAGCCCCTGAGCAGTAATCAACCTCGCGCAAATAATTGTATTCCGGCTTGCTGGCATCATCATTGCGACCCAGATTCCAAGCTGACCCATCACGCCAGACAACGCCACCCGCCTCCTGCAAAACACCGTCGGGATAAATAAGTTTTGCGCCGACCATGCCGACATTTTTTTTTCGATCAAACACATCACGCATGGCCTGCAACCATCCCGTCGTCAGAATGATGTCGTTGTTCAAAATAACCACATATTCACCGCGCGCAAGCTCTACAGCGCGATTACAGCTGCGCAAAAAGCCAAGATTTTTTTCGTTGCGTACAAATTGCACTCCTTCAACTTTCGCCAGCTCTGTTTGTGCTGGCGTAGGCGAGCAGTCATCGATCACGATCACTTCAATATCATGTGCGGCGCAGGTGTCCGCAATGCTGTCAAGGCAGGTAAAGGTGAGCAAAGGCTGGCCATAAACAGGCACCACCAGTGAGAATTCTGGCGTCATTGAATGCGGCACTTTCAACGCCATCACCGAACTGGCGATCTCATAGAGCAGCACAGAGGGTTTCACGAATCCTTCATTGCGATTTAGTTTGTCGCGCACACGGCCCGCGAGGGCAACGGGCCCCTGTTCGCGCAAAATATGCACTGCTATTGCCGCATGATGTGGCAGACGGCGCACGCGGTAACGCAGCAATCCTGCGTGCTTTAGCGCATCTTTCAGCAAACCTGCAAACCAACGCAAAGGTGCCGTCAGCCTCCAGGACGTGCTCGCCAACACCTCATCGAACGCGCGCCCCGCAGCAGCAAACGCCCGCCTCGCCTCGTCACGCTCAAGCTCGAGAGTTTCACGTTCTGTAGCCAGCGCAACGCGAAGCTCATTGGCTTCCTGCAAACGCAAATCACGCTGCGCAACAACGTTGTAAAAATCTGCCTTTGCGTTCGCTATTTGCCCATCGGCAATATCAACACGCCGCCGCAACTCATTACGTGAGTCCAGATGTCCGCAATCGACGCCTGCCACCAACAAATCGTGCAATGAATATTCTCGCTCTGGTCCCGCTGAAAACTTCAGAAAATACCGTGCGGGGGGTAACGGCAGCGTCGGGATAGCGGGTCGGCAAATTGTGCGCGCGGGCAGTGGCTGAAGATAGCGTTGACGGTACGCCGAAGCTTCAGCTGACAGCATTGCGTCATTGGTATCAGTCAGAGCTACCCTGGCATCAGCCGCACGACATACCTTCATCAACGCTGCATTCCAGATATCCGCCGACGAATCCCATTCCGGTAATTCAACCGCAGCATAACCAGCCAAACGCTCTTCAAACGACCCTAAACGCGATGCCACAATCGGCCGACCCGTTGCCATGGCGGCACTCAACGTATATGAAAAACTTTCGGGAATTTGTGAGGGGAATAAAAATACATCCGGGCGCGCAAGTACCATGCGCCTCGCCAGATCTTGGTCGCGATAGCTCCCCGAAATTTCGATCGGTAAATACGGCCACTGTGGCACTGGGCGCGAGGTGTGGCCGAGCAACGAAAAAGTCAATGGCAGATCATGATCACGCGCATGGGTCGCAGAAGCCTCCAGTACATCCAGGCCTTTTTCGGGTGTCAATCCACCGAGCAACATGACTTTAAAATCTCGCTCACGAACCAAAGACATGGAGACAAAGTGCGGCCAAATTTCGAATTTCTGCCCAGGAAAAAATGCTGCTATCCGATCCGCCAGATCTTGCGATGGGCTGATTACGCGCTCGGCTTTCGCCAGCAGGTTTTTAAAGCGTGCGCGCCATTCTACGGCCGTAAGACCCCACGCGTGTTCGCGAACGGTTGCAGCCTCATCCGCGGGCATGGCGGCACCCGGCGATAAATGATATTGCGCGGTGATCGGAAAATAATCGTGCAAGGTGATATCAAGCGGAACCTGCAATCGCTCCGCCATGGTTAACACCTCGACAGGCAGGCCGTGCACATGATGGAGGTGCATGCGCTCGACACCCAAATCAGACAAAAATACCATCAGCTGATTAAATTCAGACGGCACTTTAAAAAAAACCTGAAACGCTTCCCCTGCTCGCAACCACGTCAGCGACAGCATGCTGCCACGTTCGGGCCGCATTTGGATGACTTCGCAGTCGTTTTCGATAAGCGTTGCCAGGTCTCGAACATGCCGCGCAGTCCCGCCGCCCCACGCGTGCGTCACCATCAAAATACGCGGATGGCCTGACGATTTCAAGCGCGCAATATCGACGGCTCGACGATACGGGCGGGCGGGATCGCGCTCAAAAAAATCGGCTATGGTGGCCTGATAATCAGGATAGCGTGCGTCAATGATGGCTTGAGCAACACTTTTACGGCTAGTTGATTCGTGTGCAAAAGAGACTTCACCCTGATGCGCCACAAACGTATCAACGCATAAAACGTGGCGATAGCCTGCAGCCGATGCACGAAAGCACCAATCGTTTTCTTCTCCATAGCCGCGGCCGAACGCGGCTTCATCAAACGGGCCGATTTCGTTGAGTACCGCGCGACTCATCCACATACAAAAACCAACGCCGGTGGGAATTTCTACGCACTGCCGCGCGTTTGCTGCCGCAAACAATGTATCAAGTTTCGCTAATTCCGCCGCGTCAGGCATCGCCTGACTTTTGCCGATTTTTGGATAGCTGCAAAGCGTGGCGTTATTTGAAAAAGGTGTTGCCGACGCGATGGCCACGCCATTGCTTTCGATCGTATTTGCGTTGATACCAGCCACCATGCGATCCAGCCAATTGCCATGTACGCGCGTATCGCTGTTGAGTAGCAGCACATCACGCTCGGGGTGAAGTGCGATCGCGCGATTGCAGGTCGCCACGAATCCCAAATTCGTTGGGTTCGTAAGCACCGTAATGTTGATACTTTGGCTAGAGTTCAAACCAGACAGGAACTCCGCCATACCCGGCTCGGGGCTTGCATCGTTGATGATGACCAGTTCATAGGGCGTGGTGCAGGCATTTGCCAACACGCTTTCAATACATGCCTTGGTTTCGGCCAACCCGCGGTAGACGGGAATGATAATGTCAATGGGGTTCACTTAAGCTTTATCTTTGATCCTGAGAGTAGCGCTGATTATAGTGGACGCAATAGTGCACGCGACCGGCAACAATGGCGACACTACCCCGCGCCAATTTCCGCAGATTCGCGGGAATTTCCAGCTCCTGACTTGACAGCGCTGCGCGCGGATAAAAATATGCCCAGCAACAGCAATGAAAAACCGGCCATCTGCAATGGTTGAAAACGCTCGTCAAATAGCCACCAGGCCATTAACGCGGAAGCAATCGGTTCTCCCAGGATAGCGACTGCAATCACCGTGGCCGGCGCGTGCTTTAGCGACCAGTTAATACCGGTGTGGCCGATTAATTGCGGGCCAATAGCCAATCCAGCAAGGCAGGCCCATGCTAGCCACGAAAAACCGATCAGTGGCACGTGAGCAGCCAATGCGCAGGCCAGAAGTGTAAGCGCAGCACTCGAATAAACCAGCCAGATATAGGCAAGCAAAGAAAATGTCTGCCGAAGCTTCCGCCCAATCAGCAGATAGCCACAAACCGTTAAAGACCCCACAATCGCCAGCGCGTTGCCAAGCATGGGGTTGCTGCCCACGTCAGCCAGTGAGGCCCGTGCATCGGATAAAAATATCAGAGCACTACCGAACATTGCTGACGCGATCCCCACCAACAGCGAGCGATGCAAGCGCTCGCGAAGAAACAGCCAGGATATCAGCGCAATCCATATGGGGTTGGTTGTTACTAGCGCGGTGCTGCTCGCCACCGAAGTAAAAGCCAGCGACGAAATCCACGACGCAAAATGCGCCGCTAGAAATACGCCTGACGCCACGGCCAGCGCCGCTGTTTTTAGCGGCAATGCGCTAATTTCATGTCGCATGGTGGGCTTGGCCGCCACCACGAACGAGAGAATAATTGCGGCAATGCCCAAGCGCCACACGGCAATCGAAAGCGATGCAACACCTTCACCCAATGCCAGCCGAATCATGATGGCGGAGGTGGACACGATTACAACCGATGCACCCAACACCATCAAAGGTAGCGCGCGAGAATTCATATTATTTTTCTATTCAATGCGGCCAAACACCAAGAGCCAGCCTTCAATCTGGCCGCCGGGTGCAGACACCTGATGAAAAAGATGCAAAGAAAAGGATTAAGGCAGAAGATCAATGCAGCCGCTTAATCTCGACATTTACCACCACTCCCATCAATCATTTTTGTCTAAACTGAGAGCAACAATCAATGCCCCATCGGGCTTTCGCTGGTGGTGTTCATCACACACTTCATGAAGTCGCGGCCCTGATTCGCTTCGCAGGTTTTAAACGCCTTTGTCTCAGCGACGCAACTATCCGCCGCCTTGTTTGAAAGCGTGCCGCAATCAAGCGGGTTCGCAATCAAAAATTCGCGGTCACACGTAAAATGCGCATCAGCTTTTAGTGGGCCGCATTTTTCCGCCATCTTCATGTGGCGTTCACATCTCATTTTGTCGATGCCTTCTTTTTTATCGCACGCCGTGACGTGGTCGGCGGCATTGGTCAAGGCTGTAAATAAACAGAGTGCCAGCGTTAACGCAAATAGGCCGGTTAATTTGGTGGTTGTTTTGGTGATTGTAGTTAGCATCTCGATTTTCTTCGGTCAGAAGGTATTGTGACGGTATGAACCCATCACTAGAACCCAAGTCTATCATTTGCTCATACGGCCACAAACAACCACAAACAACGCCATAACAACTGCGCAAGCCAAACAGGCTCGTCAGGTTTACCCTTTACTTCACCGACAACAGTGCATAGCTAAGCTGCGATGGTTGTGCATTTAACGCGGCTTGTGCGCTAAGTTGGGGTGCGGTCGGGCTTGGTGGATAAGGGCTCTGTGAATGGGGATGTGGTGCAGCAGAGCCGGGACCAGCCGGTTGTTGTAAGTGGGGCGATTTGGCCGCCGATGACGGTTTTGCTGCCACCAGCGCAGTAGCCGGAGGCGGTCCTGATATGGCCGCAGCCGGGGCAGACATAGGCTGGACTGCAGCGCGTGAAGCCAGACTGAAGTTGACATGGTCTTGCCTGGATGAACCACTGCCAAGGCTCGACACCAGCGGCTCAATCACCAGCAAGCCCGTCAGGAATGCCCATAGGGCCATAAACGCAAGCGCTTTTAGCAGCGATCCTGCTTCCCTTTTAAGCATGCCGCGACCCGCGCGTTGCCCGGCATAAACAGACTTCTCGTACGATATTACGGTGGTAAATTGATTGTTCATGATCAACTCCAGAATATAACCTTGAGGCATGCCGTAATGCCCAGACCCTAACGAAACATTAAACCACCGCGATGCGCGACCTCAATTCCGCCGCAAATTGTGCTTCGGACCGCCCCGAAACAGGATGTGGCTCGCTCACATCGGGAGCATGGCTATTCAATCCGAGAATCATCGATAATCCGCGTTCGGCAATGCTTTCAATCCGTCGCGCGGCAAAGCGGTTGCGCTCGACGATCACGAACCTAAGCTGGCCCTCAGCAACGGCCACGCCATCCACTTTTGCCTTGACCTCAAAAGTAACAGATCGGCCTTCCACAATAGAAACGCGGCCTGTTACCGCCACCATACTACCAACAGCAGCGGCGTGATTATGCTTGAGCAAAACTTCGGAACCCACCACCGATTCCACCGCAGAATTGATATGTGCCACCAACTCACTCGCGCAAAGGTTTTCGATTGATGCGACCACGTGCGCGGTGACGAAACACCGCAAGGATCTGCGATCCTCAATCGGTGCTACAGGCAAATGAGGCAAATCGGGCACATCAGGCAGGTCAGCGCGTGTTATCAAGGTCGACGTGCTTGGGGAGTCTGCCGCGCCAAGGCTATCAGCCGCCATCTTAGACGCATTTGCGCTGCCACCAGGAGCATTAGAAGTAGCAGTTGCACGGCGTCGGTCGCGCAATGCATAAGAGGTATCCGGAAACGGAATACGGAAGCGCCCGTAAAGCGCAATCTTGCGAATGGCATCTTGGTTCATGACAGAATTACGGCCGAATTGTCGTCCATGTGCGCTGCCACCCGCCGTGACGCGGGCAATGGTAACGGCAAGGTAGAAAGTGGCGCGAGCGGCGGAGGTGATGAAGGCGGCAACACGCCAGTCGGCAAAGAAGCCTTAAAAACCACCGCTTGATCTGACTGGCGACTCGTCAAACCGCTCATGAACCACATCGTAAATAAATCGACACGCATATTCGGCTCCAATTTGAAATATTTTTACTTCTTTTTTACTTCCTTGCCTATCCAAACGGGAACCGTTGCCGAAAACCGACATTTCAACGCAAATAAATTTACTTTTTTTCACAAATCAACATCAAGCAGCAGCAACGATCCTGGAGCATTTTCAGCCTGCAGCGTCCGTCGTTGCTAGTGTTTAAAATTTTTACAATTCATGATGATAGATGCCTCGTAAAGAGGAATTTAGCGTTTTTGGCAGCCCCACCAACCAGCCAGCCATCGCTATAATCAATGCACCGCTGATCAATAAACCGGGGTTGCCAAAGATTGCGCTCAGCGCTGGTTGAAAAATGCATTGGTCCTGTTTCACCGCAACTTTTTTCGCACATTACGGCCCTCAGTTTTGGGTTTTTGTGGGCCACTGTCGCTGCGGTTTCTCAACTTTTTCCCATTCTATGAACTCGCAACCCATCAGACTGTATCCGGCAATGCCGCGCACCTGCCAGCCTTGCACCGCTTGTTGTGAAGGTTGGATGCGAATTAGCGTATTCGACCAACCCGTCTATCCTGGCCAGGCATGCCCCCATTTGGGAGAGGGCGGCTGCAAAAACTACCCGGCACGGCCGCAGAATCCGTGTATCGATTTTGCCTGCGGGTGGGTGCGCGGCGACAGCCATCTGCCGGACTGGATGCGGCCTGACGAAGCAAAGGTCGTGGTATTGCCCGCCTGGGCCGAGTGGCGCACGTTCCCGGTTGATTTGGCGCTACCCGTCGGCGCGCGAATACCACACAAAGCCCTGAAGTGGCTGATGGAATATTCTAAAGATTCATTCCGACCGCTTATTTACACTGAGCAAGAAGCGTCTCGCAACGGAAAATTCACGGGCAAACAAATGGTTCGCGCGTTTGGGCCGCAGCCGTTTTTAGCCGAGATGAAATCCGTTATCGCGCTGCGTGATAGTGCCCTGCTGGCGAGCGCATAGCGCTCTAATCATCCGGCTGAAAAATGATGCTGGCTTGATCTTCGTAATCCACTAGCGTTAACAATCACCCGCATCCAATTGCCGCAAACGCCACAATTTAAGCGCGCAAGTTTTTATTGAAAAAATCCATCGTTCGCCCCCATGACAGCTTCGCAGCCGCCGCGTCGAAGCGAGGCGTCGTGTCGTTATTAAACCCATGCTCGGTGTTGGCGTAGGTGAACATTTCATATTTCACGTTTGCCGCTTTCAGGGCGGTCTCGTAGGCGGGCCAGCCGGCGTTGATGCGCTCATCCTTGCCCGCGTACTGCACCAGCAACGGGGCTTTGATCTTGACGACATCCTCGGCCTTCGGTTGCGCACCATAATACGGCACCGCGCCCCCCAGATCAGGCAGTTGTGTCGCGAGAAAATTGGCAATGCCACCGCCATAGCAAAACCCGACCACGCCAACCTTGCCAGTACATTCCGGGAGCTTTTTCACAAATCCAACAGCAGCGACAAAATCCATCCGCGCTTTGGCCGGGTCCAGCTTTGAGAACAGCTCGCGCGCCTTATCCTCATCTCCCGGGTAGCCGCCCAGCGTGGTCAACGCATCGGGCGCAAACGCAATGAAATTGTCCAGCGCTACGCGGCGTGCGACGTCTTCTATATGCGGATTGAGGCCGCGATTTTCGTGTACCACCAACACCGCCGGCAGCTTGCCGGTGACCTTGGCGGGCATCACCAGATAGCCGCGTACTTTGCCGGTGCCCTCGGGCGAGTCATACTCCACAAATTTCGCCGTAATACGCGGATCGTCTTTTTTGATCTGCTGCGCGTCGGCAAATTTCGGGCTCAACAGATCAAGCAGCATCGTCGCCGAAACGCCGCCCACCGCGTATTTGGTTGCGCCCGATAAAAACCCACGACGATCAATCACGCCGTGTACATATTGGTCAAAAAGCTGCATGACTTCGGGATCAAAATCTTTTGCAGTTAGGCGTTTCATCGGAATCCTTCGAAAAATATGAATATGAATATGATTTGCATTCAGGTGGGCGGCGAAAATACGCTGGAGTTCCGCATCTTGTGTTGTGAACAATACGCCGCGAACAATCAAATACTAACGATCGACCACAAACAACTTATCATACGCCGCCAACAAGGTTTGATGCATCGCGCTGCCTTCGTAGTTTTTGCCCAGATTTTCAAGTCCAAAAAATCGCTCGCTGCGGTTGATCAGCGCATCGGCTTGTTGCACCGTCGCAGCGCCATAAAGCAGCAGCATTGAGCGTCGATAGTCGTTAACGTCATCAACATTAAGCATGCTTTCAATACAGCGGTAAACCAAACGACGCGCCACAGCCAGATCGGCGAAATGGTGAATCCAGTCGCAGCCTTCCAACACCGCTTCTTTATCTCCCGCCGCAAGTGCCAAAAGCGTTTTTAATTCGCCGATGCGGAGTTGTTTCCAGGGCGTATTGTCAGGGATGGCGAGTCCCAAAATTTCCCAAAGTGGACGATCATCCCCCATGTTGATCGTTTGCAAATCGACCAGCAGTTCTGCGCACTCAATATCGGACAAATCAAGCAGGCGAATCAATTGTGGCCGGAGAGAATTACCGACACTGTTATTTTCCCATTCCAGATCTTCCACCGGATAGATCTCCGACATGCCGGGGACTAAAATGCGGCAACTATAAGCGCCCTGCTCGCTAAAATCGGCAACATAAATATCGTTACCTTCGCCGTGAATACAATCCACCAGCCATTGATAATCCTCGGCGGTGGTGGTACTGAAATTCCAGTCGGCAAATGGAAAATCGGGCGTATCGCGCATGAAATTCCAACTGATCACGCCGCTGGAATCGACAAAGTGAATTTCCAGATTGTTGACGGCATTGATTTCCTCCATATCAAATCCGGGCTCCGGAAAACCTTCCAGAGAATCCAGCGCTCGACCTTGCAGCAGCTCCGTCATCGCCCGTTCCAGGGCAATCTCAAACCGCGGATGCGCCCCGTAGCTGGAGAAAACACCCTGATCCTTGGGGTGAACCAGTGTCACGTTCATCACCGGATATTTGCCGCCAAGCGATGCATCCCTCACCAGAATCCCGAACCCGGCCTTGCGCAATCCATCAATGCCGGCGCGTATATTCGGAAAGCGCGAAATCACATCATCCGGCACTTCAGGCAGACATAGTCCCTCGCTAATAATGCGGTACTTCACGCGCCGCTCAAAAATTTCTGACAACGCCTGTGTACGCGCCTCCATCAGCGTATTGCCTGCGGCCATTCCGTTGCTAACGTACAAATTGCCAATGATATTTACCGGGATGAACGTTTCGGCATCATCTTTCAAACGTTTGTAAGGCAGCGCGCAAATGCCGCGCTCCGTATTGCCCGAATTCAGGTCCACGATGACATCGCCATCAATTTCACCCTCGGGATTGTAGAAAGCCTGCAACTCAACATTCAGCAATTTCTTCGGCCATTTGCCATTTGCCAACGGCTTGAACCAACGCTCTTGCGGATAATGAACGAATGGACGATTGGCGCGATCCTCGCCCAAATAAAAATGCGTCCAGAAATAATGGGTGCCAAGACGCTCAAAAAATTCGCCATAGGCACTTGCGCGCGCCGCCAATTCCGTCGCGCCTTTACCGTTCGAAAACAGCATCGGGCAATCGTCATCTTTCATGTGCGTCGACCAGATGCCATCGACTTCATGCAGCAGCGAAGACTCATTTAATTTGAACCCACGGGCAGCGAGCTTCGCCTGCATGGTCGTGATGGTCGATTCGAGTGAGGCGTCTTTGCCAATGATAAAAGTATTGGTCGTCATGTTGAGTTCTTTAGGCGAGAGATTTTGGATGGGCAAACTCTAACATTAGAATGCAGGCGACTTATGAAACATCACTTCGCAACCGATCATGTTTCAAACACGAAACACCAGCAGCCTGTCGGCCTTAAAGAATCGAGGCAAAAAATGAACTGGGCCATGCACCATCCAGGTCGTTTTGCGGACGGGTCTTTTTGCTTCCGACAAGACCCTAACGTCTGACAGGCGTTTGCTCACACTAACCGGTAAAAATGTACGTCCTTAGTAGGATAAAAAACGCCGACGATGCAAATCGTCGGCGTTTTATTTTTACAACTCGCAACCAAAGTTGGCCTGACACGCTAGGTTACTTCACCGCAACTTCCACGCGACGCGCTTCTGCGTTATCTCCGCCACCGGTCACGGCTTCCGGTTTTTTCATTTCAATACGATCTTCCGCAATACCCGCAGCTTTCAAGGCCTCGCGTACTGCGTTGGCGCGCTCTTTGGCGAGCTCCTCATTCTTTGCCTGATCGCCGGTGGCATCGTGAAAGCCCGACAGCGTGATCTTGGCCACCGGGCTGGCTTTGGCAGCGGCAATCACGGCGGCAAGCGTTTTGGCGCTATCGGCGGGTAAATCTTTCGCGTCTGAAGCAAAATAGACTTTTGCGCCTAAGCCCGATGCGGCTGTAGTCGTGGGAGCACCAGATGGGGGTTCGGGCACCACTGCCGCAACTGCTTTAGCCTCCACCTTCACCGGTGCGGCCACCGCTTTCACCGCCAAATCACCGGTACCAAACACCGGCACGATCATCAGCGCCACGATATTGATAATTTTGATTAGTGGGTTCACGGCGGGCCCCGCGGTGTCTTTATACGGATCCCCCACGGTGTCGCCGGTAACCGCGGCTTTGTGCGCGTCGGAACCCTTGCCGCCGTGATGGCCTTCTTCAATATATTTCTTGGCGTTATCCCATGCGCCGCCCCCGGTACACATCGAAATCGCCACAAACAAGCCGGTGATAATGGTGCCCATCAACATGCCGCCGAGCGCCTGCAAGCCCGAATCCCAGCCCATCAAAAAGCCAACAATGGTAACGATCAAAATCGGCGCAAGAACCGGCAGCAGTGACGGAATAATCATTTCCTTGATCGCGCCCTTGGTCAGCAAATCAACTGCGCGCGAATAGTCCGGCTTGGCGGTACCTTCCATGATGCCTTTGATTTCGCGGAACTGGCGACGCACCTCTTCCACCACGGCTCCTGCGCAACGACCGACCGCTTCCATCGCCATGGCACCGAATAAAAACGGAATCATGCCGCCTGCGAACAAGCCAATAATGACGGCAGGATTCGACAGATCAAAGGTCAAATGACGGCCGGTTTCTTCCAGCTTATGGGTGTAGTCGGCGAACAATACGAGTGAGGCCAAACCTGCCGAGCCAATCGCATAGCCTTTTGTAACGGCTTTCGTTGTGTTGCCAACCGCGTCAAGTGGATCAGTTACATCGCGCACTGATTTGGGCATCTCAGACATCTCGGCGATGCCACCGGCGTTATCGGTGATGGGGCCATAGGCATCGAGCGCCACCACAATACCGGCCATTGATAACATCGACGTGGCCGCGACCGCAATGCCGTACAAACCAGCTAATGCAAAGGCCGCGTAAATCGCCACGCACACCGCCAACACCGGCCATGCGGTCGAGCGCATCGACACACCAATACCGGCAATGATGTTGGTCGCGTGGCCTTTGGTCGATGCCTCGGCCACATGCCTCACTGGCGCGTATTGGGTGCCGGTGTAGTACTCGGTAATCCACACCAAAAACGCCGTCAATACCAAGCCCACCACCGCGGCACCATACAGACTATTCACCGACAAATAAGGATAGTTTGCCACCACCGGTTCCATGATCCATTTCGTGATTGGGTAAAAAGCAATCAGGGCCAACACGCCTGCCACCGCCAAGCCACGATAGAGCGCATTCATGATGTTGCCACCATCGTTGGTTTTTACAAACAAGCAACCAATTACCGAGGCAATAATCGCGAAGCCACCGAGCACCAGCGGATACACGACAACATTACCCACGCTGCCGGGCGCATCCAGAATCAGCGCACCCAACACCATCGTTGCGATAATCGTCACCGCGTAGGTCTCAAACAAATCGGCGGCCATACCCGCGCAATCTCCCACGTTGTCGCCCACGTTGTCAGCGATCACTGCAGGATTGCGCGGATCGTCTTCAGGAATGCCTGCTTCAACTTTGCCCACCAAATCAGCACCTACATCCGCACCCTTGGTGAAAATGCCGCCGCCCAAGCGCGCAAAAATCGAAATCAGCGACGAGCCAAACGCCAAACCAATCATGGGCTTGATGATGTCGCTCATCTTGGCACCGCTGATGGCCGAGCCATACAGCACATAGAAAAATCCAACCACGCTCAGCAGGCCCAGGCCGACCACCAGCAAGCCCGTGACGGCACCGCCTTTGAATGCAATATTGAGCGCCGGATTTATACCGCGACGCGCTGCCTCAGCCGTTCGGACGTTGGCCCGCACCGACACATTCATGCCGATAAAGCCCGCCAGCCCGGACGCGATCGCACCCACCGCAAAACCCGCCGCCGTCAACAGCCCTAATCCTGGAATAAAAATAAGTGCAATAAATAACACGATGCCGACAATCGCAATTGTCGCGTATTGTCGGTTTAAATACGCTTTGGCACCCGCCTGAATGGCCGCGGCAATTTCGCGCATACGCTCGTTGCCATCAGATTGCGAAATAATCCATTTGGCCTGCCACGCGCCATAAAACAATGCAAAAATTGCGCATAAAAACGCAATCAGCAAGCCACCATTTAATCCACTCAACATTGTTTTCTCTCCCGGAATGAGTACTGTGCAGTTACAAATTTAAGCTACGTTATAGGTGTAGTCTTCGAGCGGCTTGATGGTAACAGACGAGAGGGGTATGTGGACGCTCTATGTTGCATTGAAATCGTTGACGAAACCCTATACAGGCGGCGAGCCTGGAGCAAAAATGCGCCAAATAGCGCGCTGGTGTTTGAGTTTCATAAAATGTTCGCGATGTCGTCGATTTATCCATGCAGATCCGCGCACAAAGCTGGCGGCCCGCGATTGCGAGTCGGTCATAGAATCGCTATTAATATTGAGGTTTGCGGTTAGCGGTGACTACGGCAGCGGCGGCTCCGTGCTCCAAGGATTCGGCCCCACTATTCCCGTCGCGCTGGTCACCGTGCCCATTCATCAGCCATATCGTGATGCTGCCGCCGTTGCTAGGCCACGTCAGGTCGGCCTTGCACTCAGCGTTGTAGTCCACCACGCGGCTGACGCGCCAGTTGGGATCGGGACCTATTAGGCCGATCTGAATGAACTTATTAAATTTGGAACCCTGCATTGGAGAGGGTTTTCAAGCACTTTTGCTTGATGAAGTTCTCCAATAAAGGCTCTCTCAGCTTGTGTCTGCAGCAAGAATAAAGTGTCAGCGGGTCAGTGGGTCACCGCATGAACCCCGCTTTTGACTTCACTAAAAGGATCAACCCAATGATTTCCAAACCAATGCTCACCCCTAGCCACGCACCGTGAATAAGGTCTCCGTCTAAAAAAGCCGAGTGAAAGAATCGAAGACTTATCTCATAACTTGCCATGCCGATCAGACCTGCCAAGATAAAAACGAGGGGTTTAATATGCCGAATATTCATCGTTGTCGTTTCTGAGTTTGTTTGATCATTTAATAGATGAAGCGCAGATTGACGCTGTTGCGCACCACGCATCCAAATCAGGTTACGCTCAACAGCGAATCGGCGCAAGCATTGAGGTCAGCTCAACGGGCGAGGATAAAGATAACTGACAATTAGCCCAATGGGCCCCGCCTATCGAAGGAGATCCCCCAATTGGAACTCCGGTTCGGCGGGGTGTTTGCAGGCTCCTCCTAATTAACCAACGCCAACATCAGCACACAACAACTCGGCCTGCTTCAACACCGTCTTCACCGCCTGATCTTGCAAGTCCGGCGGATAGCCGCACTTATTCTTGCCAGTCCAGTTGGTCCGATCAACGACGCGTTACCCATCGGGATCGCCATCGATTACAAAAATGCGTAAGGAAAATGGTGTGGTTGCGTTCACGATTTTTCCTCAGCAACCACCTCTGCACCGAGGTCACTGGCAATCAATCGAAACTGCTCTAACGCCGCCTCAAGATCATCGACAATTTCCTGCGCGATGATTTCTGGCGCGGCAGATTGTCGGAGTCCGCAAGGCTGTCGTCCTTCAACCAGAAAATATCCAAGCTCGCCTTATAGCGCGCAATCAGCTCGTCATATTTATATACACGCCACCGGCCTTCTGGATTCTCCGGCGACCAGGTCTATTCACGTTGATGCCGATTAGCTGGGTTGTACGATTCAACAAACTCATCAAGGTCTTCACGCTTCAGCGGGTTTGTCTGATCGTGTAAGCTTTTCGTGGAGTACTTAACGAAAGCAAAAATCATGGAGTCAGGCAAGAAGAATAACGTACTCGACGGCATCAAGAAAGAACAACTCAAGCGACGCGTGTTTACGCTCGAATACAAAGCTGAGGTGGTTCGGCACAAGAAGGCTGAGAACCTTTCAGCAACCGAATGCGGACACAAGTTCGATGTGTTGCCAAAGCGGGTCCCGCCGTGGCAAAAGTAATATGAAGCTGGCAAATTGACGCCGGCCGCCGGTCGCCGCATCGTGAGTCCGGAACCGGCCGAGATCACCAGACTGCGTGCCGAACTTTCGCGCGCAAAGATGGAGGTCAGCCTATTAATGGCCCGAGGCCACCCCGAAAAAGTAGCGGTGTACTTCGCGAAAGAGCGCGCGTGAAGTACGCCTTTATTCTTGCCGAACTCTTGATGTACCCACTGTCGGTCGTCTGCCGGGTGCTTAGCGTGACCCAGTCGGGCTTTCATGCATGGTGGGCCAGGGTGCAGTCGCTGCGCGACTTGGCACGTGATCGTCTGCGTATTGATATCCGCAAGGTGTTCGATATCCATCGAGGCCGCGATGGTGCGCCCCGGCTGTACCGGGTACTGCGCGAGCAGCACGGCTACAGCGGCAGTCTCAATCGCATCAAGGCATTGATGCGTGGCCTGGGTCTTTGCGCCAAAGCCGGCAAGAAATTCAGGGTGACGACAGACTCAGCGCATTCACTGCCGATTGCGCCCAACCTGCTCGGACAGAATTTCAGCTGCGATACGAGTGCCGAATCCACTTCACACGCCAAGGCACCCGATCAAGTCTGGTGGTCTGACATCACGTATTTGTGGACGCGTGAAGGCTGGCTGTATGTGTGCGCCGTTCTCGATCTATTCACCCGTCGGATCGTCGGCTGGGCCATAGAGGCACACATGACTCGTGATCTGGTGCTGGACGCATTGCCGATGGCCTATGCGACCCGCAAACCCGGGCCAGGACTGATCTTCCATTCGGATCGTGGGTGCCAATATGCCAGCCATGAAGTGCGTCACTGGCTGACTGCCAATGCGATGCGTCAATCGATGAGCGGCACGGGCAACTGCTATGACAATGCGCCGATGGAGAGTTTCTAACATTCGATGAAAGTCGAAGAGACACACGGCCAGGACTTTGCCACCCGGGCTGAGGCAAAGCACTGCGTGTTTGGCTACATCGAAGGCAATTGGTACGCCCCGAAGGAAGTCCCCTCGGGGGACAACACGACGCGGATGCATTCAAGTTTGGGCTATCAATCACCGGCGCAGTTTGAACATTCGCGTAACGCCGAATTGATCGAGGCCGCCCACGATGACTTACCCACTGCTTTACGCAACAAAAGCCAAGGCGCTCGGCCGCATAAAAGAGCGGCTTAATCCCTCAATGAAAAGTGGACAGGATCAGGCGCTATGCCTTCACACCGACGATGCAAAAGGAACTTTTCCGAGCAAACGATAATTATTGCCTATTTCCGCATTCATTTAATATGACATGTTTGCCACTTGGCAATCGACGCGTTCAACCTCTTTCCAGTGTTTGTAATTCAGTTCGTCGTTGGCCTGGAGAAATGCGGCAGCAATAATTTCAGCTCTTGCGCAAATCTCCATTACATTTCCTCCTTGTCCCGCCATCTGAAATTTTTTGATTTGATCGACTACACGCTGGTCAGCGATTTTTTCATTATTGTTAGCCGCTTGTGTTTGTTGGGAACTGCCAGAAAGATAAATCACAGCAGTCGCCACGACAATTAATGCGGTAACTTCCAAGAGACCTTGGCCCTTACTTTTCTTTTTGTCTTCATTTTTCAAAATCATCTCCTAGTTTTCGGTTAACGGGATATTTCGTTTGCTATAACTAGTTAAAGGGTTCTGTCGCATTAAGCTTTTTTCGTCAACAAATAGCGTTGATTTCATTGACTTTTTTCCCCTTGAAATTGCTTAATGCGACAGAACCCGGATAGCAGCAGAAACGCGACGAACTTCACGTTCGTGACTTGAATGCGATGTATTTTTTATAGCTCCCTGATTAACTTTTTTGACTTGCTTATTTGCTAAAACGATTTTTTTGGACCAAACACGACAGGATGTTGTACCAATATTTTTAGCGTCGTCCAAGGTGTACGCCGTTACCCTCAGATTTGAACTCGCGCTATGCAGCAGACGGCTCGTTGGTGAGGATGTGAAAGGAAGTCGATGAATCTTGCGCAGACGATTGCCTGAATTGCGATGCGGTAGCGTTCAATATGCAGAAATAAATCCAAGTTATGGCGTCGGTGTCGACAGCGGTCTTTTATGTCAAAAAAGTAATAAGGCTTTTCGCCCAAACTTGTAATTTACGTTACCGAAGGTACTGAGCGGTGTCAACGTGGCGTGATGTTTTATTTGCCGTCTTTTGAAACTACCCATTAAAGGACGGGGGAGTATTTGTGGTTCTGTCGCATTAAGCTTTTTTCGTCAACAAATAGCGTTGATTTCATTGACTT
>ENA-OFCI01000688-OFCI01000688.1-metagenomes-genome-assembly--contig:-NODE-688-length-18625-cov-3.934249_pt1 | contig 18625 bp, 15 predicted proteins | sample MGYA00153391_OFCI01 | MGnify analysis MGYA00153391
CGCGCAGCGTGCTCGCATCGCTCGCGCGCCTCGCTGCATGTGCTGAGAACGACGACCTCACCGATCTCGGCAGTCTCGCGAGCGGCGCCGAACGCGACGCACTCTATAAGGCGGCGCAGCGCGGGCGACTGCGCACCGTGCGACGCGGCGCATCGGTGCTCACGACCCAAGCGTGGATCGACGAGTACCGCGCGTCGCGCTTCGCCCGCGACACGCCTCCCAATGAAAAGCCCTAGCGGCGCAGTTCCGCCCCGAGCGGCGCGAAGCCCGACGAAGTCGCGGCAATCTGCGGCGCGGCATACGTCGTGCCGAGACGAATCTTACGCGTACGGCGATCGGCGAATCGTACCGTCACTTCGACTTTCTCACCGATTGCATATTCATCGGGATTGGCATCGCTATCGCGAATGGCGCCGATAATTCCAGGTGCGATCTCGACGCGCAGGCCCGCATCTTTGCCGATCTCTTTCGAAACGACGGTGCCTTCGACGACGGCCCCCGGGCGAACGACGTCGGCATGATCGCGCCACGGATCGGGCAAGGCGTTCTTGCGCGAGAGGGCGATTTTTCGTCCGCCCTCGTCGATGCGCAACACGCTCGCTTGAAACCGGTCGCCGACCTTGAGGAGATCTTCGACTTTTTCGATCCGCTCGAAGGCGAGTTCGCTCATCGGCACGAGGCCCTCGACACCACCGATATCGACGAAGGCACCGAAGGGCACGAGTCGCACGACCGTCGCCTCGTGAATCTGGCCGAGCGCGAGCGATCGCAGGAGGTCGGCACGCTTGTTGCGGCGCGCGCCGTCGACGGCTTTACGGTTTGAAACGACGACGCGATGGCGTTTTTGATCGACGTCGACGATCGTCACTTGGAGGCTGGTTTTTACGAGCGACTCGAGCGTCGCGCCCGGTTCGAGTCGCACTTGCGATGCGGGTAAAAATCCCCGGACGCCGCCGATCTCGACGAGCAAACCGCCGTTGGTGAGTGAGGTGATCGTTGCGGTGAAGGCCTCGAGGGTTTGATTGGCCGCGGCAACTTTCTCCCAATGCGCGAGCGCGCGAACCCGGCGCGCTTCGACGGCGGGATCGATGCCGAGAACGCGTGGCTTCGCCGACGTTGCGACGGGGCTGGCGTCGCTCGCCACGGCCGCGTCACGAGCCACCTCCGGCTGCGCGGATGTTCGAGCCGCGGGCGCGATGGTCTCCGGGGGGACCACCGCTTCCGCAGCAACGGATGGCGCGATCGGCTGGAGTGGCTCGACCATGATACCTTCGCGTGGCTACGCCGCCGCGCAAAGTCCACCTATCGCGCGGTGTGCCAGAGTGCTGGCCCAGGGCCGCCGTACCATGACGTCATGAAGATGATGGACGAACGGCTCGCGTTTATCCGGCAGGCGCCGGAACTCGTGGAGCGCGCCGTGCGCGCAGGCGTGCGCGAGACGGTTGCCGCCAAATGTCTTCACGATCGTACGCTCGCAGTCCGCGATATCGCCAACATCGCCCTCGGCGAACTCGACCGCATCATCGCATGCGAACCGATGCGCCTCGATGCGGTCGGTCGCCACGAACTTACCGATGCGACCGTCCGCGCCGCGACGCGTTTCGCGACGTCGCCACTCGCGCGTCGCCTGCAACGCATTCCCGCCGCCCGCTTCATCGTGGCTCCGCACGATGCCGATATCGCACTCGTCGATCGACACGGGAACGCGCACGTCGTACGCATCGAAGCGTTCGATGGCGACGTGGAGCGCGTCGCCTGGATGCGCGCGCACGTGACGTGCAACGTCGCGTTGCGAGCGCCGAGTTTGCACTTCTTCTCCCTTCGCGATGGAACGCTCCACAGTTTTGGCGCACCGCCGATCGCGCAAACGCTCAGAGCGCCGTCGGTCGTGATGCCCCGCCATGCCGCATGACGATGCGCGGCGCGCCATCGTGCGCGAACCCGCGCGCGTTCGGCAACTCTGGTCGTGCGTCCGGACCGGACGCATGGGATCACGCTCAACGAATGTTGAGCAGCGAGTCTCCACCCGCGGGTTTGGCACCTGCGATTTCGAGCATCGCCGCAATCGAAACTTCGAGCGGAAACGTCGTCCGCGCGAGGAGCATATCGGTATCGAGGCGCCCGTTTCGTACGGTAGGTCCGAACGGCGTCCAAAATGCGCCGTCGGCCGTAACGGTCAGTTCGGCGGGCAGATCGTGTGCGGTTGCGACCACGCCCATCTCGTTCGTAGCTGCGCGCCCACGGTGGACGATCGGCCGCACGACGTGATCGTCGTCGGTGATGCCGAACGAGCGGTGGAGAGCGCAGAGCGCGGCGTCCTCTTCAGCGGTGCGATCGCCACCCGTCGTCGCGATGCGGACGTGGATACCCATCTCGACGAGTTTGGGAATCGCCGTCACGACTTTCTCGAAATTATCTTGCGCGCGCATCTCGTCGTTCTCTTCCGGCGATGCGCTATCGAGCGAGATTTGAAGCGCGATGCGTTTGCCCGCGAGGCGGCGCACGTCTTCGAGTACGCGTCCCGAAAACAAGGTCGCATTCGAAAGCACGAGCACGGGCAGATACGATTCGAGTTCGAGTAAGATCTCAACGATATCGGGGCGCATGAACGGCTCGCCGCCGGTGACACCGAACGACGTGAAGCCTTCGGCTACGGCTCCTGCAGCGATCTTGCTGATGAGGTTGCGGTCGAGCGTACGACGTGCTGCGTCGGGAGCGGACTCGGTGAGGCAATACGTACACGCGAGATTACAATTGTAATTGCTGTAGAGCCAGAGGCGGCCACCAACGAGTCCGTCCACGACGGCGGTTGCGAATGCGGTCATGCGGGTACCAAACCTTCGTTGCGGAGAAATGCGTTCGTCGCAGCGCTCGTCGGGAGGCCGAGAGAGGTCGCGTATTTGTTGAGCATGATGGTAAGCGAGCCTACCGTCACGAGTTCGACGATCTGATACTCTTCGAAATACGGTCGCAGATACGCGACGGCTTCCGCCGGTCGGTCGCACAGGGCATCCGTAAATTCGACGACCGCGCGTTCGCGCGCATCGAATGAGTCGGGAATGGGCCCCTCGAGCCGCAGCGCTACGGTCTCTTCAGAACCCAAACCCGCCTCACGCGCGACGACCGTGTGCGCGTCGACGCAATACCGACAGCCATTCTTGGCCGAGGCGCGCAAGACCACGATCTCCTTGAGCCGTTCGGAGATCGACGAATCCCCAAGCACCGCCCCGAGAAAAGGCAACGCCGCGGTGAGGAACTCCGGTACCTGCGCGAGCGATGCGACGATCGGGCTCACGTCGCCCGATCCGAAATAGGGTTTGGCGGTTAGCGGCGCCGTCTCGGCGGTCATCAGGGTAACGTTCGGCATTATTTTAGCACCGTATCGATTTGACGAGGAGTATGCATGGGCGACGATCTTTCTTCGCGGCGATGGCTCGCCGCGTTACGCATCATGATGGGCGCGATCTTTTTGACGACGTGGTTCGCAAACGTGCAGAAGGGCTTCTACACGTCAGCCGGGCTCGAGCAATTTTTCACGCACGTCTACCCGCAGGCGCATAACCCAATCGTGCCCTACGCGGCATTCATCCAACACGTGCTCCTTCCATCGCGCGCGCTCTTCGCACCGTTCCAGTTCGCCGCCGAGCTCGGCCTCGGCATCGCACTCATCCTCGGCATCTTCACGCCGATCGCCGGAATCGGCGGGGCTTTCCTACTTGCGAACATCTTCCTTGCGACGTACGGGGCCGAGTGGCCGTGGACGTATTTGAGTCTCATCGGTGTCTGCATCGCGGTCGCAGCAACGCGGTCGGGACGCACGTTCGGCGTCGACGCGCTGCTCGTCGGGCGCATCCCGCGCGGCCTACCGATCGTGTGATCGCAACGCGGCGAGCGTTGCGGGCAGATGCAGATCGCCGCGCGCGAGGTCGCCGCGAAGACGATCGAGATCCGGAAGCTCGTCGATGTCGTACGTCACGGGCAGCAACGCGTGCCGCAGGCCGAGCGCGCGGACGCGCTCGAGAGTTTGCGCGAGCACCGCGGGCGTACTCATCGCAACGCCCGCAAAGATATCGTGCGGTTCGCGCATCGCAACGCACCAATAGCCCCCGTCTTCGCAGGGCCCGAGGACGACGTCGGCTTCGTCGAGAGCGGCGAAGCCGCGTGCGATCCACGCGGGATCGACGTGCGGCGAATCGGTCGACATCACGAGCGTCTTTCGCGCACGCGCGTGCTGTTCGACGAAAATGCCATGGAGGCGGTCGTTGAGCGTCGCGCCGCGTTGCGGAAAGAGGCGCGTACCGTAATCTTCGAAGGCGGCATCTTCGGGCGTGAATGCGATCGCAAACGCGTGGAGACCGACGTCGAAGCGCGCGACGATATCGGCAAGAAACGCGCGGTAAAGATCGTAGGCACAACGATCGCCGATGCCGCGCGCGAGCCGCGTCTTCACTTTACCGAGTTCGGGGTGTTTCGCGACCACGACGAGTTCGCAATCGATCATCGGTCGGGCATCCAGCGAGCGTAGAGAAACGTGCGCGTCAGCAAGAAGTACGTGGCTCCGATCGTGCCTTTGACCGTGCCGCTGATCTTCGATTGACCGATGCGTTGCCGATACGAAACGGAGATCTCGGCGACGCGAGCGTCGGAGCGCGCGGCTTTGGCCAGCATTTCGACGGGCCATCCGTAGGTCATCTCGCGCATTGCAAGGCGCCGGTAGAGCTGCGCACGCACCGCCCGAAACGGCCCGAGATCCGTGAGTGCGAGCCCGTAGCGCTTGTTCACCATCGCCGAGACGAGACGGTTGCCGAACCGCGCGTGCCATGGCATCGCGCCGGGCACGAGCCCGCCGCGCAAGCGCGAACCGACGACGAGATCCGCTTCACCGCGCACGATCGGCGCGACGAGGTCGGTCATCTCGCGTGGGTCGTCGGAGAAATCGGCATCGAGGAAGACGACGACATCAGCGCCGCGGTCCAGGGCGTAGGCCGCACCGACGAAACACGCGCGACCGTAGCCGGGGGGACTCGCTTGCAACACCGTCGCGCCCGCGGCACGCGCGCATGCGGCCGTCGCATCGGTGGAGCCGTTGTCGACGACGACGATCTCGAAGGCGAGGTGCGCGGGGATCGCCGCGATCACGGGCTCGATCGATGCTTCTTCATTGAGCGCCGGGATCACGACGACGATCTTCACACGGTCCTTACTTGACGACGATCTTCTGCTTCGGCCAGCGCACGGTCGTATAGCACGCCTCGGATGCACCGAAGATGTAGGCGGTGTACGTGCCCGGCTTCGCACCGCTCGGGATTGCGAGATGGGCGACGTACGTGCCGTCGGGATTCTTGCCGTGATGCGTTCTTCCCACGCCGAATCGCGCGGGATGCGAAAACTCGGGGACGTAGGCGAAGAGTTCGTCGGAGACGCCGACATGATCGTGCGCCTTCCAGGCAGCCGAAACGTCGATCGTCGCGCCGGGCTTTGCCGACGTCGCTTTCCAGACGACGTGATCCACGGTCGGGGCGAACGACGTGTTCGCGAGATGGACGAGGTTGCGTGAATGGTCGTTCGATCCGGCAGCGATCTTCGGGAAGCCGCCGTGATCGTAGATGTACCCGCCTTCGGCGAACGAGAAGACGTCGTGGTTGCCCGTGGGCACGCCCGCGATCGTGTAGTGTCCTGTTGCATCGGCACGCGCGGCGACGTTCGCGCCTTCGTAATCGGCGACGACGACCGCGAAAGGCACGGGCTTCCCGCCCGACGTGATCTGCCCCGTGACGGTTCCGGTCTCGCTGGAGCGCGCGGTTGCGGTGAGAGCGGCGACGAGAATCGCGCAGGTTCCGACGAGTCGATTCATTTGGTCCTTGACCTTTCGTTCGATTCCGCGCGCAGGTGCGCGCGGTCGTTTGCATCCGCGCGCGGATGCGCGCGGTCGATTGCGGTGAGATAGGCGACGAGCGAGGTGACCGTTGCGGGCGAGAACGTCGTGCCGCCGGGAACGGAGGTGGCGATATGATGCGCGAGGTTCGCCTGCGACCGGCGCCCGGCAACGTGGGTGAGATCGGGACCGATGAAGGACGTGGTCGTGGGACGATGACAGACGACGCAGTCGGTCGCGTAAACGTGCTCGCCGCGTGCGACGAGCGTCGCAGGTGGAGTCGTGCCGCATCCCGTGAATGCGACGGCGCTCGCAACGAGCGCAACGATGGCGCGGCGCCGGGCGAACGCGCCGTATGCGAGCACCGCGAAGATCGGTACGTATTCCACGACATGCGCGACGATATCGAGCGGCGATCCCATCGGCACGACCCATGATGCGAGATACGCGAGCGGCGCGAGCACCGTCCATGCGATGAGTGCGAGGGCGAGCGGCCGCATCGTACCGGCGAACGCATCGGGCAGCAGCGGCAGCAGCGCGGCAAACACCGCGACGTACCACGGGTACACGTTGGGTGAGAGTAAGAGATAGGCGATCTCACATCCCAGGACGACCACGATCGCATTCGCACCGCGATAGCGTGCGACGCCTGCGACGACGAGCGCGAGTGCGAAGATCGCGGCCGACCCAAACGTGCCGAGCAGCAGATGCAGCGAATCGTTGAAGTGATACCCGAACGCAAAGGCATGTAGGAATCCGAGTACATCGGAATTCCATAGGACGAACGGCGCGTACGCAACCGCCACGATTGCGGGAACGAGTAAGGCTTTGGGTGCGAACGAGCGGCGCGCGAAGAGCGCGGGGACGAACGCGGCGGGATAGAGTTTTACCAGCACCGCGCCCGCAATCGCAACCGCCGCAAGCGTCGTCTTCTCCGCACGAAATGCGAGGATCGTCGCGAGTAAGAACGCGATCGCCCAACTCTCTTCATGCCCGTTTAGGGCGAACTCGACGATCACGAGTGGGTTCCAGGCGTAGAGCGCGAGTCGCCCGATCGGCAATTTGCACGCGTGCAAGAGCGCTGCGATAAGCGCCATGGAGAACACGTCACCCACGAGCAAGAGCGCTTTGAGCGGTAAGAATTGTGAGGTCGCGAGATGACCGAGCCACGCGCCCAGGGTGTAGAGTGCGAGATCGAAGGGCGGATAGAGCGTCGGAACGTGATTCCAATCGATGTGCGCGTAAAGCGAATCCGCGCCTCGCATCGCCGCGAGTTGCGCGGCATCCGGCGCGACGACGTAGGGATCGATGCCCGCGGCAAGGACACGCCCATCCCAGAGATAGCGATAGAGATCGTTCGATTGCAACGGCGCCGCGGGCAAGAGGGCCAGTCGCGCACCGAGCCCGACGGCGATGATCCACGCGAGCGTGAGCGACCCCGAGCGCTTCCAGAGCGCCATCGCACCTCCGAGGCCGGCGAGCGCGAGTGCGATCTGCAAGCCGACGGTTTGAACCGAGCCACCGGCCGCACTAACGTGCCCGAGAACCGCGGCGACGGCATACACCAGAATCCCACCAAGCGTCGCCGCTACCGCGTCTGCGGCGTTGCCGTCGGCATCGGAGCGAATACGGCCACGACGATCTTCCATGTTTCGCCCTCGTTCTTGAGGGCAAAGCTCCAGGCCCCGTTTTCGACGATCGCACGGCCATGTTCGCGATACCCGATGCGAACGTCGACGACGGCATAGGCGTCATTACCCTCGACCGCACCGCGCGGCGCACGCGCGATCTCGTGCTTCGATCGCGTCGAGCGCCACGCGTGCGGGAGCGATCGCGGCGGCCGAAAGCGGCGCGGCATCGGCCGCGCGCGCGAAATGCACGAGCGCGAGCGATACGACGAGGGCGCATGCGATCTTGAGCTTCATCGGTTGCAAGCGTAGTCGAAACCGGATGTCCGAACGCGTAAGGTATCTTACCTCGGCCGTGAGAATCGTTGCGCGATGCCCAGCCGTTCGGTCTTCCTTCGCGTCCTCGGTGCATTCGGGATCGCGAGCGCGACCGATCTCGCGTCGCTCGCGCAACGGGCTTCGGCAGCGCCCGAATCCATCGTCTATCTCGCGACGTATTCGCACGTCGATCCCGATTGGCTCTGGCCCTATCAAGAGGGCGAACAGCAGGCGCATTCGACCTTCCGTTCGGTCCTCGGCATCCTCGACGAATTTCCCGAATTGCGCTTTTCGATGTCGAGCGCCGTGCATTACAAATGGGTCCGCGAGAGCGATCCCGCGCTCTTCGCGCGGATCACAGCGGCGGTCGCGCGCAAGGCGTGGGAGCCGCTCGGCGGTTGGTGGGTCGAAGCCGACACGAACATTCCCTCCGGCGAATCGCTCATGCGCCAAGCCGTCTACGGCCAGGCTGAATTCGAGAAATCGTTCGGCGTTCGATCGACGATCGGCTTCCTACCCGATAGCTTCGGATCGTCGGCGAACCTGCCGACGATCTTTCGCGCGCAAGGCATGACGGGCTACGTCCTCAAGCGGGGCGATTTTGCCGACGGATCCACACCGCCACCGACACGCTTCACGTGGCAGGGCCTCGGCTCCGAAACGATCGCCGCGTACAAATTACCGCTTTGGAACGGCTCGAACGACGTCCCCGCAAAATTGACCGAACTCGCCGCACTCAAAATTGCGGGCGACGCGCCGCTCGTCGTGTTCGGTCTCGGCGATCACGGCGGAGGGCCGTCGCGCGCAGCGATGCGGTCGATCGAAACGTATCGCAAAACGACCGATGCCGTGACGCTCAAGATGACGCGGATCGACGAATTCTTCGAACGTGCGACGACCGCGCCGCAACACTTTCGCGGCGAACTCGAAGGCGATCTCGTCGGATCGTACGTCAACGCGGGCAACCTCAAACGCGCGCTCGCGATCGCCGAACGTGCGCTCATCGACACCGAGCGTTTCGATGTGATGTGGCATCTGGCTACGGGAAGTGCGGCGCCCCCGCCCGACCTCACGGAATCGTGGCAGACGTTGCTCGCGCGTTGTCATCACGACACCATCTCGGGAACCGCCGCGCAAGAGAGTATGCGTGCCGCACGCGAGGATCTCGACGGCGTGGGACTCGTGGGTCGACGCACCGCGACACGCGTGCTGGAAAAGATCGTCGATCGGATCCCACACACCGATCCGAGTGAGTACGTGGTCGCCGTCTTCAATCCGCTCGAGCACGACGTCGACACGCCCGTCGTGCAGATCGTCGGCGCGGGCTCGTTTTCGCACGATGCCGACGACACGCTCCGCGACATCCCGACCGCGGCGTTCGATGCCGCGGGCATGGCGTTACCGTTGCAGATCGCCGGCGCCGAAGACGGCCTTTTCTCCGGCGGCGTGTATCCGCTCGTTACCCGCGTTCGGGTTCCGGCATTCGGCTACGCGACGGTGTCTTTTCGCAACGTTGCGGGGATCGCGCTCTCGCGCGATGCGCCCGCGTTCTCGCGCGAACTCAAGAACGACAAGATCGCCGTGGTCTTCGATGAGAAGACGGGTCAACCGTCGTCGATCGTCGATGCGCACGGCGATCAATTGCTCGCCGAAGCGGGGAAGCTCGCGGTCTACACCGATCACGGCGACTCGTGGGGGCGCTTCGGCATTCCCGTGCGCGCAGAAGATCTCGCCGGCGTCGCGACCGTCGATGAGATGCGCGTGATGGAACGCGGTCCGTCGCGTAGTGTCTTGCGCGTGTGGCTCTCGTACGGCTCGTCGAAGATTCGTCAGGATTGGTCGCTCTTGCCCGGCGAATCGACGTTGCGCTGCGACCTACACGCACACTGGCAAGAGAATCAAACACGACTCGCTTTTTCACTCGTGCCGAAGTTCGCCTACACGGCGGCGACGTACGACGTGCCCTTCGGTCGCGTCGTCCGCGGTCTCTCCGAATTCGTCAAACCTGCAACGTCGTGGATGAACGTCGGTACGGCCACATCGCTCGCACTCGTCGGAGCGGGGGCGAAAGCGTTTTGGGCCGCAACGAGCGGTATCGGCATCAACCTCTTGCGAACCGGACCATATATCTCGATGAGTGAGAAAGTCGCTTCGTACACCCCCGATCAACTCCAAGATTACGGCGAGGCGCGGGCCGTCTTCGCGATCCATACCGGCGGCTACGATCCGATCGCGCTCTCGCACCAAGCCGAACGGCTCGATCGCTCGTTTCCCGCGATGTGGGTTGGTGTGCACGATGGCGACGAAGCGCGTAGACGCGGCTTCCTCGAAATCGACGCAACGATCGCCCTCGCTTCGCTCCGGCGCGATCTGCAAGCGCCAGGCGCGCTCATCGCACGCACCTACGATCTCACCGGCCGCAAACACCGCGCCGCGTTCGCAATTGCGGGGCATCGCTTCATCGGCGATTACGACGCGTACGGCATTCGCACGCTCCGCATCACCGACGGCAAGGCCACACTCTCGCTCCGCGACTAAGCGATACCGAGCGTCGCTAAAACGCGCGGAATTTTTTCTTTGAGATTGAAAAATCCGCGCGTCGCATACGGCCAAACGGTCGCATCGAACTCGCGACCGATTTCGATGACGCGCATACCGTCGCGGACGAGAAGCGGTGCGAGCGCAGAGATCGCATCGCGCACCGGCCCAACGGGTGCGAACGGAAATGCAACGACGTTCGCATTCTGAGCGCGGGCGCGGGCGAGCACGCTTCGCGAAGCCGCTTCGACGTCGGCTTTGACGGTCGGATCGAGTTCGACGATCGTTCCGTCATCGCCGTGAGGTGCGCGCGCGAGTGCATCGGCGATCGCACCGCGTGCGAAATCGACGACGCCGGATGCGACGGGGTGCGGCGAACGCCCGCGCGCCGCAAGGAGACCGATACTCGCAACGACACCGAGGCCATGAAGCGCGAGCGATTCGATGCCTGCATCTTCGTCGTGAACGATAAAGAGCGTGCGCTCGCCCTGCGGTTTGAGATCGAGTGCGGGCACGCTCCCCGGACCGTACGACGGGCCGACGATCGCGGATGCCTCCTGGGCAAGATGCGGTCCCGGATCGAGCCGCCCGTTCGTGTAGCGTCGAATGTTCTCGCGCGTGGCGAGATAGGTCTTGCCTTTGGTTTGCAAGCCCGCGACCCAGCGCCACGAGAGCGTATTGGACGCCGGATCGCCGCAGAGCAAGTGTCGCATGAAGAAATCGGCACCGAGCTCCCATGGCAATTGGAGCGTGAATATCCAAATACTCGCGAACCACATGCGCGCGTGATTGTGCAAATAGTTCGTCTCGACGAGTTCGCGTGACCACGCATCGAATGCGGCATTGCCGGTCCGGCCTTCGGTCGCCTCGGCCAGGCGACGCGCGAGATCGGCGTCTCTCGCGACCGAGACGTACGCGGCATCGAGATCGCGGCGATAATGCGCCCACACGATCGGCCGCGTTTCGAGCCAGCCTTTCCAATAGGTTCGCCACAAAACTTCTTGGATGAATTTTTCCGCCGCAGCCGCGCTATGGCGCGCGAGAACGGCGCGCAAGACCTCTTCTTCGGTGACGAGTCGCGCGCGCACGTACGGCGAGAGCATCGAGACGTTGCTCCGGTCGCCCGGTCCGCGATCTTCGTTGCGCGTTTCGCGATACGCGCGGCCGGCAAGCGGTACGAATGCGGCGAGACGCGCGAGACCGGCAGAACGAGTTGGTTCGATCATATCGCTAAGGGGGAGCGCCGAACCCAAGCAAAGGTTCCCACGGGGGGTTTACCGGCGCCAGATGCGCAGAATCTCCGCTCGCGCGTCCGCGAGCGATTCGCTCCCCGTGCAGACCGCGTCGTGCAGGCGGTTCTCGTCGCGATCTTTGCGGTACGATTGCACCCGCGGTTGTGGCCAAAGATTGGCGAGATCGTTCCGTCCGCCGAGTTCGAGCGGGATAAGGTGATCGATCACATAGCCGCGCCGAAATCCGCGCCGTAAGCCGTACCGGTTATACACGGCATCGCGGAGGCGGTACGGCACGCGACGATGACGGCGCGCGAACCCGAGCGTGCACACCTCGCCGACCGTCACGCGAGCATCGAACGACCCCGCTAGTGGCACGGACCTTTGGGCACGCGCAGCGTGTGGGGCGGCGAGTGCGAGCACGAAAGCGACGACCGCGAGGACGCGGAGTTTATCCGCGGCGCTCACGAGGTCGGCCGATCGATCTTGCGATGCAACGGGGTCCGAGCAATCTCTTGGCCGAGGCGCGCGCTAGCTGATGCGGTCCAGGCTTTTGGGCGTGATGCCGAATTCGGCGCACTGCGCGAGCACCGCGGAGCGCGAGGTGACGCCGAAAGCCTGGAAGATCTTGCGCGTGTGGTTGTTGATCGTATGGACGCTGCGTTCGAGATCCTCGGCAATCGCGCGCGCGCTCTTCCCACCGAGGAGCGCGCCAAGGACGAGCGTCTCGGCCGGAGTGATCCGTTCGAGGAGTTCGTTTGCGGGCGAGGCTTGCGGAGCAAACCATGCCGACGGCGCGCGTTCGAGGACGGCCTCGAGGGTTTCGTCGTAGATCGGATCGCGAGCCAAACGCATGAGATCGAGGGCGACGAGGGCGGCACGCATGTCGTAGTGCGACTCGCGCCAGAGATCGAACGACGAACGATAACGATCGTAGGCCGCATCGTAGTTGCCGCGGACTTCGGCGACACGACCCTGCGCCATGAGCTCGAAGGCGAGCACGTGGCGATCGCGGGTGAGAGCGTTCGTGCGATTTTCACGCGGCGTGAGCGAATCACACATCGTCATCGCCTTGCGCGCTTCGGCGGGCAGATCGCTCGCTGCTTCGCGTGCGAAATTCGCAAGCGCGAGACGCGCTTCGTTATCTGGTGCGCCCAAGCGCTGCTGGCGCACGATCTCCCAGGCACGCCGCAACTGCAGCATTGCCGTGCGTTCGTCGCCAAGCAGTCGGCTCGCGACTGCGGCGTTGGTCTCGCCCGTCACCGCATAGGCTGCGTTCGGCGCGCAAGAAACGGCGTCGCGCGAGAGCACCCACGCGCGCTCGAGGTCGCCTTCGAGCAGTGCGATCAATCGGAAAGCGGTGATCGTGTTGAAACGGTAGACCGCGAGGCTCGCCGGCCATTCCATCGCTGCGAATTCACGTTGGAGTTTCTTCGCAAGCTTGAGGTCGACGGATTCGCTTGCGACGATGCTCGCTCCGTAGAGCGTTGTAGCCGCAGCGCGGAGATCCGGCGTCTCCGACGCGCGGATCAAGCGAAGGCTCTCGATGAAATACGCGCCTGCTTTGCTGAATCGTTCGCGCTTCAGGGCACACCATCCCAAGAGCGCCGTGTCGGATGCCTTCGTTTTGCCGTAGCCGAGATTGATTGCAAGCAAGGCCTCCGCATCGTCCAACGCGCCACGCGTCCATGCGTCGTGCGCGAGATAGTGCGTCGCGAGACCTGAGGCGACATCGGGTTCGCGTTCGAGGCGCTGACGTACGCGGTCGAAATCGCGATCGGCGAGTGCCGTGCGATTACCCAGACGATGCGCCACGCCGCGCAAGGCGACGGCTTCGAGTTTCCCGGCGGCATCGGGATGGTCGTTTGCGGCACGTTCGGCTGCTGCGAGCAACGCTTCGACGTCATCTTCCGCACGGGCGCAACGCGCTTCGATCAGCGCGAAGGAGCCACGTTGTGCGGCCGTCCGCGCCTCGACGGCGCGCAGGATTAGTTTAGCACCGGTGTAGTCGGCGCGGACGAATGCGGCTTCGGCGAGCCCGACCGGATCGTTCGTTCCCGCAACCGCGCGTTCGCGCCGACGGGACGTCGTTACCGCGCTCATCTCGACCCCATCGACGACGGGGCGTTTAAGGAAATATTCTGACTCGCTCGATTGCTACGGTTCCAAATTATTTGGCAAGACATATCACGATGATATATGAAAATTCTTCGCTTAACTCCTGGTCCTTACAACGCTCGTTCGTCGTACGGCCGACATCTTATGCTCGGATGCACGCGATCGGTTGAATTCTGGGAACGACGTCGTTCACATTAAAGATTTGTTATGCTTTGGTTAGGATAAATTTATTATCCGGCACGTTCTGCATGAAAGAACTTCGCTTTCGTCTCGTTACACGAGAAAGAACTTTCCGCATGAAAAAGGGAGCGGCGCTCTCGCACCGCTCCCTTCCCTCACACGATCGGCTTACAAGTCTTCGGGGTTGATGCCCTTCGGCTTGTACTGTGTCGTTTTTGGAGGTGCAACGACGGCGACGTCACCCTCGTAGTCTCCCTCGTAGTGGACCGTTTGTTCGAGCGGCGGGCGACGATCTTGGAAGCCCGAGACGAGCTTGCTGCCGACCATCGCCGGTTCGGGCTCGAGACCGTATTCGGCCCCATCGAGGAACGGCGTCTTGGGACGACCGTCCTCGTCGAGATCCTGACCTTCCGGTTGGATCGTCACGCCGCGGTAGCGCTGCATGCCGGTACCCGCCGGGATCAGTTTGCCGATGATGACGTTTTCCTTGAGACCGAGCAGCGGATCGTGCTTGCCCTTAATCGCGGCATCGGTGAGGACGCGCGTGGTCTCTTGGAACGACGCCGCCGAGAGGAACGACTCGGTTGCGAGAGACGCCTTGGTGACGCCCAGAAGAACGGGCTTCCCTTCGGCTTGCTTCTTCTTCTCGGATTTCATGCGCTCGTTCTCTTCCGAGAACACGCCCATCTCGATGAGCTGACCCGGCAGCATCCGCGTATCGCCGCCGTCGACGATCTTGACCTTGCGGAGCATGGCGCGAACGACCGTTTCGACGTGCTTGTCGTTGATGTCGACGCCCTGCGAGCGATAGACCTTTTGCACTTCTTGCACGAGGTATTGCTGCAGCGCGTTCTCCCCGCGGTACTCGAGAATCTCGTGCGGGTCGAGCGAACCTTCGTTGAGCGGATCGCCGGGCTCGACGCGCGCGCCGTCTTGGACGAAGCTACGCGTGTTGTACGGCACGTCGAATTCGTGCGCTTCGCCAGCGTCGTCGGTGACGACCATGACGCGCTTGCCCTTCTCTTCCGTAATATGGATCGTTCCGGCAACGGTCGAGATCGTGGCCTTTCCTTTGGGTTTGCGCGCTTCGAAGATCTCTTCGATCCGCGGGAGACCCGTGATGATGTCTTCGGTCGCGACGCCACCCGTGTGGAAAGTCCGCAGCGTGAGTTGCGTTCCCGGTTCGCCGATGGACTGCGCCGCGATGATACCGACGGCCTCGCCGATATCGACGAGCTTCCCTGTGGCGAGATTGCGGCCATAGCACATCGCGCAGACGCCGACGCGAGCCGCGCAGTTGAGGACCGACCGAATTTTCACCGTCTTGATGCCGGCAGCAATGATGGTCGCAGCGACCTCTTCATTGATCTCGGCATCGCGAACGACGAGCTTCTTCTTCGTGTTGGCAGGATCGCGGATGTCTTCTGCCGCCCGACGCCCGATGATACGGTCGTAAAGTGGTTCGATGATTTCCTTGGCCGTGCCGATGTCGTACACCATCATGCCCTGCGCCGTACCGCAATCGTCTTCGCGGACGATCACGTCTTGCGCGACGTCGACGAGACGACGCGTGAGGTAGCCCGAATCTGCCGTGCGGAGCGCGGTATCGGCGAGACCCTTACGCGCGCCGTGCGTCGAGATGAAATACTCGAGGACGGTGAGGCCTTCTTTGAGCGACGCCTTCACAGGAATTTCCAGGATGCGACCGGAGGGATCGGACATGAGTCCGCGCATTCCGCCGAGCTGTTTGACCTGATTGATCGAACCGCGCGCACCCGAGGTCGCCATCATGAAGACGGGATTGAGCGGATTTTGAGCGGCCTGCATGGCGCCGGTGACCTCTTCCGAGGCCTTCGACCAAACGACGATGGTCTTGTTGTACTGCTCTTCTTGGCTCATGAAGCCGGTCGCGACGAACTCGTGGAGCTTGTCGACCTCGGCCTGCGCGTCGTCGAGGATCTTGAACTTCGCGTCGGGGACGACGATGTCTGAGATCGAAACCGTGGTGCCCGATTGCGTTGCGAAGCGGAAGCCCAGTGACTTCACGGCATCGAGGAATGCCGCGGTCTCGGCATTACCGTGGCGACGGTAGCACTCGGTGACGAGCTTCTTGAGCGCCGACTTGTCCATCGTGTGGTTACGGAACTTCTCGCCCCACTTCGCAGGGAACGCTTCGTTGAAGATCGCGCGACCGACCGTCGTGCGGATCAGTTCGCCATTCCAACGGACCTTGATCCACTGCTGGAGGCCGATCTTATCGAAGTTATACGCCATGATCGCTTGGCTCGCGTCACCGAAGGCGGTGAGCTTTTCGCTCTCGCCTTCCGGTGCGACCATGCCGCCTGCCGTGACGTTCGAGCCGTGCCCATGGCTCGCCGTGCCGACGCCCGCATCGTAGGCGCGCTGGCCGATCGATGCGATGAGTGCGTCTTCGGGGATGTCGGCTTTTGCGACACCCTTGTATTCGTCTTTTTGGAACGTGAGGTAATAGAGCCCGAGCACCATGTCTTGCTGCGGAATCGAGACGGGCTGCCCGAACGACGGCTGCAAGATGTTGTTGCTCGAGAGCATGAGGATGCGCGCTTCGGCTTGCGCGCCGGCGCTGAGCGGGAGATGGACGGCCATCTGGTCGCCGTCGAAATCGGCGTTGTACGGTGCGCAGACGAGCGGATGCAAGTGGATGGCTTTGCCTTCCACGAGAACGGGCTCGAAAGCCTGAATGCCGAGCCGATGGAGCGTCGGTGCGCGATTGAGCAACACCGGGTGCTCGCGAATCACTTCGTCGAGAACGTCCCAGACTTCCGGACGGACACGTTCGACCATGCGCTTGGCGCTTTTGATGTTGTGCGCTTGCTGACGATCGACGAGCTTCTTCATCACGAAGGGCTTGAAGAGTTCGAGCGCCATCTCTTTCGGTAGGCCGCACTGGTGCAACTTGAGATTCGGGCCGACGACGATGACCGAACGACCGGAATAGTCGACGCGTTTGCCGAGGAGATTCTGACGGAAGCGACCCTGCTTACCTTTAAGAATATCGCTTAAGGACTTGAGCGGACGGTTGTTCGGACCCGTAACGGGACGGCCACGACGGCCGTTGTCGATGAGCGCATCGACGGCTTCTTGCAACATCCGCTTTTCGTTTTTGATGATGATCTCGGGTGCGGAAAGCTCGAGCAGACGTTTGAGGCGGTTGTTCCGGTTGATCACGCGACGATAGAGATCGTTGAGGTCCGATGTCGCGAAGCGACCGCCGTCGAGTTGTACCATCGGGCGTAATTCGGGCGCGATCACGGGAACGGCTGAGAGAATCATCCACTCGGGCTTGTTGCCGCTATTGATGAAGGCTTCAACGACTTCGAGGCGCTTGATCGACTTGACGCGTTTCTGGCCCGTCGTTTCTTTGAATTCTTTGCGCAGCTCGGCTTGGAGTTGCGGGAGCTTGAGATCGCGCAGAAGCTCGCGAATCGCCTCTGCGCCCATGCCTGCTTTAAAGCCGTTGCCGAACTTTTCGCGCGACTCGCGATACTTCAGCTCGGTGAGAATTTCGCGTTTGGTTAGCGACGTGTTGCCCGGATCGATGACGATGTAGGCAGCGAAATAGATGACCTTTTCGAGCTGGCGGGGCGACATGTCGAGTAAGATGCCGATGCGCGACGGAACGCCCTTGAAGTACCAGATGTGGGTGACCGGCGTCGCGAGTTCGATATGACCCATGCGCTCGCGACGGACTTTCGCGCGCGTTATTTCAACGCCGCAGCGATCGCAGATCATCCCCTTGAAGCGAATCCGCTTGTATTTACCGCAGTGGCACTCCCAGTCTTTGGTCGGGCCGAAGATCTTCTCGCAAAAGAGCCCGTCGCGCTCGGGCTTAAGCGTGCGATAATTAATCGTCTCCGGCTTCTTGACTTCGCCGAAGGACCAGGCGCGGATCTGCTCGGGGCTGGCGAGCCCGATGCGCATCGCGTCGAAGTTATTTACGTCGAGAAGGTTCAATTTCGTCCTCAGTGCCGCGGCTGACAGTCTCTAGCAAAGGCAAACAAGGACCGACAATCGTCGCTCCCGTTTAAATCCAGCTAAATTCCGCGGGGCATAGGCTAAGATTATACCGCGAAGGGTCAAGGGGGGCAACGTGCGACGTGTGCTGGGACGTTGGGAGCTGGAACAGCTGACAAACCTGTAACCATTCGAAGCTCGGCAACGTCTACTAGATGGAAATCACCTCTATGATAAACGTACGCGCGATACGCGCAACCGACGAAGCCGCCTACCTCGATATCCTGCGTCGCACGACCGACGATGATCGGTACTACCGCTTTTTTCGAGCCGTCGACCACTTCGACCACGCCGATGTTGCCCGTTTCGTCGAGCCAGTACCGAGCATTATCGGGATCATAGCGATCGACGACACGCATGGCCTCGGAGTCGCACACGCCTTTATTTCAGACGGCGCGGCGGAGATCGCACTCGTCGTCGCGGCGGATGCGCAGCGCCGTGGGATCGGTCGTCGCCTCGTCGGGGGCATCCTCGACCAACTTGCGGCTCGGGGTATCGCCACCGTTACGGCGGTCTCGCTTTGGGAAAATCTCGGCTTCGCCGCGCTCGCAAGGTCGTTCGGGATGACCGCAACGCATGCTCCGGGTGACGGTAGCGTCGTTCACTGGAGGCTCGTCTTAACGACCCGGACATCAATCGACCTCGAAGCACACGCTCCGATCACCCCGAAGTCGCCCGCAACT
>ENA-OFCI01000692-OFCI01000692.1-metagenomes-genome-assembly--contig:-NODE-692-length-18607-cov-3.527436_pt1 | contig 18607 bp, 19 predicted proteins | sample MGYA00153391_OFCI01 | MGnify analysis MGYA00153391
GGGGATACGGATACTGCGAATCGAGCAGTCCCGAACCGAGCAGTCCTCCGCGCGCGACTGGGTCCGCGGGTTCGACCAACGTAGTGGTATTCGAATTCTGGTCGGCCAGGGGCCCCGCAGCGCGGCGTGCGGATCGCCCGAGAACTATCGGCGAGGTATTCGTGATTGCGACGAAACGTGACCCGCGAGGGATCGAGGGCCTCCCCCTCCTGCGCCAATGAGACCGGCACCGGCGCGGATCGCCGTGCGCACCGCATCCGTTTCCCGCACCGCCGTGATTGCGATGATATCGACCGGAATCTCCGCCGAGAGGATGCGGCGGGCCAGTTCGAGTCCGTGGCAGTCGGGCAGATTCATCATGTAGAGCACTACGAGATCGATCGGCGTGCCCCGCACCGAGCGGCCAGCATTGGTTGCACCAACGGTGCGATCTTCTTTGTTGTCAATCTCGGTGCCATGCTGAAGGTCGTCAGCGGAGTAAATATCTTCAGCCTGATGAAGTACTCGGGTGCGAATATCTGCTTTCCGTGGGAACCTCGTCTTCCGAGGCGGCACACCTTTGCCTTATCCCCAAGATGGAGCACCTCGGTGTCTCGAAGTCGGTGGTCGGATTTACCGTGCCGACGGGCCATTTGTTCACCCTTCTCGCCCTCATGATCATCGCCTCGAAGGTCGCAGCGGGTGTTGCCGGTGCAGGGCTCGCGACGCTGGCTTTCGGCCTGGGGACTTGCCGCCCGGACCTCGTCAACGGTGTCGGCGTGATCGTGGGAATCGACCGGTTCAGCTCGGAGGAACGCGCCGTCACGAACTTCACCGGAAACGCAGTCGCAACTGTGCTCATCGGCCGCTGGACCAGCCAGATCGACACCGCCCAGGTTCGCGCGGGGTCTCGGGCGAGCGTCGGTGCCACGAGGCCACGATGGCCGGGACGGATGGCTACGGCGGTGACTCCGTGCTTACCACCCACGCGATCACCGTGGTCGTCAGAGGGGCGGAATTCCCGTCGGCGGAGTCTCGCTATTAGCGGCTCTCGCACCAAGAGAGGCCGACCTGGCGGGGTCGGCCTCTCTTGTAGTGCTTTTCTAAACGCTTGAGGAACGCTTACGCGGCCTTGTCCGACACATAGCTGCTGACCCGGGCCGCCGGACGCTTCACCGGCATGGCCGACTCCCGAGGGGTGCCGAGCACCGTAGCATCCGCCACTTGGGCGTCCGCGTCGATGCGCATTCCGCCGGCGATGCGCACATTAGTGCCGATTCGCGAGTGGCTGCCGAGGCGCACGTCGTTGCCCACGATGGTGTCACGGCCGATGTGCACGTTTTGCCCGATGAACACTCGTTCACCCAGCACAACTCCCTGATCGATCCAACTGCCAGAGCCGATCGTACCGTTGTCGCCTATCCGGGCATCCGCCTCTATATATGCCGTCGCGGCCACAAAAGTGCTCGCCTGCACCCGCGCCTTCGGCGACACAAAACCTCGCCCGTTGGCGTGGTGCTGGTATTTGAGAACGGTGCCGTTCTCGGCCTCGACTTCTTCGTTAACTCTTCCCATGTGGGACCTCCCTGTGCTGTTCCTCAACTAGTAAACGCAAAAAGGCATCGGATGATTCCTCAGAGGCGCTTCACAGGTAACTGACAGCGGAGGGCGGATTTGCGGCGTTCGCACAATGACGAAAGCCGCCATCCAAAGGATGACGGCTTTCGGCCACACGCGGGAGACTAGCGGCGCAGCCCGAGGCGCTCAATGAGCGTGCGGTATCGCGCGATATCGATGTCCTGCAGGTAGCCAAGCAAGCGACGGCGCTGCCCAACGAGCAGCAGCAGACCACGACGGGAGTGGTGGTCGTGCTTGTGCTCTTTCAGGTGCTCGGTGAGATCTTTGATGCGTGCGGTCAGCATTGCGACCTGCACCTCGGGGCTCCCGGTATCGCCGGGATGGGTGGCGTACTCGTCGATGATTATCTTCTTGGCTTCTGGTGCTAATGGCACAGATGACCCCTCTCACTCGTTGCGCGGTGCCTGTCACTGAAGGTGCAAGCTCTCTTTTTCCGCGGCCGTTAGACGGCAACCTTCTTAGGTTAGCAGAGCCGGCGGATACGAGCGCGCTGGGGACTGAGCCACCACCCCGTCAGCTTCTGAGGACGCTTCGGATCCGATTCGGAGTCTCCCAGGACAGGTGCACGCCACCGCCAAAGCGGGTCTTTCACGGTGTGTCAACCGGGGACCTGTGCGTGCCGGTGACCATCCAGTAGAAATCGCCTGCACCATCCGATGGGTTCCTTGATGACTGCCGTCGCCGAGTTCGTCGGGGACGAGTCTCAGGGATCGGGATCGCGGTGATGACGGCGGAAGTCGGCCGGACATGCGCGTTCAACATCAGATTCTCGTCAAAGTCGCCGTTCAACAGCAGTTTTACGGGGGTAGACGGGTCGTGATGATGTCGAGCGCGGACGCGGATGCCGCGAGCAGAAATCCGGATGACACCGCGGCAGGTTACCCCGGGCAGGCGGCGCGTCGGAGGAGGCATCCGCCCCCAACATCCGCGCTGCGCTGCGCGAACGCCGTGGCGGGCACTCACCACGCCCCTCACACCACTACCCTCGCGCCGGACGGATGTTCTCCCCCGCGCTCTTCGACAGAAGCAACCCCTCCACGGTCGCAAGTGCCGTGAGCAGCGCGAGCACCGCGAACGCGAATCCGAAGGCGCCCGATCCGGACCCGAAGCTGTCCCCCAGTCGCAGGGCCACCGCCCCGACTGCCACGCCGAAGCCCGCGGCGAGCTGTTGCAGCGTGGAGGCGAGGGTGTTGGCATCAGTCATCTCGACCCGCTCCACATCGGCAAAGGCGATGGTGTTGTACGCGGTGAAACCGGTGGAGCGCGCCACCCCGCTTGCGGTGAGGAGCACGATCACGACCCATAACGGGGTCGAGCTGGAGAGCAGTGCCATGAGCGCCATCGACAGGGCGGCTGCGGCGCTGGCTGCAACGATCACCGCCGGAAACCCGAAGCGGCGAAGAAGGGAGGTGGTCGCCGGTTTGATGGCGAGGTTACCGACAAATACGAAAAGCACGAGCGCACCGGAGAGTAGCGGCGAGTATCCGAAGACGTCCTGGAAGAGTAGCGGCAGCAGGAACGGAACCGCGTTCACCGTGAGCCGGAACAGGGATCCGCCCGCGTGCGAGAGGCGAAAGGTCTCAATGCGCAACGCGCGGAGGTCGAGCAACGGATGTGGCGCGCGCAGCTGGTGCGCGATGGCAAGGCCCACCAGGCCGAAACCGACCACCGCCCAGCCGATCGTTAGGATCATCCCGGGATCGCGCTCCGCTAACAGGGAGCCGAGATAGACCAGCGAGCCGAGTCCAGTACAGGTGAGCACGAGCCCCAGCCAGTCCAGCCGGGGCGGTGACTCGCGCTCCTCCGTGGGGATTATCCTCAGGGCGGCGAAAAACGCCACGATACCGAGCGGCACGTTGATGAGGAAGATCCAGTGCCAGGTGAAGTAGGTCGTGATGATCCCCCCGGCGAGAGGCGCGACGATGGGCGCAACGAGCGCCGGCCAGGTGAGCAGGGCGATGGCGCGGATGAGATCGGTGCGGTCGGTGACGCGGAGCACCGCGAGCCGACCGACCGGCACCATCATCGCTCCCCCGATGCCCTGCAGCACCCTCATGATGGTGAGTTCGGGCAGGCTCGTGCTGAGCGCACAGAGCACCGAGGCGAGGGTGAAGATTGCGATGGCGGCAAGGAAAATGCGACGGGACCCGAGGCGCCGGGTAATCCATCCACTCAGCGGGATGAGCACCGCGAGCGTCAGCAGGTAGGCCGTAATCGCAATGCCGACCGCGACCGATGGCACACCGAGCGAGCGACCGATGCTTGGGGCGGCGGTGGTGAGGATCGTGCCGTCGAGGTTTTCCATGAAGAATGTGCCGGCGACGAGCAGCGCGATGTTCCTCTGCCGAGTGTGCCCCATGACTCCCGAACTTAGCGTGTGGGCGCCGCTTGTTCCTCTACCCGCACGAGCGCCTCGTTGTGCTTGAGAAAGCCGGGCTTCCAAGGAGGGTCGTAGCGGGCGAAGTACAGGTTGCCTGCCGCCCGCAATCCGGCGCGCTCGACGGCCGCCAGCAGCATCTCACCGTTCTGTTCGAAGCGGGCGTCCGTCCATCCGCCGCCGAAGCGGCGGGCAGCCACGAGGCTGGCCGGGACAGCCACGGTCGCCACGGAGGCATCGGTTGGCACCGGCACGGTCGCGGGATCGGTGCCCTCCGGCAGCACGAAACTCACGGTGTGAGTGTGCTCGCCGAGCGGCTCCTGCGTCACCGGCGCGGTCATCGGGATGCGCGTGGCCTGCGCATTCCGACCGCTGATATAGCTGATGAGCGGCCGGAACCCGAGATTACCGGCGCGGAGGAAATCGCCATCCACTGTCACCTGCACGAGGACATGATCGGGATAGCGCCGTAGTTCGAAGTCGTCGAAGGCGCGCTCGATCGCGAAGGGCTGCTGTTCGGTCATGCACTGAACGGTACGCCGATCCAGTGCGGTCGGGCTACCCTGCTCTCATCGTGCCCAACTGCTTCCGAATTACGCGAAGGCGTCCGTGCCCGTGCGAAATATCACTGTGCCACCCGGCTGCCGCCGGATTGCAGGAGTGAGGGCTCGCCCGGGTGCGCGACATCCCCACACTGCTCTCCTGCGACAGGCCATCCGGCCTGCTCGGGCGAGTGTCGCACGCCGCGCCCGTGGCACACGGTGACAACGAGCCCTGCGAGTTCACGACAATCGCCGAAACCGCCGACCGCCTCGGTGTTTTCTTTTGCGTGCAGAGCCCAGGCGAGATCGACGAGAGGTTTCGTTGGAACCCGGCAGTGCGGGGCTGGCGTTCCACTGCGGCCACCGGGGGCCGTCTGGCGAGAGAGATTTGACTGGGACGGCGCTGAGCCGCGGTTCCTCCGCGACCAGAACCGCGCGCGCGGTCGAGTCGCGCACTACCGAACAGGGCAATCGGGTGGAGCGCATTCGGGATCCGCACAGGCGCGACCAGCGGCAGCTCGACGTGCTCGTCAACCTCGTCATACCTGATGCAGCTCGTCAACCTCGTCATACCTGATGCGGGTAGCTGACGGTCGGCTTCAGACGCTCGCCCCGGTGTGGCTGAATGCGCAGCAACAGTGGCGACCGATTGGACGATCACGAGTGATGACAACGGCAGCACGCGAGCCGCAGTCCGGGTCAGCGACCGGGAATGACCAGGAGTGAAATAATCAGGCGCACTATCTCGGCAATGGCGACCGGAGTGATCAGGATGGCGCCCACGCCGAGTGCAAGGAGCCACAGGCGCGCGCGCTGTCGGGCGGCATCCACCTGCATTCGAAGCTGCTCAAATTGCGACAACCGGTCCGAAGTGTCATTCATTGTCACGGGCTCGGTATGCCAGGTACTTCGCTCCTCGGCAAACATCGAGAAGTGGGCGACGGCGCGATCCGACAGCACGCGGGGTCGTCTCACCAGCCAGCGCTTAAGGGTATTGCTGGAGAGTACGGTAACGCGCGGTCGCTTGCGCCCGGTCGTGATGGACGCCGGATTCACCACCACGATGAGCGGGGTCACGGAGACCGGGCGTCCGGTCACGCTGCTGAGCAAGCGGGCTGCCCGCTCGGCCTCATGGGCCGACTTTCGCATGTGCTCCTGCTTGTAACCGTTCACCAGGAACGTGCTTCCGCCAATCCATATTTTCTTGCCTGAGTGATTCCTGGTGTTAATTGTGAAAATGCCACCGGGGCCGAGGATCACGTGATCGATGTCGGCGCTTCCTGAGCCCACCTGCACCGCGTGCAGTACCGTCCACTCGTCTCCCAGCTGAGCGAGCGCGTTCGCGACCACGATCTCGCCGAGAGCGCCGCTGTACCAACTGCGGGCATCCGGATGCAGCGGGCTGTTGCCGAGCGCTCGAGCGAGTCGACCGCGGGGTGTAGCCACCTCTTGGCGAGCAAGGCACTCCTGCATAACGGCGTATGCCGGGCCGCGCGCCCGGAGGTTCGGTTCGATGGACCAAGAGCCGGGCTCGAGGTCCACATTCGAAGCGACCGCACTCGACACATCGACCTGTGCTGCGGTAGCGGTCGGGGCCGGGATCGCTGGTTTCCCGGTAACATCCTCGGCGTCAGGTCGTGCCGAAGGAACCGGTACCGCGGTGTGTGCGGAGACGCTGAAGGGTTCCCTGTCAAACCCGCTGGTGAAGGAGAGTCCGGGAAGCAGCGGTCCAGTGGTGATCGGGCCTGAGAACGGGGACTCCTCAGCAGCGCTTGAGACCTCGAGACGGGTTGTGGGTTTGCCGCGGAGCGACTGCCCGGTCTGCACCGCCGATGTCGTGTCGTGCACTGCGCTTGCACCCCTGTCGTTCATCGCTCCCCCAAGCTCCGATGGTTCGAGGCTAGACGGGGGATCAGACAGTGTGCAGCCCCAAAACGGGCAGCCCCAGAATGGGTGGTAGCGGCGAACGGGTGTCCCGTGTGCCTCGTGAGCTCAACGCACCCGCGCCAGCCGGCGAGAGCCGCTCGGCAGCGATCCCCACGTGGCGCGATCTTCCGCAACCACTGCGAAGTCGGCGACAGCGTCATCCGAGAGCGTTCGGGAACACTCGGAGAGCCACTGGGTCACCAGATCCGCCGGCAGGGTGACGACGCGCCGTGCGGGGTCGCCGCCGAACGACAATGAGAGAGGGTTCATGACCGCGATGACCGGAGTCGCTCGAACGGGCTGACCCAGTACTGCACTCAGCCGAGCGGATGCCCGATCCGCAGCATTGCGCGCATCGCGCACCTGGTTTGTCGGCCGACCATTGACCCAGAGCACATCTTCGTCGACCCAGACCTTGGCGTTACCCTGCACCCTGGTGGTGATGAGAAAGAGTCCGCCAGGCCCCACGACCAAGAAGTCGGCGTCAAGCTCGCCGAAGACATCGAATGCGCGAAGCGCCGTGAAGCGGTCGTCGAGCGCCGTCAGCATGCGCCCGAGTTCGAACTCCGTTGGAGGCTCGGTGCTCCATCCCCGTGTGGCCACCGGTGCGCCCCCGCGACCGAACAGACCACTGAAGCTGAAACCGACGCGCTGCGCCTTCTTCATGGTGACACCCTGCGCGCGACCGTGCCGCCTCGAATCGGCCTCTCTGTGCGCTGCAAGATCTGTCACTGCTTCCCCCGGGTTGTTATCTGATCACGCTAACGGGAGCCCTCAGACCGTCGACAGTCCCCAAAAAAGGGCACGCCTGAACGGGGGTATCGCACGGGCCTCGGCAGGGACGTATGCCGCCGGGCGCATGCTGTTTTGCGCACCGAGAATACGCAGCATTCCGTCTTACGCTGAAGATATGTCTCCCGCCCGCAGGTCGCATTCGGAGCCCATCTATCGGGCGGCGATAAGCCTTGGCATTGGCCTGTTCCGATTCTGGAGACTCCGCCGCATCGAGACCGGTCTCGACAATCTGCCCGCCGCCGGCGGTGCGGTGCTGTCCATGACCCACTTCGGGTACCTCGAATTCGCCCTCGTCGAATGGGTGGCTTGGAGGAGTAACCGAAGACGCATTCGCTTTCTCGTGACCAAGCGCGCTTTTGACAAGCCGGGTATCGGCTGGCTGCTCAGAGGCATGCATCACATTCCCGTCGATATGGAACGCGGGGCGGCCGCCTATGCCGAAGCCGTCGCCGCTCTTCGATCCGGCGAATTGATCGGGGTGTTTCCCGAAGCGGGCGTCAGCGCATCATTCGAAGTTCGTGAGCTCAAGACCGGCGCCGTACGTCTGGCGGCAGAGGCAGGAGTTCCGGTGATTCCGGTGGCGGTCTGGGGCGGGCAGCGGCTGATGACTAAGAACCATCCGGTGCCGTTCCGCGCACGGTTCGGGGTACCGATCTCCTTCGCTTTCGGTGCACCGATTGACATTGCCTCGACCGACGACCCCCGGGCCGTGACGGACTCGCTGCGGAAGACGATGCAGGGCATGGTCGATGACCTTCAGTCCGGCTATCCGGTCACCGGCACCGGACAGTGGTGGCAGCCACGCTCGCTCGGAGGCACCGCGCCGACACCCGCGGAGGCCGCGGCGACGGAGGCCGAACGCGCGAGCAGGCGCGAACAGGCGCGAACCACAATTACCGGTGCACCATGATGCAGGCCCGTGGGGAGGAGTGGCCGTCATGCCCGCCGGGTTCCCTCGGAGTTAGGCCGAGACCGGTTTCGTTGGCAGCAGGATGATGCTCGGCCTGGCGCTGGGGTCCCGGTAACCAAGACCCCGATAGACACTCCCAGCGACGAAAAGTCGGTGCAGTGTCCATTCGAAGATGCCACCCCGCCCGACACAATCCACTCGCCTTCAGACTCGGTCTCGACATCGGGAATTCACTTTGCCTGCACCCGCTCCCGCTCCCGACGGGCTCTCGCGCTACGCCCCCGAATTACCGGTCGGTGTTCACTTTCTTGCAGGATCGGCGAAATTGGGGCTTCCGGCGTGCGGCAGACTGGTGTGCGATGTCCGCCGGCATCGACAGTCCTTCGATTGACCACCACTTCGATCTACGACAACACCGATCGACGATCACTTCGGGAGCCATAATGACGATCCGTGTCGCCGCCGATGGATCTGCCCTTGGCAACCCGGGCCCGGCCGGGTGGGCCTGGTACGTTGACGACACCTGCTGGGCGGCTGGCGGTTGGAAGCATGCCACTAACAACCAGGCCGAGCTCACCGCGGTGCTCCAGTTCTTTCGTGCTACCGCCCACCTCGACGACGACCTGCTGATCCTCTGCGACAGCCAGTATGTGATCAACTGCGTCACCAAATGGCTGCCCGGCTGGAAGAGCAAGGGCTGGCGAAAGGCTGACGGTAAGCCCGTGATGAATGTGGACCTTCTGCAGGAGATCGACACGGAGCTGCCCGGTCGGCAGTATCGCTTCGAGTGGGTGAAGGGCCACGCGAATCATCCGCTCAACGAAGCAGCAGACTCTCGCGCCCGCGCCGTGTCGGAGGCCTACCAGCGCGGGGCAACGATTCCCGCCGGGCCGGGCTTCGTGCGTGCGGGCGACGGCGCCGTGGAGCGCCCGGCAGAGACACGCCTTTTTGCCGCGCGATCGGAAGAGGCGATAACGGTAGCTGCGGTTGCCCCGCCGGCGTCGCTCTTCGACTTCGACGAGCCCTCGAGCCGGCAATCGGACGGCGCCGAGACCGTCGACGTGATCGTGACCCTCACCGCCGTCGAATTCGAGCGTCTGGCTGCCCGGGCACGAACACGGGGCGTGCGTGCCGAACAGGTACTGCGCGACCTGATTTGATCCGCTACTCCTGCAGGCCGAGAAATGGTCGGCGGGTTACGCCGAACTCGTCCCGAAGCGCCGTCATCGCGGCGTAATATCCGGCAAGTCCGTGCACGGCGGGCCCGGGCGGCGTGGACGACGAGCACAGGTAGAGCCCGCGGGCGGCGGTGCGCCACGGCGTCGCCGACAGCACCGGCCGGGCGAGCAGCTGCGTGACAGTCACGTCTCCCGCCGCGATGTCTCCCCCGATGTAATTCGGATTGTGCCGTTCGACGTCTACCGCAGAGCGGCTCACCGACGCAAGGATCGTATCTCGGAATCCGGGAGCATAGCGTTCGATCTTCGCGGTGATCGCCTCGGTGCGATCCTCCACGGAACCTCGCGGCACGTGGGTATAAGCCCACAGCACATGTTTACCTTCCGGCGCTCTTGACGGGTCGAAGGGGGTCGGCTGACTCACGAGAACGTAGGGATCCTGGGGATGCCGTCCGGCCGCGACATCCGCTTCGGAGGTCTCCATTTCCTGGCGGGTTCCCCCGACATGGAGAGTCGCGGCTGCAGCGAGGCGGTCGTCTGTCCACGGCACCGGTCCGGAGAGTGCGAAGTCGACCTTGGCGACCGCATTGCCATAGCGGAATCGATCGAGCGAACGACGGTAGCGGTCGGGCAGCCGATCGCCGGCGATTCGCGAGAGTGCTCGCGGCGTGACATCGAAAAGGATCACCCGCGCCGGCGGAAGTTCCGCGATGGAAGTAATCTCCGTGCCCGTGACAATCTCGCCCCCGTGCGAGAGCAGGTCATCGGCCATCGCGTCGGTGATCGACCGGCTGCCCCCGATCGGGATCGGCCAGCCGCGTGCGTGGCCCGTCGTGGCGAGCACGAGGCCGGCTGCGGCGGTCGACAGGCTGGGAACCGGTCGAATCGCGTGCACATTGACTCCGGTGAGCATCGCCGGCGCGAGGTCGTCGTGAAAGCGCAGATTCCAGCCGCGACTCCCTTGCTCGAGAATACGCACCCCCAGTCGAGCGAGTGTGATCGGATGCCTCGGCAACTGCAGGACCTGCGACCCGGCGAATTGCGCCACCTGGTCGGCATGGCGCACGAGTGGACCCAGCAGCCGCTTCCACGCTGCCCCATCGACACCCAGGCCGTCGACGGTGCGATCCAGGTCACGCCAGGCGATGCCGGAGCGGCCGTCGTCGAGAGGGTGCGCATACGAGATCTCCGGCACGATGAAACTCACGCGTTTTTCGAGCTCGAACGCACGGAAGAAGCCGGAGGACAAGGCCTGGGGATGCACGGCCGAGCAGAGGTCGTGGAGGAACCCCGGAAGCGTCAGCTCCTCGGTGCGCGCTCCCCCACCGATCGCGTTTTCGCGCTCGTAGACCCGCACCGAGAGCCCGGCCCGCGCGAGTACGACCGCCGCCGCCAGGCCGTTCGGTCCGGCTCCGACGACAATCGCGTCACATTCGTCCATTCCCCCACCCTTGCACAGTCGAGGAAGTTCTCTGGGGCCTCGACAGGGGTAGCGATTGGTGTACAGGCACCCGTGGGACACTGGGGACGGCTCCGGGCGACAGCGCTGGGACCGGGAGGACGATGGTATGACCGGCTCTGCGGTGCTCGACCTCTTACTCATCGTCCTGCTTGTCGTCTACGCAGTATTTGGATTCCGGCGTGGCTTCATCCTGAGTGTCGGCAGTTTCATCGGAATCGTCGCGGGAGCGACAGCCGCGTTTTTTGCGATACCGCTGGTCACGGGCTGGGTCACCGCAAGCCAGTTCAGATTACCGGTGATTCTCGTGGTGGTCGTGGCTCTCATCGCGCTCGGGCAGGGCGCCGGATCGGCGCTCGGCCGGGTCATCCGCCGACGCGTCGACAAGACACCGCTTCGCGCAATCGATCGGCTGTTAGGGGCCGCGATCACGCTCGTCGCCGCCGCGCTTGTCGTGTCGATGCTCGCCTTCGGGTTCGGATCTCTCGGCGTGCCTGTCGTATCCCAGGCCATCGGATCATCAACCGTCGTCTCGACGATCGAGCGGGTCACTCCCGATCCGGTCAAAGCACTCGAAGCGAAGGTACGGTCTCTGTTCGCCCTCGACGGCCTTCCGCGCCTGTTCGAAGCGATTGGAACCGGAACTGCGCTACCGGTGCCAGAGTCGGGGGCGACCGCCGCCCAGCAGGCATCCGCCCGCTCCGTCGTGAAGATCACCGGCAACGCCTACCAGTGCGGACAAAACCAGTCGGGAAGCGGATTCGTCTCCTCCTCCGGGCGCGTCGTCACCAATGCTCATGTCGTGGCTGGCGTCACGCAACCGGTCGTGCTCACCCCCTCCGGCTCCACCTACACCGGTCGGGTCGTCTACTTCAATGCCGTGCAGGATCTCGCCGTGATCGCCGTCACCGGGCTGCCGACCGCTCCTCTCCCGCTCGGTGCCGACCTCACGACAGGTGCGACCGCCGTCTTCGACGGGTATCCCCTCGGCGGTCCATTCCTGTCGAGCCCGGCCGCTGTGCAGAATGTTGCCACGATCAACTCTCCAGACATTTACGGTGCCAATCCCAGTCCCCGTGAGGTGTACTACCTTGCGGCAGATGTACAGGAGGGCAACTCCGGAGGCCCGCTGATCGATGCCGCTGGCAGCGTAACCGGCGTGATCTTCGCGCGCTCGGCGACGACCAGCCATCTCGGGTTCGCCATGACGACACAGGAGCTGGCACCGGTCGTCGCCCAGGCACAGGGCTTGAGCTCGGCCGTGTCATCCGGCACCTGCACGCGCGGCTGACTCCCGTCGCTGAAAATCCGGCAGACCTCGTGTCAGGCTTTGAGAGCGGTCTCGAGGAACGCGAGGGTGCGTTGCCACGAGTCGACCGCGGCGTCGGCCCGATACATGAGGGCGCTCGTGTCGTTGAAAAAGGCATGACCTGCGTTTTCGTAGATTTTTGCGGTGAAGTCGACTCCAGCGGCCTGCATGGCAGCGGTGACTTCGGGCAGAGAGTCGATGAGTCTCGTGTCCGTCTCACCGTAGAAGGCGAGCACCGCGCACGAGATCGTCGAGATCGTCGCCGTCTCGGGCGGCACCCCGTAAAACGGCACAGCAGCGCGGATGCGAGGATCGGCCGCCGCGAGCGCAAAGCTGTAACCACCGCCGAAGCAGAATCCCGTGACCGCGATGCGACCGTCGATGCCGGGTTGTTCAGCGAGATAGTCAACGCTCGAGCCGAGCGCGGCGAGGGCCCACGCACCGAACTCGGGAACATTGAGACTGGCGAAGGCGGCACGCAAGAGTGGCTGGCCATTCGACCGCACTGACTCGTCCGGGCTATTCATGATGGCGTAGGCCTCGAGTCCGACCTGTTCACTGATGCCGATCGACGACAGCAGGTCTGGCGCGATCACGAGATACCCCTCGGCGGCGAAACGATCGGCGATGCCAGTGATGTGCTCGACGAGCCCCCAGATTTCATGAATGACCACCAGGGCTCCCCGGGGTGGGCCCTCAGGGCGCGCTACGTAGGCGGAAAATTCGGTGGCCCTGACGCCCCGGTCCCCCACGGAGGCCTGGGCGGCGATCGTGGCGGCCGGGATGGGCAGGATGATTGTCGGCGATTCAGCGAGAGTCATTGAGAAGCGCTACCAGCTTCGCCCGTGTGCACGGCGGGAATTCTCCGGTCACGAAGGAACACCGGCTAGCGTGAATAGATGAATTCCGCTACCGATACACATGTGGCCCTCATCACCGGGGCTACCGCCGGGATCGGGGCAGAATTCGCCCGTCAACTCGCCGCAGAGGGCTTCGACCTCGTGCTCGTCGCTCGCGACGCAGACCGGCTGGAGGAGCGTGCCGCCGGATTGCGTGCTGAGTTCGGTGTGACGGTGGAGGTGCTCGCGGCGGATCTCGTGAGCCGGTCAGACCTCGCGATGGTGGAGGTCAGGGTCGGAGCATCCGGAGCCCGTCGCGTGACCATGCTCGTCAACAATGCGGGTTTCGGGCTGCCAAAACCGTTCGACGAGAATCCGGTCGACGAGGAACAGCGCCTGCTCGACCTGCTCGTGACCGCCCCGATGCGCCTCGCCCATGCCGCGCTGCAGCAGATGCTCGTGAGCGGATCCGGCACGATCGTCAACATCGCGAGCGTCGCCGGGTACACCCCACGCGGCACCTACGGCGCGTCGAAAGCGTGGGTGCTGAGCTTTAGTCGCTGGGCCAACCTCACCTATCGTCGTCGGGGTGTCGCCGTGACCGCAGTTGCACCGGGCTTCGTGCACACCGAGTTCCACGACCGCATGAACGTGTCGAAAGACGGCGTGCCCGCATTCCTCTGGCTTGACCCTTCGACTCTCGTGCGCCTCGCGCTGCGGGATGTCGCGAAAGGCCGCGCCGTTTCGATACCGACCCTGCGTTACAAATTCGTGGTGCTGCTCTCCGGCCTGTTGCCGAATCGGATCGTCGCGGTAGGCGCGCTGCGCGGCCGCTGAAGATCCTTAAAAGTGCGCCACGGCGAAGACAGAAAACCCGGAGGCACTCGAAATGACCAGAGAATAGCTCAGAATGACCCCGAGACCGGTCCAGACCAGGCGGCGGAGTCGTGCGGAGTCGATGTGGAGGCGCAGTTGATCGAAGTCGTCACGCCGGATATGAGCGTCGTTGGGAGGAACGACTGCACTCACCGACCAGGTCGAGGCCTGGAGCGAAACCCCTGACAGGGCATTGACAACCGTCGGCGAGATCAGCCGGGGCAGTGCGGCAAGCCACGCGGTGAAGTCGCGGGCTGTGCTTGTCTGGATGCGATCGGCGCGTTGGCGGATCTGCAGCGTCGAGGGCGAGTCCACCACGATGCAGGGCGTCACCACGACATCCGCCGCCGTCCCCGACGCTTTGAGCGCGGCGGCCAGCAACCGGGATGCGGCCGATGCCGCCTTTTCGGCGTCGGCAAGGTGGCCGAGTCGTTCGTCATCGACCATGAACGTGCGCTCTCCGACCCAGACGGCCTGGCCAGCGTGGCTGTGAATGGTGATCGAGAAGATACCGGCCGGACCGATCACCAGGTGATCGAGGGCCAGAGGGTAGTGGCCCGCTGCGATGTCGCCACCGACAGGCACCGAATGCACAACGGTCCACTCGTCCCCGAGCGCGGCGAGGGAATCTGCAAGAGCAATCTCGGCGAGTGCTCCACTGTAGGAGCGCCGCGCATCACGCGAGAGCGGATCGACTCCGAAGAGGCGCGCGACCAGCGAAATGGGAGGAGCCTCTGCTTGCAGTGCAAGGCACTCCCGCAGGGCGTGGTTCGGTGGAAGCCAGCTTGCAGGGGCGTTCGAGTCTCCCGCCTGGCGCTGCGGCGCAGGCAGGGTCGAACGATCATCCCCCGTGGTTACGATTCCGTCCCCCAACGGTAAATTCCGTGCACGGGCTGTTTGCCTCTGCCGGTCGTGTGCTGTGCCCTCTGTTTCGAATCTAGTCACCGGCCATACGCTGCGAACTCCCCAATACAGGTGCGCCCAAAACAGGTGAGCCCCGAACAGGTGGGACCCGAACAGGCCGCTTCGGCCCGCTGGGCTGACGGGCTGCTTCCATGGGAGCCGATGCAGCAGAATCAATGGATGGATGAGGCACTCCCGGCAACTCCGTTGACGCGCCGTCTCCTGGCCGGAGTCGGCGCCCCGTTCGAGCGCACCCCACCGGGCGAGGCCGCCGCCGTCGCGCTGAGATGCTTTGGGGTGACAGCCACCTCCATTGCCCGGCTCGCGACCGAGCGCGACGATACCTTTCGCTTGGCCGTCCCCGGCGACGCTCACGGCTACGTGCTCAAGATCTCAGCACCCGGCGACGACCCGGCCGAGATCGGGCTCCCGGGTGCTGCCATCGCGCACGCCGCGGCACGGGATGACTCGCTGCCGCTCCAACAGTTCGTGCCGCCGCTAACCCTCTCACCTACCCACGGTGGCCGAGCGGTGAGGCTTCTCCGCTACCTCCCGGGCAGCCTGCTCAGCGAGGTCGATCCCTCCCCGACCGATTGGCGCGCGGTCGGGCGAATGCTCGGCCGCCTCACCGACGCGTTGGCCGACTTTGATCATCCGGCAGCCGACCGCTGGCTCGCCTGGGATCTCGCGCGGCTCGCCGAGTTGTCGGAGCTGGTGCCCGTGATCGAGGGCGAGGACCGGCGGCGCGCGGTGGGCGACCTACTCTCGGAACTATCGGCCGAAACGCTGCCGGCGCTGCACCTAACCCCGCGGCAGGTGGTGCACAACGACTTCCACGGCGGCAATCTCGTCGTCCAATCGAACGCGCCAGACTTCATCACCGGCATCCTCGACTTCGGCGATATCGTGCGGAGTCATCGTGCCGCGGACCTTGCTGTCGCGATGTCGTATGCGGCGCCGTCGTTGCGGGCGAGCGACCCCTGGGCCCCGGCAATCGCTCTCGCCTCCGGCTATCGCGAACGGGTGACACTGTCTGACGCAGAGTCGGTTCTGGTGCCGCACCTCGTGCTCGGTCGTCTCGCCCAGCGGCTACTCCTCGCATCCTGGCTCGTGACATCACGGCCTGAGAACGCCGAGTACACCTCACGCAATCTCGAATCCACTTGGCGCCAGTTGGTGAGTCTGCGGCAATCGCCTCTGCCGACAGGAGGGGCGCGCCAGTAGGGTCGGATCATGCCAGGACCGAGCACCTACTTCAGTAACGACCGCCTCGACGAGCTGAGCGCGCCGACTCGCCTGTTGGTCGAACGACGCAATCGCAGCCTCGGGCCGGCCTATCGGCTGTTTTACGACGAGCCCATCGAGATCGTTCGCGGCTTCGGCTCGAAGCTCTGGGATGCGGCGGGCAGAGAGTTTCTCGATGTGTACAACAACGTGCCGTCGGTGGGCCATTCGCATCCCCGAGTGGTTGAGGCAATCTCGCGCCAGGCGGCTCTCGTCAATACGAATACCCGCTACCTCGATCGACCACTGATCGACTATTCCGAAGATCTACTCGGCACGCTGCCCCGTGCGCTCGCGAACGTGATGTACACCTGCACGGGTTCCGAGGCGAATGACCTCGCCCTTCGGATCGCCACCACCGTAACCGGTAAACGAGGCGTGATCGTCACCCAAAACGCCTACCACGGGGTCACCACCGAGACCGCGGCGATCTCGCCGTCCCTCGGCGGCGGCGACAGCATCCCCCCGTGGGTACGCCTGGTGGAGGCTCCGACCGGCGACGGCGTGGCGTTCGCGGACGCCGTCGCGATTGCGGCCGCGGATCTGGGCGCTTCCGAGCACGGGTTTTCCGCGCTCATCGCGGACTCGATCTTCGCCTCTGACGGCGTACAGCCGGGCAGCACGGCTTTCCTCGGGCGGATCAGCGACATCGTGCACGACGCGGACGGCCTCTACATCGCCGACGAGGTGCAGGCTGGCTTCGGGCGTCTCGGTCACGGCCTGTGGGGCTTCACCCGCCACGACTCCGCTCTCGGGGCAGTGGTACCCGACCTCGTGACAGTCGGCAAACCGATGGGTAACGGCATGCCGATCGGAGGGGTTGTCGCCCGTCGCGAGCTCGTGGACGCCTTCGCGGCCCACGGGCGTTACTTCAACACCTTCGGCGGCACGGCGGTCTCGATCGCCGCCGCGCAGGCCGTGCTCGACATCCTTCACGATGAAGGACTGATCGAGAACGCACGGGTCGTCGGGGAGTACCTCACCGCCGGGCTTGCCATGCTCGCGGGATTCCACGAGTCTCTCGGAGAGGTGCGCGGGGCCGGTCTATTCCTGGGAGTCGACCTCGTGCACGGGGAATCCCCCGACGAAGCGACAACCCTCGTCGTGGTGAACGAGCTGCGCCGGCGGGGAGTGCTGCTCGGGGCATCCGGTGCAGCCCGGAACACACTGAAGATACGGCCGCCGCTCTGCTTCAGCCTGGCCGACGCGGACCGGTTCCTTTCAGAACTTGACAGCGCACTGCGGGTGGCTCGGCATCGCGCGTTGCCTGAACACCCCGCGCGAAATTCAATGTGAGCGATGGGGGTATTGCGCTCTGGCCCCAAGGAGAGCATCCTGTGAGTAGAACAACCCGTCGCCCGGAAGAGCCGCACCAAGTGCCGCACCGGGCGACGAGTCTGTGTGGGACTAATGCGCTATGTGGGGCCAATTCGCTGTGTGGGGCCAATTCGCTCAGACGGTGGTGTTCAAAAACCAGCGCCGTTCAGAAACCTATTCACATCCTCGAGTTCCTCGCGCGAGATCGAGTGCCCGATGCCGGCGTAGTGACGCTCCGTGAGAGTCGAATGCGAAGCAAGCCACTCTGCGGTCCGCGCAATCGCTTCGGCGGGGATCACCGGATCCGCCGGATCGCTGCCCGAAAACACCGGTGGTCGCAGCGTCTCGAGCGAAGAATCGGCGGGGGCGTCGCCGCCGATGACGAAGCCGGCGAGATTCACGAAGGCGGCGAACCGCTCGGGAGCGTGCCGCAGGGCGTGAAGGGTCATCGCACCGCCCTGCGAGAACCCGAGAAGCGAGACCGAAGCAGCGGAGGTAATCGAATCCAGCCAGTCGAAGAGTGCCTGGACGGCAGCATCCGCAGCCGCGAAACTCGGCCGAGCGGGCTCTCCGTCCGGAAACCAGGAGTACGAACCGGGGGCCAGCTCGATCGGCGCGCGGAGCGCGGCGATCACGAACTGCGGGGGAAGCATCGGGGCGAGGGCGAAGAGGTCATGCTCGTGCGACCCGCGACCGTGCATCAGCACCAACAGGGGACGCGTCGTGAGCTCCTTCGCCCGCGCGGATTCGGGAACGGACCAGACGACGACAGAGGGATCGATCGCGAGCGAGGAAGTCATGATCTCAGGGTAGGCGACGGGTCTTCGATGATCGGCCCCAGCAGCGCCGTTGCAACTGTTGAGTGCACCGAGTCGTCGTTGCTCGGATGGAATCCGCCCGCGAGTACGTCCCGATACAACCGGGACAGTTCACTTGTCGCCGAAAACGCCGCGCCTCCCGCAACCGCGATGGCCTGGTCGACGACGTAGCGGGCGGTCCGGGTTGATCGGGACTTGAGTCCGACGAGAGCGCGAAACCACTCTGCACCACGATCGACGCCGGAGTCGAGGTCGACCGCCAGCGCATCAAGCTGCGGAAGCATGGCGTCCTGCGCGAGCGCCGCATCCGCAATTTTCCAGCGCACGTTCGGATCCTGGTCGCGGCCGAGCCCCGTTTTCCGCGAACCGCGGGAGCGCGCGGATGCGACCGCGAGTTCGAGAGCCCGCTGACCAATGCCCACGTACACGGAGGAGATGAGGATTTCGAAGTTGGCAA
>ENA-OFCI01000694-OFCI01000694.1-metagenomes-genome-assembly--contig:-NODE-694-length-18545-cov-9.294808_pt1 | contig 18545 bp, 19 predicted proteins | sample MGYA00153391_OFCI01 | MGnify analysis MGYA00153391
CAGACTCTACCGCGCTATAGATAAAGTATCCCGCAGCGGCAGCGCCCACGATCGGTATCCCCGAAAATCCCGCAATCCCAAAGCCCACCGCCAGACCCGTCATCAACGGGAACGCGGATGAACTGACCACTCCTTTAAGGGCTTCATCGGCGAGGTCTTCGATTTGGTCGAGTTTTGGGTTAGGTAGATTGGAATAGCGATGGAGTAAGCGCGGAACCCGATCGCCTGAAATATTCGCCAGCATCAGGTTTCCTCCGCGTCTTGGTAAAAGAGCCATTGACCCACGATGACAACCAAAATTAACATCGCTTCAAAGCTAAACAACATGATGCCAAGATCACGGGCGTTATCGAGGTTGAGCCAAATGGGGTTCATGGATTTCAGCCAGAAGCCAAAGGTTTGCCAATCTTTCCAAATCGGATAGGTTTTGAGGCCCACGATGAGGTCAAAAGTGTAGGCAGCTAAAGCGAGGGCGGCTGACCATTTGATGAAGAAAAAAGGAATGCGGCTGACTCGTTTGACCGCGCGGCGGGTGTCGGCATTGCGATCGTCCTGGTAAGCTTCGAGTTCTTCACTAAGGGCGATTGATTCTCGGATCGCCGCTTTCTGCGCTTTGGCATCGAAGGCGATTAGAATCCACAGGCATTCCAGGATTTGAACAGGTGCCCAGATCAGGATAGCTCCGATCGTCGAGGCTCCGATGGAAAGATTTTCTAGAAGGGGTCCGAGCAGGGGAATTCCAAAGACCCAAGCCGTTTGGCGACCAACACTTGCCAAGAGGATGGCGTAGGGTTTGATGTTGATGATGGCGATCGTAATCAGGCCCGTGAGAAGACCTAGAAAGAGAATCCAGAGGACGGATTTTATAATCCGGTTATCCGCTGCATCACGAACGAAGCGGGTATTTCTAAGGTTTTTGAAACGGTTAAAAGTGGACATCGTTAGCTCCCGACTTGTGGGCGGTTTGCAGTTGGATAACGGCGCATCATGGCAGTGATACGGTTTCGATCCGGCGTGTTCAGCAGGTCAGAGACCACAGCATGTCCCTTTTTTGAGTCTGGGATCAGGATTCCAACGTTTCCGTAGGCATCACAGACCGTGGTTCCAGCAGGGAGAAAGTCGGTGGGATTGGGTTTCGGTTTAAGTTTGGCTTTGTTCCAGCGTTGCCAGTATTCGCCGGAGAGGACGCCGACGTTTTCAGTCAGCGGTTGGTAGGTACTGCTACCCGGTTTTAAATAGAAGACGCCTTCGCAGCCTGCATCGAAGCGATCGTTAGCCAGGGCGATCGATTGTTTTTGCAAGGCATGGTTTTGTTGTTTGGCTTCCAGTTGTTGTTGAAGCGGGTCGGGATTGAAGGCACCGCGATGGACGCCGAGGCCCAACCCGGTAACGACCGCAACACTGCTCAGAAGGGCAATCGCTGTTCCGGTCGGGTTCTCTAAGGCACGATCAATGAACGGATTCATGCTGGGCTTTTCTCCTATAAATACATTGAGGGACGAGACGGATCTGGGTTTAGCCACCGAATGAGGGGAGACGGTATCGGGTTTCGGTCCCTTGCAAGGTCGGCGTCCGAAAGTGACCCACCGCTTGCAACACCAGTCCTCCTAAACGTCCTGGTTTCGTCTTCATCTCTTCCTGCAACAGTTTCACCATCAGATGCTCAATGTTGACATTAGAGGCCAACACCCGTTGAACGGCAGCTTGCGCGGCGGGCAGTTCCACCTGCTCATAAATCGTGCGGTCTAAGGTTTCAAGTTCCTGTTGCGCACGATCTGAGGATTGGATCAGTAACGATTGCAAATGAGCCGGGAGCGACGCGTTTGAGGGCACTTCCGGTGAATTCATAGCTTCGGACTGGACCTGCCGATACTGCGCGATCGCCTGTTTCAACGTCAATCCGGCCTCTCTTGCTTGCTTAGCAAACTGCGCAATCTTTTCGACATCCAAGGGTCTGAATGGCTCATTCCCTAGACTCAATGCCTGGGCGATCGATCGCGCATCCTCCGGGTAAATGCCGGATTTCTGATAGATCTGCTGTAGACTCAACGCCTGAAAACCTTTAGATGACATCGTGCTCGTCTCCTTCTGAGGAACTCGACAAAATTCCTAATCGTTTTAAACGGTGCTCAAGGGCTACTTGCCCTTCTTCACTCTGAATCCGTAGATATTCCTGGCGTGTACACTTGCCCCCACCGCCCGCATTCCGCATTTCGCAGAACCTCACCATCCGACGAACATCCTCCACAAACTCAGCACTAATCGGCTCATCAAACCGATCCAAAGCTTTACGACACTTTGTCAACGTTTGCTCTGATGTCCCTATTTGGTGAGAGACTTCTCCCCATGTCTTGGGCAACCCCAATTTACGGGTTGGTATATCAATCAGTTGAACCATATCCCTTCACGACCATTTAAAACTATTTAGAACTGTTTGAGAGTATTAATAACAATTTAGTTTAAATACTACTCAATCTTTTAAACTATATAATATTTCGTTTTATTTAGCCACTCTTTGTACGAAATGAGGTATTTTTTTGATAGGCTAAAATTATCTATTTTCTCTCACTCACCAATTGTCTGCCCATCAAATGTCTACGGACTGTGCGGCCATGTTGGGCAACATTTAGGCTTCTTCTTCCTATGGCTGCCAAGTTCAATCTTCACTATCTCTACATAACTGATGAATCTAGCGAAAAAATTCAGCGCATTCTGGACCTGACAGGCAGTACTGAAAAAGCCTTTATTTCACAGGTTATCAACGAATATTTCATAAGAGAAAAAGTCTACTATGTTGAGGCTCTCCGACTTGATGCCCGCGCTCGAAGTATCCGCGAACAAGAGTATCTCAAAATATTGATTGAACAAGACGAAAAAGCACTGCCCCGCTACACATCTGACCGTCCCATATTCAAACCCTCTCCGATCGCCATGCTCCCCGACGTCGAAGGAAATCGACGCATCACCAACTACATCCTCCTTAATCGCCGTAACACCTGTCTCCTCAAAATCGCCAGCATTGTTGAACGAGCACGGATGTCCCAACTCGTCGGACGGCTTATGGTCGATCATCTTCGCCAAAATTGGGATACTGTTTATCTACCTCAATTCAAGTTTGAAATTGATTTGATCTTTGATTGATTCTCGCCTAGACCATTGAGCAAGCGCCATAGTTTAGGTCGTAACCGAGTTTAATTGGTCCACAAGATCTGTATTAAATATGCTGCACTTCTTGTACCAGGAAATCTTAATGCCTGGTACAAGAAGTATCTAATCTCCATTCATCGATCGCCAAACTTCACTTTCCATAAGAACTTAAAACAACCTCTAATGGAGAGATCGTTCAGGAATAAGGAGGTAAGAATCGTCAAGTTCTTGTGCCAGGAGCATTAGAGAACTAGTACAAGAAGTTGGCTGCCAATCTTAGAATCTTATATCTCAGACTGATAGATCCTGAGCCTTTCGCTTCGATCGACGCTGATACTCTTTCTTTACCGCCCCATCTACCCACACCGATCGATACAAATAGGGACCATGACGATGCTCACTAGTCGCACAACGACACGTCGGTTTCCCACATTTACGATACTCCGATCTCCACCCTGCGGAATCCACAAGAGAACCCTCCTCGTCAGAGGGCGACGTCTTTCGCGCTTCAATCTCTGCCACAAGACTTTCTACCAAGTGATTTAAATCTAGTGTTGTAAGACGCTTCGCTTGTTGGAGAAGGCGATGTGGATCAGGAGGTTGCGACATTATGTCCACCTCCAATCCAGATCAGCTTATTTCTTGTACTAGGTTTGAGTGTTTCCTGGTACAAGACCGTGCGGGATCTTAGGGCGATCGTCCAGATTACGTTTTTACTTTCTTGTACCAGGAACCGAATCAATCTGGTACAAGAAAGATTAATTCTCCACAAGAGGCTGTTTTCGGTCTCTCGCAAGCCTTTAACGTTGCCCTTCCATTTCCATTGAGATGGGATCTTCTCTATCTTTAAGCGGCTGAATTTTGCCATTGCCTTTCCTCATATTTAAATTCTGAAGGATTATGGGCTGCGATCAATGAACTTACTACAGGCTCTATTCCTGGTGGATCACCCCCTCTTTGAATATTTACTAATAAGAGTGGGGGTGATCCATCTTTGGGTATTGTCACGACAACTTGAGAATGTCTCCGGCTTAATAGATCGGTCAAAAACTTCCAACAGTCGGGGTCTAATTGGTAAACCCGTAACTTCTCCCCTTCGTGTCCTGCGACGTTGTTAGACCAATACACCTGCTTGACCTTGACTCCGATCAGTCTGTCTAGGAGTTCGTGGACAATTTGTGTGTCCGATACCTTGTCGCTGACCGTGTAATTTAGTAATTCTTTAATCTGCTTTTTAGCCGATCGTGCCCGACTTGCAAACTGTTGGGTGTCGTATTTCGTCCAGCGTTTCTCTGGATCCAGAAATTCGATTAACCCAAGCTTTCGCATTGCGGTTATGCGCACCGTTTCTATTCCAAAGGTCCAAGGGCAAAGTCCCTGCCCCCAGGTCACTTGTTGTTCAAGATTTCGGAGGTCGCGATTTTCGGCTAGAGACTCAATGACGAGAGCTTCAAATGCCATGAACTCTCGGCGCGTTTTTCCTTGCCGATCGCGCAAAATGACCTCAGAGGTAATGTCTTGATCGGTGAGCTTGTAGAACTCTGCGATCGCGGTCTTTTCTAGGTTTAGCTGATCGCCAGGTGAAAGGGATTCCTGACTTTCTAGAAACCGTCGTTCACCCGCTGTAAGCACTCTGGCTGATACGATCGCAAGGGCTTCAGCCGCTTTAATATCCTGTCGTAGAACTTTGAGCGTTTCTTTCAGAATGGGATCCGTATCGAGATCCCAGACGTCAACGTAGTTACCCTCATGCCGTAGTCTGGTTCGGAGTGCCACCCGTAAATTCAGCATCGAAAAGTTGGTCTTTGCGGTAATTTCTGACCAGAGATGAAGATGAGGATCTGCTTGCCAATCATATTGGTCTAAGGCAAACTGAACATCCTCTCGTAACTGGCATCGCAGTAAAGTAGTGCTAATGTCAGTGCGCGTTTTTAAGGCCATCTTTAACTGCAACGAGTTGGTGGATGACGATACGGGAGAAAGATTAATACCCGATTCAGCACACCACACTACACGCGGAATAGCCTGCCTCACGCGGCTTAATCCCTGCGACATATCAGCATCGGTTGAGGATGCGCCATAGAACAATCCAAATACTTGATCGAAGTAGTCCGATTCAATACTGGCTCCAGTGGACAGGCTAGGTGTGGCAATGATGACTTGATAGTCTGTACTCTCCAGAAATTGGTCTGGATTAGTAATAAAGGATTGTTCCTCTTCACCTCCACTGGTCTCTGAGTTGATCAGTAAAAATGAGATATTGAGTTGAGTGAGTAATCTTGCAAGTCGTTTGCTAGCTGCTTTGGAATCAGTGGTGACGAACAGCCGTTCTTTTCTCTGAACCGCAGCAACCAATTTTGCGATCGCGGGTGTGTCGTTTGGAGCCTGAACAAAACCAGTTCGATATCCATCTCGCTTTAAGTCATTACGAATCAAATAAACAGGCTGTCGATCGCCTCTGAGTTCGACTAAGTAATGCAAGGTGGCATCATCCAAGTCAGCATCTGCGACGATCACTCTCGACGCGGATTGGATGAGTTGTCGAAGCCTTGTCAGCAGCGCGGGAAGTTTGCCATCCTTACGGCAAGTGGAGCTAGTCAAGAGATGACGTAACACCTGGACGACTTCATCAATCACTAAGACACAACCGCTAAAGCGATCCGGATCGATTGCTAATAGTGAATCAACGCAAAACCCGACTTTCAGCGCGTAGGCATCTCCGGTGATGAACTGCCCCTGAACCTTATCGAGGTCTCCTCGCCAGTGAATCCCGACCCGAGAACATAGGTTTCGACCCAAACAAACGCGGTGGGTTGCGAGTGCCACGATATCATCAGGGCGCAACATTCCACCAATACACTTGGTTTTCCCTGTGCCTTTCGGCGACGCGATACCAATGAGTCCAGTGGAGGGTAGCTCCTCAAATTGCACGGTACTGAGATCTTGGACCTCTACTACTTTTGATGGTCGCAAGGTCAGTTGCTTAGATAGATGCACCAAAATTCGCCATTCATCCACCGTTGGCGCATTCACGAGTGCCTGATCAAATGCAGCAGCGCCGTTCTGAACAATCAGATCGTCCACGCCTTTCCCGATTGCTCCGTTCCATTGAACGATGTGAACCGTCCCTCCGGAGTGAATCAGTACCTTACTAAAGCGGGCTAATGCCAGGTTGACTTTCTGTCGAGTCTCGAATGCGGCATCTTGGTCAAAGGCCAGAAAGATCGCTCGTTCTTCTCGTGCAAAGGGAACTAAATCCGGAATGAGATAAGCCTCACAGGGATTATTTAAAGCATCCTTACTGCGATATCCTCCATTGACCCCATAGAGAGCGATCGCAACATAACCCTGACTCAGTAGCGCTAATGCTTTCTTAGCTCCTTCTGTAATTACTAGCGGAATATTAGAAGTCTTGACCCACTCCCAAAAACATCCCTCATTCGGAATGGTCATGCCATGGCGCTGCGCAATTCGCTGTCGTATTTCTAGTGGAACAGGGGAAAAGTAAGCGCGTGCCCCAGACCCAACGGGTGTTTCGTATTTCCGAGGTTTTTGTTTGTCCTTATCCCAGATCGGATCCTGAAGTTTTGCTTGCCAGCACGATCGGTCTTCATTTAAAAAGAGTGCTGCTGATTGATTGTGTCGTGCTTGCTGACCAAATCGAGTTATGTACCAATTGAGAGCTTCATGGATGGGATAAGTCGCTTCTCTATCGGATCCAATTTCAAGATCGGTAACGACTTCGATAGCCGCTTGAAAGAGACGAGGGTTAATCGCAGATCCCTGAATGCATTCATAGGCGAGCTGTTCAGCAAAATTTGCTGAACTAAAATTACCCGACGTCTCTGGTAACGTCCGGTTGATCGGCAACATCATAGTGGAATCCTAAGTAGGGGACTGAAGAGGGTCCAAGTCAAAAAAATTGGGTCGAACAGAGTCTTTCTGCACAAAAAAATTGCGCATGACTCTTACGAACCCTTATAATGAGTTCAAGAAAGCAAGTAAAAACCTTCGTTAGCGATAAGCTAACAACGTTTTTTGTAGGTAGAAATCTCAAACGATCTTCCCGGATGCCAAGATTTCTACAAATCAGTTTTGAAGTGCGCCTTAGTTTAGGGCGCATTTCGGCTTTCTAGACGATGAAATTACTGGTGGCCTCCCGCTGCATACGCTTCACTTGAATGCGTGCTTCCTTATGGCGCTTTCGCAGTTCTGTCACGGTCGTACCCAGTAGACGAGCATATTTCCGAGGCAAATCGCCTTCCAAGGATGGCAGGCAGTAGCCCAACTCCCACTGATAGACGTTGCTGGTTACAACTCCAATCTTTTGAGCAACTTCCGGTCCAGTCCGGTCTGCTTCTTCCCGTAAAGTTCGCAGCCAGCCGCCGAACTCCAGCAAGGGAGCCGATCGAGCAGCAATGGGAACTTTTTTGGTGTCTAAAGCAAACATGTTCGATCGCCTCTAAGAAACTCACCATACGATTCTATATCCTAAAAGCTAGATCTGATCAACATTTCAGGATCTCAAAATGTCAAAGCACTGTCACTGCTTAGTTAAAGTAAGAGCACCCAACGATCAAACTTTTCGGCGAAACCAAATCCTCCTCTGCCAAATCGAACTCATGGCCCTGCTTAAACCTGTTGCCAAAATCAAGGTCCCTGTCTAAGCGGTGTTAAACATTGTGCGTAATCATACGTGGATTATACTAATAATCTCAGCTCTTTTCCAGAAAATTTCGATTTACGATCGAATCTTGTTAAAGATATTTAATCAAAAAGCAACATTTTCTTAAAAAGTGTCTATACTAGTTGAAGCAGAATCACAAAAGGCTATGGCGAGACACCCTCAAGATTATTTAGATGCATTTAATCAATTGCTTCAGCAGACAGGCCATGCGCCCCTGAAGCCGGGTCCGGCTTCGGTGTTTTTGGGGTTGGTGACGGGTGATTCTTATGCTTCGATCGCTGCCTTGATCAATCGTAAAGAGGTGACGGTACGCGGCATTGCAACTGGATTTTGGAATACTCTCTCTGAAGCTTTTAATGTAAAAGTGACGAAGTATAATTTCCTTAATTATCTTGACCAGCATTCTGAAACGCTTTGTCTTAATCTGCCAAATGCTTCGACTCCGCCTGTGCAGTCTCTATTGGAGCGAGTTCCGTGCCCAGAGCGATTTTTTGGGCGAACGGGAGATCTTTTTGATGTAAGACAACAGCTCGAACGTCCTGGAATTACATTTATGGTAGGTCCAACAGGCATTGGGAAGACGGCCTTGGTGGGCACGGCCCTCTTAGGGTTAGCTAATCTGAAAGTGATTTGGCAGACGATTCATGATGCGTCATCACTTTCGGAACTTTGGAGTGCGATCGCATCGGATGAGGAGTGTCCCGAGTCTAATCGATTGGTAACTGAACTCATTCAAAAATTTGCCGAGAGCCGCTATGTTATTGTGATTGACCAAGCCGAAAACCTCCTCAACTCCAGTCAATCTAGTGCGCTAGCGTTGTCTCCTTACGCACAGTCCCACAAACTCTACGGTCAGTTTTTCAAGGCAGTTTGCGAGAAACCCCATCAGTCTTCATTGTTTCTCTTGAGTCAGCAGGTCTTTCCAGATTTGCAACGTTATTACAATTCAGGGCGTGCAGTGACTCTGCGGCATTTAATGGGTCTTAGTGTTGGCGATGCGTCTTTCCTATTGGAGTCCTGTGGTGTTCCTAATAAGGAAGACTGGGGTCGATTGATTGAAGTCTATAGTGGTAATCCTCGACTAATGCTTCAGGCGATTGCGATGCTTGAATATTATGGCGGCGATATCCGTCAGTTTCTTGATCACTCCCTATTCCTCAATGACAGTGCGCGGGAAGCACTTCGGCGGGCGATTCGGCGACTTGGGAAGCTAGAACAATGTATTTTGCAATGGCTGAGAGGTGATCAGCCGATCGCATTTCCAGAATTATTTGATACGTTGCGTCGAAATGGTGTCGAGGTGACGCGGAATGACCTCTTTCAATCGGTTGAAGACATGATCAATGCTGCTATTTTGGAGAAGACGAAGGATGTTTTGCCTAAACTCATGCTTACCGCATCCGTTAAAATTATCTTAGCTCAGGAATCATTAGTGTCAGTTTTGGAGGAGCCAGCTATATAGTGTTTTGCATTAATCCAAGTTGTCATGCTGAGGTAAGTGATGAAACATTACGATCCTGCCCTGAATGCGGTACAGGAGTATTACTCTGCGATCGTTTTATTCTCGTTCGTCCATTACGACCCTTTAATCCTACTCTGACACATTCAGTATTTTTAGCCTTCGATCGACAGAAGCAGAAAGAACGAGTGATTAAGGTTCTGGACTACCCCACAGAAGAAACTTTGCGGCATTTTGAACGTGAAGCAGGGATCCTGGGGAATCTTCGTCATCCTGGGATTCCTATTGTAGATCTTGATGATGAAGGATTCTTCTCTACTTTTACAACCTCCAAGCAGTATCTAGAAGTTTATTGCCTAGTGATGGAAAAAATTGATGGGGTTGATTTAAGTCAGTTTATTAAAAAGCACGGTAGTATTGGCGAGCGAAGAGCGCTTGAATGGTTTCAGCAAGTGATTGAAATTCTTCACTATTTGCATCAACAAGGTATTTTCCATCGCGATATTAAGCCATCAAATCTATTCCTAAGACCGGATGGAAAAATTGTCATCATTGATTTTGGGGCAGTGCGAGAAATGACCGATACCTACTTATGCAAAATTGGACGTGGCCCTAGTCCAATTACACGAATAAACGAGATTACAATTATCAATTCTGTCTCCTATAGCCCTTTTGAGCAAACTCAAGGTAAAGCTGTACTGCAATCAGACTTCTACGCGATCGGACGGACCTTTGTTTACTTAGTCACTGGGCTGTCTCCCCTCAGTTTTTCGGAGCATTCGGGTCAGTTAGACTGGCGCATGTCGGCGCATCATATCAGTCCCCCATTTGCAGATTTGTTGAATCGGATGATGTCATTAATGCCTGTCGATCGCCCCCGAGATACACAGGATATCTTAGTAATTTTGCAGCGCCTACCCGGTCAAATTAAACGGGAGAAGCGCTTGAGATCTCCTTGGGCTAAACTAGCAAAAGCTTTGGTTATTGCGGTCGGCTTCTTGATATTTTTGAAGGGGGCAACTTGGTACTTTTCAGAAAAATACTTTAGCTATGCATTGGAGGCTGCACTAGATGGAAAATTGTACAAGGCAGAGTCTCACTTAGAATCAGCAATTTCTAGTAATCCTAATAATCCTAAGTTCTATGTAAACCTGGCTCTAATTCGTCAGCGGATCGGAACAAGAGATTCTAAGCAGTCCGCAATTCAGTGTTATGAGCAGGCATTGAAATTGAACCCTTGGGATTCTGCTGAAATTCGTTATAGTCTCGGTAATTTGTATGAACAGCTTGGCGATCGGGAGCAAGCGAAGGCGCAATTTAGTAGAATTTTGAATCAGGATAAAACGGTTAGTTCTGCTCGGAACAGCCTAGTTCGTCTTTTGATTTTAGAAGAACAATATGATGCAGCAGAGCAGCTTATTCAGCCTGCATTATCTTTTCAACTTCAGGGTAGGGATGTGCGATCGACGCTCTTAAAGAATCTGGGATGGCTCCAGTATAAAAAAGGACAGTATAGTCAATCCTCCCAATCGCTTAATGAAGCTATGAACTTGAATGAGTCAGTGAGCACGGATGCAAATTGTCTACTGGCTCAAGTCCATGATGCGTCACCTAAACTTGGGGCATCAAGTCCATATTGGCATCTGTGTTTATCAGGAGCTGGAAGTACGCCAGAAGTTCAATCTTGGCGAAGTCAAAAGTTGAAACAATTATTGGAGCCTGAGATTAAATCTTCTTCACTGAGCTTGCCAAAAAGATTGCGATGATAGGCTGAAAATGGGACATTATTCCTACCATTTAATGGACAGATTACCCATCGCTACCGCTAAAAGTCCCACTGTTTTTCATCGAATAAAGCGCCCGATAATTCCATGTCTTTTGTGGCATCATTAAAACTGTTGTTCATGGCTCCCCTTCATGTCCCGTCCATCCTTTGCAATCTTTGTACAACAGTATCTGGCCGCACTACTGAATGAATTTGGTACCGTCTACCTCAACGAACCGATGCCTCGCGATCCCAAGATGAGAGTTTATAAATACCCGTCTCGATCGAACCCCGCAATTTCTATCCTCCAGGCTATTACGGCGAATAATCCTCGGGTGATGGTAAACCCAGAAATTATTGCCGAAGCTCAACTGGTCGATGTCCTCTTTGAACCCAATCCTGAATTGTCCAGAGAGTCCTTAGGATTAGTAGGAGAATTTCTGTTTGTCCCCAGTATTATTCAATCTCTTCGTTGGTCTCCCAACGCTCGGACGATGCGGAAATGCCTGCAACAGTGGCTTATCTGGGACAGTGCAGATCATGGGGGCATTATTCCAGTAGATGAGGAGCCTGTGTATGAAGAGGAGGACGACGACGATTACGATGCGGACGAAGATGGCGACGATAACTATGAACCGGAAGAAGTGACGAAAATCTTGTTAACGATCGTCCCGTCTATTGATCATCAGCTTATCCAAGGCTTTGGTCTGAACTCTTCTGCTCGAAATATTCTTGGGGTTTATGAATTTCCGCCGTTGTGCCATGCCACCGTTATCGCGACCAATGAATTGCCGAAAACTCCATCGACTTTGTTTCTCCGAATCTTGGGACGTGGACCGACTCAACGGGGTGCGATCGAAGAGTTGATCGCGTTAGAGTCTAGTCATCCGCAGCGTCTTGTCGCACTGCAATCGCTTCAGGATTGGTACCATCTGCTATTAGATGGACGTATGGGACGGGAGTCGGCAGCCTTAATGCAAAGTCTTTCCTTGCTTCTCGATCGAAACGCTCAATAATACTGGTGTAGTCAGGGTTAATTGAGGCGTTATACTGCGACATGCCGTGATTCAATAGAAGACTAACCTTGGAAGCCCTCTATCAAAATACTCCTATGATCAAAACTCGTATCGCCGTTGCCGCAAGAAAAGGAGGGGTTGGTAAAACATCTATCGCCAGCGGCATCGCTTCAATCCTCATTACCCAAAACAAAAGGGTCCTGGTGATCGACCTTGATCCACAATCTAACGCAGCCTATTCGTTAGGCGTCGATCCCACCGCTCCTGGTACCGCCGAACTGTTACTGGGGAAATATCCGACCCCTCTCCCCGCAATTCCAGGACTCGATGTGCTCCCTGGTGGCCCGAACTTAACCAGTCAGCAAATTCAATCCCTTCACCCGGAAGATCTTGCCGATGCGATCGAATCTCTAGAGTATGATGCGGTTATTCTTGACTGTCCACCCGGAAATGAGAGCTTAGAAAGACTCGGTGTTGTTGCCGCCAACGTTGCGCTAGTCATTACTAATGCCCACCCTTTTGCCATTATGGGTGCCAATCGGGTCATGGGAGTGTTAGATGATTATCGGAGCAAATCCCGTCGAGGACCGAAGGAATGGGCGATCGTTATGTCTCAAGTCGATGAGCGTCGAGTGCTTGATAAACAGCTCCCTCAGCAACTCTTCGATCTCTATGCCAACGTCAAAAATTTCACGATCCATCAGGACGTCAATATTTCCCAAGCAGGCGCACAGCAACTTCCCTTAATGGAATATGCTCCGAAATCTCGTGCAGCCCAAGAGCTTAAGGCGATCGCTGATTGGGCAAGCCAAATTAATTAACCTATCTTACTCTCCTAAAAACTCTACTTATTCAATCATGGCACAACGACGCAGTACCGCAGATATGCTCCAATCTGCAACCTTTGCAGGCACCGCGATTCAAAAGCAAGATCGTGCAGTGGAAGCACAGTCCGAAAACGTTCAGTCAAAGCCTGCGAACTTACCGTTGGCTAAAATCCTAGATCGTGCGACGGATACTCGGGACATCCAGCCTGAACATGTCCAAGAACTTTTAGATTCGATCGTCATTTTAGGACTACTCGAACCTTTGGTCGTAGATATTCGAGGAAGATTATTAGCAGGTGCGCACCGCCGCGCTGCGATTACGCTCCTCAAGGCAGAAGATTCAGATTCCTACACCAAACTATTTCCGGACGATTTAGTACCCGTCCGAGTCATGGACTTTGATGCGGAGCAAGACTCAAATCTTGCCCTCCAAATCGAAATCAGCGAAAATGAAAAACGGAGAGATTACACGCCCGTCGAAGTTAGATCTCTTGCCGAAAAACTCAAAGATGCAGGGTATGAAGATGTCAAGGGACGCCCTTCCAAAGGAGGAAAAGCACTTCGTCCCGCGCTAGAAGTCATCATTGGCAAGAGTATTCGGACTGTTCGCCGCTACCTTAATAATGAAACTGAAAAAAGTGTGACAGATGTCCGCCTTTCCCAAGGCGATCTTGAAACTACTGCGCTCAAACGTCTGCGAACCGAACTCACCCGATGGCAACGCTCCTTTCCAGAACCTAATACGGAGGAACTTAATGCCATGGGTAAGGATATTGCCAAGCTCATCCGTCGAGTTAATCGGGTCCTGTCAGGCATGGATAATCCCTAGACCCGAAAATAGACCTCTTGCCGCTTTTTGTTTGGATCCTATCTAAATTAGGTTGGCAGATGAGTTGACATCATAGACTTAAGACCCGATCAACCCCCCTAAAATTGACATGCAAACTTCAAAGACAGCTACAGACAATTTTCTTCCTCTTGAACCCGCTACAGAAAGACAGAGTAGCCTCGTTGAAGCTGTGGTTGTTGAAACTGTCGAAAGTCGTGCTGATCAAGGTCTTTCTCCTGTCGAAGCTGCCCCGTTTTATCAGGCGAATGGGACGATCGAAGCTGAACTGGAGCGGGATGAATCAGGTATATTTTCTTTGAAATGGCGTGATAAAAGTTGGCCTATCTCGTTCATGGGTGGGAATAAGTTGGGAAAGATAAAGAAGCTTGTGGGTCAGCGATTATATTATATTGGCGTGTCTATCCGATTCCGGCTTGGACAGATGAAGGGTCAAGAGTTTGTCGTTTTACAGTCGTGAGCCAGCCGAAAAATCTTGCTCATGTGAAAGATGGCGAATTTAAACTGAGTGGGTGCTGGCAAGCGCTTCCGCAGTGGGAGACGCATCCGGTGCGTCAAGCCTACTTTGCTGTATATCGAAATCGAAACGGACTAATGACTGGACGAAATATTTACTACTCAAATTACGCCTTGAACTGGGATGAACCCCCGTTCGTTCCAAATGACGAGCACAAATCGCCATGGCATTCTGTTGTTGTTTCTTTGCAGGATGATGGAGTATTTAATTTTGTCCGCTTGTTAGATGGACCCAAACCCGCCCCGTTTCGGGTCCGCCGTGCAGAAGTAGAGCTATCGGCTAAACCCGATGATCTCCAGTCAGTCGTAGACCATCGTCCTTGGCTAAAAAGTTCGATAGAAGTAGGTGATGAATGATAAAACTTCGCGTTGAGGTGCCGTTGATCCGAATCGGTGATGGTGTTCAGGTGATGGGCTTGCTGGTGAATTTAACGCCCAAGCACATTGACGATTTCGATCGGTTTTGGAAATTTCGCTTGAGAACATCGACAGAGGGAGATCAGTACTGGGATTGGGAGCAGAAGAAGCGGTTTTACTTGCAGGGAGACCCTACAATTTATGAGGGATACGCGATCGAATGTAACGAATTGGTCCAAGGATTGATGCTGTTAAAGACAGGCGGACATCGATCGTGGGTGGAACCAAAGCGACGGTTGCTGTATGTCCATTCATTGGCAACTGCTCCTTGGAATCGCGGTCCCAGTCCAGAACCAATGGGTTTTCAGACGGTAGGGGCAACTTTACTGGAATTTGCTCGGTTTCGGAGTGAGGAATTAGGGTTCGATGGATTAGTCGGGTTGCATTCATTACCCAAGGCGGAGGGATTTTATCGAAAAATGGAAATGTGGGATGGGGGTATTGATTTGGAGAAAGAAGGGTTACGATATTTTGAGTGGTACAGTCCGAGAGAGGATTGGTGGGAAAAAGAATTTGATGTTTAAATGATATTCAAAGGAGGCGAGGATTATGGCGTTTAAGATCACTGAAGCTCAGGCACGAGCGATGGCGCGGTTTGAGTCTGAGTCAGGCTGTGAGATAAGTGCGGGACCTGATTATGGGGTTCACTTGGGACAGGTGATGTCATTGGCGTTGCATCCAGTCGATCGAGAGAAATTTGTACAACTGTTGTGTGATCAGTTTGGGACTGTGTTGTCTCAGGAAGAAATTGAGGAAGTCGCTTCTAGCTTTCAAATGCAGCTTCAAGAGCGCATCGCTAAAAAGCTGGTTCCTCAACAATTAGTTTAAGGGAATCCCTCAATACTTTTAAGTGAACCGTTTTACTTTATTCAGAACAGCATCGGCCCCAGCAACTTGATAGAGTGCCGGGACGCAAGTGTCTAAGTTTTGGCCTTTGAGAATGCGATCGAGCCTCCCCGCCTCGACCCCAAGCCTTTCCGTTGCCGCCAACAGCAATGCATTGGGATCGCCTGAAATCCTTACGCCCGATCGCTGCGACCAATTTATCCAGCCATGGAGTTCGAGAGCGGCAACGAGGAGAGAAAGGGAGCGATCGCCATAGGCATTTTCACCGTTGAGAATCCGCTGAACTTGGGCACAGACTAACTGTTCTAGTTTTGGGATGCCCTCCACATGGGGAACCTCAGAGTGCAAGATGACTCGGGCCACTCTCGGTTTCTGAATAGGCTGAATCCCAATATCAGAGAGGGTTTTGATGACAATCGGTTCGCATTGCTGGATGGAAACATAGGGATTACCGGATGGCCCGATCGTGGGAGCTAAGACAGTGGGTTGTCCTTTCCCGAGAATTTCGCCGCGATGATGGGGGGAAGAATCAAAACGGAAATTTGTAAACTCCGGTGCAAGTTTACAGCGCACCGCAAATCGCCATCCACCGCTTTGGGTTTTCTCCGTGAATGTGTTCCGCAATCTTGGGAATCGTTGAAGCCAGCTTTGAACCGATCGGTCGCAACTCTGTTGGGAAGAATAACGTTTCACATCAATATCAATCCAGTAAATATTTCCCCATCCACCCAGGGTCATGACTCCGTTATTAGGGTGACTAAACCAGCGATCGATTTCGTGTTGTTCCGGTAATTGATATTGGTATTTTCGGTGGGGCAGAAGATGAGGAAATCCATGGATATTCAAGTAAGAAGGGTTTTTCCAGTAAACGCAGGTTTTGACCGATTCCCGTCGTAAATAACTTCCCCATTTAGGATGAGAGGAAACTGGGTGGCATCTTGAATGGGCGCAACGGGCAAGACTGGAAGACCTTGAAGTTTAAGCCAAGCGATCGTGTCTGAGAGGGTTAGATTATTTTTCATGATGTTGTGAGTGATAATTTTGCAGCGTCAAGGCGATCGCCTTATCGTTCCAGTGCGATGGGTTGAGGAATCGCATCACGAGACTCTAAAAATTTGGTATGTGCGGAGAAACGGGCAGCATCTTGGTGCGTCAGAGTAGATTGAATTTCACCATTTTCGAGCAGAAGGATTTCACCGCGATCGACAGCTTGGATAGAGAGCCGATCGTCATTGCCTAGAATTTGGTAGATTTTGCCTTGGAAGAGATTTCCATCGGGTGTCGGCGTCCCTTTGGATTCAAGAATGTGGAGAGCTTGACCGATGACCGTCGAAACTTGTTCTCCCCACGTTTGCTGGTCATCATCTCGAACGAGTTGAGCGCGATCGGAGAGAGGTATGGGGTCGGTTTCAAACTGGTGTTGAATTTTGTCAATTTGCTTGAGATGCTTGAAGCTGCGGCCTATTTCTTGTGCTTGTTTACGCCAAGTTTGGAAATCTTCTACTGTAATGCTGGGTTCTTCTTCTTCTTCGACATACTCGATCGTGTATTCAAAAGATTCCTCTTGCAATTCATTTACCGTTGATTCAATCGCGATTCCCGTTCTGGGAGGTCTCACCAACGGGTTTTGCACTGTAGCCATCTCAAAGAGTCCACCTTGGGTGAAGGTTTCGGGTTCTACGGTTGTCCGCTCTATGATCGCCTCTGGAGTGATTTTAGTTTGTGGTGTCGTCATCTCAACGACGGGTGAAATAGCCTCCAGTTGTGTCTGGATGATGGCAGGTGGGATGGGCGAGATGGTGTTTGTTTTGGATTGTTCTTTGACCTCTGTGAATTCAGGCAATGCGATCGCCAAGAAATTTCGAGCAATGTCGTGATGATTAAATGTGAGTAATGGGTGTTGGGTCATCAGGACGTCTAGGACTGACTCAATCTTTTCGTCAGTAACTGTTGCCCTCATCGCATTATTACAGGATACAAACTCACCCCCGATTGCCTCAAGTAAAGCCGTATTTAGAAAGAACTTACCGCCTTCTGCGCGAGTTTGAGATGTATTGAGAACCCAGCCATCGGAAGCGTGAAGAACTCGGAGATGATTATCCGGCGTTTGAGCGATGCCGCGTCCTTCGGTCCAATCTTGGATAAACGATCGGACATTATCCACTGTCTTTAGATCGACCGATTGTTGAGTCAGCGTCTGGGTTGCATCAAACTCTCTGGGCATGAGCAACCCTTGCCGGATATCCCCATCTGCCGTGGTGAAATGAACGAAGCGTCCTCCATTGAAGGCATCAAACGCTCGGATGAGATTGCCTGTACAAACTTGGCGTTGTTCTCGGCTTTCGGTTTGGTTAATGTCAAATAAGGCATAGGGACTGGTGTCGATCGCATTTACTGCCATGGATGAAACCTGCCAATGGTGATCAGAATCTGCCTTGATTTGAGAAAGGGGAATTTTGATGTGCTGCGAACCATCGGCAACCAGGACATGCAATTTCCAATCAGACGCGGCGGCAGGATTCGTGCTTTGATGGCCCTTCTTTACGTCCGCAATGACGCCATAGAGGGTGGTTCTTCCCGGCTCGGGAGTCGCCATAACGATCGGAGTTCCGGCTGGATAGGATCTAAGATGTTTTGCGATATTAAGGACTTGTTCAGCGAGTTTCCCAGAGAAGCGATCGATTTTATCAGGGTCACGATATTTTTGAGTAACGCGGTCTTCGTAGAGGTCAGCATCATCTTGAAGGGTGCTGACTTTCAGTGAGACTTGCTGACGCGCGGTAATTTGAACGGCATTACGATCGTGCAACTTTAAATCATCAACGGGATCAATACCCAGAGTTTCGCGAACCGCATTTACAACTTGAAGTTGAGTCAGGGGTTTATTTGTACTTTTGACATCGATGACTTCAATGTGAACGGCGCTTGCAAAAGGACCAGGCCGATCGCCGATGGCAGGTTTAAATTCCATTTGGGCGATCGTTCGGGCATCCAAATCAAGTCGTCCGGCTTCAAGTT
>ENA-OFCI01000695-OFCI01000695.1-metagenomes-genome-assembly--contig:-NODE-695-length-18533-cov-3.683840_pt1 | contig 18533 bp, 14 predicted proteins | sample MGYA00153391_OFCI01 | MGnify analysis MGYA00153391
TCTTATGCTTGCCGTTGGGCAAGGAGCCAGTGAGAAGCCTTGTTTGATTCATCTTCGTTATCGCCCGCGCAAATCTGTGCTACCTCGACCGATCGCCATCGTCGGCAAAGGGATCACGTTTGATTCGGGCGGTCTCGATATCAAGCCTTCAAACGGCATGCGCTGGATGAAAAAAGATATGGGTGGCGCGGCCCATGTGTTGGCACTCGCGCGATTGATTATGGCTGCGCAGTTGCCGATTCGGCTGCACATGCTAATCCCGGCAGTAGAAAATGCGATTGCTGGCAATGCCTACCGCCCCGGCGAAGTAGTGGCCACGCGCCGAGGCCATACCATTGAAATCGGCAACACGGATGCAGAAGGCCGCGTCGTACTGTCGGATGCGCTGGCCTACGCGTCTGAATTCAAGCCCGACATTGTGATTGATTTTGCGACCCTCACAGGAGCGGCCAGAGTCGCACTCGGCCCGGAGCTGCCCGCCGTTTTTTGCAATAACGAAGCATGGTTCCATAAATTAAATGTCGCCAGCACTGCGCAGCAAGACCCGATTTGGCGCATGCCGCTTTGGCAAAACTACAATGGATTGATAGACAGTCATATCGCCGATCTCAACAACAGCGGCGGTCCCCAAGCCGGCGCGATTACCGCCGCGCTGTTCCTCGAACATTTCGTGCCGAAAGATCAGGCATGGATGCATATTGATGTGTTTTCATGGAACGCCAAATCCAGACCAGGACGCCCCGACGGCGGCGAAGCGCAATCATTGCGTGCGGTGTTTGCGATGCTGGCGGCTAAATAGCTTCTGGCTGATGCCATAATGAAACCCTAGCACGGGCGGGGATTTTGAAGCATAAATGCTTTAAGAAGCCCGCCGATACTAGGGTCTCGTTTTTTATTTTGCCAACACCAATTATTTCTTAACCTGCCCCGCATAAATACGCCAGAGCATCGCTACATCGGTGATGCCATCAGGGCCTTGCACACTGTTCAGGGTATCCAGCGCTTTTTGTTTTTGTCCGGCCAACGCGTGGGCCATGCCCAGGCGCAGCGCGGCTTCTTCAGGGCGTTTTAAGCCGCCTTTTTTAATTCCTTGCTCCATCAGTGCGATGCCTTTGTCGCGGGCCTCTGCCTGGCCGCTCAAAACGTAATTAAAGCCCACGCCAACCAGCGCGGTGCCGTCTTTGGCAGCGAGCGCTTCAGCTTCCAGCTTGGCGCTGTTTTTGGCGTCATCAGCAACTTCTTTGGTGGCAGACTCTTTTAATTTTTTTTGCGCTGCGGCGTCGTTGCCCGTCCCCAGCACACCACGGGCGAAGCCTTGCTCCAGCACTTGTTTGGTTTCAATCGGGAAACCAGCTTGTGTGGCCAATAGCGCCATGCGCATATAGTCGGCGGCTTCTTCAATCAGATCGAGTTGGAGTTTGAGTCGATAAACATTCAGCGACAGCCGATCCGCAAACGCGGGCTTCGATTCAACGCGATAAATATAATCAGCCCAATACTCTTTTTTCGGATAATAAATCACCAGTTTTTCAAGCGCCACCACATACTCGACATCGTCTTTTTGTTTGAGTGCACAGCTCGCGAGTAACTTTAAAATATCTTCGGATGGCGTCTTGCCTGCCGCTTCGGTGGCCTTAATATCTGCCGTAATTTCTTTCGCCGCTTCGGCATATTCACCGGTCAAATACAGTGACTGCTGCAGTAACAAACGCATCTGCGCATTTGTCCCGCCTGCGGCTATAAACCGCCGCGCCCAGATCACCGCAGACGGATAATTTTTGCTGCGAAAATAAGTGCCGGTAACGGCTTCAATAATTGGCAAGCTGGCTTCTGGTTTCAAACGGCCGGTGGCGAGCACGGATTCAAAAGATTGCACCGCCAACGCGGTATCGCCTGCACCGGCAGCAGCAGCGCCGCGCATTTGATCGATGATAAACATTTCATACGGCGTCTTGTTCGACACCAGCTCGGCTTCCCGCACTTTAGCCAACGCTTCGTTATATTTTTTTTCAGTCATCAACGCTTGAATCGCCTGCAACGGTTTGGCAATTTCAGCGCGCAAGGTTTCTGTGGGGGATGTGGGCGCAGGTGCGGATGCGGATGCAGGTGCGGGTGAAGATGATGAAGGTAACTTATTGGGCACCTGATTGTATTGCGCCGACGCGATCATCGTCCCCTGCAATAAGCCAAAACTTAGTCCGGCCAACACAGGCGATAAATTTGCCATGCGGCGCAGATTGGAAATAAAGCGCTGAGAATTTTTCGTAATCATAGGATAGTGCGTTCCAGTGTTAGGTCGAGAGGTGAAGATAAATCGGCAAACGTAATGAGACGAAAGATAGATCAGAAAGATAGTGGTTCAAAAAACTAAAAAACAAGACGCACCGCGTTAGCCAATCCGACTGATTTCAATAGACCCACATTATATTTGCAAACCAGGCCCCGCGAGAAAAAGCTGAACGACTAACGAATCTCAAATAGGGGATTCAAATCTGCTAACGCATGACGGATATTGCGGCAGGCCCCTGTTTATGCTAGATTTTCAGTAATTACTGAAAATTCAATAATTATCGAATCTCCTGCAACTAAATCGTTTTCTGATGCTCCTACTCACTCAATTTATTTCGGACCATTCATGAATCTCTCGCCACTTGCTCAAGACTTTGTCCTCCACTTCGGTGAAATGGGCAGCCGCTGGGGCATCAACCGGACCGTGGGGCAAATTTACGCGCTACTGTTTGTTTCGCAGCGACCACTGAATGCCGATGAGATCGCCGAGGCCCTCGCCTTTTCACGTTCCAATGTGAGCATGGGTTTGAAAGAGCTGGAATCGTGGCGGCTGACAAAATTGCAGCATTTGCCAAATGACCGTCGTGAGTATTTTTCGGCACCGGATGATGTGTGGGCGATTTTTCGCACCTTGGCCGAAGAGCGCCGCAAGCGCGAGATTGATCCCACACTCTCCATGCTGCGCGGTGCCATGCTGGTCACGCCTGGCACCGATGCAGACCGTCACGCCCAGGCCCGCATGACGCAAATGCACGACTTGATTGAAATGGCCACGATGTGGTTTAGCGATATGCAGCGCCTTGAGCCCGCCACCTTGAAACAGCTGATGGGGATGGGTGCGACCGTCACTAAATTACTCGAAATGAAAGATAAATTAAAGATTGTCGCTGGCGGAAAAAAAACGCGCGACGTCAAATGAGAAAACGCACGAGAAAACGGACGCGATAGCGGCTGCTCCGCAAGCCTTGGTGACCCTTTTTTTGTGATCTGCTTTTGCATCAATTTTCAAACCTGATTAAACCATCTTTACCCGAAAGAATGATATGGATCCCATCATCCTCGCCCGCGCCCAGTTCGGTGCCAACATTACTTTTCATATTCTGTTCCCCACCATCTCCATTGCCATGGGGTGGGTGTTGTTATTTTTTAAACTCCGATTTAATAAAACCGGCGACGCCAAATGGATGGATGCGTATAAATTCTGGGTGAAAGTTTTCGCCCTGACCTTCGCGCTCGGCGTGGTGAGCGGCATCACCATGAGCTTTCAATTCGGCACTAACTGGCCGGGCTATATGCAGACCGTTGGCAATATCGCCGGACCGCTCCTCGCCTATGAAGTGTTGACGGCGTTTTTTCTGGAAGCGTCGTTTCTCGGCATCATGTTGTTTGGCACCAATCGCGTCTCAAACCGCGTGCATACTGTGGCCACTTTGCTGGTGGCGGGCGGCACCACACTGTCCGCGTTTTGGATCATCGCACTGAACTCATGGATGCAAACCCCGGCGGGCTTTGAAATGATCGACGGCAAAGCCCATGCGCTCGATTGGCTGCAGATTGTGTTTAATCCGTCATTCCCGTATCGGCTCACGCACATGCTGCTTGCTTCCGGCCTGACGGTTGCGTTCCTGATTGCGGGTATCTCGGCCTACCGATGGCTGCGAGGCGATAAAACACCGGCCGTGACAGCCACTCTGAAAACCGGCGTTACACTAGCCGCGATTTTGATCCCCCTGCAAATTCTTGCGGGCGATCTGCACGGCTTGAATACGCTCAAACATCAGCCCGCCAAAGTGGCCGCGATGGAAGGCGTGTGGGAAACCACGAAAGGCGCGCCGGCCCTGCTATTCGCGATCCCGAATGCGCAAACCCGTAGCAACGATTACGCCATTGGCATTCCCAAAGTGGCGAGTCTGATCTTGACCCACGAGCTCGATGGCGAGATCAAAGGTCTGAATGAATTCCAGGGCAAACACCCGCCTGTTGCGCCGCTGTTTTTCGGATTTCGCATCATGGTCGGCATGGGCATGCTGATGCTTGCTGTGTCGTGGTTTGGGGTGTGGCAATTGTATGGGCGCAAATCAGCACGTGGTGCGCCGCAGCCGTGGCTCGCACGCGTGCTGGTGGGCATGAGCTTCTCGGGCTGGATCGCCACCGTCGCCGGTTGGTACGTGACGGAAATCGGCCGTCAGCCGTATCTGGTGTATGGAGTATTGAAAACCGTTGATGCTGCATCCGCCGTGCCGAGCGCAATGATTGCTTCAACCTTTGTCATGTACCTCACGCTTTATTTGGCGCTGACGGTGGCCTATATTTCGGTGGTCTTTCACTTGGCGCGCAAGGCGCAATTCCCAGCGTCTTTTTCAAGCTCATTTCCTGGCCCAAACACATCGATCATCCCGCCGATGATAGCGGTGCGCAATGACCTCGGCCCTGCCCAACCCTAACCGGAAAATTGATCATGGATCAGCTCGCAAATATGCAAAACGGTGGTTGGCTGCCGGTGGTGTTCCTGGGCTTGATGGGCATCGCGATGCTCGCCTATGTGGTGCTGGATGGCTACGATTTAGGCGTGGGCATTTTGCTGCGCCGCGTCGAGGATGCCGATAAGGATGTGATGATTTCTTCAATCGGCCCATTCTGGGATGCGAATGAAACCTGGTTGGTGCTGGGCGTCGGCATTTTGCTGGTGGCATTTCCGGTGGCGCACGGGGTGATTTTAGGCGCACTTTATTTGCCAGTGGCCTTCATGCTGATCGGCCTTACGCTACGCGGGGTAGCATTTGATTTCCGCGTAAAAGCGCGGGCCGCGCACAAGCCATGGTGGAATAACGCATTCTTTGCGGGCTCCTTGCTCACGTCATTTTCACAGGGCGTGATGCTGGGGCTGTACATCACCGGTTTTAAAAACGGCTGGGCTGAACTGGGCTTTGCGCTGATCACGGGGCTGTGCTTATGCTCAGGCTATGCGTTGCTCGGCGCGGCCTGGCTGATCATGAAAACCGAAGGCGCATTGCAACAGCGTGCCGTACATTGGGCGCAACGAAGTTTGTGGCTCACCGGCGCCGGCATCGCGGCCATTTCCATCGTCACCCCGATGATCAGTGCACGCATCTTCGAGAAATGGTTTTCACTGCCCAATTTGTTTTTGCTGCTGCCGATCCCGGTTGTCACGGCGGTGCTTTTTTTCACGATTGAGCGCACGCTCCGCCGCTTGCCAGTGCGGTTACGCGACCGCAATGAATACGGCGCATGGGTGCCTTTCACCTGCACCGTAGGGATTTTTATCCTCGCATTTTGCGGTTTGGCATACAGCCTTTTCCCGTATCTGGTGGTCGACAAGATCGACATTTGGCAAGCCGCTAGTGCGCCTGAATCACTGAAGATTATTTTGCTTGGTGCGGTGATCGTACTGCCTGCTATTTTGGGCTACACCATTTATTCATACCGGGTGTTTTGGGGTAAGACGCGCGAGCTTACTTACTATTAAATTACAATCAGCGGCCGTCATTTTTTAAAATTAAACTCCAGCACGGGCGCGGCGTTTGGAACAAAAATACCTCGAAAAGCTCGCCAATACTAGGGTTTGTAATCAGCAAATCAAACATCGAAGCGCTCAGTGGTTCAAGTCCGCGGCCACCAGCACAGGCTCGCCATGCGCTCGCGCCGACTGAATCCGAGTGATTCATAAATACGCGCAGCGTGGTAATGCTCATCGGCCACCATCACCAAGCGTGCAGCACCCTCACGCTCAAAAAACTTTTTTGCCACCGCCTGTACCAAAGTGCGGCAGATGCCTTGATGACGATACGCAGGCGCGGTTAACACCGCCTGAAAACGGCCCGTCAATCCCTGTGTGAATCCGTGTGCACTCTGCATGCGGTGCTGATTGATATGTTTACGGTCACCTTTTTGGGTAACAAATAAACCCAGATTAGCTACCTGCTGATCACCCAAAAATGCACCCCACCAATCGCCCCGATCTTCAGCGATCATGCGTTCATACAGCGCTTGCTGACCCGCCAAAAAATGGCGATAGGCAAGCTCCGGAAATTTAGCTTTGTTATCGGCCATATTCAGCCGACGCCAATCGTCCCAGTCAGCTTTGCCGTTATAGGCGCGGATCGTAATTGAGTGGTTTTTATTATTTGGCTCCAGCAGATCCGCCGATTCCGCGATGAGTACCGTGCTTTCATGCAGCTCGTAACCGGCACTGATGAATGCATCCAGCGCAGGGGGTTCATTTACAGCAACGGGCCACACGGGCCACATAAAGGCGCGATGCTTGATGCGCGGCGGTACGCCAATCAGCACAGCGAAATCATCCTCAAGGCGTTTGCGAGCAGGGTTGTCGGGAGCACTCTTGAGCAGTAGAAAATTGCCAAAATAAAAATCCGGTGAATCTGGTCGGCGCACCACCGTGTAATCACCTTCTTCAGTCACGCTGCCCATTACCTGACTAAACATCAGGTCGGTCGTAATTCCCCCGTGCGTAGCCCAATGAGGGATGGGTTTAAATACGTTCGGATTCATAACTTACTCACGGCGTTCATAAATTTACTGCGCAATCTTGATCGTCGTCCGCACCGGCAACAGTGGCTCACTCGCGCCTGCAGCCCCCACAACACCTACCAACCCCAGCACCGTTAACATCACACTCTGCGGGCCATCGTAAGCCTTGATCGGCATATACCACTCGCCCGGTGAATGGCTGCCGCTACCTGCGCCGCCACCGCCCAAGGTGGCCGCTGGAATACCAAGCGCTATCGGCAAATTGGCATCGGTGCTCGACGCTTGAATCGCTTTGACTTCAATCCCCATCACGCCTATCGCCGCGCGCGCCACCATCACCACCGGCGAGATGACAGGCTGACTGCCTGCGGGACGGTCACCAACCACACTAAATTCTGCGCGAATAGCATTCGGCCCGGGCTTTATGTTCCAGCGCGCATTTTCTTCGTCTACCGCTTGCTGCACAAAGCGTTTCATGTGCGCTTCAAGCTTGGCTAATTCAGCGGCGCTGTCAGAACGCATATCCAATCCCAGCGCGGCATCGGCCGCAATGGCATTTACCGAAGTGCCCCCATTGACGGTGCCCACTGTAAAAGTCGTTTTAGGTTCTTTGATGGTCTGTATATCGGCAATCTTGCTGATGGCACGGCCCATGGCGTGAATCGCTGAGGGCAAACCAAACGCGCCGAAGCTGTGCCCTCCGGGCCCGTTGAAAGCGATTTTGAAGCGACGGCTACCGGTGGCCGCGTTGACGATACGCCATACCGCTGAACCATCGATGGAGATAAAACCGTCGATACTTTTGTCTGCCTGAAAAATGGCTTTCACGCCGCGCAAATCACCCAGCTCTTCTTCACCCACATTCGCCACAAAGACCACATCACCCACCGTTTCAATCTGCATTTCATTCATTGTTCGTAGTACCTGCAGCAGTGCCGCAAGGCCACGTGCATCATCGATAATGCCGGGTGCGTAGTAGCGGTCATTCTTCTTTTTAACTTTCACATCCGTGCCTTCCGGAAATACTGTGTCCAGGTGCGCCGCCAACACCAGACGCGGTCGGCCATCCAGGCTGCGGCCTTTGCGAACAGCGATGACATTACCTTCTGCATCCCTATGCGCCTCTCGCATGCCGAGCGCTTTAAAGCGCCTTAATAAATCGGCAGCGCGGACGGATTCCTTGAACGGCGGCGCAGGAATTTCGGTTATTTCAATTTGATCTTTAAGCGTCAATTCATCATCACGCATGATGGCCATCATCGCCTTCTGCACTGACGGCAACGCCACTATCTTTTTCAGGGTCGCCGTCGCTGTCGGCGAGACGGGCGGCAAACTTTCCTGCGCGTTGGCCGCTAGTGAAGTGATGGCTAGCGTTAATACTGTTATCAATGCCCGTGCTATCGATTTCATGTTGCTCACTCCCTGACTGTCTTGCGATTATTTTTTCTCACTATTTATTGAACCGAAAACGACTCAACCCACATCAGCTCGCACGCGCCGCTGCCACTGTCTTCACGTGTAAGCGAGCTTTTCCAGGTGAAACCATCTTCACCGCGCACTTCAACCAGATAACCGCGCAGAGTAATAATTTTGCCGGCACGAACCTGGCGAATTTGTTGGGCGATGTCATTATCGGCAGCGATGAGGTGCATATTGGCTGCGTGCCGATTGATCTCGTCATTCGGGATCGGCAACACATCGGCGCGCCAGTTATACCAGCGCGTATCCTGGCTGATTTTCAGTTTGTCGAGCACGGCTGAATCTGACATCGGCCCCCAGCCCACCGCCAAATCAACCGGTGCCAGCTTGGCGCCCGCATCCCAGCGATAGCGTTCTTTAGACAGTACTCTGGCAGTTATTTCATAGCGCGCCAGCGGCTTGATGGTGAAGCCGCCTTTTTCCAGCGGCGCAATATTTTCCACTGCTGTCTGCACCGGCTCGGCTGCTGCCAACACCCCGGTTTGATGGTGCACCGGACGATCTGACCACCAACCAAACACGGCATAGGTGATGAGTAGCGCGCCCACGCCTAAGTAGATTTTAGAACGCAATGAAGATCCTTCAGTATCCGATGATCATTGCAGCATAAACGGAATTCACGCCAGTCTTCAACTATTGCAACGGCTGGTCTCTGCAGTATGTTTAAGGACAATACATCTAACGTTGTTCACCCATGCTTCACCTTGTCATCAAATTCCGGCGGGCTTAAAAGCAAAACCGGCGGGCGCTTTGGCAGAGAGGGTTTGCACCACCGTCTGCGTAGCGGGATTGATGATCGAAATCGAATTGCCACCGTAATGAGTGACATATACAAAGCCGGAGACCGAATCAACCGCGTCAAATCTTGGGTTCGCGCCTACATTCACCATCTTGGTTACAAAACCTGTGACAACATCTATGACCGAAACCGTATTGTTACTAAGTCAACCGGTGACGTAAAGTGACTTATCGTCGAGACTCATAGTAATCCCGCCCGCACCGGTCACGGCGGTTTTGTTGATCACAATCAGCAGCTGGATCCTACAGGTTCAAGTATTTTTGCGCAAAACAAATGTGGCATCAAGTGCAACAACCCATCAAATAAAACGGCCGCGTTGCCAGCAAAAAGGCCGCGTTGCTGAATAGCAACGCGGCCTTTTTGATTGATGATAAAAACAATACTACAAGCGCGGTTCGCCGTTGGGGTTAACCAGAATGGTGCGGCCCGGAGGAGAAGACATCTGCGCGCGATGAGTACGACCGCGATAGTTGTAGGTCACATCCCAATAAGCGGGCGTGGTGCTGGCAACCGTATTGCAGCGCTGCACATCGCGTTCAGAATTGCCACCATTGCGGCCTACATTCGAGCCTACCGTGCCGCCTGCCAATGCGCCGACTGCGGTAGCCACATCGTTACCGCGACCATTACCAACCTGATGACCTAAAATGCCGCCAATCAGTGCGCCCGCAATCGCACCGCCGATATTTCTATCGCCGCGATCATTAGAGACTTGTTCACGCTCAACCCAGCAACGCTGTTCCGGCGGTCCCACTACGGCGCGTACTGAAGTGACAGTCGCTTCGCGCAAACGCTCATTAGGACGACGGCGATAATCGTAAGTCGGTGTGGGCAATGGCTCGGGCCAGTTAGACGAATCATTGTCCTGTTCATATTGCGTACTCTGGCTGACCGGACGTACTGAAGAAATGCGATCGTTCATGCCCAATTGACTCAACGACTCATAGCTGCCGCGACGCAGAACTACACAGCGACCCTCAAACTGTTCGTCATCGCAAACTTCCCAACGACCACTGTCCACCACGACGGAAGAAGCAAGGTCGTTGAAGCCAAATCGCATGAAGTTATTAACCTGCCTGCTGGCGGAAAAAGTACGGCCACGGAAACCTTCATGCTCATAAAAAGTAATCTGTGCCATCGCCTGCGTGGTGAGCGCGAATGCGGCGACGCCCAATATCGTTTTAAGTTTCCAGTTCATGCTGTTCTCCAGGTTGTTTAACGGATGTGTGAAAAGCCATCACGATGCAGCTTGCAGTGCAGTCAACGCACAAATCAACACTCAGGTTTCAAAAACATTCTGAACATTGGCTCGGCCATTGCCGCTATCTGTATTGTTTAAATTGTTCAATAACAATGCAAGGACATACTATGGCGAGCGTGGCTGGGCCATTGTCAGCAAACACTGACACCGTTGTAGGACTATTGCGCGGCGTGGGCCAATCGACGTATGACAGGATGAAATTTGCATGCCACTGCGAGCAAAACTTGGTGTTTAACTTTGGACAACGAATAAGGCGATCACTAAAATCCTTATCTAAACTTTCGCCAAAGACAGTTACAATGTCGCCTATTGGCGGACTTCTCCAGCCATAAATGCCTGAAGAAGCCCACAAATAGGCGAGTTTTGCGGGCCAAATAAAAATATCACTGATGTTTGTTGGTATTCGATACAAGGTTTTGAGTGGGCCAGAAAAACTGCCGTGGTGAGCTGCTGAATCGCCGCAACAAAATACCGGCCAGCATTCGCGTTTGACTGAAGCCGACACCGCGAGCGCGCATGGCCACCCAAAGTGCAAGGGCGAAACTGACCAAGAGATTAACCAGCCCGACCAGCGCAATGCCGAGTAATGTTTCCCCGACCGTGGCCGCATCAACCGCAAACTCCAGCGACGCCCATGCCAAGCCAAAATTGGCTGACGAAAGGGTCACATGTCGAACATCAATTGGCAAGCCAGTCATAAAGCCGATTGTGCCCACCAGTGCCAGCATCACGCCCAGAAAAAAATTACCCGCCAGTGCGCCCAGGTTGTCGTCAAGGTAAACCGCGAAGCGTGACAATCGCGCTGGCCCAAGCAGTGCGCGTAGCCATCGAGTGTGCTCAATACGCTCGCGAATACGCTCATAGGCCGCAAGATTATCGTAGTAGCCGGAAATAAGACCGGCGATAAACAGACATACCCCGGCGATAGCGGCATGGAACAGCGCGAGGCTGTTGAAGGGTGACAACTCGTGAATCAGCTTGTGCGCTTTTTCTGCACTCATCAACGGCTGTCCGCTGATTCTGGCCACCACAAAACTGATCAGAATTGCGGTGGGAATCGCGATGAACACATTGCCTAAAATCGCTGCAATCTGGCTACGAATCAAATCAACCACCAGCGTTGCCAATTTTTCAACATCACGCATGCGCCCGCGAATTTCGCCGATGGCGCCCGCAATAGTCGAGGCGGTCATCGCGGGCTGCTTGGTCGCGAGCGTGAGGTGCAATACATGAATAAGCATGAAACCGAATGCATAGTTAAGCGAGTAGGCTGCAAAGAAGCCTAGCGGTGCCAACGGTGCCAGCGACGAATAAACTTTCAGCAGCGACATGAAACCAACGATAAAACCTGCCCCCATGGCGGATCGCCACATCTCCAAATATTCTTCGCGGGTGGCGGTGATGTAATGCTCACCGGTGCGGCTGGCGTTCTCGGTCACACGCAGCGCAAGCAAGCCGATGGTGCGGCTGATGTGCCCACGAATACTTTGCCGCTGGTCCTCACCTTGTACGGCATGCCCTAAAAAATCCACCCATAGCGCAGGCAGGGTTTGATTATCAGATGGCGTAGTATCCAAGCCCGCAGCAGACGAAACCACGGCCACCTGATGGCGCATCGACAGCATGCGCACCATAATTTCCAGCCGACGCAAACTTTGTTCCAGACGCCATAATAAATAAGTGAGCGAAAGGCTAGTGCCGATACTGGCCGCGCGGGCGCGCACCCGCACGATCACTTCGCGGCATTGATCAATCAGCACCATCAACTGACGTTCATCTTCGACGGGGGATTCACCCTCACCCAGATATTTTCGATACGCCGTGGAAAGCTGTTGTGCCTCGCACGAGAGTGCCACAAAAGGCGAATCACGTTCCTCAATCCGCGGCGAGAGACGCGCCAGCTCTGGCTCAAGCCCCATCGCACCAATCCGAATTGCGAGCACATCGCAAGCGCTCAGCATTTGCAAAATCGAATCGAGCAACACTGCTTGCTGGCCCCCGTACTTACCTTTCAACTCACCATTCGGCTCACCTTGGGACTCACCTTTGAACTCACCCTGGGGCTCATCGGCTTCAATGCCGTCATTGGCTGACATGCCCAACGCTTCCCAGAAACGCAGTTTGAGATCAACCGGAATACCCTCCAACCAGACATGATCATCACGACGATGAAATATCAGATTGACGCAATCTTTGAGCGAATCAGGATCGGTAATGGCCGGAAAGATGCGGTGAACGATACGCCGCCACAGTTCGGAAAAAAACCCGCTGTTGGGCAAAATACCGCTATCCGCAAAAAAGCTGACCTGCTTTCGATCCGCAAACAATCGCAACAGGCAACTGCGCAAGGCCAATCGTCGGGATTCATCATGCTCGATGATGTTACAGAGTGTGCCGAACCGCTCAGCTGCCAGCGCGCCGTCGTCCGCATCACGCGGACGCAGGACACCCACCAACGCAATCAGTTGCGAGCCCGCGTCGCCGTCAGGCGACAGGGTATCGAAAACATTATTCAATGCCGCTTCAACATGAGCGGGCTGTTTTGAATTTAACAAAGTATCAGTCATCGGCCATTTTCAAATATTAGTGTGATCGCAAGTTGGGGAATCGATGCAGCAACAAGTGCACGATAACATCTCACTTGCTCTGCAAAAATGCACGACATCAATTGAACGCAATACGTTTGGTTTTTAAGCGAGTGTTAATGATGCGTTGAGCAATATTTTAAAAATCAGAATTGAACTACCCGCGCCAATCGAAACGGTCCATAAAAAAACCCACCGTAATTGGTGGGTTTTTTTGATGTTCGCAAATATTACTTGCCGTTGATTTCTGCCAGCAATTCTGTTGCGCCATAAATGCTTTTCAGCGCCTCCTGAATGCCGCCGCTGGTGACACCAATAGTCCGATTTAATTTTGGATCAGACCAGAATGAACCGCCATGGGAATGCACATTACCGTCGAAAGCCAAGCCCACAATCTCGGCATTACGATTGATCATCGGGCTGCCGGAGTTGCCGCCGATAATATCGTTGGTGGTCACAAAATTATAATTCTGGGCGAGATTGATTTTGCCTTTAGCCGCGAGCCAGGAATCTGGTAGCGCATAAGGTTCTGCACCGGTATGACGATTGAACGCGCCGGCAAAATCGGTGAAAGGCGCAACAGGCTTGCCACGTTCGAGCCAGCCTTGCACCGCACCGAAGCTCAAGCGCAGCGTACCGGTGGCATCGGGATAAACCTTGGTGCCCAGTTGCGCAAAACGCGCTTTAGCAATCAGCTCAGCACTTTTCTGCTCGACCGCGCTCACCTCATTTTCATAGCGCTTGCGAATAATGCGTGCGTGCGTATCAATATCGCGCACCAACTTGAGGAACGGATCAGTCGATGCTTCAATCGCGGCACGGCTACCTTCCCATAAAGTTTTGCGAAAGGCCGGATCGCCCAGCTTGGTGCCATCGACGAGACGCTTCGCCACTTGTTCAGGCGATTCCTTGCCCAACACCTGCACCACAAACGGATCATCCGTGCCCAGCGATTCACGCAGCTTGGTGAGCGAGAATTCGAGTTTCATTTTTTCGAAATCCGGGTAGATTGGCGCAGGTGAAAATACTTGCCGCTCCACCAGCGGCAGACGCGCGGAAGAAAATTCCGGCAGGCGATCACCATTTGGTTTGGTGCGCTCTTCACTGCCACGCACCAGCGCACGCGCCAAGCCAAAGTAACGCGAATTAAACCCGCGACCCCCTTCAACCGCATCAAATTCGTTGAAGATTTCACGATAGACCATTTGCGCTTTTTCGATCGCTTTCCACGCCCCACCCGCCTCAGACTTCAGCTTGGGATCAGCGGCAACGTAGGCTTGCAGTGAAGCCTCATCGGCGCGTTTTCGTGCCATCAAATCATGCGACTGGAGCGCGTCCAATTCACCACTGGAAACCTTGAGCCCGTTCTCCAGAAAAAACAGATCGTTGTAAGCCACGCGTGCCTGCTCAGGACCGAGTTTGCGATACTGTGTCAGCGCACCGCGTAATTCATAGCCGCGACGCATCGCGGAGATGAGCCGCACATCGCGCACCGACTCAAGTTGCGAAACCGTCAGCAAGCGGCTGGTACGACCGGGATTGCCGGACGTAAACACCAGCTCTTCAGCCTTGGCGCCGCTCTGGCTGAAGGGAAAATAATCTTTTACAACGGCAGGCTTGCCGTTTTCATACGCACGCAGCATCGCTGCATCAAGACCAAAACGCGGGTAATTAAAATTATCAGGATCACCACCAAAATTCGGTGCCGCATCTTCCGGTGCCCATACCAGCCGTACATCAGAAAAACGATGGTAGCGATACAAGTGATATTGCCCGCCCTGGTAGAGCGTCACTACGTTACACCGAACAGTCGCTTTGTTGTCCCCCACGCAATCCGCTGCGAGCTTGGCGCTCATGGCGTTTTGCGCGTTCTTGTAAGCTTCGCCCGTCAGACCTTTGGTCGCCGCATTCATCTCTTTGGTCATATCGGTAATCTGCTCGAGACGGATTACTTCAGTGGCGGGACATTGTAATTCCTGATCACGGGTGCGGGCCAAAAAACCGTCCTGCAAATAGTTTTTCTGCGCGCTTGATATCTGTTGCAGGCAACCTGCCGTGCAATGGTGGTTGGTCAGCACCAACCCCTGTGGTGAAATAAACGAGGCCGAACAACCGCCCAAATTCACCGAAGCACGCATCACATGCTCAACCCATGTCGGGTCAGGCGTGAAAGCGTATCGGGTCTTCAACGCGTCACGAGGAAGATTGTCGAAAGTCCACATGCCTTCATCGGCTATTGCCGTCGTCGATAATGCAGATACAAAAATAAAAAAGGCCGCGCGTAAATTCATGGATTCAAAAACCTTTCAGAGGATTGGATTGCGTGCAGTGAAGCACGGCAGCAGCGGATAGCATTGCTCGCGGGAGGTGTTGGATAGACAAAAAAATTTAACGGATTGTATTGGTTGCTACCAACATGTCGTGGACGAAAAGAATAGCAGATATAAGTCTGGATTTGCGGCGTACGTTTTGCGGATGAGCCTCGCCGGGCGAGCATTTCTTATATCGCCCAACATCCAAACCGCCCAACCTATTCGGTTGCACAAAAAACAAAAGCCCGCCCTTAAAAATTAAGGACGGGCTTGTGCTTGATTCATCTGGTAGGCCGTGCGGGATTCGAACCTGCGACCAACGGATTAAAAGTCCGCTGCTCTACCAACTGAGCTAACGACCCAACGAAGCCTACTATTATAAATTTTTGAGGCGTTCCGGTCAACAATGAATGACAAAAGTTTTACGGTAATAAGTGATTTCGATGATAAACCCCTGATTTACCAGCCAGTATGCTGCGGCATTTTGCATTATTTTTATCCGGCTTAAGGCCATTAAGGCCATTACACCTCTTGCATGAGCTTCCAATACTGATATTTGAGGGTGGCGTAGCACCCGATGATCATGGATGCGAGCGCGATGAATGAGCCCAATGCCAGTGTTGAAACACCACTGATGCCTTGACCGATAGTGCAGCCCATCGCGGTGACCCCACCTGCCCCCATCAACACCGCACCGATAATATGGTTGCGGGTATCTTCAACATTGGCAAAGCCTTCCCAGCGGAAGCGTTTGAAGACTAGCGCATAGGCGAATGAGCCCAAGATCATGCCGAGCGTGCTGGCGATACCAAAGGTGACGATCAATGATTTATCGCTCCACAGCATCAATAGCTCCAAACTGTAGGCAACTGGTGCTACGAAGCTGAGCGACTCGGCTTGTTTGCTGTTAGTGCCGAAGAACACCATTTCGAGGTCCGCATTTTCACCAAAACCAATGTGCGCCGTGATGTACCAGCCGGCCACGACCGCGAGGCCATAGCCTAAGCCACCTAACCAGCCATCCCGGCTTTTGCGGAAGTCAGCGCTTTTTAAAACGAACACCAGCATAGCCAATGCAATCGCGCTGGCAGCGCCCATCTGTGCAGTTTTTCGCTCAATGCCCAGCGTGCCTATCAGGTTGCCAAGGTCCTGGCCTGCGATGCCACGCAAACTCACGTCGGTATTGATCACATCCAGATAGCTGACGCGCCAAACACCAAATAAGCCTTTCAAAGTCATGTAAGCGGCTACGCCCAAGAATAAAAATACCACCAGCGATTTCACATTGCCGCCGCCGATGCGTACCAGCGTGCGGCTACCGCAGCCCGATGCCAAGGTCATGCCAGCGCCGAACATCAAGCCACCGATGATGTATGAGGCCCAGGTAATATTGGGACGCACATAAAATGATTTGGATAAATCAATCAGGTTAAGTGCATACAAAATCTGCGCTCCGATAATCGCCACGGCCATGGCCAGCACCCACATCCGCATGCGGGAATAATCATTCATGTTGACGATGTCGGAAATAGCGCCGAGGGTACAAAATTGAGTGCGGGCTGAGATCGCGCCCAGAATAAAAGCCACCGCAAAACTCAGCCATGCGACGGTGGTCGCGAGATTTAAAACCGTATTCATTACGCCGCCGTCAGAATAATGTGATCAATGAAAATCATTCTACGCCCTGCTGTGTAATGTCCTGCATTATGCGCAAACATTAAGCGTAGCGCGTGGGGTCAGGCAACCCGGCTGCGTGGAAGCCTTCTTTACGCAGTCGACATGAGTCGCAGACACCACAAGCAAGGCCATCGGCATTGGCCTGATAGCAAGAAACAGTCATCGCATAATCAACTCCCAGGCGCGTACCTTCACGCACAATATCGGCCTTGCTCATTTTTATAATGGGAGTGTGGATGGTGATTTCACCGCCTTCAATACCAGATTTGGTCGCGAGACGAGCCATGGTTTGAAACGCGGCTAAATAGTCAGGTCTGCAATCCGGGTAGCCTGAGTAATCGACCGCATTCATACCCGCAAAAATATCGACTGAGCCTAATGTTTCTGCCCAAGCCAGCGCCAGTGATAAAAAAATAGTGTTGCGAGCGGGCACATAGGTAATCGGAATACCGCTGGTGGGCGCAGTGGGCACCGCAATGTTGTGATCCGTCAGCGCCGAGCCACCCCAGCCGGTAAGGTCTAGCTTAATCACACGGTGCTCATGTGCCCCACCCACTTTGGCCACGCGTGCGGCTGCATCCAACTCAGAACGGTGGCGCTGACCATAATCGAAAGACAATGCATAAGTCGCATAGCCTTGCTCACGCGCCATCGCCAGCACGGTAGCGGAATCAAGCCCGCCGGATAACATGACCACCGCTTTTTTTATCACTTTATTCATTGCTGACCATCTCAACTTATTTAAACTTGGATGTTGTATCGCTTACAAAGCCGCTAAGCGGAAGGAGTAGCTATACCCCACGTGTTTCGCCCCAAATAACTTTATGCAATTGCACTTGCATGCGTACCTCAAGCTTGTCGCGCAGCACCCATTCGGCCAGTTGCGCAGGTGAGACTTCGGCGAATGAAGGCGAAAACAAAACAGGGCAAATAGTGGTTAAGTTTTTATCCAGCATCAATTGCCGCGCCCAGCGGTAATCAGCTTCGCTGGTAATCACAAATTTAATTTCATCGTGCGCTGTCAGCAAGGCCAAATTTTCCCAACGATTTTTTTTAACCTCCAGCGAGCCCGGTGTTTTGATGTCCATGATGCGCGACACCCGATCGTCAACATCCGCAATATCAATCGCTCCGCTGGTTTCAAGCGAGACTGAATAGCCTGCATCGCAAAGCTTGGTCAACAGAACCAGGCATTTTTTTTGCGCCAATGGCTCACCGCCGGTCACACATACATAGCGGGTGCCATGTGTAGCAACTTCTGCCAACACTTCGTCAATTGGTCTCGTTTTGCCCTCATGAAATGCATAAGCGGTATCGCAATAACCGCAGCGCAACGGGCAGCCCGTCAAGCGTACAAATACAGTGGGCAGACCTACGCGACTTGATTCGCCCTGCAGCGAAAAGAAAATTTCATTAATACGCAATTCATTGGCACGGGATGGTTTTGCGATACCCGGCATTTCATTTTTTTTCTCTGCCGCAGCGGACGCTGCCCTACCTTCGGCGGCGCGGGTAATAGCGGCAGGAATCTTGATCGTGGTAGTCATGATGGCGGCGTCAGCGTCTCAACAAATCGAGGCGGGTGCGAGCCTTGGTGGCAGCCTCGGTGCTGGGGTAGCGGG